>Ga0272449_1004686_pt1 | contig 11022 bp, 11 predicted proteins | sample YNPCB0241_FD_198679 | JGI IMG/M metagenome (GOLD analysis project Ga0272449, IMG submission 198679) | Hot spring sediment microbial communities from Yellowstone National Park, WY, United States - YNP-CB-024-1 | ecosystem: Environmental > Aquatic > Thermal springs > Hot (42-90C) > Sediment...
TTATTCCTTATAAAATAAAAATACATCACTGAAATAAACACGGGAAATAGAATAAAAAAATGAAATATGTTAGTTCTTTCTTTCACAAAACCTTTGCTTAAGCTATTCGATTTGTTCAAATAATATGGGAAATAAAGTAGAAGTGAAAGTATAAGCAACAATAGAATTGAAACAACTATATTTCTCTTCTGCTTTAAAAAGTTTTCAGTAATAAGGAAGGACGATGAGTATAATATAAAATATGCTGGAAAATCCCAGCTGTTTGTCACGAATAAAGATCCAACAAATATAGAAGAAAATAAAATAAATAAAAGCATCCATTTTTTATCATCAAAAACTCTATTGGAAAAGAGTATTTGCAAAGAGAGAAAAATTACCAACAATTGTATAGGCAGAGATAAAGCATGAGCATGAAGCTCTCTAAACAAAAAATCCGAATATGGGAATTCATTTATGGTGTTTGGTATCACTCTCGTGCTAGACCAAACAGGAAAATCAAAAATTAATGTTTTGATAGTATAACCTTTCGTGCAGCAAGTTAAAGGGTATGCCAAATCAAAATTATCGACAAAAAAATTTAATGTTTGAGGAAACGCTATGGTTATTACATGTAAAAGACCTATCAAATTTGACATGAAAACTATTATAAGAATCGCTATCGATGAATATTTAAAGTTCTTTGAAATGTTGTACATTATTTCAAAAACACATACAGACATTAAAGAAAAAATGGTCGCTAGACCGAGATTGAAGGTATAGTATGATTCTATGTTGCTGAGTTTTGTTAAAACTGCTATATAAAAGTGACCAAAGTAATAGTAATTCATCTCTTTACCTGACATCCAAGCATCGTTTGGAGGCATATGGGAACTCTTCAGTATGCCGTTAAGTATGCTGAAGTCTGTGAGTTTCTCTAATGAATCTATGGATGATTCGAAAGAGACTACTAGTGTAAAGAATAAAAGGGTTAAGAGGAAGATGAGCTCGATCTTGAGAATTATTGAAAGATTTTTTCTCGAGAAAATAAAAATACTCCTATCAAACAACCAAAAAGACATCATAGATACTACTGCGATAGATAATACTATAGTGAGAATATCAAATCTCAAAAAATGAGAAAATATCCAAGTAAGATATGACACGAGTATTATGCTAAATATTTTAGAGACACCCCAACCTTTTGTTTCTGAATTTCTGAACAAATAATAGCAGATTGGAAAGGATAAAAAACTTATAATTTGAATAACAAAATACCAAACTAAAAATTCTAAAATCATTCAATCTGCCCCAAGTTCTCTTCTCAACCTGAAAATGTTTTTAATATAATTTATCACAGTTTTTTTAATGTTTACAGTGCTTCCCTTGTCTTCAACCCATTTTACTGGTATTTCTTTAAGCTTGTAACCGTATTTATCGGCCTTAACTATTAATTCAGTATCAAAAAACCATTCATTATCCTTTATCTTCGGCAAAAGTTCTTTGACGATTCTCTTGTTCACAGCCTTAAAACCACATTGATAATCATTATATTTTGTTTTAAGGAAAAATTTGACTAGAAAGACATAACCTCTGGAGAGTATGTCTCTTTTTAAAGACCTTTTTAGCTCAGATTGTTTTTGATGTCTCGAGCCGAAAGCGACATCGTACCCGTCCTCTATAGCCTTAGTGAGCTCTTTTAAATGCCTTAAATCAGTTGATAAATCTATGTCCATATAGCACATTATATCAGCATCAGTAGATTGCCAAGCAGCTTTTAAAGCCCTTCCTCTACCTTTCTGAGGCAAGTGGATGTATCTTACTTCCTTGTATCTTTTAGACAACTCCTTTGCAATCTCAAGGGTCCTATCAGTAGAGGCATTATCGGCTATGAGTATCTCAAACTCCTTGTAATTTTCCCTGCATACTTTTAGGACTTTTTCGACGCTAGAGGCGAGCTGCTCTTCTTCATTATATACTGGCAATGCTACGCAGACTTTCATCCTATCGAATATATATGAAAAAAGAAAATTTTTTAACTCTTCACATACCTGTATGCGAGCTCTGCAAGTTCTTTCCCTATCTTTATAGCAAGATTAGTCGACCTCTCAGGATACATGTTAAAGAGACCTCCTATGAAAAGGCCTTTCACCGGCGTTTCGTAGCTTAGAAAATTCTTTTTAAAACCTTTCTTATAGATGACTCCGGCATTAAAACCTTTAAAGACTTTATACCAGTTCACATCTTCCTCTCTAACCGGGAAAAGCCTCTTCAACTCAGAAAAGTATTTCTTCCATATTTCTTCTTCTGTCATTTGCCATACTTTACTGGTGTTATCAGGATACTGTGCTATGTAGACTATATGACCATCATAAAGCTTTGCAGGCTGGAAATTCGTGTGCTCTATTATCGCACCTATTTCTGATTTTCTAACTATATTCGTCCAATAATACTTCGTCAAAGGTTTTTTCAGGCTTACGAGGATGCATAGAGATCCTTGATACTCTATCCTGCTTAGCTTTTGGTTGAACTTTTCATCGAATAAACCGAAATTTTTCAAGGCATGCAAAGGAATGGTGCTAATTATGGATTTGGCAATGATCCTATCTTGATTGACTATTATCTCAAACCTATCTTTCTTCTCTATCTTTTCTACATTAGCTTTAAGCAGTATTTGAACTCCTTTCTTCCTTACATCCCTCTCCAAGGCATCTACTAAAACCTTAAAGCTTCCTTTTATGTAGCCTAGCTTCTCCCCTCTAAAGCTTCTTTTGCTCCTTAGATTTATTCTCTCAACAAACCAGGCAGCAGAGATTTCTTCAGCTCTCTCGCCAAACTTGCTCTTGAGCAGCGGCTCGAACATCTTTTTGTACAAACTTTTGCTGGAATTCTTTATTATCCATTTCTTTGCTGTTATCCCATCCAATTCATCCTTTCTAGCAAACTTTATCTTTAACATAAGCTTTATGAACTGGAGCTTCTCAAGCAAGCTTAAAGGCTTGAAAAACAAGATATGCTGTGGTGCAGAGAGCTCATATATGCCGTCTTCAAAAAGAAAGGCGGTAGTGGTATAAACCCATTCTATTTTTTTATCAAGCTTCAACTCCTTTAGTTTATCTATCAAATAGTTATCATCAACGAAGAAATGATGATAATATGCTTCTACATAGGTTTTGCCTGCTTTCACGCAAAGTAGAAGACCTCCTAATTCTGGCATTTTCTCTATCAAGACAACTTTAAGCCCTTTTTTGTTCAACTCTTGAGCAGCTGTTAATCCTGTAATGCCTCCACCAAGGATGGCGACGTCGAATTCTTTCATGAAATCACTCTATTCAAACTCCAGCTCTATTTGTTTTCCAAGAATATGCAAGGCTGCTAATTTAAAGAAATTTGGGCTAATCTTCATAAGGTACTTTTCTGCGGAAGGGAGCTTTACCTTGTAGATTTCTCCCTCACCTGTATAGAGGACATTAATTCCCAAGATGTTTGAAGGATGTAGTACTTCCTTAGAAAATCTAAAAGGATCTATCTCGAATGAAACTATCCTTATTTCCTTTCCCAACTTCTTCTTGAGTTTTTTGGCTATTATACCATTCTTGCCTATAAGTCTTGGCACATCCTGCTTTCTGCATACTATTATCGCCATTCTATCGGATGAAAAAACTCTCCTTATCTCTATATCTTTTAGATGTTTTTCCCTCCTCAAAGCCTTGTATATCTTTCTATATTCTTCGATCTCTTCAATGCTTATTGAATTTTTCTTCAATTCCTCTTCGCATACGTCACAAATTTGCTTGCCATTCAAACACTTGTTGCAGACAAAAAACCTCATAAATATCACATTCGAAGTACAACAATAAAAAACTTAAATTTAAAACTTTTTTCATGGAAATAGGCCTTATAGGAAAGCCTTCTAGTGGCAAAAGCAGTTTTTTTAAGGCCGCAACGATGATAGATGTCCCAATAGAAGCAAGACCTTTCACCACAATAAAACCCAACGTTGGAATAGGATATGTCGTCACTGAATGCGTCGAGAAAGAATTCGGCGTTAAATGCATGCCGAGACACGGCAAATGTGTAGCAGGTAAGAGGTATATACCAGTAAAGATATGGGATATTGCCGGAATAGTGCCTAAGGCACATGAAGGAAGGGGTTTGGGATTGAAGTTCTTGGACGATATAAGGCAAGCTTCTGTACTTATCCATATAGTAGATGCCTCTGGAAAAACCGATGAGGAAGGTAATCCAGCAGAATTTCATGACCCTGTAAAGGATGTAGAGTTTGTCGAGAAAGAGATAGATTGCTGGTTCATGGAAATCATCTCCAAAGCCATAGAGAAATACAGGATGAAGATTAAAACAGAAAAGCTCGATATAGCTGATTTGCTCTTTCAGCAACTTTCAGGATTAGGAGTAAAAAAAGAGAATATAGAGCAAGCCTTGAGTATGGCTAGTATAGATGATTTGGAAAAATTTTCGAGCATTTTGAGGAAGATATCAAAGCCTATAGTAATAGCAGCAAACAAGATAGATGTAGATGGTGCCGAGGAAAATTTTAATAGGCTTAAAAAGGCCTTCCCGGATTATGATATTATCCCTGTCTCGGCTGCTTCTGAGATAGCCCTTAGGATGGCAGAGGAGAAAGGTTTTATAGAATATTCTGGCAACGATTTTGTTATCAAAAAAGAGATGGATGAAAGAAAGCTTTCAGGCTTGAAGATTATTAAAGAGAAAGTTCTAGACAAATACGGCTCTACTGGTGTACAGGAATGCCTGAATACAGCCGTGTTCAAGAAGTTGCAAAAAATAGTCGTCTATCCTGTAGCAGATGCTACCAAGCTTACAGATACAAAAAATAATATCTTGCCAGATGCATATCTGGTGGATAAAGGCATGAAGCTTAAAGAATTTGCCTACATGATACATACGGATATTGGAGAAAATTTTATCGGCGGCTTGGATGCCAGGAGTAAAAGAAAATTATCCAGTGAGTATGAATTGAGAGATAGAGATGTAATTGAAATATTGTTTAGAAGGTGATGATGTGAGAATAGCATTAGTTAGCAGCAATTCCTTTAAATATCCAGGGGGTGTCCAAAATCATGTATTGGGATTGTACAGATACTTGAAAAAAAGAGGTCATTATGTTAAAATAATATCTCCTATGTATAGTGATGAAAAAAAGATATGTGAAGATGTCATATTTTTTGGAAGGGCCAAAAAGATCAATTTCAACGCCAGCCTTACAGATTTATCGATAATAACAAAAGAATTTAATGCAAAAGAAATTTTGGAAAGAGAAAATTTCGACATAATTCATTTTCACAATCCTGGACTTTTCATTACTTCTGAAATACTTTCAAAATCGACTTCAAAAAACATTATCACTTTTCATGCTCTTCCAGATGCAAGCATTCTATACCTTGGTTTAAAAGTGTTTATGAAGTATATCAAAAAAATAAAGCTCATAAATAAAATAGACGGAATTATAATAGTCTCAAAACCGCTAAAAAAATACATTTCAAAATATTTTGATTGTAAAAAATCAGTCATACCGAACGGCATAGATTTGGAAATATTCAAGAATAGTGGTCGACTACCACTATACCAAGATGGAAAGATAAACATACTTTTTCTAGGTAGAATAGAAAAGAGAAAGGGACTTATCTATCTTATAAAGGCTTATGAGATTCTAAAGAAGAAGCATAAAAACATAAGGCTAATTGTTATCGGTTCTGGAAATTTAGAGGAAAAATGCAAGAATTATGTTAAAAAAAGAAAAATAGAAGATGTCATCTTTGTAGGAAGTGTTAATGAAGAAGAAAAGGTAAAATACATTAACACATGCGACATATTTTGCGCTCCATCAATTTATGGTGAAAGTTTCGGCATAGTTCTGCTTGAAGCGATGGCTTGTGGAAAACCTATAGTGGCCTTTGCAAATCAAGGCTATAAGGAGGTTTTGAGAGGAATTCAAAAAAGGTTTCTAGTCAAACCAAAAAATATAAATTCTTTGGCAAAAAAGATTGAAATATTAATAAAGGATGATCGTTTGAGAAGAAAGTTAGGAAAATTTGGAAAAAAGGAAGTAAAGAAATATTCGTGGAATATTGTAGGCAGAAAAATAGAAAGATTTTATGAGGAAATCTTGAATGAAAAATAAGATTTTAATATACATAGCAAACCTCATCTTTATTTTTCATACTTTTTGGGTTCTGTATGTAATCGTTGGTACATTTTATAGATATCATGGGATTTTCTGGGATTTGCATCTTTTGATGTCAATAGGTCTCTTGATAGGAGTAATACTGAACGAATGTCCAATAACAACTCTAGAAAGATGGGTTAGGGCAAAAGCTGGAGAAAAAATGATAAATAGAGGTTCAAGGTTTTTAGAGGTATTGAAAAAATATACGGGAATAGAGCTTCCGAATAACTTGATGAGAATTCTTGGTTTTATCTACTTCTGTCTCGGCGTTGGTGTGCATATAATTAAATATTAAACCGATTATAATATTGATTTATGAAAGTTTTGTGCTTTTTGGATGACACTGGTGTCTCTGAGATTCAGGTATCAATAATAAAAGAGCTGCAGAAAAAATACAAGAAAATAGAGTTTTCTCTGATAGACGGAAAAAACGATGGAGAGCTTAATAGAAAGTACAACATAAAAGAGCTTCCTAGCATAATAATAGAGGATGAAGGCATCGTTAAAGCAAGGTTTTCTGGACTTACTCAAAAGATATTCTTAGAAAGAGCCTTGGAGCAACTAATTAAATAGTTCTGTGGATAATTATTTTTTATGAAGAAACTTTCTTTAATCGATTATCAGAAGTTTCAGCCAAGGCTTTATCAAGAGATGATTGCATCTACTGCTATAAGGAGAAATACTCTTTGCATCCTTCCAACAGGACTTGGAAAGACTTATATTGCTATACTTGTTGCTGCATGGGTTTTGGAGAACAAGCCTAACAGCAAAATACTGATGCTTGCTCCCACCAGACCTTTGGTGCAACAGCATTTGAAAACATTCTCTCAAGTCATGACTCTTGATAAAAGCCTTTTCATAGCCTTAACTGGAAGGGTAAAGCAAGAGGAGAGGAAGATGCTTTATGAAAAAGGTAGAGTATTCTTCGCGACGCCGCAAATAATAAGGAACGATGTTGATAGTGGCATACTAGACTTGAGCAGGTTTTATCTTTTAATAGTTGACGAATGCCACAGGTCTGTGAAGAAGTATGCCTATACAGAAGTGGTTGAAAGGTATTTTTCTCAATCTCTCGAGCCATTGGTGTTAGGCTTAACAGCATCTCCTGGAGGCATGCAGGATAAGATAGAGGAAGTAAAGAAGAAGTTAAGGATAGAGGTGGTAGAGGCTAGGACAGAAAAGGATTTTGACGTTAGGCCGTACGTGAAGAAGACTGAGATAGAGCAAGTTTATGTCGACATGCCAGAAGAGTTTAAATGGATAAAGGCGATGTTGGAGGATTATTATAGAGAATGTCTCTCTAAGCTCGTCGAGGCAAACTTGCTACCATCCTTGAAAGCGAGCAAGAAAGAACTTCTGGAAGTGCAGAAAAAGCTTGGAGAGATGTATGATGAGATGAAGAATGGAAACGTTGCAAGATATCTTGTCATAGCATCCCAAGCTGTTAAGGTCGAGCATGCATTGAGCTTGTTAGAAAGCGAAGGCATATTTCCTTTGCGTAACTATTTTCTTGAGCTTAAAAGGAATAAATCCTCCTCTACTCGTGGAATGATCGCTGATAAAAGGATTGAGGCTGTCATTAAAAAAGTGGACGAGCTGTATCTCAAAGGCATCGAGCATCCAAAGCTTTCGAAGCTTGTAGAGATAATAAAGCAGATCTTGACAAAAAAGGATGCTAAGATAATAGTCTTTGCCAACTATAGAGATAGTGTAAGGCTGATAAAAGCTCATTTAGAGAAAGCTGGTATAGAGTCAAGAGAATTTATAGGGCAGGCAAAAAAAGGAGGGAAAGGCTTGTCGCAGAAGCAGCAGATACAGCTCTTGAATGAGTTTGAGTATGGCGTCTTTAACGTGCTGATAGCTACGAGCATAGGTGAAGAAGGCTTATCTATACCTGCTGTTGATGTCGTCATATTTTACGAGCCTGTGCCGAGTGAGATAAGGACGATACAGAGAAGAGGTAGGACTGGTAGAACGGAGAGTGGTAAAGTGATATTCTTAATCACAAGAGGAAGCAGGGACGAAGCATACTATTGGAGTGCATTCCATAAAGAGAGAAGGATGAGAAACATTATAAGTGAGTTGAAATCTAAAATAAAAGATATGAGTATAAAGGATTTTGAGTGAGTCGATGCAGAGCATCTTAAAGCCTGAAAGGATTCTTATAATCGCCGATGATAGGGAAAAGAATAGCGATGTATGCTTTTATCTCAAAGAATTTGGTGCTGCTCTCAGCTTCAAGAGGCTGGATGTTGGCGATTATATAATTTCTGATGCTGTATGCATAGAGAGGAAATCTTCTTCTGATTTTGTCTCCTCGATAATAGACGGAAGAATCTTTAGCCAGGCTGAAGAGATGAAGAGGAATTTCGGCAAGGCTATAATAATAGTTGAAGGCAACAACAGTGATGGTAGAATAACTGAAAATGCTTACAAGGGAGCGATAGCGTCTTTGATAATGAACTATGATTCTGCTGTGATAAATGTTGAGAACGAGAAAGAGGCTGCTAGGATGATTTATCTATTAGCAAAAAAAGAGCAGACTGAGTTTGCCAGGCCTATAGCGATAAAGGGGAAAAAGAAGCCTAAGGACTTGAAAGAGATGCAGCAATTCTTTTTATCCTCTTTGCCCGGTGTATCTTCTATCATCTCTAAAAGGATGCTAGAAAAGTTTGGCTCTATCAAGAACTTGGTCAACGCAAGCGAGAAGGAGATAGAGAGCATAAAAGGATTGAAGAAGAATAATGCTAGAAAGATTTATCGAATATTTAACGAAAGGTGGTGTTGATAAGGCTGATAATAGTAGGCTTCGATCCTGGCACGAAGGCTGGCCTAGCCATTATAGATACCTTTGGCAGAATAATGCTCGTAGTAAGCAAAAGCAACACAAGTCTATCAGCTTTTGCTCAGCTTATCTTAAAGCATGGTAAGCCTTTAATAGTCGCAACAGATAAAAGGCCTGTACCCAGGAATGTGGAAAAGCTTGCAAAATCTCTTGGTGCAAAGCTCTATTTTCCTATCGAGACCATGAGCGTGCATGAAAAGGCAGAGCTCGTGAAGAAGTGTGATGTAAAGGTTAAAAACGATCATGAAAGGGATGCTTTGGCTGCAGCTTTAAAGGCATACAGGCATTACGTCGGCTTGCTAAGAAGGATAAACACTTCCCTATCATCGCTTGGACTCAATCACATATACAACACTGTCGTCGAGAGCATGGTATTCGGTTATGCCGAAAATATCGACGAAGCCATAAACAAGGCTTTAACGCCAAAAGAAGAGAAGGAAGAGAAGAGGGTTGAAGTAAAGCATGAAAAGGCTGAAAAGCCTCAAGAGGTGAAGAGGCTTGAGAGAGATTTGGAGATATTGAGGAAATACAATGAAAAGCTGTTGGAAGAGATAAAGAGGTTGAAGCAGGAGAAGAAAGTTGTCGCAAAAGATGTTTCTTTGAAAAAAGAGTTAGAGGGTTTAAAGAATGTTTTAAAGCAACTAAAAAGCTTGAGGAGGCTTGAGCTAGAAGGCAAAGTGCCTTTAATAGAGATAAAAGACTTTAACACTCTAGAAAAGCTGGATGAGCTTATCGATTTGAAAGATAGAGTCGTCCTCGTTGATTTTGACGATTTAAGGCTGTTGAACAAGTACGAGATTAAAGCTGCTGTTAGCTTGAGAAAAGTTGATAAAAGCAAACTAGAGTTTCCAGTAATATTCTTAGATAGCAAGGATATAAAGGAGAAAGACGATATCAAGTTTATCGAAGCAAGACTTTTCGAAGATAAGATAAAGGAAGCGAGAAAAGAAGGTTTGCTGGAATGGGTAAAAGAATACCGAAAGAGAAGGATTTGAAAAGAATCTTGTGGTTTTTTGTAAAGCTTAATATATTGTTCTTGCCGATGTATGCTGTGATTTATTTTGATTTAAAGTACGAGCCAGCGCAGATAGTGTTTGCAGGCATAATTAACTTCATCATAAGCATTCTAGGCTTTAAGATAGTGCAGGATGGCTATATGCTTTATTTGGGCGAGAAAGGTTTTCCTATAGATATATCTTTCGATTGCATAGGCTGGAAGTCTGGTTATTCGCTGATCGCTCTAGTCGCTGCTTCGCCTGGTCTTTGGAAAGAAAAGGCTAAATTCCTTCTAAAATGGGTGCCTGTGATGTTTTTGCTGAATTTGGCAAGAGTTATAATAGCTTTGCTAATAGGCTATTTCTTCGGCTTTAGCTGGATACCTATAGTGCATGATTATATATTGCAAGTAGCCATGATTTTTCTAGTCTTGGTGGTTTGGGTAAAGTATTTAAATAGTTCAAAGACACGTCGCTTCAATAAGAGTGAATAATAAAACTGGGTTTGAAAAGGTAAATGAAATCTGTAAGCAAGATTTAATAGAAGAGAAAAATAAATTATTTAATAAGGTGTTTGGCATCAAAGAGCAAGAGCTGAGGACAAAGATTCTAGAGTTTGAAAGAAGAATAGCCGAACTAAGTTTGGCTACAGAAAAGCTGAGGAAGGATTTTGACGATGTTTGGGGCATCGTTCCCCAACTAAAAGGAAGGGTAGAGGACTTGGAGACGAATGTGGATGTGCTCATACTCGGCGTTACCGACTTGAAAGAGCAACTTTCTTCTCTCTCGAAAGAGCTTTCTAGCTTCAAAAAGGCTTATGAGGATAACAGTAAGGAGTATGATGGAAAGCTGCAAAGCTTGAAGATGGACGTTGGCAAAACTATAGCTGCTATTGAAAGTGCTAAAGCTTCTACAGAAAGCAGCATGAAAGTTTTAGAAGAGAATTTGGAAAAAGATATCGAAATGCTTAAAGAGATTATAAACAAGGCTGTCGCTCA
>Ga0272449_1004689_pt1 | contig 11019 bp, 5 predicted proteins | sample YNPCB0241_FD_198679 | JGI IMG/M metagenome (GOLD analysis project Ga0272449, IMG submission 198679) | Hot spring sediment microbial communities from Yellowstone National Park, WY, United States - YNP-CB-024-1 | ecosystem: Environmental > Aquatic > Thermal springs > Hot (42-90C) > Sediment...
CCCCTGGCGTCGGATGGGTCACGAGGGTATCGGCGAGAAGCCATGAGAGGAACGTCGGGCCTCAAGGCGGAGGTCAGCCTGGTGAAAGCCGGGGGGGACCCCAGAACGGCGCTTACTTTCGCCTTGTACGCGTCAGCCGCCGGTGCTATGTTGAAGTCATGAGGGCGTCGAGCTGGAAGGCGGGGTGGATGGATCGCGTTCCGGAACCTTCACGTTGACAGAACCCGAGAGAGCTTAATAATATGACATTTTGCGTATATTGTAAGAGCCTTTTCTTTTAAGGAAGGGGAGTGAGGAGGAAAGTGAGCGTTACAGGAGGCAGGCGCGTCAGGAGAAGCTTCGCCAAGATTCCCGAGATCCTCGACGTTCCCGACCTGGTAGAGGTGCAGAAGAAGTCCTTCGAGTGGTTCTGCACTGAGGGGCTCCGGGAGGTCTTCCGAGAGATATCCCCCATAGAGAACTTCGGCAGCAACTTGGCGGTCGAGTTCGGTGAGCATTACTTCAAGGAACCCAAGTACGACGTGGACGAGTGCAAGGAGAGGGACATGACCTATTCCGCCCCTCTCTTCGTCAACGTGTCGTTGATCAACAAGGAGACCGGCGAGATCAAGGAGCAGACGGTCTTCATGGGCGATTTTCCCATGATGACCGACAAAGGAACCTTCATCATCAACGGGACCGAGAGGGTGGTGGTCTCTCAGCTGGTTCGCTCCCCGGGGGTTTACTTCGACAAGGAGCTGGACAAAACCACCGACAAGGAACTTTACTACGCCAAGATAATCCCCTCCCGGGGGGCCTGGCTGGAGTTCGAGACCGACAAGCGGGACGTGATCGGGGTCAGGATCGACCGCAAGAGAAAGCAGCCCGCCTCCGTCTTGCTTCGGGCCATGGGCTACGAAGACGACGAGCAGATCCTCTCGCTGTTCGACGGCTCCCCCTTGATGGAGATAACCCTGGAGAAGGACCACACCCGGACTAGGGACGAGGCCATCCTGGACATATACAGGAAGCTTCGGCCGGGCGAGCCCCCCACCGCCGACAGCGCTAAGAACCTCCTGGAAAACCTTTTCTTCAATCCCAGGAGGTACGACCTGGCCCGGGTGGGAAGGTACAAGCTGAATAAGAGGCTGGGCCTGAACGTGCCCCTGGACGTGACCATCCTCACCCCCGAGGACGTCATAGAGACCATCCGCTGCCTGCTCCGGGTGGTGGCCGGGGAGGAGGAAGCGGTGGATGACATCGACCACTTCGGCAACCGCCGGGTTCGCGCGGTGGGTGAGCTCATCCAGAACCAGGTGAGGATGGGCCTGGCCCGCCTGGAGAGGGTGGTGAGGGAGAGGATGGCTACCCCCGATGTGGAGGCCCTTACCCCCCAAAACCTCATCAACATCCGTCCGGTGGTGGCGGCCATCAAGGAGTTCTTCGGCTCTAGCCAACTTTCCCAGTTTATGGACCAGACCAATCCCCTCTCGGGGTTGACCCACAAAAGAAGGCTCTCGGCTTTGGGGCCGGGTGGGCTTTCCCGCGAAAGGGCGGGGTTCGAGGTGAGGGACGTGCACCCCTCCCATTACGGGCGCATGTGTCCCATTGAGACTCCGGAGGGTCCCAACATCGGGCTGATCGGTTCGCTGGCCACCTACGCCCGGGTGAACGAGTTCGGCTTCATAGAGACCCCCTATCGCAAGGTGGTGAAGGGCAAGGTCACCGACGAGATCGTCTACCTCACCGCTGACGAGGAAGAGAATTACACCATCGCCCAGGCCAATGCCCCGGTGGACAAAAAGGGTCACTTGGTGGGGGACCGAGTCCTCTGCCGCAAGAGGGAGATGGTGGTGAACGTGCCGCCGGAGGAGGTGGACTTCATGGACGTCTCCCCCCGGCAGATCGTCTCCGTCTCCACCTCCCTCATCCCCTTCCTGGAGCATGACGACGCCAATAGGGCTCTCATGGGCTCCAACATGCAGCGGCAGGCGGTGCCCCTACTCAAGGCAGAGGCGCCCTTGGTGGGTACGGGGATGGAATACCGGGCGGCCAAGGACTCAGGCGAGGTGGTGTGCGCCAAGGCAGCGGGCAAGGTGACCTACGTGGACTCCACTCGCATCGTCGTCACCCGGGAGGACGGGACGGAGGACGTGTACAAATTGGCCAAGTTCCGTCGCTCCAACCAGGGCACCTGCGTCAACCAGAGGCCCATAGTGAACGAGGGCGACGTGGTGGAGGAGGGCCAGGTCATAGCCGATGGCCCCTGCACGGATCAGGGCGAGCTGGCCCTGGGCAAGAACCTCCTGGTGGCTTTTATGCCCTGGCGGGGTTACAACTACGAGGACGCGATCATCGTCTCGGAGCGGATGGTCTACGACGACGTGCTTTCCTCCATCCACATCGAGGAACACGAGATCGACGCCCGGGACACCAAGCTGGGTCCCGAGGAGATAACCCGGGACATCCCCAACGTCAGCGATGACATGCTCAAGGACTTGGACGAGCGGGGAATAATCCGCATCGGGGCGGAAGTGGGCCCCGGCGACATATTGGTGGGGAAGGTGACGCCCAAGGGCGAGACCGAGCTCACTGCGGAGGAGAGGCTGCTCAGGGCCATCTTCGGCGAGAAGGCCCGGGAGGTGCGCAACACCTCTCTCAAGGTTCCCCACGGCGAGTCGGGCAAGGTCATCGACGTCAAGGTGTTCTCTCGGGAGGCCGGTGACGAGCTGCCGCCGGGGGTGAACGAGATGGTCCGGGTCTACGTAGCCCAAATCCGCAAGATCTCCGATGGCGACAAGCTGGCCGGGCGTCACGGCAACAAGGGCGTCATCTCCAAGATCCTGCCTATCGAGGACATGCCCTTCCTGGAGGACGGCACTCCGGTGGACATCGTCCTGAACCCCCTGGGGGTGCCCTCCCGCATGAACATCGGCCAGATCCTGGAAACCCACCTGGGCTGGGCGGCCCACGAGGGCTGGCCCAAGAAGGGGAGGGAAAAGGCGGAGGGGCCCGTGTACGTGGCGAGCCCGGTGTTCGACGGCGCCCGGGAGGACGAGATAGTCCAAGCGCTGCGCGAGGCCGGGCTTCCCGAGGACGGGAAAGCGGTCCTCTACGACGGCATCACGGGTGAGCCCTTCGACCATCCGGTAACCGTGGGGTACATCTACATGATGAAGCTGCTGCACCTGGTGGAGGACAAGATCCATGCCCGTTCCACCGGTCCCTACTCCTTGGTGACCCAGCAACCCTTGGGAGGCAAGGCCCAGTTCGGCGGGCAGAGGTTCGGCGAGATGGAGGTTTGGGCACTGGAGGCCTATGGTGCGGCCTACACCCTGCAGGAGATGTTGACCGTGAAGTCCGACGACGTGATGGGACGGGTCAAGGTGTACGAGGCCATCGTCAAGGGGGAGAACATCCCCGAGCCCGGTATCCCCGAGTCCTTCAAGGTGCTGGTGAAGGAGATGCAGTCCCTGTGCCTCAACATCGAGCCCCTCTCCGAGACAGGGGAGAGGATAGAGATAGGGGAGAGCGATGAGGAGATCCTCCGCACCGCGGAGGATCTGGGCATAGACCTGCGCAGCGCCTCCGCTGCATTGCTCTCCACCCGGGAGAGCGTGGAGGAGGCCCGGGGTGACGAAGAGATGGAGGAGACCACGTGAGTTCTTCCGGGCGGCAGATGAAGGAGTCCGGATGAGGAGGGAGTGAGACTTGTTGGACGTCAACAACTTCGACAAGCTCAAGATAGGATTGGCTACCGCCGACCAGATCAGGTCCTGGTCCCATGGCGAGGTCAAGAAGCCCGAGACCATCAACTACCGCACCCTTAAACCCGAGAAGGACGGGCTTTTCTGCGAGAAGATCTTCGGACCCACCAAAGACTGGGAATGCTACTGCGGCAAGTACAAGAGGATCAGGTTCAAGGGCATCATCTGCGAGCGATGCGGTGTGGAGGTCACCCGCTCCCGGGTCAGAAGGGAGAGGATGGGCCACATCGAGCTGGCCGCTCCGGTCGCCCACATATGGTACTTCAAGGGAGTCCCCTCCCGCCTGGGGTACCTCCTGGACATAACCCCGAAGGACCTGGAGAAGATACTGTATTTCGCGGCATATATCGTCACCCATGTGGACGAGGAGAAGAGGCAGAGGGACCTTCCTTTGCTGGAGGAGGAGCTCCAGGAGGATATAGCTGAGCTGGAGGAGAGCGCCCGGCAGCGCATAGAGGAGCTCCGCCGCCGGGCCGAGGGCGAGGAGCCCGAGGAAGGCGAGGAGGTCCTTCCCAAACTCACCCCCCAGCAGCTGGAGAGGGAGATAAAGTCCATCCAGGACAGGACCAGGAAGCGCATAGAGGAGCTACGCCGGGTCTTCGAGGAATTCAAGGTCCTGGAGCGCAAGCAGATCATCACCGACGAAGTCCTCTTCCGGGAGATGAGGGACCGCTATGGCGATTACTTCCGCGGGGGAATGGGCGCCGAGGCCATCAAGGACCTCCTGGAGAACCTGGACCTGGAGGCAGAGGCGGCGGAACTACGGGATATCATAAGGAACTCCAAGGGCCAGAAGAAGCAGCGGGCCATCAAGCGCCTGAAGGTGGTGGCCTCCTTCTTGAACACCGACAACGACCCCACTGCCATGATCCTCACCTGCATCCCGGTGATCCCGCCGGACCTCCGGCCCATGGTCCAGCTGGACGGGGGCCGTTTCGCCACCTCCGACTTGAACGACCTATACCGCAGGGTCATCAACCGTAACAACCGGCTCAAGAGGCTGCTGGACCTGGGGGCCCCCGAGATCATCGTCAACAACGAGAAGAGGATGCTACAGGAGGCGGTGGACGCCCTGTTCGACAACGGGCGCCGGGGCAGGGCAGTCACCGGGCCCGGTAACCGTCCCCTCAAGTCCCTCTCCGACATGCTCAAAGGCAAGCAGGGTAGGTTCCGCCAGAACCTCTTGGGCAAAAGGGTGGACTACTCCGGGCGCTCGGTGATCGTGGTGGGTCCCACCCTAAAATTGCACCAGTGTGGCCTGCCCAAGCAGATGGCCCTGGAGCTGTTCAAGCCCTTCGTCATGAAGCAGTTGGTGGACAAGGAGTTCGCCCAGAACATCAAGAGCGCCAAGCGCATGGTGGAGAGGCAGCGTCCCGAGGTCTGGGACGTGTTGGAGGAGGTCATAAAAGAGCACCCGGTGCTCCTTAACCGGGCACCCACCCTCCACCGCCTGGGGATACAGGCCTTCGAACCGGTGTTGGTGGAAGGCAAGGCCATCCAGATCCACCCCCTGGTGTGCACCGCCTTCAACGCCGACTTCGACGGGGACCAGATGGCGGTGCACCTGCCCCTCTCGGCGGAGGCCCAGGCCGAGTCCCGCATCCTAATGCTCTCGGCCCACAACATCCTTTCCCCCGCCCACGGGAGGCCCATAGTCACCCCCACTCAGGACATGGTGTTGGGGGCGGCCTACCTAACGGCGGTGAAACCGGGAGAGAAGGGTGAGGGTAAGTACTTCGCTACCCCCGAAGAGGCCATCATGGCCTACGAGTTCCGGGAGATAGAGCTACACGCACCCATCCGGGTGCGCATCCGCAAGAAGGGCAAGCCCGCCAAGGTCTACGAGACCTCGGTGGGGAGGGTGATATTCAACACCGCCTTCCCAGATGACTACCCCTTCGTCAATGAGGAGGTCAACAAGAACGTTCTCCAGAGGATCGTCACCGAGGTGGCCGAACGATACGACACGGTGAAGACGGCGGAGATCCTGGACAGGCTGAAGGAGCTCGGTTTCCGCTATGCCACCAAGGCGGGCATCACCATATCCGTCCAGGATGTCACGGTTCCTCCCGACAAGGACAAGATCCTGGAGGAGCCGGAGGCGGAGGTGGCGAGGATAGAGGAGAACTACCGCCGTGGCCTCATCACCGATGAGGAGCGTCACCAGAAAGTGGTGGAGCTCTGGACTGAGGCCACCGAGAGGATAGCCGAGGCCATGGAGAAGGCCTTCGATCCCTTCAACCCCATCTACATGATGGCCCATTCCGGGGCCCGGGGTAACATCAAGCAGATCCGCCAGCTGGCGGGCATGAGGGGTCTAGTGGCCAACCCCAAGGGAGAGATCATCGACCGACCCATCAAATCCAACTTCCGGGAGGGTCTTTCGGTGTTGGAGTACTTCATCTCCACCCACGGAGCCCGGAAGGGTCTTGCCGACACCGCCTTGAGGACGGCTGACTCCGGTTACCTGACCCGCAGATTGGTGGACGTGGCCCAGGAGGTCATCGTCAGGGAATATGACTGCGGCACCGACAAAGGGATACCGGTGAAGGTGCTGAACCCCCAGGGCGAGCCTAACCCCAACCTGGCCGCCCGGGTGGCCCTGGAGAACGTGGTCAACCCCAAGACAGGGGAGATCATGGTGAAGGCCGGCGAGGAGATAAACATGGACATGGTGGAGAAGATGGCCAAGGCCGGCTTGGAGGAGGTCATGGTCCGCTCGGTCATGACCTGCGAGTCACGCCACGGGGTCTGCTGCCTCTGTTATGGGACCATGCTGGCCACGGGCAAGCTGGTGGAAATAGGGGAGGCAGTGGGTATCATCGCCGCCCAGTCCATCGGGGAGCCCGGGACCCAGCTCACCATGCGGACCTTCCACACCGGCGGCGTGGCCGGGGAGGACATAACCCACGGCCTTCCCAGGGTGGTGGAGCTCTTCGAGGCCCGCAGACCCAAGGGCCAGGCCATCATCGCCGAGATATCGGGCAAGGTGAGCATCGAGGAGGCTGACCGGGTGCGCAAGATCACCATCACCGCCCCGGATGGAAAGGAACGCGTCTACCAGGTTCCCCGCCGGGCCAGGTTGAGGGTGCGGGACGGCATGGAGGTGAACGCGGGAGACCAGATCACCGAGGGTTCCATCAACCCCCACGACATCCTGAGGGTGACGGGTCCCCAGGCCGTTCAGCTCTACCTGGTCCGGGAGGTACAGGAGGTTTACAAGTCCCAGGGCGTGGACATCCACGACAAACACATCGAGCTGATAGTGCGGCAGATGATGAAGAAGGTGGAGGTGGTGGACCCCGGCGATACCGATCTCCTCCCCGGAGATAAGGTGGACCGCAAGTACTTCGAGGAGGTGAACGAGAAGGTCATCGCCGAAGGGGGACAGCCGGCCACCGCCCGCCAGATGCTCCTGGGCATAACCAAGGCCTCGCTGGCCACCGATTCCTTCCTAGCGGCCGCATCTTTCCAGGAGACGACGCGGGTGCTCACTGACGCGGCCATCGCTGGCAAGGTGGACCCCCTCATGGGGCTCAAGGAGAATGTCATCATCGGCAAGCTCATACCGGCTGGCACGGGCATGAGTCGTTACCGCAACATCAAGGTAAAGCCCAAGCACGTCGGCATAAGCCTACTGGAGGAGGTGGAGACGCTAGCCTCCAGCGCGGGGGGCCAGGAGCAGGAGGCCCTATCCGTTCTACTCTCCCCGACCGTTGAGGAGGAAGGGGAGGAGGACCGTTCCATCGGGGGGAACGAGGAGGCCGCGGAGGAGACCTGATGCGCCCGGGCGGGATGGCCAGGGCGGTGGCACCGAAGCCCCGACCCGTCGATTTGTTGACAGCTTAACGGGGTGATGCTAAACTTGCGCTTTGGCGTGTGCGATAAAAGCGCAGGTAGAAGCTGGTTTTGAAGCGGAGGAGGTAGCAGTTGCCCACCATCAACCAGTTGGTCCGCAAGGGTAGGGAGAAGAAGAGGAAGAGGACGAAGACGCCTGCCCTGCAGGGATGCCCTCAGAGGCGGGGCGTTTGCACCCAGGTGAAGACCACGACCCCTAAGAAGCCCAACTCCGCCCTGCGTAAGATCGCCAGGGTGAGGTTGACCAACGGGATCGAGATTACCGCTTACATACCGGGCATCGGTCACAATCTGCAGGAGCACTCCATCGTTCTGGTGAGGGGGGGCAGGGTGAAGGACTTGCCCGGAGTGAGGTACAAGATCATCCGGGGTGCCCTGGACGCCTCGGGAGTGGCCAACCGGAGACAAGGACGTTCCAAGTACGGAGCCAAGAAGGAGAGTTAAGGCCTGGCGGGAGCTGGCAGCTGGACCTTTCGGGTTTGAAGGCGGAAACGAGGTGAGCGTATGCCGAGGAAAGGACCGGTCCCGAGGAGGCAGATACCTCCCGACACCAGGTACAACAGCGTCCTGGTGCAGCAGTACATAAACAAGGTCATGAAGGACGGTAAGAAGAGCCTGGCGGAGAAGATCGTTTACGGGGCCCTGGACATCATCCAGAAGAAGACGGGCTCCGACCCGCTGGCAGTGCTGCGCAAGGCCACCGACAACGTGAGGCCGGTCCTGGAGGTGAGGTCCCGCCGTGTGGGTGGCGCCAGCTACCAGGTCCCGGTGGAGGTCCCGCCGCACAGGAGCACCTCGCTGGCCATACGCTGGATCGTTAACTTCGCGCGCCAGCGCAAGGAGAAGACCATGATGGAGAGGCTGGCCAACGAGCTCCTAGATGCCGCCAACGGCGTGGGCGCTTCCATCAAGAAGAAGGAAGACCTCCACAAGATGGCCGAGGCCAACCGCGCCTTCGCCCATTACCGCTGGTGATGACGCGACGCCCCTCATGGAGGGGCGTTTTCCTTGAGCTCGGGGTTCTTGGGAGCGGATAGCCCCGTCCCCATCATCCCCTTTTATAGGTAGGGGTTAACCTTGCCTTTTTCCTGGGAGGTTGCGCTGGAGCGCCGGGAGGCGCCACCGGGATGGCTGTCCCGGGGCCTTCCCGCGAGGGAATAGGTGGAGACGACAATGAAGGTCACCACCACGGGAAGGGTGGACAAGGCGGACCGGGAGGCCGAGCGCTTCCCCCTGGAGAGGGTGCGTAACATCGGCATCATCTCCCACATCGATGCCGGGAAGACCACCACCACTGAGAGGATCCTCTATTACACCGGCAAGACCTATAAAATGGGCGAGGTGGACGAGGGTTCCACGGTGATGGACTGGATGGTCCAGGAACAGGAGCGGGGGATCACCATTACCAGTGCTGCCACTACCTGTTACTGGAAGGACCACCGCATCAACATCATAGATACTCCCGGTCACGTGGATTTCACGGTGGAGGTGGAGAGGTCCCTGAGGGTACTGGACGGGGCCATCGCCATCCTGGATGCCGTGCACGGCGTGGAACCCCAGACCGAGACGGTATGGAGGCAGGCCGACCACTACCGGGTGCCCCGCATCTGCTACGTCAACAAGATGGACCGGGTGGGGGCGGATTTCTTCCGCTGTCTGGAAATGTTGGAGGCGAAGTTCGATGCCAAGCCGGTGGCGGTACAGCTCCCCCTGGGGACGGAGGGGGATTTCGAGGGTTGCGTGGACCTACTGGAGATGAAGGCCATCCGTTACCTGGACGAACTGGGCACCACCTGGGAATGGACGGAGATCCCGGGGGAGCTACGAGAGATGGCCGACTTTTACCGTACCTCCCTGCTGGAGACGGCCGCCCTGTACGACGAGGAGCTGATGGAGGCGTACCTGGCCGGGGAGGAGATCCCGCTGGAGTTGGTGCGACGGGCCCTCAGGCGGGGGTCCCTCGCCTGCGAGCTGGTCCCGGTGTTCTGCGGCGCCTCCCTTCGTAACCGGGGTGTGCAGCCCCTGCTGGACGGTGTGGTCTATTACCTTCCCTCTCCCTTGGACGTCCCTCCGGTGGAGGGCTTCCATCCCTCCAAGCAGACGCCGGAGGTGCGAAGGGCCTCCGACGACGAGCCCTTCTGCGCCCTGGCCTTCAAGGTGATGTCCGACCCCTACGTGGGTAAGCTGGTCTACCTGCGGGTTTATTCCGGCTCGGTGAAGACGGGGGCCACCGTGCTCAACGCCACCCGGGACCGGAAGGAACGCATCGGGAGGCTGCTGCAGATGCACGCCAACCACCGGGAGGAAAGGGAGACGGCCAGGACGGGGGACATCGTGGCTGCGGTGGGGCTAAAGGAGACCTTTACCGGCGATACCCTCTGCGTGCCCCACCGGCCCATTGTGCTGGAGTCCATGGTGTTCCCGGAGCCGGTGATCTCGGTGGCCATCGAGCCCCGCACCAAGGCGGACCAGGACCGACTGAGCGAGGCCCTGGAGAGGGTTTCCGAGGAGGACCCTACCTTCCAGGTGAAGCTGGACCCCGAGTCGGGACAGACCATCATATCGGGCATGGGCGAGCTCCATTTGGAGGTCATCGTGGACAGGCTGATGCGCGAGTTCGGGGTGGAGGCTAACGTGGGCAAGCCCCAGGTATCATACCGGGAGACCATCTCCCGGCCCGCCCGGGGGGTGGAGGGCAAGTTCATCCGCCAGACGGGCGGCCGGGGCCAGTACGGCCACGTGATCATCGATGTGGAGCCCCTCCCCCGGGGCGAGGGCTTCGACTTCCAGAACAGGGCGGGAGCCCACCAGGTCCCCAGGGAGTTCGTCCCGGCGGTGGAGGACGGCATCCGGGGGGCCATGGAGTTCGGGGTGCTTGCCGGTTACCCGGTGGTGGACGTGAGGGTCATCCTGATGGGAGGGTCCTATCACGAGGTGGACTCCTCGGAGCTGGCTTTCCGAGCCGCCGCCGCCTCCGCCTTCCAGGAGGCCCTGCGCAAGGCAGAGCCTTTACTCCTGGAGCCCATCATGAAGGTCACCCTGAACGTGACCGACGAGTACGTGGGCGACGTCATCGCCGACGTGAACTCCCGCCGGGGAAAGGTGGAGAGCATGGAGCGGCGCGACAACTACCAGGTGATCACCGCCTTCGTCCCCCTGGCCGAGACCTTCGGTTACGCTACCGACTTGAGGTCGCTGAGCCAGGGGAGGGCCACTCACCACATGCAGTTCTCCCATTACGGGGAGGTGCCCCACCAGCTGGCGGTGGAGATCATCCGGCGCATCCGGGGCGAGTACTGAGCCGGGAAGGAGGTTTCCCCCCGGTTGGAGTTCACCCCCCCACGGGGATCGCCATCGGGTAGGCATGCTCCGGGGAGGCGGGAGACGGTTAGCGGGACCGGGCCCGCGGTGTTGC
>Ga0272449_1004690_pt1 | contig 11016 bp, 10 predicted proteins | sample YNPCB0241_FD_198679 | JGI IMG/M metagenome (GOLD analysis project Ga0272449, IMG submission 198679) | Hot spring sediment microbial communities from Yellowstone National Park, WY, United States - YNP-CB-024-1 | ecosystem: Environmental > Aquatic > Thermal springs > Hot (42-90C) > Sediment...
GAATATTATTATGCTTTCCAAGAGCAAGATTTACTGCTTATTCCTATGAGCTTAACTCTACTTTTGGTTTCTCCTTTATTGTATTTGTTATTCTATGGCTAAGAGCTCATAATGTGAGAGGAAGAAGTATGTATTAACTTTTCCTGTTATACTTTTAGAGGAGTTATTAAGAGCTGTAGGCCTTTTTACCAAGATTTTATCTGACTTCCTTAAAAGTGGTACCTATGTCCCTACCAAGTGCCATTTCACATCCGTCCTATGTAGAAATTCTATTTTCAACTTTTAAAGAATATTCACCATCAGAAGATATATCCTTTACACTTGATATTTTAACATTGGAACCAAATGGTTTGAAATTGTCTGTAGATCCTTTTTCGAAGCTAAACATTTTGGAAAAATCTAATGGATTTTCTATAGATAAAGTAAAAGTTATTAAGATAAGAAAAAGAATGCTTATAATGATAATTCTTTTATACATTCTTTAAATTCACCCCCTAAAAATTATAAAGCTTTGCGCAATTGTTTATGATTATTACTAAAAGGGGGAAACTCCTACAAATAGCGAAGTTTCCCCCTTTTTTATTTTTATGGTTGTTCTATATAGAATTGTTCTGGATATGCAATAAGAGGAGATCTTAATGGGTCATCCCATATTGCATATTCAGGCACATTTTTGAAGTTATTCTTAACTATCACCAATTGTGGTGGTGCACCTACTGTTCCAATAATCCAAATATTCTTTCTATGTAATGAAACAATTTCTCTTATAAGTTTATCTCTCTCTTTTGCATCAACTGTTTTTACCACTTGATCCCAAAGATCATAAATCTTTCTAATATCTCCAGATGGTTCCTCACCAGAGGCACCCTTTGTTGAATACCATTGACTATATAGAGGTGCCCAAGGACCATCTGTTATAGTGCCAAGAATTCTACCTGGACTTAAGATAAAATTAGAGCAACGATCCATAGTCCAAACTCCAATTTCTATATCTCCAGAATTACAATTGGTAACATATAAGCTTCTATCTATAGTTTTAATAATTGTCTTAATTCCTATTGCCTCCCAATAGCTCTTAATAAGTTCCATAACTTGAATATTTGCATTCCCTGGATATGTAGTAAAACTTATTATTAGTTCTATAGGTTTACCATCTGGACCAAGTCTAAATCCTGATGGATCTTTTTTAAGTCCCATGGCATCAAGTAATCTTTTTGCTCTCTCTGGATTATATTCTGCATAAGCCTTTTCCCATGCAGGATCATAATATGCACTGCCCTTTGGAATTGCTGCTTGCATTGGTGTTCCTAATCCAAAATAAAGCATTTTATTAATCTCATCTCTATTTATTGCTAAAGATAATGCTTGTCTAAATCTCACATCTTGGAATAATTTCCTTTTTACTGGATCTTTTACGTTTTGGTTTAGGTAAATTGCAGGATCAGCACCTACTCCAGATGCCCATCTTAATATTCTATATCCTCCTTTATCTTTATTTTGCATAAATAATGAATAATTAGGCAGTCTAATATGACGTGTTTGCATATCAATTTCTCCAGCTATTGCTTTCATATTTATCATTTCTGCATCACTTACTAAATAATGCACTACTCTATCAATATATGGCAATTGATTTCCTTCTGTATCTACCACTGGATAATAAGGATTACGTTCCATAATATAGACAGGATCGTTAGGACTTTTACTTACTACTTTCCATGGTGACATTGTTGGTAGATCTGGATTTTGTATATAATCAATCTTAAATTGGAATAATTCATACCACTTTGAAAACCCTTGTTTCTTAGCTAAGGCTTCTAATTCCTCCTTAGGGGTATATTTAGGATGAAATTGTTTTAAGTAATGCTTAGGTGCGTAGAATCCCAAAGAACCTTTAGAATGATCAATAAACCATCCCTGTGCTGGAAAATTGTAAATAAATAATGGATTAGGATCTTTAAATGTAATTCTAAATGTATATTTATCTATTTTTTCAAATTTTGCTTTCTCCCCACCAGATAAAAGGGCTGCAGGATAAGTAGGTGTTAATTCTTCATTTAATATTATATCTTCATACCAAAACATTACATCATCTGTTGTAAACTCCACACCATCAGACCATTTCACTCCTTCTCTTATATGGAAAGTATAAACTCTTCCATCTGGAGATACTGTATATTTATCAACAAGCCATGGAGTGGGTTTTACATCTCTGCTCCAACGGAAAAGATTATTTGCATCATAGCATATTTTAGCAATTCCCCATCTATCACCAGGACCAAGCCATGCTCTTCTCCATGTCCCACCATATTTTCCAACCTTTTCTACAGGCTTCACAACTATAGGATTTTTAGGAAGTCTTTGTTCTACAGGTGGAAGCTTCCCTTGTTTTACAAGCTCTGCAAGCATTGGTGCTTCATTATATTTTTTCTTTTGTCCTATAACTATATCCCCTACTACTAAAATTGTTAGTAATAAAAATATTAAGAGAAATCTTATAAATCTCATGGCTCCACCCCCTAATTTTTAACTTATTAATACCCCTCTTAAATTTAATTCTCTTGAGAGATGACAAGAAACAAAATGCTCATTTCCTATATCTTCTAAACTTGGCATCACCTCCTTACATATTTCTTTTGCATAATTACATCTTGTATGAAAATAGCATCCACTTGGTGGATTTGATGCATCTGGAACATCACCCTTTAATACTATCCTATCCCTCTTTAGTTTTGGATCTGGCTTTGGTACTGCTGATAACAATGCCTCTGTATATGGATGCTTTGGATTCTCAAATAGCTCCTCTGTCCTCGCAAGCTCAACTATCTTTCCAAGATACATTACTGCTACTCTATCACTTATATGCTCTACTACACTCAAATCATGTGATATAAATAAGTATGTTAATTGATATTCCTCTTGTAAATCCTTTAGTAAGTTCAATACCTGTGCTTGTATGGATACATCTAACGCTGATACTGGCTCATCACATACTACAAGCTTTGGATTTAATGCCAATGCCCTCGCTATGCTTATCCTTTGTCTCTGCCCTCCACTAAAAGCATGTGGATACCTCCTCATGTATTCTGGCCTCAATCCTACCTTCCTCATTAAATCAGCTACCCTCTCATCAAGTTCCTTCCCCTTCGCTATCCCGTTTACTATCAATGGCTCTCCTATTATCTCTTTTACTGTCATCCTTGGATTTAATGAGGAAAATGGATCTTGAAATACCATCTGCATGTATCTCCTTACACCTTTTAATTCCTTCTTGTTTAACTTCGCTACATTTATTCTTTCCCCATCTATGTTTAATATTATGTCCCCTGACGTGGGCTCATATGCCCTCACTATAACTTTTCCTGTTGTTGTCTTTCCACATCCTGATTCCCCTACTAATCCCAAGGTCTCCCCTTCCCTTATGTAAAAACTTATATCATCTACTGCCTTTACCTCTCCTACTTTAGCCTTGAAAAATCCTTTAGTTAATGGAAAATATTTCTTCAGATTCTTTACTTCCAATAATATTGGCATCTCCATCTCCTCACTCCTCTTTAATATAGTAAACAGCTGACTTTATGCCCTGGTTTTATCTCTTTTAATTCTGGCGCCTCTTTGTTGCATACCCCTTTCATATATTCTGGACATCGTGGATGAAAACTACATCCTGTTGGAAGATTGTATGGGTCTGGTACTATCCCTTTTATAGCTTTTAGCCTCTTCTTCTCCTTCTTCCCTATCTTTGGTATTGATTCCAATAGTGCTCTTGTATATGGATGTAGGGGATTATAAAATATCTCCTCCACTGAAGCACTCTCTACTATCTTCCCTAAATACATGACAATTACATCCTCAGCCATCTCTGCTATTACTCCTAAATTATGAGTTATTATCATTACTGCCATCCCAAAAGATTTCTGTAACTCTTGAATTAAATCTAATATCTGTGCTTGAATTGTAACATCTAGTGCAGTTGTTGGCTCATCAGCTATAAGTAGCTTTGGATTACAAGAAAGTGCCATGGCTATCATTGCTCTCTGTCTCATCCCTCCTGATAGTTGGTGTGGATATGCATCTATCACTGTCTCTGCCCTTGGTATCTTTACTCTCCTTAACATCTCTATAGCCCTTTCCCTCGCCTCTTTCTTATTCACCTTCTGATGCAATATAATGGCTTCCATTATTTGATCACCTATTGTGTGAACAGGTGAAAAGGATGTCATTGGCTCTTGAAATATCATTGATATCTCTTTACCTCTTATGCTTCTCATCTCTTCGCTCTCTGGCTGTAGCTTTGCAAGATCAATAACTGAATCCCCATCTCTATAAAATATTATCTCTCCTTCAACTATCTTGCTTCTTGCTCCTGTTATCCTTAATATTGATAGGGCTGTCACACTCTTCCCACATCCTGATTCTCCTACTACACCAAGGGTCTTCTCTCTCTTTATATCAAAAGAAACTCCATCTACTGCCTTCACTATCCCTTCATCTAAGTAAAAGTATGTTTTTAAATTTTTTACCTCTAATAACTTTTCCATCTTTATCCTCCTATCTTGCATAGGGATCAGCAGCATCTCTTAATCCATCACCTAAGAAATTAAAAGCAAGAACAACTATAACTACAAATAATACTGGCAATAGTAACCAAGGAGATAGGGCAACACTCCTAAAATTCTGGGCATCTTGAAGTAAAACTCCCCAACTTATTGCAGGAGGTCTAATTCCTAATCCTAAAAAGCTTAATGCTGTTTCTCCAATAATCATGTCTGGTATGGATAATGTAATACTTGCAATAATGTGACTTAAGAATGATGGGAGCATATGTTTAAAGATTATTCTTGCTTCACTTGCTCCTGCAATTTTTGCTGCTGTCACAAAATCTTCTTCTCTTAAAGATAAGAATTTACTTCTTACTACCCTTGCAAGACCTGTCCATCCAATAAAGGAAAGGATTATTGTTATTCCAAAATATACCTTTACAGGGGACCAATTGGGAGGTAGAGCTGCAGAAAGTGCCATCCATAAAGGTAAGGTTGGAACACTTCTTATTACTTCTATTAACCGTTGAACTATATTATCAATTACTCCACCATAATATCCCGATATTCCTCCAATTATTATTCCGAATATGAAGCTTAAAAAAATACCCACAAGACCAACAGTTGTGGATATTCTTGTTCCATAAATAACTCTTGAAAACAAATCTCTACCCATACCATCAGTCCCAAATAAAAATATATGACCATCTTTTGTTCCAAAGAGATGAATATTGGTTTTAAATATTCCCCAAAGTTTATATTCATACCCTCTTACAAAAAAATAAATAGGATACTTTTTTGATTTATCCTCAATATATATTCTTTTAAGAGTATTAGGATCAATTTCTAATTTATAACCATAGACAAAAGGTCTTAAATGAAATCCATTTTCATCTATAAATCTTATCCTTTGGGGAGGTGCAAATACAAATCTAACATCATATTTATAAGGATCATATGGGGCAATAAATTCACAAAAGATTGCTATTACATAAAAGACAAGAAGAATTATTCCACTTATAATTGCAAGTTTATGTTTTTTAAATTTCCACCACATCAATTTCCATTGTGATGCAACATATATTTGTTCTTCCTTCTCTATAAGTTCTTCTTCAAATAATTCATTACTATTATTTCTTTCATTATTCATATAAATCTAACCCCCTATTCAAATCTAATTCTTGGATCTACCCAAGCAAGAAGTATATCTGAAATTAAAGTTCCCAAGATTGTTAGAAAACTAAGAAAAAGAACAAATGTTCCTGCAAGATACATGTCTTGATTTTGTAAGGCAGTTAAAAGAAGAGGACCAGAAGTTGGTAAATTTAATACTATTGCAGTAATCTCTGCACCTGAGACTAAAAATGGAAGAGACCAACCCACAGTACTAATAAATGGTATTAAAGCAACTCTTAAAGGATATTTAAAAATTAATTTGATTTCTTTTAAACCTTTTGCTCTTGCAGTTAATACATATGGTTTATTTAATTCATCAAGAAGATTAGCTCTTAAAGTTCTTATTAATCCTGCTGTTCCACTTGTTCCTACAATAACTACAGGTACCCAAATATGTTTTAACATGTCCAAAAATTTTGCAAAACTCCATGGAGCTTCCATATATTCAGGAGAAAATAAGCCTGCTAAATTTTTCCCTGTTAGGGAGTAAGCTATCCATAAAATTATTAAGCCAAGCATAAAATTTGGGGTAGCAAGTCCTAAATATCCAATTATAGAAACAACATAATCAGAGAAAGAATATTGATGGGTAGCAACATAAACTCCTATAATAAAAGAAACAACCCATATAAATAATAGTGTGAAAAGAGCCACAACAAAGGTTAATGTGATTCTTTCTCCTATTAACTCACTTACAGGTCTATTCCATAGGAGAGATCTTCCAAAGTCACCGTGTAACATGTTCCATATCCATATAAAATACTGTTCCCATAAAGGTTTATCCAAACCATATCTTTGTTTTAATGCTTCTATTGTCTGTAAATCAACAGATTCTCCACTTGTCGCCAACTGAGCTATATAAGAGGTTAGAAAATCTCCTGGTGGAAGTTGAATAACAACAAATACTAATATAGAAATAAGAATAAGAGTAGGGATCATGTATAGTAGACGTTTTAAAATATATTGATACATATGATATCCTCCTTTTTGATTCCCTTTGAGAATAATTCATGACAATTACGCAACCGATTTAATATTATCATATTTTTCTAATGATGTAAAGGATTAACACTCTTTTCTTTTATTTCTCACATAGAGCTTCTATTATTGCTTGTAAAAATTGAGGTAAAGAATCTGGAACTCTACCTGTAATTACATTCCATCTCTTCTTGCAGGTAGTTTCTCAAAATCTCCTCCTGCATTTTTAATATCATCTATCACAGCATCCCAACATGTCACTTTTCTTCCTTTTATAATATCTGTTCCAAAAGCAGAGTCCACAGAAATTAGAACTTGAGGTCCATGACAAATAGCAGCAATAATTTTTCCCGACTTATACATGTCTGCTACAAGTTTTAATGTGGTTTTATCGCATCTTAAAAAGTCTGGAGCAAATCCTCCAGGAATTATAACCGCATCATAATCTTCAGATATTGCTTGGGAAATTTCTATTATGTTATATCTTTCACCTTCACCTAAAACTACAATAGGAACTGTAGTTCCAAATCTACCTGTTATTGGCTTATCAGCCCACCAAGGTCTTGTATGAAATCCAGGTCCACTTTTTGGTAGGACCCCAACTGTTATTTTTGCATCCTCTTCACTAAGTCTTAAAATGGGATACAATAATTCAATATCTTCAAATTTATGGGCACATAATATTAAAATATGTTTTCCTTTTAATCTATCACTGGGATTTTCTATATAATCTTTCTTCACTTAAAAATCCCCCTCTAATTCTTATTCTATAAATACATCACTTTTAAACTTCCTATGTTTAGTAATTACTTTTGATTCAATAATTTCAAATTTCCCAGTAAGTCTTATATCCTCTGAGGAACTTCCTATAAAAATTTCAAAGGTAGCAGCTTCCACTATAAATCTCATAAATTCATCATAGAATGCTAATTGTTAGGGATATAATCTAAAAGTAATCATTTTTTCCTCTTGAGGTTTTAAAAATACCTTCTTAAAGCCTTTTAGTTCTTTAACAGGCCTTTCAATACTTGCCCATTCGTCATGAATATAAAGTTGAACTACTTCTTCCCCTTCCCTATCTCCTACATTTTTAATCTTGAAACTAATATCTACAAAACTTGTAGGAGTAATTTTTTCAGGATTAATTTTTAAATCTGAATATTCAAATTTTGTATAACTTAAACCATGACCAAAAGGAAATAATGGTTTTGAATCTTCATTTATATATTCAGAGAAGGCAGATGGTTTTCTATTATAATATACAGGTATTTAACCTACATCTTTTGGGAAAGATATAGGAAGTTTTCCAGAGGGATTATAATCTCCAAAGATTACTTCTGCCACAACATTTCCACCCTCTTCACCAGGATACCACGCTTCTATTATTGCAGGAATATTATCTTTAGCCCATTTAATTGAAAGTGGTCTCCCATTAATAAGAATAAGAATTAAAGGTTTTCCCAATTTATGAAGCTCCTTAAGAAGTTCTTCCTGAACACCAGGAAGATTTAAATCTTTTCTATCATTACCCTCTCCAGATAATCCTCTCTTAAATAATCCACTGTTTTCGCCTAAAACTGCTATTATTATATCTGCATCTTTTGATATCTCAATAGCCTCTTTAAATCCTTCCTTAGAATCGCTTATAAGATCACATCCCATTGCATAAGAAACTTTTGTATTTGATGAAACTTTATTCTTTATTCCTTCTAAGATACTTACAGTCTCTACCATTACTTCATATTTTACAGATTCCCCTTCAAAAACTTCACTTATCACTGGTACATGCATTGAATAACTATAATCACCATGGAGACTAAGCTTATTATCTGAATTAGGTCCTATAACTGCTATTTTATTTAAATCCTTTCTTAAAGGTAAAATTCCATCATTTTTTAATAGAACTATAGATCTTTTTGCTACATCTAAGGCAAGTTTTCTATGCTCAGGAGAGTTTACTACAGTAAAAACTTTCTTAGGATCAACATAGGGTTTTTCATCAAAAAGACCAAGCATAAATTTTACTATTAATACTCTTGATACCGCATTATCAATAACTTCTTCAGAAATTAATCCCTCTTTTACTGCTTCTAAAAGAGGTTGTCCATAACATTTAATATCTGGAAGTTCTATGTCTATTCCAGCTTCTAATGCTTTAATAGCTGATTCTTTTAAATCTTTTGCTACTTTGTGAAAAGTGTTAAGCATTTCTATCGCAAAATAGTCAGAGACTACGTATCCTTTAAATCCCCATTCTTCTTTATTTTTGTTAATAAAAATTTTGAACATGCACATGGAACTCCATCAATTTCATTATAAGTATTCATAAGAGAAAGAGAACCACCTTCTCTTATAGCAACTTCAAAGGGGAATAAGAATATTTCTCTCAATTCTCTCTCTGATACCCTTGCAGGTCCTAAATTTCTTCCACCTTCTGAAATACCATAAGCAGTAAAGTGCTTTACTGTAGCGATAATTCCCTCTTTAATATTTTCTCCTTGTAATCCTTTAACATAAGATGTTGCCATTCTTGATACTAAATATGGGTCTTCACCAAATGTTTCTTCTGTTCTACCCCATCTTGGGTCTCTGGGTATATCAAGAAATGGTGCGAGTCCCTGATGAACTCCAACCATTCTCATTTCTTTTCTTATTACAGAACTTACTTTTTCAATAAGTTCTGGCTCAAATGTACTTGCCATTCCTATGGCTTGTGGAAAAGTGGTTGTTGATTTTGCCATAAATCCACTTAAACATTCTTCATGAATAATAGCAGGAATTCCAAGACGTGTCTCTTCTATTAGAAATTTTTGTATCTCATTAGAAATTTCAGCAGCTTTTTCTAAATCCATATTTTTGTCTCCAGCAAGTCTTGTTATTTGACCTATTCCATTTTTTAATAATAGTTTTGCTTTTTCTTTTGAAAATTTTCCATCTACAATAAGATTTCTCGCATAAATTGAACCAAGTTGAGCAATTTTCTCTTCAAGATTCATTTTGGACAATAAATTTTGCACTCTTTTCTCTATATCCATAATTTACCTCTTACAATTATAAATTTTTAGGAGCGGAACAAGATTCTCTTATAATAAGCTTGGTTGGTAATACAATTTCTTTAGGTTTCTTTCTTCTCCTTTTCAATTTCTCTATTAATAAAGCTCCTGCAGATTTACCTAATTCATATGAGGGCTGATAAATTGCAGTTAAAGGTGGAGAAAAGTATTTAAACCATTCCATATCATCAAAAGATATTACAGAAATATCTTGAGGAATTTTTAATCCCTTCTCAGAAATTGCATATATTAAACCAAAAGTCATTAGGTTATTAGATGAAATTATAGCGGTTGGTGGATTTTCCAATTCAAGAAGCTCTTTCCCTTTTTGATATCCTCCTTCTCTTTTAAAATCACCTTCCCTTATTAGTTTATAATCAACTTCAATTTTGTTCTTATTTAAAGCATTTAAGTAACCTTCTAATTTTTCCTTACCAGTAGTTGTATCTAAGGGTCCCGTAATAATACCAATCCTTCTATGTCCTAAACTTATAAGGTATTCAGTTGCAGAGTATGTTCCAGAAATATTATCTGCTAAAACAACATCTGTCTCTATTCCTGCTATTCTTCTATCCACTAATATTACTGGTATATTTTGAGAAATAAATATCTCTAAATTTTTCCTTGTCTCTGTACTTTTACTTGGTATAATAATTATCCCATCAACTTGTTTACTGTATAATACCTCTATATATTCTCTTTCCTTTATTAATATCTTCATCAGAATTACATAATATAAGATTATAATTGTATTTCAATCAAATATCTTCCACACCTCTTACTACCTCTGGATAAAAAAGATTTGCTATATTTGATACTATTAATCCTATGGTATTAGTCGATTTTTTTTCTCAAACTTCTTGCAACAATATTAGGTCTATATCCTAATTCTTTTATTGCAGATAAAACTTTCTTTTTTGTCTCTTCTTCTACACGTCTTGTTTTATTTAAGACATGAGATACAGTACTAATAGATACCCCAGCCAATCTTGCTACATCTTTCATTGTTGGTGGTTTTGACAATTTATTATTCATTCTTCTCCCTCTTTTCTAAATTTTTATTATAAATCAATATGCAATCGTTTTTAATAAGTATTATTACATAGACATTTTTAATTTTCAAGTTATTATTTATTTATATTCCAAATAGGTATGGACATAGGTACCAATGTAAAGAGATAAGTAAAGATAAGGTATTAGATGAAGAGATAGGGATAAAAAGGATTTGGGCTGCCCTCATCATCCTTGGTATAATTAAGAAACTTAAT
>Ga0272449_1004691_pt1 | contig 11016 bp, 9 predicted proteins | sample YNPCB0241_FD_198679 | JGI IMG/M metagenome (GOLD analysis project Ga0272449, IMG submission 198679) | Hot spring sediment microbial communities from Yellowstone National Park, WY, United States - YNP-CB-024-1 | ecosystem: Environmental > Aquatic > Thermal springs > Hot (42-90C) > Sediment...
CAATTAATGCTTCCAGCTGTTTTTGAAGTGCCCGGATCTGGGGGAAATACTTCCGCTGGATGTCGTAGATTTTTTGACGCTGAGATTCGGTGACCACCTTGCCATAATACATCGGAAGGCGTGGCCGAAACGTCTCTTCGGAGGAGTCTGTCGTGCGCGTGGGAGCAGGTGCGCCGGGCTGAGTGCCGGCCTGTTGGGCTGCGGTTTGTCCGCTGGGGGTTTGTTGCCCGCCCGCTTGTGCAACCGTGCCAGAGGCCGCACTCCGACTTGTCCCGGGCTGCTCGCCAGCCGGTGCATTCGCCCGCTGATTCAAAGCTTGGGCCACTCGGTGCACAACCTGCGTGCCTGGATCCTCAGATCGAGGCCTTATCTCATTTGTTTGTGCTACCTCCCCGTGCGATCCGAAAACATCCGGGATAAACTGAAGAATTGTCATCCATGCAAACAGAGCCACGGCAGCACTAATCGTGAAACGTCGCATACCTTCTGATGCACCCGAGGTACACCGTCGTCGGGTAAGGTTCCGCGGCCGATAAGTCACGGCTAACCTGCCTGCTTCGTTTCTCGTAGCTGCGGGACTTAACTGAATAACGAAACCCTTGTCCATCACCCTCCTCCTTTCCTTTCAGACTAAAGCGATTCAGCGCATTCTCACACCCGCGTCTTCGCACCGCGCGCTCGAAACTTGAAAGCAGTTACGCAAGCGAACTGGTTAAACAAGCCCGTCATCCGAATAACCGTGTCCAAGTAAGCTGAGGTCCAAAAAGGAAGCCATTTGCGAAAGCGCAAAAAACTCACCCCGAGGTACTTCTCCAAAATTCCACCCTCCGATTCAACGAGTTGAATCCATGCCGCCTTGGAATGCTTTAACAAATAACCCCGATGGACACATCCACCACCAAAAGTTACGGTGTCCTCCACCAGTATGAAGATACCGCCCGGCCGCAACACCCTCAAGATTTCCTTGATTGCTGCTTTTTGACGGTCCAAAGCGGTCAAATGCTGGATACAGGTGACGCTTAATACCAAATCGCAAAACTCGCTCCGGATTGGCAAATTCTCGGCTTCTGCTTCTAGCCAAACAACATCCAAACCCAAAGCTTCGGATCGGGATCTTCCGCGCTCCAAAAGAGGTCGGCAAAAGTCAACTGCGACCACCTTGGCCCCTATGCTTGCCAGCTTTATTGCATAGTGCCCGACACCCGTACCAACCTCGAGCGCACTTATCGGCGGCTCGATTTTCGGCAGGAGACTTTTAATTGCTTTCCACCTTAAAACGAAATCCCAACGCAAAGCCTTAGCGTTGCCGCCCCAAGCGACCGCAAGCTCACCGAAGGATCGCACCCGATCCATCCAAACTTGCCGATCAGACTTATCCACGACTCACTTTCAAATTATCGAAATCTGCGAAAAGGCAATACCAACCGAACGAAAACCTCATCCGTCACTTTGGACCGATGGGGCGATGTTTCGCATGGTGTTTTCGCGACTATTTCTCGACGTTGCCCACGCACCGAGGTGTGCTGCCACAATCCCTTCGGGAAACTCGCGGCGGACTTCAGGCGAGCAACCACGTGCTCTCCTAACAAGACAAACCAATTTCGTCGGGTCTCCGTCCTGCAGGTCACGAACGTACCAGCCAACGTTAGCTTCACAACTATTTTCTCGAGCTAGCTAGCCTTTTCAATGCAAAATATTTAATTCTCTTGCCAATGCGATAGGCTTTTATACCTAGCCCCCAGAACAAGCGGCGTTTCAACCAAAACATGGGTACAACCCGAGAATACTGAGGCAATCTGTGCGTAAAATCGCCGAGGTGTGATTTTAAACCGAGAAGGACGCGTGTTAAATGGGAAATCTATGTAATGCAGCGTCTTCTTCAGGGTAAAGCAATGTAAATATGGATATTCCTGATCGCGATAAAACAGGCATACCTCTATCCGCTCCCAACCGTAAGGCATAAACGCTAGTTGCTCCTCATCCGCCACGTATTGCCTGTGCCAAAACACCCGGACCATTCGCTGCTTGCGCAGAAGTGAACTCATACGTATCTCATCAATATGCATGTTCTCCGGCCTGGCCAAATCGCTAAAAAAACCTGGAAGAGAAGCGAAGAGATAGTTCACAGATGGGTAATTGCGATAAACACTGCAGTGCCCAGCGATATACCCGGGGCGTGAAGATATCACGTCATAGGTCCGTAAGTGTTCTTCGCTCAGGAAAATTTCCAAGCGACCCCATATGACGTCCAGATCACAATGGCCCCAAAAATCAACACCTTTCAAGAATTCTTCACACACCACCCCCAGGGCAGGTCTCAAATCGCACAATCCGTAAGCTGTCTTGTTGACCGGTACGCCCAAGCGTTGTTCAGCCAACCTAAGAAAATCTGAGAGCGTTATATGAATAAAGTTCACGTTAGCAGGCGCCTCAACCTTCGGAAGATCTGTTAGGATATACCACTCAAACTTAGTGTTTTCCTCGCAAGAAACCAGAAAAGCCGGGAGAAACCGCGGCCATTCCCCGAAGTGCGGGATTAGAAAACGCACTCTAAAGTCAAACTGTGTTCCGCCCACGATTGCTGCTCCGCCGCTTGACTCCAGCACTACCGCCGGCATTAACTCAATTTCCGGACTGACCTGTCGAGTACACGGAAGCCAAAAAACGGGCATTTTGCTCTAGGGTGAACCTTCTAACCTCCGGGGTGTCGGGATTAGGCCACTCACAAGGCCTTCGCACTAGCTCTAACGCTACTTCAGCCCAAACTGAAGCAGGTAATCGGAGGCTCAAGTATTGGACATTGCCACTGAAATTTGCTTCTGCGGGGATTGCCTCGGACGCTAAGACCGGTACCTGAGCAAACTGCGCTTGTATTACCGTTAACGGAAGTCCCTCTACACGAGAGGGCATTAGCAACAGATCGACAGCACGAAAAATCCTCCAGAGATCGGCGCGGAAGCCAAGGAAAAACACATTTCGCTCGAGTTGATACCCTCGCACCAAGCTCCTAATCTCTTGCTCCTTCTCTCCCGTGCCCACCAATAACAACGTTGAATTCGGGCATTTTTTTTGAATTTCACGGAAAATATCGAGCAGGAATTCGTGGTTTTTCGCCCAATTGAAATTCCCTATGTGACCGAAAACAATTCCGCAACTATTGACGCCCAGTTGCTGCAAAATCGCTTCCCGGCTTTCTACGTTGTCAAAATCACCAACCTCGACTCCATAAGGTAGTACGCAAAAGCGAGGCGCCAGTCGCCATCTTTTGCCCCATACAGCATCCGCCGCTCGCGAACTGCACGCAAACCCGTGAGTACAATACTTAAAGAACAGGGTACGGCAAACGATCTGAATAGGCCACCGAACAGCCCAATGTTCACCACCGATAGGATTATCCTTGTGGAGATGAGCGATGCGAACAGCTACCCCATTACGTGCTGCCACGATCAATGGCACAACACTGAAACCGTGGTAATGCGCGTGAAGAACATGGTAAGGTTCTGAGCTTCTCAAAAGATGATCGAGTTCGGCAACGTAACGAAAAAGTTTTTTACGATTCGGCATCAAGTAGATATTGGATCCCGACGATTGGATTATCTGCTCGTAAGGACTTTTGGTCTGCCTATGGACGGCAAAATCGAAATGGAAAAGTGAAGAATCCATATGTCTCAAAATGTCGACTAACCACTTGGTAATCCCGCCGGCCGAGATCGCATGCAAGACGTGTAAAACTCGGATCATCGCTCGAGTTCCGAAGATTACTGCGCAGAAACGGCTGTGTTTCCTAAGTGTCGAAAAATCTTGCCAGTGGTATATCCCGGAGTAAACCCAAATAAGTCAGAACCCTACGTTCCCATGGGCGTAGAGAATATTCCTTAAGATATAGTCGTTGCAGCCCTGGTAACCCTTCTTTATCGCGCGTTGCTATAAAACGCGCCAGCTGCTTTCGCCTTTTCGGGTCTCTGTTGCGGGGAACATTTCGCTCACGGGCACGTTCCTCCCACTTAGCAAGCCACGAGTCGAAGTCCGAACAATCAAAATGCAGCACCGCGCCTCCCGGCAAAAAGTAATCGATGTAACGGTAGCCCGGGGGCGGTGCCGGCACATGAACTCCCATGCCCTGCACCGGGGCACCGATACGCACAGCGGACTTCCCGCCAATGTGCCCTCTCAGAAAAGGACCTCGGGCACCTGGACAAAAAATCTTTGCAATAGCCAGCCTTAGATAGTAACCTGAGATCCGTGCCAAGGCGATTGCCCAGTCAGCCACGCTTCGCGGCATTGTCTTCCGAGTGGGACGGATTGGCCCCACCCGAAAGTAGCGAACCGAAGCGAAAGGATGTTCGCAATGCAGGCCCTCGGGGACTGCCTCGTAAACTCTAAATCGAACTACCTCAACATTATCGGGCACAGATTGCAAGGCGGACCGAAGGTCCCCCGGATAATACAGAAGTTCATCGCTATCGATATGAACAATCCAATCAGCCCCCCTCTGCTTTGCCCATTCTAGTGCTTTATTAGCGTTATACCATTGCCGCTCGTGAAGAGTCAATCGCTCGCGCTTGCTTGCCCCCCCAGGCCAGTAATTGACATCGCAGCGGACGACCGTTACTCTCGGGTTGTGCTCGAAAATGCTCACTCCCGGGTGATTCGGATCGTCAAAGAAAAGAAACATGTGATCAATCCCAAGATTCAAATGATAATCCACCCAGGCTGTTAAAATCCTTACCTCACAGTTTAGCGTTGTGGCAGTACAAATTTTCGTGATACGCGCTTTCGTATAACCAGGCATCACAGGCTAGGCCTAAGAAGTGGTTTACTCGTGTCGGGAGTCTTGTGCGTTTGACGATGGCTCCTTCAACTTGGATGCTAACACCACACGGTACTGGACAAAAACAGCAATCATCCGATCTAAAGCGTAAATTAAACCTAAACGGCCAGCCAAGACACCCTTGCGAACAACGAGGGAAATAAAAGCGTACAACAAGCCCATAAGTGGAGTAGCGGCGCGAAGCCGGTCCTTTAAAGAAACTCTGCCGGTGGCAAGCCTTTTTGCAAGATTTCTGCCATAACGAACTTGCGAGAGCAGGAACATCTCATACGGCTTGAGGTCGTTGTGAATTAAACAAGCACGAGTTGTTCGGACACGCAAACCATTGCGGAGAGTCTCCCCGTGGCCTTTGGGTATAAAGTACTCCGTGCCCGTACGGAAAAAGATCGCCTTAGGGGGATAAAGGGAGCCGAAACGTAAGGGTCGCCCTTCGAGGTACATTTGAACGGGGGCCCTTACCACATCCCAATCATCCTTGTCGGCTAAAACGACTAACTCTTCCCAAAGGCTTGGAGAAACCTCCATGTCAGCATCGAGGATCAAAACGTAGTTGGCGTCTGCGGAACGCGTCAAAGTGTTGTACGTTGTCGCATGGTCCACGTACCTGTGGGGCACAATTGTGCAAAACTCAAACGTTCCGGCAATTTCCACAGTACGGTCGGTTGACCCCGAATCTAGAACAACGACAGGAATCTGGCAAGCCCGAAGGCAAGTAAGGCATTTGCGGATATTTGACTCCTCATCCTTGGTTAAAACATAGGCTTTTATGTTCGGCATAGCTTACCGTAGATATCGAGCACGGGATCGCTTCCGAAGAATGTCCTGATAAACTTCGTCTATATTCTCAACCACAGCTTGCCACGTCAAATATTTTTCCACATACTGCCTTCCGCGGCGACCGAGCTCAGCCCGGTTGGATAGGAGGAGCTTTCGAATCCCTTCTGCAACAGCGTCCACGGAATCCTCCACCGTGAAGCCGCAACCTGCCGCATCCACATAAATATGGCTCGCCACACCGGGGGTTACCACCACGGGTAAACCGTGGGCCATCGCTTCGACAACTATAACCCCAAAATTCTCAGATTGGGATGGCAGCACCAGGAGATCTGAAGCACAAAAGAGCTGCTCTTTTTCGGGACCTTGTACGAAGCCGAACCGTTTGAGCTGGCCATTCAGGTTAGTTCTCCGGACTACCGAATCAAGTGTGTTCCCGGCCCCTGCCTCCGGGCCGGCAATCACACAGAAAAGATTGGGGAAATTGGATCGCAGCCGGGCGACAGCTTCCACCACCCAATCTGTCCGCTTCTTGGGTGCGATTCGGGATAGATAGAGCACTATGGTTGATTCTGAGGGAAGTCCGAGCTTAGCCCTAGCCTCAAGAGGATTCATTGCTGTCTGCGGAAGATGAACACCATGTGGGATCGTGACAACATGATGAAGTCCGAATTGCCGCTCAAGCTCATCTGCCTCTGCTGGCGTGGTTGCCTGAACTGCTGCCGCTAAATGCAGATCTTTGCTCACAAATAATGTGGTAAACCATCGCTTGAGATTGTGCCGCCCCATCCTGAGGCATTTTGGCGAGAAGGTCCCTGCCGGCCGCAGGATGTACGGCACGCCAAAGCGCCGCGCCAATCGGGGCGTAAAAGTCGTCAGATGACTGAACACCCCGTGAATGTGAATAATGTCCGGTCGGCTTTGAGGATCACGCAAACACCGCCTTAGCCATCGTTTCCCCTCAGGTGTCCAGGTATATCGGCCAAGCAGTCGCGTCCGCCCATATCCTCGGGCGATAAATAACTCTGCGCCCACGAAGTGGGGATCCGTAAGCATTCGATGACGGAATTCCTCGTCCGGCAGCCAAGGTAAGGCCGACTGGGCGTTGGTAGTGAGGATAACCACCCGGTGGCCACGGCGCACTTGTTCTTCGACCAAACCCCTTAGCGAGTGGCTAGGGCCACCGGACCGCGGATCGATGCTGTGGATAACGTGGAGGATGTGCATGGGCGATATCCGCAACCAACCACGGCAAATTCGCTTGCTCGCATAAACATGACGATCGCCACCCAGGCCAAAAGGACACCAGGAGCATTCAGAGCAAACAGGGCACCGTGCATAAACGAATCCAAGAACACATAGGATACATTTAAACCTAAGGCCATCGCCAGCGAGGAATCCGGCGTCGCCGGCAGCCAAAATACGGCGGCGATGCGCCTCAAAATAAAGTACCAGAGCAATGCGAATGGAACATAACCCAGGAGGCCGGTTTCCACCAGCCGTTCAACATGGTCGCTATGGAGTGTTGACCTTCCGAGCCGCGCGCTACCCAAGCCGGGAATTAGATCCACAAATCCCACCGGCACAGGGACAATCTTGCCTTCAAGGTGGTGTTCGTAATCCGAGTAAGTACGTACGTAGCGAGTCATGCCGTAACCATGACCAATCACTGGACTTTCCAAGAATAGAGATATCCCCACTTTCCATAACGGGATTCGGCCAGAGAAGGTAGGCAAGGTCTCGCGGCGAATTATGTACTCAGGTAGCATGTCCAGGGTCAAAACGCCAGCGGTGGTTAGAAATACCAGAAGGAACGTCCCGCCGGCCATGGCCGGACGCAAACCCTGCGCGTGCTTCCAAGTCCAAATGGCTAGCGCGAATAACCCTCCAACGATTGCTGCCCTTCCTCCGGAAAAAAACAGCATGTAAAGAAGGATCCCGAAAACAGAGCCGAAGAAAACCTTGGTCCAGCCGCTCGAGTAACGTAACCGCCACAAGATTAGTGGGATGCTAGCGGCGGCGAAACTCCCGGCTCCAGTTGCCTTGCCGAAGGCCCCGGTAAATCTCGTTTGTGGGATGAGCTGCCCCGCCTCCAATATATACCAGCTACTAAAGATTGCCCCAATACAAGCAGAAGCCACTGCGAGATTAACTAGGAGCCGAAAATGCTGCCGCCACTGTACAAAAGACCACGCACCAATAAAGACGGCTATAAACATTAAAAGGAGCGTGCACCAACGAGCGAAACTGTATTCTGGTATCAAAGAAACTGCGCACGAAATCGCCGCCACCCCCAAGTATGCTAGGAGACAACGGTGCTCCGCGGTATATCGAATAAATCTAATGCGAGCTATAATTCCCAGCAAAGCAACCGCGAATAGAGCAGTGAACCACCAGCGATATGGGTAGAAGTAGGGAGCAGTGTCTCGAATGCCCGCGAGAACAAGGCCCAACCAAGATGCGATTATCATGCCCGTACAGGCGTCGATGTGCCGGCCTTTCCTAAGTTTTCGGTTCATTGACACTATTTACCTTTCGGAAAAAACTAAGCACAACCCCTTTTGCCGGCTAGTAGCAAACGCTTCCGCAGCTGCGTGCCGATAACAACTTATGCGACATATCAGTATGGGCCAACTTTCCGCCCGCGCAAATCAGCCACGCGATAAAACCACGGCTCTAAGGTAAGGTTGCTTCCCCCGGTCTTCCGCACATCAATAAATAGATTACTTCCTGCTTGGTTCCCCTCTTGCACCTGTACGGACAAGGTCAATCACATCCTTCAAAAACGAGTAAATCCCAAGACCGGCAACATGGTAGTCGCCCCGCAAAAGGGTACCGGCACACAACCAAATTCCTGCCATTCCTTTACCGTGTGCTAACTGACGCCGCTTCAAAGCCACAATTGCGCGTTTTGCAACTGCCAAACTGCGACGTCCTCGCTCTGGCAGATCCGATAAGGCTTCCAACCGATTCACAAAATCTTCATATCTTTTTATCTCTTTATCAAATCTTCGCGGTGTGTAGATTCTCGCCAATCCTCGTTTCTTATGCCCATAACCGGCTGTATTTTTTTCGTGAACTCGGTGCAGTGTCAAAACCTCGTCAATATACACAAAATCACCAAGAGCGGAAGCGATAGAATCAATCCAGAAGTCATGACAATCCGTAGCCACCGGAAGAGCTGCGAGTCGCACTCTCGCCGAAAACGCAGTACCATGGCCCGCAAACGGCGGTTGCCAGTGTCGGACAAAGCCAGCAATGAGACCATCCCGATCGCAGACGCGCCAGTTCCATCGTCGCAACCGGCTGCGCGCTATGTCCCACTCAATCCGGGAGCCATCCTCGCAGATCCTGAAGTGCTTTGATCGCGAGAGAGTAAGCAGGAGTTGGGTGCTGCGTCCCGAAGAATGCGCCTCAAAAGGCATAACGAGCCTTTCGATGTGGCCTGGTAGCCAAATATCGTCTTGATCTGACAGGAGAATTACATCCCCAGAACAGGTTTCTATGGCCTTTTCGAAATTCTTTGCGTATCCAAGACGCTGCTGGTTCCTGCTGATTTTGACCGGAAAAGGGGCTTGCCGAGCAAACTCGCAGAGGATTTCCATAGTCCCATCCCGCGAGTTGTCGTCACTAACCACAAGTTCGTCTGGGAGCCGACTCTGGTGCAAATAACTCTCGAGCTGCTCCCTTAAAAAAGCTTCGCCGTTCCATGTGGCAAGCGCGATGCTTACCTTTAATCGGGACATGAAAAATCCACTCCTCTTTTTCTCGCACCTGTCTCCAGGTTGGCAGCAGCAGTTTTATCCTTCAAGCCCTGGCACGGTTTCCCTCAACACCTGTAACAACCGACCTGCATATTCAAGTTCGGTGTAATCCTCGAAGCGAGCCAAGGCGGCCCTTTGCATATCCAGCAGTAACTTCCGGTCGGTGCAAAGACGGTCCAAGCACTCAGCGATAAGATCGGGGCGCATCGGAGGAAGAACAAACCCTTCTTGACCCGGTCGAATTATGTCCGGAGCTGCTGAGTGGGTGCTTGCGATGACGGCCAGTCCAGAAGCTAATGCTTCTAAAATGACGAATCCGAACGTATCCGAAACGGTGGGAAAGACCAACACATCTGCCCATCGGTAGTACCATTTCACGTCGGTACGGCTCACCTCACCAACAAACTCGATATTTTTTGGTAACGTCGATTTCTCTTCCCCAGGAACTTCGCCCACGCCGACCACTTTCGCAACAAGCCTGTCCGTGCTCATTAACCGTAATGCCGCCACTAGATCAGGTACTCCCTTTAGCAGAGCCTGCCGTCCCACGAACAGCACTTTCAGTGGGCCCGTACTCTGTTCCCGAATAATCCGCTCTCGGCCGCCAAGTGGTAGTCCTAACGGCAGGACAACAATCTTCGAACTATCCGCGCCAGCTCTTAACAGACAATCCCGCGCGAAAGTTGATGGCACAAGGACGATATCTGCCAAGGCCAGCTCACGCCGCTGTCTTTCTGCGTATTGATCCATACCCGCCGTTCTTTCCCGGGGGCTGCCCCAATGAGGATACCTGACCCACTGTTGCTGATAGAATGCGCTCTCGACTGTAATAAATCCAGAGGCATGGTCGAGAATGCATGGAATGTGGTGATCCCGAGCCATTTCGAAAAGCTCTTGTGCAGCAGACGTAAAAGCATACACAGCTCGGGACTGACGTGGAACAACCCGCGAAGCTAACCTGCAGAAGTTTTCACCGCCCCAACAATACGCAGCGTATAAATCGCCCTGCATCCGGGCGCGGCGTTTCACCTGCGCATACCTCCATGCGAACCAAGGAAAATCGTAAACCAGACTATTAGGAACGAGCGCATCTCGTCTGCTCCCTGCACGCCTCAGCACAGAAGGCAACATACGAAACTTTGCAAGGGTGTCAACAACAACTCCTGTCCACTGACCGCACCAAAAGTCCGTCGCGAACCCGCTAAGAAGTCGATGGGCTGCGAGAATACGCGGCACGAGATAATACCCTCGGGCCCCAATCTGTGCCACAAAACACCCCATGTGTAATATTTCTCCACTGGCTAACTCAAACCGACATTAAAGCAACTCTTCTATAAGCTTCATCGGCAGTCTGAACATTAGTTTCCCACGCGTTGGCCATCAAGAATTGGTGAAATTCCCAACGGTTTTCGTTCTGTATTCGCCCGTAAATTTCTGAGATGCCCAGGTAAAGTTCGTGGAAGTCGTCAGGAGGGATTACAACTCCGACATCATAGCCGCGCAAAGCAGCAGTGACAGTTGGTGTGCCGCTGATTAAGACTGGCCGATGGTGCGCCATGGCCACGTTGAGAACCCCGCTTTGCGAGGTAAAACGCCTGCTATACGGCATCGCCACCCAATCGCACATCTCAAAATAATTTGGCACCT
>Ga0272449_1004692_pt1 | contig 11016 bp, 7 predicted proteins | sample YNPCB0241_FD_198679 | JGI IMG/M metagenome (GOLD analysis project Ga0272449, IMG submission 198679) | Hot spring sediment microbial communities from Yellowstone National Park, WY, United States - YNP-CB-024-1 | ecosystem: Environmental > Aquatic > Thermal springs > Hot (42-90C) > Sediment...
CACCTGAACCTCTGCACACAAAAGGCTGAATGGAACGCCCTTGCTGTGTCCGCGCATAACCTCCTGAACAATCTCCCACGTTGAGGTCTCAGTCATCCTGGCGGTCTCGCGAAGCTCCAACAAGTCCTTTAAACGCTGTAGCTCGATGAAAACCCTTTCGTCCTCCTCTCCTTCGTACACCAGTTTGTATCTTCCCGGCGACTCCGGAACGAGGTAGAAAACGCCCCCGGAACCCGGCAGCTTCACGCGGTCGTACCACTGCTTAAGTCCGAAAAGCAGTTCAATCTGGTTGTTGTACCAGCATCTGTAAACCGTGCCCTCATCGTCAACCAAATCAACCAGAAGATACTCCGGCTGGCGTGGAAACACCTCGCTTTCCCCGGGCACGGCCAACAGACCAAGTTGCCTCAGCCAATAAGTCACCACGCACCGCACGCGGCCGTCTTCCTGAGGCTCGGCTGTACCACCCAGCCTTACAAGAGGATCGTTGATCTGCTGTGCCAGATCGGCTTCTAAGCCCTCATCCTCAAGCTCCTGATCCAGCTTCTGGCCGCCAACCCCCTCGATGTCCAGATAAACAGGGGTCAGTTCTTCCGGCAGCCGGGTTACCTCATCGGGGACAGGAACAGCGCGCTGCCAGCGGTCCCATCCAACCCACATCACACGCGGGTCGGAGCGCAAGCCCTTCTCCACGGCCGAGCGCACCTGATCGTACCCAGGATCCTTCGGGGTTAGGCTGAACTGGCTTTCCACAAGCTCCGGAACGCGGCAGGCTTCCTCCCCGGAAAGCACCAACTCCACAATACTTGCCAAATCCTCCGGCTCCACAGTAATGGGCTTCGGCAGATCTTCGGGATACAACTCGACATCCGGGCCAGTCTCGTGAAGCTCCGCCAGAACCTCGTTGAACCTCGCCACAATGCTTGGCCCGCACCACAAGCCGTTGCTCAGCAAACCCGCTTTGCCTCCTGTGGCCAACTCGTTGAAGTGCTTTGATGGAATGTACTTATCTCGGTAGGCCAACCAGCAAAACCAGCCCAAAACCTTGCTAGATACCGGTCTGCCGGCAAGGTCCAGCAGTCTTAAGCTTGCTTCGGTACAGGAAGCCGCATCCCAGTTTACCTCTCTGGCAAAGCCTTCAAGGGCCTCCAACTCGCTTTTGTCCTCGAAATTATCGAATTGGACATCCTCCTCCCTATCCGAGGTTATATCCAACAGCCACTCCGAAAGCCCGATGCTCTCATCGCTCAAAAGGAAGAACTCTTCACGCCTGGAAACCAGCCGTTTCACAACCTCGGTCATAGCCTCCGGAGTTTTGCCGTATGTGGAAGCAATTATTCCACCCAAAGCGTTCACGTTTACTGGTATCTGAGCCCACTGCAAAACCCGAACAATAGAAGCTTCCACGGGACGTCTGCTGTCCAACTCTGGAGGCATAACCCGCCACCTGCGGCCGTCGGGGGCAAACCGGGCGTCCGACTGCAAAACCAATTTCAGCACCTTGGGGGTTACCGATACCGTCTTGTTCACGTGCTCCAGCACTTCCCCCATGCGAACCGGAACGGGCTTCGGCACCAAAAAGCCGAAAGCTGCGTTCGCAACAAACTGCTTAGCCATATCCAAAACAGATAGCGAAACAATTTCAGAACCTATAGACATGCAAACAATCACCTCCAACTCCATTGGGTTCCGGAGCCAAACCAGCTCTGGCAAACTGCAAAACTGCGGCTTTCAAATGCTCTCGCTTCTTTCGCGGAAGTACTTATCCAAATCTTCCTTTTTCAGGAGTATCTCTCGCGGCTTAGAGCTGTCAAGCGGACCAACGATACCGCGCTCCTCCATGATATCAACCAAACGCGCCGCCCTAGTATACCCTATTTTAAACTTGCGCTGAAGCATAGAGGTCGAAGCGTGTCCGGTGTTAACAACCAACCGCACGGCCTGCTCGAAAAGCTCGTCATCGGTCTCGGTATCGCCTTTGAAAGCTGGGCTGTCCACCGTCACAACCTCGGCGATGTAATCCGGCCTGCCCTGCTTTTTCAAATGCGAAACCAAAGCCTCTATTTCACTCTCGCCGATGTAGGCCCCCTGAACCCGAATGGGTTTGGCCGCATCTATCGGCAGAAACAGCATATCCCCACGCCCAACAAGCCTCTCCGCACCAGACTTGTCCAAAATGGTTCTGGAATCCGTGTGAGAAGCCACTGCAAACGCAATGCGAGATGATATGTTGGCCTTGATGGTGCCGGTGATTACATCAACCGATGGCCTTTGGGTGGCAATCACCAGGTGGATGCCCACGGCTCTGGCCAACTGAGCCAAGCTTGCTATGGATGCTTCCACCTCCGGCCCCTGCCGAAGCATAAGATCCGCCAGCTCATCAATCACCACCACGATGTAAGGAAGGCGATCTTCATCGCCAACCTTGCGGTTGTAACCGTCTATATTTCGCGTGCTCGTCTCCACCAAAAGATCATATCTGCGGTGCATCTCCTTCTCAGCCCACCGCAGAACCCCGGCCGCCTGCCTCACATCCTTCACCACAGGATACACCAGATGTGGGATGCCATCGTACAAGCTCAGCTCCACCTTTTTCGGATCTATAAGCAAAAGCTTAACCTCATCTGGCGTAGCCCTGAACAGCAACCCGGATATCATGCTGTTAAGGCAAACGCTCTTTCCGGAGTTTGTGGCACCGCCGATGAGAAGATGCGGCATTTTGGCCAGATCGGCGTAAACCGGGTTCCCAGCCACGTCTAAACCGAGGGGTATTGTGAGCTTAGACGGCGCTTTCATAAACTCCGGGCGGTCTATAACATCCCGCAACAGCACAGTTTCCGGCGAACGGTTTGGCACCTCCACGCCGATTGCACACTTCCCAGGTATCGGCGCTTCCACGCGTACGTATATGGCCGCCAAATCCATGGCGATGTTGTCCGCCAAGCTCTCTATCCTCTTCACGCGTATGCCAGGCGCAAGCTGAATCTCGTACCTTGTCACCGTTGGCCCGTGCGATATCTCAACCACTTTTGCCTCAATATTGAAGTGGGCCAATGTTTCCTCTAATATCCGTACATTCTCCTCCCTTTCCTCCTGCGTCAGCTCCCTCAGCGGCCCACCGGACGGCAGGATGCTCATCGGCGGCAGTTCATATGGCCCAAGCGACGTTTCCACGCAAACGCTCTGCTGTTGCGGTGCTTCTTCCGGCTTTTCTTGAACATCCTGCTCTTTTCGGTGAACCCTGCGCGGCGGAAATATCCCCGGCAAATCCTCAGAGCCTTGTGCCAGCACTTTGCTCGGCAGGAAAGGGTTCGGCTTGCTTTTGGAAGCTTTGGATGCCCCCCGCTTCGCCGAGGAATTCAAAGCCCTTTCACGACGCCGTTTCAAACGCTCCCGGAACCCTCCAAAACAAGCGGAAACCTTTGCCTTCACCTTCCGCAGGACCGACGCCAAAGGCGCATTCGCCGCCAACAGCGCGCCGCATACCGCCAACGCAGCAAGCAGAATCCAACTGCCAAAACCGCCCGAAGCCTTCATGGCAGCCGAAGCCACAAGCGCGCCGATCACTCCGCCCGGACCCCCTGCACCAACCGCCACAGGCGACTCTCCTGCTCCCCCTGCCAGCCCAATGTGAAGCATCCCCAAAAAAGACGCAAACACCACAACCGCTCCGACGACTATATCGGCGGGCGGCTTGCGGCTGCGGTCCAATATCAAAACCACCCCGACCACAGCCATAAGCGGAGGGAACACCCAAGCACCAAACCCGGCAATATACGTCAAAGCATTTGCAATGCTGTCGCCAATCACTCCGGCACTGCCCAGACTGACCAAAGCGGATAACGAGAGCAAACCAAGCGCGATAAGTGCAATGCCGCTTATGTCCCACGGCAACTGCGGGTGCCTTGTGTGCACAGCCGGTTTTGCCGTACGCACAAAACCTCTTTCTTTTTTCACCGCTTTTCTCACCGGCATACCCAACCGCCTGCCTCCGTCCACGAGCGAAATTGCTTACACCTCAAGGATTATCGGCAGTATCACCGGCCTTCGTCCTGTGCGCTCGTAAAGCAGTTTGCTCGCCGATTTCCGCACGGCAGACTTCAGCGTGCTGATTTCAACACCCTGCAAAACCGCCTCGCTCAGCTCCTGCACAACCCTTTGCTTGGCCTCTTCAAGCAGTCCGTTGGATTCCCGCTCGTAAACAAAACCCCGGGAGATGATGTCCGGACCCGCTAAAAGCTCCCCGCTCTGCATGTCTATGGCCGTAGTGATTATAACCACCCCATCTTGCGAAAGGTGCCGGCGGTCGCGCAGTACTGCGTCCCCAACATCTCCCAAACCAATTCCGTCCACCAAAACCATGCCCGCAGGCACACGGTCAACCACTTCTGCGCCGCTAGGTGTGAAGCGCAGGCAGTCGCCCATATCCAGAAGAAACACCCTGTCCTCAGAGAAGCCCATCTCCCTGATAACCATATTCCGGTAGTGAACCATGTGCCGCATCTCTCCGTGGACCGGGACAACGTACCGCGGGCGCACTAAGTTCAACATAAGGCGAAGCTCATCGGCGTTGGCATGCCCAGACACATGCACCGGTGCTATGGTATCGTAGTAAACGCTGGCGCCGCGCTTGTACAAATTGTTGATGGTGCGCAGTACCAGATCCTCGTTCCCAGGAATTGGGTGCGCCGAGATGATAACCGTGTCACCAGGCTCCAGGCGTATCTTCTTATGCTCATCCTCCGCCATTCGGCTCAAAGCTGAAAGCGGCTCTCCCTGACTGCCCGTGGTAACCACGGTTAGCTCCTCCGGCGCCAAGCGGTCCAATGCGTCCAGATCAACCAGAGTATCGCCAGGATCGTGCAGATATCCGAGCTCCAGCGCGATGCGCACTGTAGAGGCCATACTGCGGCCTAATACAACCACCTTGCGATCGTGCTTGTGCGAGACATCTATCACCTGCTGGATGCGGTGAATATTCGACGCAAAGCTTGCCACTATCACACGCCTTTTGGCATCTCGAAAGATCTCATCCAGCGTGGCCCCAACAGTGCGCTCCGAAGGCGTATATCCGGGCTTCTCCACGTTGGTCGTATCCGTAACCAGAACCAAAACCCCTTCTTCTCCCAAAGCCGAAAGCGCAGCAAAATCGGTAAGCTTGCCGTCTATAGGAGTTGGGTCAAACTTGAAATCGCTTGTGTGCAAAACCACCCCCAGCGGCGTGCGGATTGCCAAACACACTGCGTCCGGAATGCTGTGCACCACCCTGATGAATTGCAAATCAAACGGCCCAATTTGTATCCTGCTTCCAGGCAACACTTCATTTAAAACAACCTGTTCATCCAGCTTGTGCTCCTCCAGTTTACCGCGCACCAAACCCAAGGTAAGCCTGGTTCCCCAAACCGGCACGTTCAGCTCTTTCAGCACATAGCCGATTGCTCCTATATGGTCTTCATGACCGTGGGTCAGCACTATACCAACCACATTCTGGGCGTTCTCAAGCAGGAAGGTGATGTCGGGAATCACGATGTCCACACCCAACATATCGTCGTCTGGGAACTTCAAACCGCAGTCCACTACTAAAATGGCGTCGCCCACTCTGTAGGCCGTCATGTTCTTGCCGATTTCCCCAACACCACCCAGCGGAATGATGTCCAGTGCTTGCTCTTGTGCCAAGGACGCAGTTGTATCCTCGCTCACAGTGTTCCTCCCACGATTATGAACAACCAAAGGCCAGGGAGCATCGGGAAGTTTCGGCGCAAGCCTCTTCTCCCGGCCTCTGGCCTGTGGATGTAAAGCGAAAACCAGCCGGCTACTGGGACAAACTCTGCTTCATCGCGGCCGCGATGACGGCCTCCTCCTGCTCTGTAGCCTCAACAAGCGGAAGCCTCAACCCCCCCACAGGGAAGCCGGACAACTTAAGAGCGGCTTTCACCGGAATTGGGTTGCTGGTTATAAAAAGCGCCTTAAACAGCGGAAGCAGGCGTTTGTTGATTTCTTGCGCTTCGCCGATGCGCCCCTCAACGTAAGCATCTATCATTCGGCGCATCTGCGGACCTGCCACGTGGGATGCGACGCTGATTATACCGTAACCACCAACACCCAATATCGGCAGTGTTGTGGAATCGTCTCCGCTGTAAACCAAAAACCCGTCGGGCGTCTTCGATATGATTTCGGTAATCTGCTCGAGGTTCTTGCTGGCCTCCTTAACAGCTATGATGTTCTTAACATCGCATGCCAATCTCGCCACGGTTGCCGGCTCCAGGTTCCTCGGCGAGCGGGATGGAACATTGTAAAGAATAAGCGGGAGCGGACTGCTCTCGGCAATTGCACGGAAATGACGGTACAGCCCTTCCTGAGGCGGATTGTTGTAGTACGGAACCACCGCCATCGCCGCATCCACGCCGGTCTCTGCCGCGGCGCGCGTAAGCTCCACACTCTCCCGGGTACAGTAGTTCCCAGTACCTGCAACCACAGCGGCGCCGTCGCCAAGTGCATCCTTTACTTCGCGGAAAAGCTTCAACTTCTCCTCGTTCGTAAGCGTGGGCGACTCTCCCGTGGTTCCGCACACCACAACGCCGTCACTGCCCTCGGACACCAACTTTCTCGCCAGCTCCCTGGCACGGCCGTAATCCACGTTAAGCTCCCGGTCAAAAGGTGTAACCATAGCCGTCAGCAGTCGGCCGAGCTTCAAATCAACCCCCTCCTTATCAATTCTTCAGCAATCTGAACCGCGTTGGTTGCCGCGCCCTTGCGAATGTTATCGGCAACCACCCACATGCTCAAGCCGTTCTCCACGAATGGATCCTTGCGTATCCTTCCAACGTAAGTGGCATCCTGACCGGATACCTGTAGCGGCGTGGGATACGGCCGCTCCTTCGCCCCCAAATCATCGATGACCACAACCCCAGGCGCCGAACGAAGCGCTTCCAATGCTTCCTCGGCGCTTATGGGACGCTCGGTCTCCACATAAATTGACTCAGAATGCCCGTTGAACACAGGAACCCGCGCCGTGGTTGCCGTGATGCGGATACTATCGTCGTGGAGAATTTTGTGGGTTTCGACCACCATTTTCCACTCTTCGGAGGTATAGCCGTACTCGTTGAACCCTCCAATATGCGGAAGCACATTGAAAGCTATCTGAAGCGGATAGGCCTCGGGAGCGGGCATTGGCTGATTCGCCGCCCAAGCCTTAACCTGCGCTTCCAGTTCGCGGATGGCCGCACGCCCTGTACCGCTAACAGCTTGGTACGTGGAAACCACTACGCGGGTAATTCGGCTGATATCGTATATCGGCTTCAAAGCCACCACCATCTGGATTGTGGAACAGTTCGGATTCGCAATCAGGCCGTTGTGCCACTGGAGGTCATCCGGATTCACTTCCGGAACCACAAGCGGAACCTTCGGGTCCATGCGGAAGTCGGCGCCGTTATCTATAACCACAGCTCCGCGCTTTATAGCCTCTTCAGCAAACTGCACGGCGGCGCCCTTTTCGCCCTCCGTACCGGCAAACAGCGCTATCTGAACGCCGTCAAACTTCTCTGGTGAGCACACCTCAACGGAGTACTCATCACCATCCACGGTTATGGTGCGCGCAGAACGAGCCAAAACCCTTAAAGACTTGGCCGGAAAGCGCCTTTGCTTGAGGACTCGAAGCATCTCCTCCCCAACCGCGCCGACGCCCACCACGGCCACGTTGTATTCACCCATGACTCAACTTTCCTCCAAACCGTTCAAAGCCAACCGTACTGCTTCATTATACCTCCAACACATCACCCCTGGCAACGTCGACGCGGAACAGCCGAAAAGCACCTTGCATCCTTCACAACCCAACCCACTCCCACCCTGCAAACAAAACGCCCAAAAGCCCTCTCACCAGGGGCTTTCAGAACAGCACCACACTCCCCACCAGCAAGGTCGTTTGCCTCTTCGAGAGCCCGGAACCCTTTGGGAAAACAGCTTGAGAAGACCAATCCCGCCGCGCCTCGTACCGAATCAGAAAATTCTCCTTCACCCTCACTTCGTAGGTTAAGGTGATTTCCCTCAGCGTTTGCGCAGTGCCCGTGGATGCACCATCTCTGTCGCGAAACCATTCATATCTCAACGTGAAAGCTCTGTTCGGAGTCACTGCGTAACGAGCATACGCCGCAACCCCGGTCCACTTCACCGTGCCGGAATCCGTGTCCTCAAACGCATAGTCATGGTTCAGCATAAAAGCCAACCGATCAGTGGCGTTGTAGGTGAAAGTGGTATCCAGAAGATGCCGCCAGCTTCCAGAACGTCCCTCCTGTTCAGGGCCTCCCATCCAGTTCTGGACCACCGACACTCTGCCGGACGTCCAAGCCACTTGCGTTCCAAACGTCTTCCCTTTGTTGTTGTCCGAAACGTTGTTCCACCCGTTAACCAGATATCCGGCCACACTAAGCCCATCATTTACAGGCCAACGCACGCGTATCCCCATGTGGTAGTACGGTATAGCCCAAGAAAAGAGGATTCCGCGCGAATAGTTCCAGTTTTCAGGAGTCTCGATCACCTCAGCTCCATGCTGTGTAACGAACTTGCCGAAATCAACGGTGGCGCCACGCTCCCCAGGCATCTTGTAACTGCCGTAGGCCTGAAGAATATGCTTCAACACCTCTTTATCCCCGGGCTCCGAACCGTGCACAATATCCACGGTTTTGCCGAAAGCCAAACGCGCGTGAAATCCCAACGGCGAAGGCGTCTTGTCAAAAACAACCTCCATCAGGCTGAAAGCCATAGACCTGTCCTCCACATCGAAATTGCGGTAAAGGTTACCGCGGTCTGGAGGGCTGTTGAAGTTGTGCGAATAGTACAGATCCATCAGCCCGGAAACCGAAACCCGGGATTGAGATTCTCCCGACTCGCCGCAGGCACGCACCCCTAGAAGAAGCAGGATGAAAAACACCAAAGGAACCATCAGCCTTTTCACGCCTCACTCCTCCAAACACGAGTTTTAGAAAATGCTATCAGGCCTTTGTTTCCATCTAATTGCCGGTGTGTTTCGCTTTCATTGCCTGCACGCAGAGCCGCCCTGGCATTTGGCAGGTTGCCGAAAACTTTTGGTGAATAAGATTGCGTAGCCGTCAACATTACTCTAAAACGGGGGTTTGAGATGAGCCGCGTCGGTTTTGGTTTGATTGGTTGCGGCAGTATGGGGGTTCATTTAGCAACGCAGGCTAATCAAGTGGAAGGCGCCAAGGTTGTGGCCGTTTGCGACCCAGATCAGGAACGCGCATCACAAGCTTCATCAAAGCTCGGCGGTGTTCCAACCTTTGCAAACCACAACGACATGCTTTCCCTCAGCGAGGTCAACGCCGTCATAATAGCCTCTCCAAACAGCCAGCATGCACCGCAGGCCTGCGATGCCGCCAAGGCCGGCAAGCACATATTCTGCGAAAAACCCATGGCGCCCACCCTGGAAGAGTGCGACCGCATGATACAGGCCGCCAAAGAAGCCGGGGTAAAGCTTATGATTGCCCAGGTTCTGCGCTTTTTCCCGGTCTTTCAAGAGACCATTCGACTGGTTTCCTCCGGTGTCATCGGGGAACCTCGCGCTGTGCGCATCGCACGCACAGGCGGCGCCAAAGGAATATTTGAAAGCGGCTGGCGAACAAAGTACGCACACACCGGCGGCATCCTGATGGAGATAAATGCACACGAATTGGATTTCATAAGGGTGTTGTGCGGAGATGTCGAGCTTGTCAACGCCGTGGCCGACCAAATTGTGCACGGCGTCTACGATTACCACGATACCTTCTTCGTCGAAATGCGCTTTCGGAGCGGTGCAATCGGATGTTTGCATTCCAGTATCGCAGACTCCCTCGGGGGTTATCACATGGTTATTCAGGGGACAAAAGGCACTCTGATGAACGAGGGCTTTGGAGGCCCCATACGATACGCCGAATTTGACGGCGAGCAAAAGGTGATCCAAGCGTCTGAGATACAAGCCGAAGAGCCTTATCACCATGAACTGCGCCTGTTTGTCGAAGCGGTTTTGGAGGACAAGGAGCCTCCGGTAACCGGATTAGACGGCCGAGCTGCCGTAGAGCTTGCAATCGCGGCCTACCGATCCGCCAACACGCGAAACACCGTGCGCCTGCCGCTTGGAATAGCAACCTAAACATCCCAAAAACAGTGCAGGGCGCGCCGGCGGATTTCTCAGCCACCAGACGCCCTGCACGTCCCTTTTCAAAAGCTACCCATTACTCGCCTTTGCAGGTGTTGAAGGCTGCCTCCAGCGCCGCGATTGGATCTCCCTTGGGAACGAACTCGTGGCCAACGTAGAGGTCATACCCAGTATCGGCAATAGCTTTCATCACAGCAGGATAGTAGATCTCCTGGGTTTCATCCATATCGCGCCTGCCCGGGTTGCCCGCGGTGTGGAAGTGCCCAATGTACTGGATGTTATCGCGTATGGTGCGGATTAAGTCGCCTTCCATAATCTGCATGTGGTAGATATCGTAAAGCAGCTTCACGCGCGGCGAGTTAACCCGCTTGCACACCTCCACACCCCACCAAGTGTGGTCGCACTGATAATCGGGATGATCCACCTTCGAGTTCAAAAGCTCAAGGCATAGGTTCACACCCTTCTCTTCGGCGGCCTTTGCCACGCGCGCCAAACCCTCTGCCGTGATTTCAATACCTTCCTCGTCCGAGATTCCACCCCTGTTTCCGCTGAAGCAGATTAAACCTGGAATGTCGTACTTAACTGCAATCTCCAGGTTCTTAAGGATCTCATCCTCTATCCGGGAGTGGTTCTCGCGCCGGTTCAAACCATCCGTAAGCGTGCCGTGTCCCTGGGTGATAGCTATGCGCATACCGTGCTCGCGAACCGTATCGTAATACTCCTGAGGGAGCATCTCCACAGCCGCAAACCCAATCCGCGCCGCCTCCTTTATCAGCCTCTCCGGAGTGACGTCACCTCGGCAGAAGCACCACCAAGCCAGTGATTGCTTAATCCTACTCATCGAAACCCTCCGAAATAATTTTTACGTT
>Ga0272449_1004694_pt1 | contig 11014 bp, 8 predicted proteins | sample YNPCB0241_FD_198679 | JGI IMG/M metagenome (GOLD analysis project Ga0272449, IMG submission 198679) | Hot spring sediment microbial communities from Yellowstone National Park, WY, United States - YNP-CB-024-1 | ecosystem: Environmental > Aquatic > Thermal springs > Hot (42-90C) > Sediment...
TCCGTCTGTGGGCAACAGCCCTGACGGCCATTATTATCAGTCAGTCGGTGCCTGCCGGTGGGGTTGGAAGCTATGCGTTTCTCATAAGTAATTTTAACCGGCGTGGTATTCGGGCCGGTGAGTCAGCACTATTGGCTTCACTCGAAACCCTCAGTTATGTGATGGCAATGCTGCTAATCTTTTCGTTTAGCCTGGGCTACTTTGCATGGCGTGGGCTTGAAGCAACTGGTGCCAGTTATATTGCTGGATTCGTTGGTCTTTCCGTCATTGGTATCGCAATCTTTGTTTTGACCCGCAGTGAGCAAACATTGCACCAATGGCTTTACGGCCTACAGCAGGGAATAGGACGTCTGTTTGGCCGTCGGTGGAGCAGCACCTGGATTGATCGGATTGTCGGTGACCTGTCGCGTGGTCGAAGCCTCTTGATCCATCGTCGCCGTGATGTATTCTTGCTGGTGCTGATCCAGTTGACTGCGCTTAGTGGTCACAGTCTAGCGATGCTGCTGGTCTTGCACGCCCTAGGTACCGATGTCAGCTTCGCGGTCGTCTTGTCTGCCTTTGGTGTGGCATTGGTTACATCAACGTTCAATGTACTCCCAGGCGGTGGTGGCACGGTTGAAGCTGCCTTGGTAGCCGTGTTGAGCCAGATGGGAGTAGGTCCAGCCGCAGTGCCGGCTGCTATTATTTTTCGACTTTTTAATTACTGGCTGGCTGCACCACTTGCGGCTGTCTGCTATCACTGGTTAATGCACGAACCGGTAACTCCCCTAGTGAGTAGCAAAGTACGCACCGGCTCACTGAACGCACCGTCGCATGATTAGAACGCTGCTCCCAGTGAGGCACAATTTGGTGGGGGAAAGATGAATAAGGGCGTTGTCGAAAATCTACGACGGGTTGAACTGTTCAGCGGTCTGAGCGACGAGGAATTATTGCAGATTGCTACAATCTGTAAGGTACGCCGCATCGGTGCTGAGCAAGCGGTCTTCCGCGAAGGAGATGACGGCGACGAGCTGTTTATCATTCACGAGGGCTGTGTACGGATTATGATCAATACCCGTACATCGGAGGGGAGGTTCGCGCCTTCAACGATTAATCTGCTCTACAAAGGTCAGAGTTTTGGTGAGATGGTACTGCTCGGCGGTGCTACCCGCTCGGCAACGGTTGTTTGCGTTGATCCATGTGTTTTACTGGTGATCAACGAGCGTGATTTCGCTACGTTGTGTGAACGAAACCCTCGCATTGGCTATCTAGTCATGCGCAATATGGCGGCCGATCTCGCTTACAAACTTCGCTCATCGAACTTGCTACTACGCGGGAATATCCGCTGGCAACAGGGTGAATTAGGAAAACACTGACTCGCCAGCGTTATGCCATTGGCTTGCGGAGTGATAACCAGATGCGCCGCAAGCCGTGTTGCGCAGCATAACGCCATAATGCCTGCTGGAGCATTCGACGATCAGCTTCTGCTGGTACCCGAACTGCTGCGCCGCGACGATAGCGCTCGGTGGTGTAAGCAGTTGCGATACCACGTATCGTTGCTGCATGTTCGGGCAAGATACTCGCTAGACGTTGGGCATATTCTTGTGGCGTTTCCGACGGTTGCTGAGTGAGCCCGGCCAGCCGGGCCAGCCATGCCATTTCGGCGTATGCTGCGGCTGCCAGGCGAAGACCCTGTAATTCATGCCTGAGCCACCACTGCCACCCAAACAATATCAAACTAATACTCAGCGGGATCGCTAGCATCACTAGGAGCCAACCGACCGGTGTTCCACCAGAACGGGCTGGTGGGTTGTTCAGCGATGATGAAGTAGCAGCTCCACCGATTGCACTACTGGCAATCGAGTTATCATCAAGCTCCTCAAACCGACCCGGATCGAGGCCAGCCCCCCCGACACTACTCGCAACCCCTTCGTCTTCGGCGCCAAAGATTGGCTGTAGTGGACGCTGCGGAAGTGACGTATAACTGGCTGCCGTTGGCTCGAATCGCTCCCAGCCGATACCAGGAAAGTACACTTCTGGCCAGCTGTGAGCGACATTTTCGCGCACAATATACACCCCCTGATCAGGATCAAAATCACCGCTAGCGTAACCGCGTACCCAACGTGCCGGCACACCGATTGAACGCAACATAACAACCATTGCCGAGGCAAAATAGTCGCAGTAACCGGACCGTTGCTCGAAGAGGAACCAGTCTACCAGATCAACATTCGCTGGCGGGGGTGGAATGTCCTCGCTGTAGGTCAGCCGACGCAAATAATCTTGAATAGCGACAGCCTGATCGTATGGTGTTTCAGCATCGGCAGCCGCAATGACTCGCGCAGCCTCTGCCCGTACCCGTGCCGGCAGCGTATCGGGTAATTGCAGATAGCGTTCGCGAACCCATGTTGGGTAATCTCTACCGGCCTGACGCAGACTCTGCACATCGGCCACTGAAGCCAGGACGGTCACGGTATAGGTTGTCTCGGCCCACAATGGTGTCAACGCAGTAATGAGTGACACATCGTCATAAACCGGCGCTACTCTACCGTTTTCATCACGAACAACAAGGTGTTCAACTCGCGTCGGCAGACTCAACTGTAATGGCGCCCCTCCAAATACTATCAGGTCATCATTCCGTTCTTGTGCCAGCGTGATCGTCTGGGTAATGAGCTGCCGTGCCCGCCGCTCAGTGAGTGGTAGGGTCTCACCGGCAGCAAGCGGTGTACGTGCCTGTTCGGCAGTAGCAACACCCAATGCTGAACGAGCTAGCTCACCGGTCGTGTTCGACCAACCCGATCCATCGTACCGATCAAATGCAACTGCTCGCCAATATTCAGGACGTGACGAGCGCACCGTCATAACGAGATCGAAACCCGGTGCCCGTGAACCACCAAGAGGTGCGACTCTGGCCGTAAACGAAATGCTTCCGGCTCCGGGCGGAGCGTTGATCGTGCTGAAGGCATCTTCCCATGCGGCCCGTGCAATGCGAAACGGCGACCGCAGCATCTCCCATGTCTGTGCTGCCCGATCAGTGGGAATATCGGCAGGTAAGAGTGCAGTACACGCAATCAAGACCACACCAACGACCGTCGCTGCCCACATCGCACGCAAAGGTAACAGGTCAGGATAACTCATCTGCCGGGTTTCCCAAACCAACCGGCGCTGCATCACATGGTGATACACCAGCAATAGTAACGCGCTGGCGATCAAAACGAGAGCCTCTGTATCGGGTTTGGGCAACACATATGTGTAATTAACGAGAAATACTGCGGCGTTGGCAACAATCAGTAGCCACGGTCGCTGCTGGCGAAACACGGCCCAAACGGTTGCGTAGACCAGCCACCAGCAGAGAAAGGCTAATGCAACCACAAACAAAACGATGTCTTCACCACGACCACCACTGGCGAGCACGCGAACCCAGCCGCTGATCCGAATAATCAGTTCAACGGCGCGGTCACGCCAACTGACGAGTCGTTCATCGAGCAGTGGGCCGACCTGCTGGACGATCCAGACCCAGGCGAAAACCAGCGCTACGATATGAGCACTCCAGCTCGGTAAGCGTTGCCAGCTTACCAGCACCAACCCAACCACTAGGGCAAATGCACCTATCGACGGTAAAATCGATAACCCACCAGCCCAGCCAGATATAGCCAGACTACGGATGACAGCACCAGTCAGGAGTACAATCAAGCCGACGCCCGGCAACATCCACCAGACACGAGTGAGACTAATTAAAGTTGGCGGAGCTGGTTGGTTCATCCTACCCTAATGTCTCAGCCATTCGCGGAAACGCACGTAGCGTATTCTGCCAGAGCTGTGGTGCCAATTCTGCTAACGACAGACCGCGCAGATCGGCCAGTTTCTGCGCAATATATACCAGCCGACTCGGTTCATTCCGCTGCCCTCGATGCGGATGCGGGCTAAGGTATGGACTGTCAGTCTCAATCAACAGACGCTCTAGCGGTGCTTGTTGCACGACCTCATGAAGCGCTGCTGATTTTGGAAACGTGAGAGGTCCTGAGAATGAAAGGTAGAAACCCAGTTCCAGGCACTCCTGAGCCGCGGTCCAGTCTCCTGAGAATGAGTGCATCACGCCCGGACCACGTGCAGCATCGCGTAAGACCGCAATAGTTTCGGGCATTGCCTCACGTGAGTGAATCACAACCGGCAACCCTAGCTCAGCGGCCAGGGCTAGTTGCGCCCGAAACGCCTTCTCTTGTTCACTGGGTGGCGATTTCATCCAGTAGTAATCAAGACCAATCTCGCCAATTGCCACGACTTTTGGATGGGTAGCGAGCCTGCGAATCTGGTCGATCCAGTCTGACGGTAAATCATGCAGATGATTAGGCTGAATCCCAACGACTGCAAAAATGGCCGGATGCGCATTCGCCAGCGCTACGGCTGCATGACTCGAGGCTAAATCGTAGCCGATCTCAACCATAGCGGCGATACCGGCTTCAATAGCCCGTTCAATCACCGCTCTGCGGTCTTCATTAAACTGCTCTGAAGCAAGATGGAGATGTGTGTCAATTAAAGGTTGTGTTGATTTCATAGGCATTCCACACCATTGTAGCATACATGCCCATTTGTCGTCAGAACTATTATAACGGTAGGGAGGATTTTTAGTGTATAGGTTTCGGGTCATCTTTGATGTTAGAATGGTACGAACGAACATCACGCACCCGCTTCCAACGATTCCTGACTCATGAATTCACCTGCTCGTGCAGGTCTCCTGGTTCGAGAAAGAGAAACGCAGAAGGAACGGATTCTTTCTCGCTCTCTAGTGGGAGAGTAAGGGCGTTAGGAGAAGGTGAGGGGGTTTCCTGCTAAGAGTGCTACGTTCCACGTAAACCGGTCGGTTGGCGCGTCTCCCCAGTTCCTCTCGACGTCACGGGGGAAAAGGGAAGAGTCTCTGGTCATTCAGGACCGTCCGAGAGTTCTTGTCGCGGGTTGTACGACATGGATGCCCAACATTGTTGCTCCACTCACTCTTGTGATATGTATCACAATTTTTTGAACCATTCTGAACCTTCTACATTTTTACTGACCCTTCTACATTGAATGATACCTGCAAAAAGCCGAACCTTCAGCGGTTGACAAAAAAACAGAATCGGGCTATAACAATAAGCGTGGTGCAAACGTGAGGTTTATCACAAACAGGGTGACAATACGGGTGTAACCTCGGCTAAAACAGGTAGAACAACATATCGCTTCGATAAATCATACATCTACCGGAAACCATGGTATCATTCTATTAACACCATAATCTTCACTCCTGACGAAGTCGTCACCGACGGTTAAGCTAAGAAAGCTTCAGTTCAGCGGCACCAAATGGGTGTCGTGTTGTCGTGTGGTTATTGTTTAATTCAAATGAAAGAAGGTCTGGCGCTTATGAACCTGCTTGGCCTACCCATCCTGTCACTGTTGCTCTGGCTACCGGCGCTTGGTGCCCTAGTAATTTTGTTGCAACCGCGAGGACGTTCTACGCTGCATCGCTGGACAGCAATGAGTGCAGCGTTAGCAACCCTTGTCGTTGCCGGAACCGTTATTGTCCTGTTTTATACCGGTCCTTATGGACCTGCATCCGGTGTCGTTGTTGGCCCTCCGTTGCAATTTGTCGACTCGGTGGCCTGGTTGCCTGCATTTGGTGCCAATTACTTGATAGGTGTTGATGGTATTAATCTGTGGCTGGTCGGTCTGACTGCGTTCCTGGCCCCATTTGCTGTAGCCGCAACCTGGCAACGTCAGACACGTAGCCTGCGCTTGCTGCTCGTGTTGCTCCTGTTGGCAGAAACTACTTTCCTGGGGGTATTCCTCGCCCAGGATATGCTGCTCTTCTACGTCTTTTATGAACTGGCATTAATCCCGATTGTTTTCCTCGTCGGAGTGTGGGGTAGCCATGGTCGAGCTGCGGCCGCATTGAAGCTGTTCCTGTATACGTTCGGCGGATCGTTGTTAATGCTGCTGGCTATTATCGGTCTGCACCTCTTGCATCGTAATGCAGTAGCCGTCATCGATCCGACCTACACCGGTACATTTGCCCTCAACCAAATTGTGGCCGATATGCGTTCGGGCCTCTTTACGCTCGATCCGCTGGTCGCACGGCTCCTGTTCGGTGCGTTTTTCCTCGCCTTTGCCATTAAGTTGGCACTCTGGCCATTCCACACCTGGCTGCCTGATGCGTATAGCGTTGCGCCAACACCGGTAGCAATTATGCTGGCCGGGTTGATGGCGAAATTCGGTGTGTATGGCTTTATCCGCTTTAATATAACGCTTTTCCCAGAGGTTGCCTCTTGGGCAGCGCCAGGGATTGCGGTTCTGGCCGTTATCGGCATTGTGTACGGAGCGCTCATCGCCTTTACCCAGCGCGACTTGCAACGCATGATTGCGTATGCCTCGATTAGTCATATGAACTTTATCGTGTTGGGCATACTGGCTTTGAATACCATTGCGATGAATGGTGCTCTGCTCCAGATGGTATCGCACGGTATCGTCACCGCAGCACTGCTGATCATCGTCGCTGTTATTGAGGAGCGCCGCGAGAGTCGTGAACTTGGTTCATTTGGCGGTCTATGGCAGGTGACACCCATCTACGCCGGTTTTACCTTGCTTGCACTTCTGGCAATGGCCGGTCTGCCTGGTTTAAGCGGCTTTGTCGGTGAGTTTACGATGTTGCAGGGTATCTTTACCTCACCACTGCTCGGTTGGCCTTTTGCGGTGGGTGCGGTGATTGGCATAATCCTGGCAGCAGTGTATGCTCTGCGCGTATTCCGCGTAGCCTTCATGGGTGAAGTGCGTAATACGGTGAACTTTGATTTGCCAGATTTGCAACGTCGCGAACTGATAACACTGGGTGGGTTGACGCTGGTTATCATTGCCCTGGGATTGTTCCCGAATGTCTTGCTGAGTGGAACTTCCGGTTCAGTGCAAGGGCTAGTTGAAGCGATAACACCAGCCGTCCAGGCAGCAGCTCGATTCAATGGCTGGTAGAGCGAGCGAGAACGCCGCTTACGAGGGCAACTTGCTGAAAGAGCGGGTTGCCCTCGTTGTGTTTCCAGCGCTGTTCAAGGCTATTCCTGGACGGCAGCGGCAGTAGGCAGAGTGAGGCGGGCAAGGGATGGGTAGGTTCCTAACCCGTCTGTGGTGCGCGTTCTGTTGTCTCCCATACTACCTGAAGCGGCCCAGAGGCCCGCGTACCCAGGCGTGCAGGCCCGAGGCGGGCCGGAGGCCCGCGCACCCAGGGGGGCAGGCCCGAGGCGGGCCGGCGGCTTGCGTACCCAGGGGGGGCAGGCCCGAGGCAGGCCGGCGGCCCGCGTATCCAGGGGGGCAGGCCCGAGGCAGGCCGGCGGCCCGCGTACCCAGGGGGGCAGGTGCAAGGCGGCCCGGAGGCCCGCGTACCCAGGCGTGCAGGCCCGAAGCGGCCCGGAGGCCCGCGTACCCAGGGGGGCAGGCCCGAAGCGGCCCGGAGGCTTGCGTACCCAGGGATGCAGGCCCGAGGCGGCCCGGCGGCTTGTGCACCCAGGCGGGCAGGCCCAAGGCGGCCCGGCGGCTTGTGCACCCAGGCGGGCAGGTGCAAGGCGGACCGGAGGCCCGTGTACCCAGGGGGGCAAGCCCGAGGCAGGCCGGAGGCCCGCGTACCCAGGGGGGCAGGCATGAGGCAGGCCGGCGGCCCACGTACCCAGGGGGGCAGGCCCGAGGCGGGCCGGAGGCCCGCGTACCCAGGGGGCAGGCCCGAGGCGGGCCGGAGGCTTGCGTACCCAGGGGAGCAGGCCCGAGGCGGGCCGGAGGCTTGCGTACCTAGGGGGGCAGGCATGAGGCAGGCCGGCGGCCCGCGTACCCAGGGGGGCAGGCCCGAGGCGGTCGGGAGGCCCGCGTACCCAGGGGGGCAGGCCCGAGGCGGGCCGGAGGCCCGCGTACCCAGGGGGGCAGGCCCGAGGCGGGCCGGAGGCCCGCGCACCCAGGGGGGCAGGTGCAAGGCGGGCCAGAGGCCCGCGTACCCAGGGGGCAGGTGCAAGGCGGGCCGGAGGCCCGCGTACCCAGGGGGCAGGTGCAAGGCGGGCCGGAGGCTTACGTACCCAGGGGGGGGGCAGGCCCGAGGCGGGCCGGGGGCTTGCGTACCATTCATAGGTTCCGTTGAACGAAATGCGTGTTCAATGGTACCATGATACTCGTCGCAACAACCGCCGTTGTTCAGATAGAACCCTTATGGACGAATCAACCAATAGCCGCATGGTGGCAGCACTGCACGACTTTCAACGACTGCGCTGGCGGGCTGATATTGAACATCTCTTGGCGCGCCTACGGGGTCAGTCAGATGATTTGCTGCCGTTTGAGGAAGTTCGCCAACGAGTCCGTGCCAGTGTAGCTGGCGAACGTCAGTTGCGTGAAATTCCGCTCGACGCAATCGTAGGCAGTGTTGGCCGGTACCATGACTTCAACCGCAATTTCTTACCTCGCCGCGACGATGACTGGCAGCGTTGGTCACGAGTGATGGCTGCGGTTGAAAGCTGGCATGGCTGGCCTCCGATTGAGGTGTATCAGATCGGCGATGCTTACTTTGTGATCGACGGCAATCATCGCGTATCGGTAGCACGTCAAATGGGGATGGATCACATCCAGGCGTATGTCATCCCGCTGCAATCGCGAGTGCCGATTGATCCGTCAATGACACTAGAGGAGGTGATCATCGCTGGTGAATATGCTGGTTTTCTCGAAGCCACCCGGCTTGACACGCTGCGGCCCGGTTGTGATTTACGAGTAACTGTTGCCGGACAATATGAGAAGCTGCGTCAACAGATCGAGCATCTTCAACAACGACTGACCACAGCCGATACTGCGTCATCGTTCGTGGAAGCGGCCTGCATCTGGTACGATCAGGTGTATCGTCCGATTGCCGATCTGATTCAGGAGCGGGGGCTGTTACGCGATTTTCCGCAACGAACGACGACCGATCTCTATCTCTGGCTCTGTGATCACCGTGACGAGCTAAGCAAACGATTGAGCTGGGAAATCAGTCTGACCCAGGCTATTGATGATCTGGCAGAAGCACCTGGTCGGGCTGAACAACTCCTTGAGCGGATGATCCCCGACAACCTCGAACCAGCGACACCGGCCGGTGTCTGGCGTCGCCATCGTCGGCTTGATCCGGCATTCTGGTTGTTTCGCGAGGTGCTGGTGCCGGTGAGTAGTCAGCCTGACCAATGGCAGGTTCTCGATCAGTTATTGCAATGGGCTGAACGTGAGCCGATCCGACTACTCGGTCTCCACGTTGTGCGTAGTGCTCGTCAGCGTGATTCGGCTGCTGCTCGATCAGTCGTGCAGACGTTTATAGATCGCTGCGCTACCGCTGGTGTGCGCGGTGAGTGTGCCATCGAGGTTGGCGCCATCGGGCGGGCAATTCGCGAGCGGGCACGTCTGGTCGATCTGATCGCGGTTCAGGTAAACCATCCACCCGGTTCATCACCGCTGGCGCGTTTGGCCTCTGGCTTGCGCACAATTCTGCGTTGTTCAGTACGTCCGGTGTTAGCGGTACCCCAAACGGTTACGCAGGTCGAGCGGTTACTGTTGGCTTACGATGGTAGTCGTAAAGCTGAAGAGGCGCTCTATCTGGCGACATACCTCGCCGCACGCTGGCACCTGGCGCTCAACGTTGTCACCGTGCTCGAAGGAAACGCTAGTGCCGAACAGGTACGGTTACGCGCATTTCGTTATCTCGAACAGTATCAGATTGCTGCCGGGTATATCATCGAACGCGGTGAACCGGCTTCGGCAATCATCCACGCAGCCGCGCAGACTCGCGCCGATCTGTTGGTAATGGGCGGCTATGGCCACCGCGATCCGTTAAGCGATCTGGTTATTGGTTCGACAACTGAAGCATTGTTGCGTGCCCGTCAGTTACCGATTTTGGTCGTTTAGACGGTATGAGTATAGAAGTGAGCGTATGTCTAATGATTCTTTGCCCAGTATGGGTGATGGTTAGCACGTTGCAAAGTGCTCTGTTTTCACCTCATCCGACATAGGGACGGAGGGTAGAAGAAGAGAGGATCAAGGTACAGATAGATTCCGACCCGTCCGTAGCGCATGTGGAGGCCCGTTGCTTTCCGCTCAGATGAACGTTTATGGTACCTCTGGTTGGCTCGCCGATTATGCACGTCAGCAAAGCGGTGTTCGTTCACCTCACTTTCAATGCGGGCCAGAGGCCCGCGTACCCAGACCCGGGCGACCGCGCAGGTCAATGACATTTATGGTACCTCTGGTTGGCTCGCCGATGATGCACGTCAGCAAAGCGGTGTTCGTTCACCTCACGTTCAATGCGGGCCAGAGGTCCGCGTACCCAGACCCGAGCGACCGCGTAGGTCAATGACGTTTATGGTACCTCTGGTTGGCTCGCCGATTATGCATGTCAGCAGAGCGGTGTTCGTTCACTTCACTTTCAATGCGGGCCAGAGGTCCGCGTACCCAGACCCGGGCGACCGCGCAGGTCAATGACGTTTTAAGCGCCTGAATGGTATTCATCGTTGTATCCCTCCGTCCGGTTACAGCGCATTGGTTCTCGTAAGACCAAAAGACATCCCCCCAACACTCCCCCACATTTTCGCAAGACGCGATATAATACAGGATACCGGTACAAAAACGTTTTTCATCATCAGTGAGGAGTGCGCGGTGAGCGTGTATAATCCCAACGATGCCGATTTTGCGTTCACAATCGGGATCGAAGAAGAGTACCAGATCGTCGATCCTGAAACTCGTGAGTTACGCAGCTACATCACTCAAATCCTTGAGCCAGGTCGTACCATTTTACGCGAACAAATCAAACCAGAGATGCATCAGAGCATCGTTGAAGTAGGTACTCGTCCTTGTCGCACGATAAGCGAGGCCCGAGCCGAGATTACCCGGCTACGCAGTACAATCGCCGGCCTGGCAGCCCGTCACAACCTACGGATCGTGGCCGCAGGTACCCATCCCTTCTCATCGTGGATGCAGCAAGAGATCACACCCGATGAACGGTACCGCATGGTTGTCGGTGAAATGCAGG
>Ga0272449_1004695_pt1 | contig 11010 bp, 11 predicted proteins | sample YNPCB0241_FD_198679 | JGI IMG/M metagenome (GOLD analysis project Ga0272449, IMG submission 198679) | Hot spring sediment microbial communities from Yellowstone National Park, WY, United States - YNP-CB-024-1 | ecosystem: Environmental > Aquatic > Thermal springs > Hot (42-90C) > Sediment...
AACATTGAAAGATGTAGATAGAATTTTTGTAATAGATAATGGAAGAATTGTTGAAATAGGGTCTCATAAAGAATTAATAGAGAAAAGAGGCGTTTATTATAATCTTCTTTACATGCAAACAAAACTTGCAAATATTGATGAGGTATTAGTAAAATGAATGATAAAATTGAATATCTTACTCCGGAGAATACAAAAATTGAGAAAGGAGAGTTTGAAACATTAAATGTTTTTTTAAAAAATGGAAAAAGTTATAAGGGTGTTTTTGCAATTGCATGTTTTCCAATCAAACTGCCTAATAAATTCATTTCTTTGTTTTATCAAACCTCTATAGGAGAAGTTGAAGAGATTGGAATAATTAAAGATATTTTTGATTTTCCAGAAGAAGAAAGGATTTTGATTTATAAAATGTTGAACAAGAATTATTTTTCATATGTAATTAAAAAGATTGTTGATATTCAGTGGAAGTTTGGCTTTCTTCTCTTTAATGTAGAGACAGATAAAGGGGAGAAACAATTTTACTTACGATGGCAAAGAAATAGTGCTATTGAATATAGAGAAAAAGGTAAAATTTTAATAGATATATTTGAAGATAGATACATTGTTCCAGATGTAGAAAAACTCACTCCTTTTGAAAAAAATCTTTTTACAAAATATATTTACTGGTAATTATTCTCTATCAATTTTTTATAGAAAGAAAAATTTGGCCTATTTTCACCTAAATCTTTAAACTTCTATAAAACTCCATTTAGAGATAAAAATCGTTTCTTTTAAGTAATCTTCAATATTTATCCCTTCTTCTTTAAAACTTTCAATCCATTTATTAAAATCAAAAAATTCTTTCCAATTTTCAAATTTTGCTCCTTTTTTCCAAACTTTATAAATAATATCTGATAATTTTTCATCTCCTCTACTAAGAAGACATTCAACAAAACTAACTTCATATGGATGGAAATTAAATTTCACATATCTATTTTTTTTCAATTTTGTAGTAATATAGTTCCTTTTTTCCTCATATTCCTCCTTTGTGATAAATCTTTCATTTTGGTAAGGAGTATGTGGTTTTGGAATAAATGTATTAAATGAAGCATTCACAAAGATAATTTTTGAAATTTCATTTATAAGTTTCACAATTTCTTCAATATCTTTATTTGTTTCATTTGGTAGTCCAATCATAAAATATAATTTTATATGTCTGTAATTATTATTTCTTGCTTGTAAGGCGAGATTTAATATTTCTTCATCATTTATATTCTTCCCTATTCTTTTCCTTAAACACTCACTTGTCTCAGGAGCAAATGTTAAATTTGTTTTTTTTATCTCTTTTATTTTTAAAGCCAGTTGAAATGAAAATGTGTCAATTCTTAAAGATGGGAAAGAAATTGACACTTTTTTATCCTTAAATTCCTCAACAAGTTTTGAAATAATTTTTTCAATTTCTGGATGGTCTCCTGAAGAAAAAGAAAGAAGTGATATTTCTTCATAACCAGTATTTTGATATACTTTTTTGGCTAATTCAACAATTCTATCTACACTTCTTATTCTAACAGGTCTCCAGCATTTTCCACTTTGACAGAATTTACAACCTTGCCCACAACCTCTCATTATTTCTATTGAAACTCTATCGTGGATTATTTTTGTTAAAGGAACCATATAATTTAAAGGAAAATATGAATTATCAAAATCCTTAATCATAGCTTTTTTAACTTTTTCTTTTTTGAATAATGGGACAAAAACTGATTCAATTTTATTTAAATTTTCAAGTATTTTATATCTATCTTCTTTATTTTCTTTAACAATATCTACTATTCTATTTACAACTTCTTCTCCTTCTCCAATGACAAAAACATCAACAAAAGGTAAAAGAGGTAATGGATTAAATGCACAGTTGCCTCCAACAACTATAATTGGATGGTTATTATTCCTTTCTTTAGAAAATATAGGAATACCTGAAAGATAGATTAAATTTAAAAAGTTTGTATAGTTAAGTTCAGAAGACAAACTGATTCCAATAATATCAAATAGAAAAAGAGGCTTTTTTGTCTCCAAACTAAATAAAGGAATCTTCTCTTTTTTCATAAATTCTTCCATATCAATCCAAGGAGAAAAAAACCTTTCACAAAGGCAATCTTTTCTTTCATTTAAAATTCCATATATAATTCTTATTCCAAGAGAGGACATACCAACTTCATATAGGTCTGGAAAACCAATTGCAAATTTTATTTTACTATCTTTTTTTATAACTACATTTATTTCCCTACCAAGATATCTTGCTGGATTTTCAACTAAAGGAAGAATTTTTTCTATTTTTTTTTCCATATTAGAAAAATGTGGAATATTTTTCAATACTTAAAAGAATTAATACTGATAAAATGGAGACCATTAAAGAAGAACCTCCATAACTTATAAATGGAAGAGGGAGCCCAACAATAGGGAATATACCAAGTGTCATACAAAGATTTATTAGAAATTGTCCACTAAACATAACAAAAATTCCAGTTGCAACATATTTCCCAAACTGGGTTTTTGATATATAAATAATCTCAATAATTTTATTTAAAAAAATGTAATACAAAATTATAAAAATTACTACTCCGATGAACCCAAATTCTTCTGCAATTAAACAGAAAATAAAATCGGTATGATATTCCGGTAAAAAAGCAAGTTTTGTTTGTGTTCCTTTCATAAAACCTTTACCAATTAATCCTCCTGAACCGATTGTAATTTTTGATTGTAATAAATTATAACCTTTACCTAGAGGGTCCTTCATTGGATTTAAAAATGTTAAAATTCTTTCCCTCTGATAATCTTTCATTATCATCCAGACAAATGGAGATAAGAAAATTATAAATAGAAAAAGTAGTATTAGTTGTTTTCTTGTAATCCCTGCTATATAGGTTATTCCTAAAAAAATCAAAATAAAAATAATTGCAGTTCCAAAATTGGGTTGCTTAAACACAAATAAAAATGGAATCCCAACAATTATTAAACTCAAAAATAAAACTGAAAATCTTCTTATATCCTTATTTGAAAGGAAAGAAGATAATGTAAGGATAACAACAAGTTTTGCGAATTCAGATGGTTGAAAATAGAACCATCCAATTCCTATCCATCTTGATGCTCTCCCTTCGCCTTTAAAAAGAACAATTGTGAGTAGCAAAAGAATAATAAAATAGAATAAATAAGACCACTTTTCTAAACTTCTATAATCTCTATTTCTAAAAATGTAAACTAAAATTGTTCCAATAAATACCCATATAATCTGTTTTATAAAAAATCCTCCTTTTGTTATAACTCCCTTAGAAGCACTAAAAAGAGCACAAATCCCAATAAATATTAAAATATAAGCCAGAAAAATCACATTTTTTTCTTTAAGACTATTCCTCATATATCTCAGTTTCTGTTTCATTGTCTCCTTCCATTTTTTCTGGTATAAAAATCCTTTTTAAAATTCTTCCTGCTATATCTGCTGCTTGTGAAGAGGAACCATACTCAAGAAATACTACAATAGCAATTTTAGGTTTATCAAAAGGAGCATAGCATACAAAGGCTCCATAAGTTGGAAGTTCAAGTTCTGTAGCTCTCTGAGCCGTCCCTGTCTTACCTGCAATATCTAATCCTTTAACTTTCGCCCTCACCCCTGTCCCAAATTCAACAACATTTTTAAGTCCTTTTCTTAATATATCAAGTGTTTCCTCATCAATATATATTGTCTTTTTAAGGGTTGGGAGAATTTCTTTTAATATTTCACTCTTAGGGGAAATTATTTTTTTCAATATAAATGGTTGCCAAATATTTCCCCCATTTCCAACTGTTGAAATTAAAGATAAAAGTTGAATTGGAGTTGTTGTAATTGGACCTTGACCAATTGAAAGATTTAAAGGGTCTGTTTCCAAAGGTTTTGGAATATAACCAGATGCCTCTCCTGGTAAATCAATTCCAGTCGGTTTTCCAAGTTCAAACTTCTTTGCATACTCAATTAATTGTGAAACTCCAACTTTCATACCAATGGTTCCAAAAAATATATTACATGAAAATGGCAAAGCCAAATTTATATCAACCCATCCATGTCCTTCTTCTTTCCAACAATTAAAAACTCTATCTTTTACTTCTATAGAACCTGTACATTCAATCCTGTCATACTCTTTAATTATCCCTTTCTCAAGAGCAGCAATTTCAGTTATTATTTTAAAGATTGATCCCGGAGGATATTGCCCTTTTATAACTCTATTAAGAAATGGCTTTTCACGATGTTTTTTTTCATTAAGATAGAATAGAATATTGTCAGGATTAAAAGATGGATTACTTACAAGTGCAAGAATTTCTCCATTTCTTGGATCCATAACAGCAACACAACCAATTTTATTTCCTAATTCTTCATAAGCGATTAGTTGAATTGAAATATCTATTGTGAGAAATATATCATTACCAGGTAGCCCTTCCTTTTCTCCTAATTTTCTTCTTTGATGTCCAAGTGCGTCAACTTCAACTTGTATACCTCCAGGAACACCTCTTAGATATTCTTCATACTGTCTTTCAATTCCATCTTGTCCGATAAAATCTCCCATTTTATAACCTTTATTTTTAAATTTTTCAAGTTGTTGCTGAGAAATTTCTCCTATATATCCAAGTAAATGAGCAGTTTTTTCTCCAAACGGATAAACCCTCTTTAACCCTTCCTGAAGAAAAACACCTGATAAATAAGGTAAATTTTCTTCAACTAATGAGATTTCTTTACTATTTAAATCTCTTTTTAAAATAACCCTATCAAAAGGATTTACATATTTTTTGGTTAATTTTTTAATTAAATATTCCTTATCAAGATCAATAATATTAGAAAGAATATTTGCAATCTTTTCAATATTTTTTAAATCATATGGAACAAAAACAAGATTTACAGAAGGGGAGTCCTTTGCAAGAACCCTACCATTTCTATCATAAATAACCCCTCTCGGGATCCCTGTTTCTATTGTCCTTATACAGTTTCTAACAGATAGTTGATAATAATACTGATATCTTATAAGTTGGAGATAGAAAGACCTTAATATAACTATAAAAATGAAAAAAATTAAAAATTTTTTCAAAAATATCTCTCTTCCCATTTTCTTTTTATTTCTCTCATAAATATTTCAATAATAATCGCTATTAAAAAATTGTAAAGAGAAAATAAAATGGCATATTTCAGTAGGCTTTTGCTATTCCAAATTAATTCTCCTTTTTTCCCAACATTAGATAAAACAAAATATAAAAAACTAAAAATGAAAGTAAAAATACCTTTTTCTTTAATTGATTTTACCACAAAAAATGAAGAAAGATAAATAATCAAAAGATACCTTATGGAAGTAGTTCCTAAAATTCCTTTTGAAAAAAAGTCATTTAGAATCCCTAATAAAAAACTTAAGAAAATAGAAAGTTCTGTTTTACCTTCAAATGAAAGAAATAGAAGATAAATTAAAAAAAAAGAAGGGATTATCTTGAAATTTAAAAAGTTGTAAAAAGTATATTGAAAAACAGAAATTATAAAAATTTCTTCCAGAAAAAGAAAAAATTTTTTATTCACAAATTATTACCTCCTCAAAACTAGAAGAAGTAATATAAGGTTTAATCCATATTTTTAAAAAGAGGGAATTTTTCTCCTTCACAATTTTATATACTTTTCCTATTTTAATTCCAGAAAAATAATATCCACTAATTCCAGAGGTAAGGACTTCATCTCCTATTTTAACTTTACTTTCATAAGATACATACTTCATTAAAAGCAAAGGAGGATACCCTCCTTCAACTATTCCAACTTCTCTTGTTGAAGTAATTAACCCACTTATTCTACTTTTATCATTAAAAATGGAAATAACTTTTGAATATTTTCTTTCAACCTCTTCAACTCTTCCAACAAGAAATAAATCTTTTGTGAAAATAATCATATCTTTTTTTATCCCATCTTCTTCTCCTTTGTTAATTATTATTTCTCCCGGGAAAATATATGGATAGATTCCAATAACTTCAGCCACTTTAAAATTTGGTATTATTTTTTTTTCTTTAAGATTTAGTATTTCTCTTAACCTTTTATTTTCCTCAATAATTTCATCATAATTCAAAAAATATGGATTTTTAATTGTAGGAGGGGAATTTTTTCTTCTATTTAAAGTATGTGTTTCTATTAAAATAGAAAAAAATATAAGAATTAGAAAGATTAGTTCCTTCCTAAAATACCATAGCATTTTTATTCCTGAGGAATTTGTTTAAAATATTTATCTTCTTCAAGCATAATGCCTGTTCCTCTAACAACTGCAGTTAGAGGGTCATCAGCTATCCTCACAGGAAGTTTAGTTTCACTTGATATAAGTTTGTCTATTCCTCTTAAAAGTGCTCCACCACCAGCAATAACAACTCCATTTTTTATTAAATCACTTGACAATTCAGGAGGAGTTTCTTCAAGGAGATCTCTTACTGTGTTAACAATTATACTTAAAGTATCTTTTAAAGCTTCTCTTATCTCTCCTGAATTTACTCTTACAACTTTTGGTAATCCTTCAACTAGGCTTCTACCATGCACATCCATGTATAATTCTTCTTTAAGAGGATATGCTGACCCAATATTAATTTTTACTTCCTCTGCAGTCTTCTCCCCTATTAAAAGATTATATCTCTTTTTTAAATATTCAATAATTGCCTCATCAAATTCATTACCTGCAATTCTTAAACTTTTAGTTAAAACTATTCCTCCAAGAGAGATTACAGCCATTTCTGTTGTCCCTCCACCTATATCAAGAATGAAACTTCCACATGGTTCTTCAACTGGAAGTCCAACTCCTATTGCTGCTGCCATCGGTTCTTCTACCAATTTTACTAATCTTGCACCTGCTTTATATGCTGTCTCTCTAACTGCTCTCCTTTCAACATTTGTAATTCCAGAAGGGACTGCAATTACAATTTTAGGCGGTAGAATAAATCTATGTCTATGTGTTTTAACTTTATATATAAAGTATCTTAACATTGACTCACAAGCCTCAAAATCTGCAATTACACCATCTTTCATGGGCTTCATGGCAACAATGTTTGAAGGTGTTTTTCCAAGCATTCTCTTTGCTTCTTCTCCAACTGCAACAACTTTTTTGGTTTCGGTATTTATTGCAACTATTGATGGCTCCATCAAAACAACACCTTTTCCTTTCATATACACACAAGTATTGGCAGTCCCAAGATCAATTCCAAGATCATTTGAAAAGAAATTTAAAAAATTAACCATCTTCCCCTCTCTTTTTATTCTTCAATTACTTTATAAACTATATCTCCCTCTCTTACATGTTCAGATACTTTTATTCCTATTTCATCCCCTGGGATAGCAACTTCTATCTCTTTATGTTCTTTCTGCATTGAATCAATAATCTGATTTAAATCTGTTGTATGACCTTTAATATGAATTCTATCTCCAACTTTTAATTCATCTTTCAAAACCTTAATTCCAGCAACTTTTATTTTTGTATAATAATGAGTAACCTTACCCACTTCTATTTCCTTCATCTTTCTTCACCTCCTTCCATCTCTAAAAAATTAACTCTGGCTAACTTTTTGTTGATTTATTATACCATTTTTTATTTAAAAACAAAAGTTTCTTATAAAATTTAATGGAAAATTAAGAGAGGGTTAATTGATTTTTATAAATAATGGCTTTTGTAGGGATAACTTTGACAATCTTATTTTTAAGATTCTCATTTGAATTTAAAATAAAAGGAATATAATTTTCGGTATAACCTTCCCATACTCTATTTTCCTCTCTTTCAAAAAGGACATATAAAACCTTTCCAATAAACTCTCTTTTAACAATCCCACTTACTCTATCTGCAATTTCAAAAAGTATTTTTTCTCTTTCTTTTTTCTTCTTTTCATCAATCTTATCAGGGAAATATATTGCAGATGTAAATTCTCTTTCTGAATAGGGGAATATATGAACCTTTAAAAATTTTATTTTTTCAACAGCACTGCAACTTTTTTCAAAATCTTCATCTTTTTCTCCGGGGAAACCAACCATGATATCTGTGGTAAATGTCATATTTTTAATTTTTTCTCTTACCATTTCAATTTTTTTAAAATATTCCTCAAATTTATATTTTCTTCCCATCAATTCAAGAATTCTATCAGAACCACTTTGTAATGGGATATGAAAATGGGGACAGAATTTTTTTACATTTTTTAAAAAATCAATAAATCCTTCATTTATATGGTGAATCTCAATTGAACTCAATCTTATTCTCTCAATACCATCTATTTTTTCTATTTTCTCAATGAGTGATTTTAAATCTTTTCCTATATCTTTTCCATATGAACCAAGGTCAATTCCTGTTAAGACAACTTCTTTATATCCATTTTCTGAAATGCACTTTATCTCCTCTATAATATCCTCTTCTTTCCTACTTTTAATTTTCCCTCTTACATAAGGGATAATACAGTATGAGCAGAAATTCTCACATCCATCCTCTATTTTTATAAAAATCCTTGTATGAAAATTAAATTTTTCAATTCTGTTTTTATATCTGTAAAAAAAATCTTTTTTGACAATTTCAATATTTCCAAGATTTTTAAAGTAGGTAGTATCCTTTTCTGCAAGACACCCTGTAAGAAATATCTTTTTACCTTCCTTTAATAATTTTTTTATCTTTTTCTTTATCTCCTTCTCAACTTTTTCAGTGACACAGCAACTATTTATTATAACAATATTTTCATCTTTAAAATTTTCATCCTTCTCAATATTTTCTTTTATTAACTGACTTTCATATTGATTTACCTTACAGCCATAGGTTAAAATCTGAGCCATTATGTTTCTTCAATTTCAAGACGGGCAAGTAAATAGGAAATAGTTGATTCTGCTCCCTGATTTCTATTTGGACCATTTTTTGTAAGCCCATTATAACATCTACCTGTAACACGGTCATACATCATTTCTCCTTTTATATTCCTTTCAAGAAACCAATCAAAAACAACCTAAGTAGAAACAAAACAAATCTTCGGCTTATAAATACTGTATCCAGTTGGTTTAAAAATCCTTGTTTTTGTTATTATCTCCATTTTTATTGATAAATTTTTGAAAATTCACTTATATAGGAATTGTCTCCAATAGCAGAATTTTTAATCTCACAATTTTTTTTAATAAAAACTGAATCCCCTATGATAGAATTTATTATACAGCAATTGTCTTCTATAATAACATTTTCAAAAATTATGCTATTTTCAACCAAACAATTTTTACCTATAATAGACTTTTTGCCAATTATGACATCCCCTTTAAAAATAGAGTTCTCTCCTATAATTACTCCGTCATCAACAATCAATTTCTCATCAACAGAAACACTTTCATCTATAAATGAGTTTCCCTTTCTCTCTATTTTTTCATCTGTTCTTCTATATAATAGTTTAATTTTACCATCTATTAAATCAAAATTTGCTTTCCTGTATTTATCTATTGTTCCTACATCAAGCCAGTAACCATAATGAATATATCCATAAATTTCTTTTCCTTTTTCAATCATAACAGGGAATACTTCTTTTTCTATAGAAAGTTCTGTATTTTCTGGAATCTCATTAAGAATTTCTGGTTGTAACACATAAATTCCTGCATTTATTGTATCTGTTATTATCTCTTCCAGTTTTGGTTTTTCAATAAACTTTTTTATTCTCATCAATTCATCAGTAATGATAAGACCATAAGAAGATGGATCAGGCACTTTTACCATTACAATTGTTATATATCCATTTTTCCCTTTATGAAAATTTAAAATCTTTTCAAGATTGAAATTCCCAATAATATCTCCATTAAAAACAAAAAATGGCTCCTTCCCTTTCAGAAACCTCTCTGCATTTTTAATTGCTCCTCCAGTTCCAAGAGGTGTTTTTTCATAGGATAGATATATTTTCAAACCCATTTCTTTTCCTATTCCAAGGATTTTTTTAAATTCATCTCCTTTATATCCAATCCCAAGAACAACTTCATCTATCCCATAATTTCTTAACAATTCAAACTGATATGAAACAAAAGGAATATTAACAATTGGTAAAAGTGCCTTTGGCTTTGTAATTGTAAATGGCCTTAATCTTGTTCCAAATCCACCCATAAGTAAAAGTGCTTTCATATCTCCTCCTTTTGAATTCATTATATTATTTTACCTTAATTTTTCTTTCATTTGAAACTTTTTAAAAAATGTTAAAATAAAAAATAAAGGAGGAAATTATGAAAGTCAAGAAAATAAATCTTTTAGATATTATAGGTGCACTATCAAATATTATAGATATGGTCAGCCCTGTCTTAAGAAATCACCAGAATAATGTTGGTTATATTTCATTATTAATTGCAAATGAAATGAATTTATGTGTAAAAGACCAGAATGAAATTTTAATTGCTGGATTGCTTCATGATATTGGTGCTACTTCATTAAAAGAAAGATTATCTCTGCTTAATTTTGAAATTGAAAATCCACATATTCATGCTGAAAGGGGATATAAATTACTTAAAAGATTTAAATATTTTAAAAAAGTTTCAGAAATTATAAGATTTCACCATTTTAATTATGATTTTGGAAAAGGTTTAGAATTTGAAGGAAAAGAGATACCAATTGGAAGTCATATTTTAAACTTATCAGATAGATTTGAAATCCTTTTAAATAAAAATGAAAATCCTTTAAAACAGAAGGAAGATATTTTAAAAAGGATAAAGGAATATAAAGGTAAATTATTTCATCCAGATATTGTTGGTATATTTTTTTCAATTGCAGACAAAGAATATTTCTGGATTGATATTTTTTCTTTTAAGACAGATGAGATAATTCCAAAAAGAACAAAATTAATTATAATTGAAGTTGATATGTATGAATTTTTGCAGTTTTCTAAGATTGTGTCCCGAATAATTGATTTCAGGGATAGATTTACATTTTTCCATTCAACAGGTGTTTCTATTATTGCAAAAGAAATTGCAAAATCTATAGGTTTTTCTGAATTTGAATGTAATATGATGGAAATAGCAGG
>Ga0272449_1004696_pt1 | contig 11009 bp, 14 predicted proteins | sample YNPCB0241_FD_198679 | JGI IMG/M metagenome (GOLD analysis project Ga0272449, IMG submission 198679) | Hot spring sediment microbial communities from Yellowstone National Park, WY, United States - YNP-CB-024-1 | ecosystem: Environmental > Aquatic > Thermal springs > Hot (42-90C) > Sediment...
AATGTTAACAACGAGCTTCCACTTGGTCTTGCCGAGGTTTCTGTTGCCCTCCGAGAGGTTGTTGGCGTGAGGCTTTCGAGGCTCCAGCTTTTCCTGAACCTGTTAAGGGAGATTGACAATGTATATCTGCAACTATTAGAGGGCCGAGGCGAGGTGATTCTTGAAGAATGGAGGAGGCTCTCTGTGACGCTTGGCAAGAAAGTGAAGATAATTACTGCCGATGGTGAATACATCGGCGTGGCTGTTGACGTCGGTCCCCTGGGCGAGCTGTACATCGATACTGGCGACGGGGTTAGGGCTTTCTATGCTGGGGACGTTGTGCACCTGAGGTAAATTACCCGGCAACTTGTGGGTGAAGTTTTTAAGGCTTGTTGGAAAAATGTTTGTGGATGATGATCCTTTGGCGGACTCCGATTCTCTGTGAAGAAAAGGGTTTCACCTGACCCCTCTGGTTATGGGCAAAAATATATGTAGATTATGGTTGTTCTTTTACTTATGTCTAGCTCGGATGGTCTAGTGATTATTGAGCCTGTAAGCGAATATACGAGGCAGATACTTAAGCTGAAAAAGATATACGCTGTCGAAAAGACCCCCTACCAGGAGGTCGTATTCGCAGAGCTGGAGGGCTTCGGCAAAGCTCTACTCATAGACGAGTTTGTCCAGAGCACCGAGAAGGACGAGTATATCTACCACGAGTTGCTCGTGCATCCAGCCATGGCCCTACATCCGGAGCCCAAAAGGGTCCTGATTATAGGTGGTGGCGAGGGGGCCTCGCTTAGAGAAGTCTTAAAGCATGGAACAGTAGAGGAGGCGGTCATGGTTGACATCGACGAGAAGGTTGTAGAGTTCTCTAAAAGGTTCCTGGAGGTCATGCACCGTGGAAGCTTCTTTGACCCAAGGGCAAGGGTCGTCATAATGGACGGGCTGGAATACATTAGGAATACTGGCGATGGCAGTTTCGACGTGGTGATAATGGACCTGACAGACCCCTATGCTGGCCCCACGGCTCTGCCGCTCTACAGCTACGAGGCATTCAGGGAGATAAAAAGGATACTCAAGCCAGATGGTGTAATGGCGACGCAGGCAGGCTCGAGCTATTTCTACCCGAAAGAGTACAGACAGGTAAAGGAGAACATAGAGAAAAACTTTAGGCACATAGCCGAGTACTGGGCGTGGATACCTAGCTTCGCTACAAACGTGAACTTTATCGTTGCATCTGATGCTTACGACCTTTATGGCCTCAGTGCGGAGATGTTCGACACAAGGCTGAAGTCAAGAAATGTTAACACAAAGTATCTAGTTGGTAGAAGGCTTACAGCCCACTTGAGTATGGGCGTCCTCTATGGCTAGGAGCCAGTTCTTCTAGCTTAAGTTAATGTGGTGGAGCGAAAAGAGTACACAAAGAGATTAGGACTAATCATCATCAGCGTTTTTTCATTCATTTTTTAGTTACCATTGATAGGTTCAGAAAGCTTAAGGATCCCTCTATCGTTTTGTATGGATGAGTTTTGCAGTGTGTCCTCGAGTTACTGTTTGAATAAGGGGTTATTTCGCGCTGTTATTTCTCCCTATCCAACCTACTTAGATGTTGAATTGACCTGGATAAATAGATGACTGCTGTGAGCGATGCGTGTGCAATGCTCAGGAATAGCCCATTCATTGGATTCCCAAGCACTGCAGAGACGAGGAAATAGATTAAGTAGAAATTTCTTCTGCCATCTATAACTGCAAATTTCCTGTCGAAGTCGGAGTATGTCTTGAGACTCCTCCCCGTGATAAGTGCGAACTGGTTAAAGACATGCCTAGTGAAGCTGTCTATCACGAGGAAAATTATTCCCGCAACAAGTGCCTGTACTCCGTAGCCGTGAGTTCCCAGTCCTATGACAAGCGATGCGTAGACTGATTGCTCCCATAACGCATCTAGTGAATGCTCGAGGTGGCCAAGCTTCGTGAAACGGCCTCGGACCCTTGCCAGCTTTCCATCTACTCCGTCGAATATCCCTGCAATGTAGGCTACAAGGCTTCCCAATAAAAAGTAACCATTTAGGAAAAGGTAAATCACGGCCAGGGCCAATAGATTGACAAGCATAGTAATTCTACTTGGAGTGATCCACTTGATCTCTCCTATACTTTTCACGATAAAGTTCTCGACGGGTGCATTCAGCACAGAAGTAAAGTGGATGCCCTTCTGAGACCACATAACTATTGTTGCCTTAGATGCTTTTAGGTCTCCAGCATACACGCAGGCAGGTCTGTGCCTTGGCTCAACAAAAGAATCAAGGTCTACAGCTTTATGTTCGGAACTAACAACTCTTTGGAGGACGGTTGTCTGTTTACATGTACCCACCGCATAATTACTTTGAATGAATGATCTAGTTGCGTCGGGGTGAACCAGGTAATCTGCCGAAATTATAATTGCTCCCTCGGTTGTCTTGAATTGTAGTTCGTCTATGCTACTTACATCTATATTTGTTTCTCCTATTTTCTTTAAGTAATCCCTGATTTGTGCAACTGCTTCTTTAGGGGCGAAGATTTGAATTTCTCTTATGCCCTGCGCCCTTATAGTTTGGATCCATCTTTCGATTGTTGTGGTGCCAAAGTGTGAAAGGAGAGCTACAGGTGTCTTCACGCCTTCGTTTTCTATAAATTCCCGGAAAACTAACAGTATCTTACCGAGACTCATATTCAAGGGCACCCTCGATTCTTTTAATGATTTCAGAGAAAACTTCCCCGAAAGCCTTATAGATAATTCTTGAGAGGTCGTACAAAAAGAACAATAGGAAGAATAGCAGGACAAGTGAGGTAATCAACTCCAACAGTTGTCCTACTTTGGGTATTGTCCTCAACAAGGATGGGACGTAGAGAAGGGCAATCAGGGTTACTCCAAGGTATAAGAGATCGAGCCCGATGTGTTCAGCGACGCTTTCCGTTATGCCGAGGACACTTGTCATCTTTACCGCTAACGCGTCTACTAGCACCCTTACCCCGTCCAGGACATAGTAGCCATAGTATACGATTGATAGTAGCGTGATAGCTGATACAGCTGTGCTCACGTTGATGCTTAGCAACTCAGTTTGTAGCAACGTATATCCGCCGAAGTGAGAATTAACATAGGACAGCACAATCAAGACTAAAATTAGCTTGAACCCCTTACTTCCAGCTCTTTCAAGTCTCCGCGCGATCATTCCCCTTCTCTCAGCGATTTTTGGGAACTCTTCCGCTAAACGCGGAGGCTTAGCGGTGCCGATACGAGTACCACTAGAAAGCATGACAACTATGCCTGAGGCAATCCAATATGCTAGTGCTAGGATTTGCTGGTTTATCATCACGAGTAACATTGCTAAGAAGAGCTTTACAGCAGGATCAGCTAGGAAAGTTAACGCTGGAGGCCTTATTTCTTCATGCTCAAAAATAACCGAAAGTATAGAACTAGTTGCTCCCAAAACTGCGGCAAGGTAAATTACGTTTATGTTTATTTCCCCTAGACTGGCAACTAGGAAGTACAGCATACTCATCTCAGCGAGTGCCCGGCCAATTAAAGCAACATTGCCATAGGCAGGGAAAAGATCGTGAAAAGAGACAATGACGTCGATAAAGTCTGAAAGAAAGATTAGGACATACACATACACCGCTAGATACAAATATGACGTATTGAGGACGTCCAAAAATAGAGAAGGGACAAGAGAAAACATTGCAAGTAATAACAAAGACAAAAGTATTGCTCCAGATGCGTTGGTTCTTTTCAGCTTGCCGGCAAGATAGCCTGTTAAAGGCCTAACAAGTATTTTCGTTGCCAGACTAGTCGTCTTTCTACCATAGTCACGTAGGTTTATTTGCTTGTAAATTTTCCTGGCATAGAGCAAGTCGCTAGGCGTGTCGATGTCTTTCCACAGAAATCCCGTGACATCTACGTAGTCAACTTCTCCATCCTTTGCGGCCTTGTCGAGGGCATCACCTATAGATGCGTTTATACCTTTTTCATGGATCACCTCCTCAATGTATCGGCGCGCATTTTCTCGAATGATAATCAAGCCGGTATCTATCCCATACCTCGACTCAATGTTTTTGCCAACCTCTACGACTCTTCCTCCCTGCAACTTCACCTTTAGGCCCTCTTTTACCTCTGAAAGTGAGGGTTTCCTGTCAAGGCATATAGTGAAAGCCTTGTAAGAGGAGTGAGCGAGCAACTTTTTCAGCATCTCGAACTCGAAAATGTGGTCGGACATGGCTACGAGAAAAGGAGGGTCAATGTTTTTTAACGCCGTGTAAACTGTGTAGAGATTTCCAAATTCTTCAGCGTCAATGCTTAAAATTATTGCTTTGTTTCCGAGCTTCTGCTTGAAGGGAGCGATATTTTCTTTCCTTGTAACCAAGTATATTGGGCTCAGGTTTGCCCTTGTAAGCCTCTTAAGAATAAAGTCGAGGATAGTCACTCCAGGCTCAAGCTCCATTAGAGATTTGGGCCTCTCAAGAGAGTAGGGCTGGAGCCTGCTTGCAATGCCACCAGCGACAATAACCACGGGAAAAGTCATTTTTTCACAATCATGAAACAGGCAAAAAACGTTAAAATGGGTATCGTGGTGAAAACGTTAAGCCGGCAAGTTGATATTTAAATGTAGGAACTTATTGAAGCACACGGTATGAGTGTAAGCAGGAGCGTTAAGCCACTTGAGAGACTTAAGAGAAAAACAGGCGTAGAGAATCTATGGCTGTACGTCTTGGCTGAACTATCCAGAGGTGAGGATTACCCGTATTCGCTTATAAAGAGGATAAGGGAAGACTTTGGGGTTGAGGCTGGGAAAGTCATCTTCTACGTTGTGACGCAGAAGCTTGAGGAAGAGGGCTTGATAAGGAGCCACTACGTCGAGAGGAGAAAGTACTTCGCGATAACTGAACAGGGCAGAGAGGTGCTAAGACAGGGGATTAGCTATTTGAAGGAGCTTTCCGAGAGACTCCACATTGTGTCTGGTATATGATTTTGCCTTTAGCAAATATCTTCCCGCCATATTGCTTTGGACTTCGCTAGAAAAATTCTTGAGCCTGTAAGCCTAGTTAATACCTCAGGTGAACTAATTGATCCTTGTAATTCGTGGAGTTGATAATAAAAAGCTTCGGGAATTCAAGTCGGAGGCTAAAAGGCGTGGTTTAAGTCTTTCACAGGCACACGAGGAGGCTATAGAGCTGTGGCTAGAGAAGGTAGAAGCAGACGAGAATAACGCTGCCTACGAGCGGGAGAAAAACAGGCTCAAAGAATATTACGGAAAATACGCTGTATTTGCCTACGGGAGGCTCTTAGGGGTTTACGAGACGCTGGAAGATGTCACAGAGACCCTGAAGAAACTTTCGCAAAGACCTAGATATTCAATAGTTGTAAGGATAGGCATAGATGATGTAGCGAGGGCGGAAATGGAATGGTGGGGAGGATCTTTATCCAAATCAAAACTTTAAGTCCTCCCAATGGTTCTTTCGGGAAGAATCTGTATCATAGCTAGACCCATTCATACAAGTTAAAAAACCTTTCTGTAATGGAGCTATAAACTGAGGGGGCCAAGGCTCCTAGATTCATTGGGACATGGCTCTATGCAGTTTTTGTACGTAGAGCTCTCGTTCAAGTTTTTCGGCTTCTCGGGGCAACGGGTGGACCCCGCCTATAAGCATAGAGTATACTGCCACCTTTGCCGCCCGCTCCACGTAGCCCAAAACGGCTAGAGCCTCTTCGAGGCTTGAGCCACACGCGACCACGCCGTGGTTGGCAAGTATGACTGCCTTCTTGTCTCCGAGCGCCTCCACAGCGTTCCTAGCCAACTCCTCTGTACCCGACGGCGCGTAGCTTGCCACCCTTATCGTCCCACCAACATAGAAGGTAAGCTCCTCGAGGACAGGCTCTATGTCTACACGCTTCGCCGCTATTATCCCGGCATATATTGGGTGAGCGTGGACAACGGCTCTTACGTCCCTCCTAGCCCTATAGATAGCAACGTGGGTCTTGAACTCTACAGACGGCTTCCCGTTACCCTCTAGAACCTTCCCGTCTCCAGTAACCAGGAGAACGTCTTCCGGCTTCATCCTCGCCTTCCAGACACCGCTAGGAGAAAGAAGGAAAAGGTCTTCGCCCACCTTTACGCTGATGTTCCCGCTATAGGCCCAGTTCAGCCCGTGCTCTTCAAGGAAGACAAACGCCTCAACAATCTCCCTCTTAAGATCCTCGTAAGGCATAGTTTATCATAAAGACATTTTAAGTTATATAGCTTTGCCGATAATACGCGATAAGCAATCCTGCTAGAGGTGTACATGGAGAGTGGGGTATAAAATTAGACTCACGAAACATGCAATGGAGAGAATGGCTCTGAGAGCTATAAGTTTAAGTGAGCTAGAGCTTGCTCTTTCGGATGATCCTTCCTATAGGGATAAAACCGGCGCTGAAATTTATGTTAAAAAATTAAAGGATTATTCTCTTATTGTAATTGTCCATAAGATAGATGACATTTTGAAGGTTATCACGGTATACAAAGCAAGAAAGGTAGATAAGCTTATAAGGAATAAGTTGAGAAAAGGTTTATGGGAGAAGCTAAAATGAAAAAAGAAAGACCCCCATTAAGAGCACTCTATGATCCTGAAACAGATATATTATACTTCCACTTTATGGACGGAACCGCAGAGGAGATTCTCGAAGCCGGCGAAAATGTCATTGTTGAGCTTGATAAGAAGGGCAGAATCATGGGAATAGAGGTTTGGGACGCGTCGAAAAAGGGGGTCTTAAAAGAGCTAAGAAAAGTTGTGGCTAGTTCAAAAACAACAAGACAGAAGAAAACTCAGCCATAATGTTCCTTTATAGATTCTAGCGCATCAAAATGTGCTTTAACCTATTCGGCGATTTTCTGTAAATTTTTCCCTGAAGCTATATTGTTCGTTTTCCGGTGCAGACCATTGACTCTCTTTCACCCTTGTCTTGGCTCCATTAGCTCTTTTAGGCTTTTTCTTTTCTCCCGATACTTCTCCACGAGCTTTTCCCAAGTTATTGTTTCTAAGCCTTTCATCCGCCTTATCAGATAGCTCCTCTTTTGGCGACGCCAGTCTTGTTGCGCACCAAAATTTGTTTTATATATGGGAATGTAATTCATATTAGCTAGATGGAGGAGCTTGACAGGTTGCTTCAGCTTGTTGGGAAGTTTCTCGAAGCCTATGCATCTAACAACCTAGAAGCTCCAAGAATACCATCGGAGATAGGTGAATGCTTTGAGTATTACCGACCTAGGAAGATAAAGCCTCTGAGACTCAACCCTATTGTTGAAGAGGTTATGGAGGAGCTAGTTAACAGCCCTATTGTGCTGGACGCTTTGGCCAAAGAATTTGATATATTTTTGAAAGACCAGAGAGGAGAATCACATTACTTATTGGGCTGTGAGTTTATAGAAAAAATTTCATAAGCTCGTCACACATTAGAAAGGAAAAGGCTGTTGGTAGACCTGGATCCCAAACTGAGAAGCGGGCTACTCAATGTATACGCGGAACACCTACTCGCAGATGCCCTCGACGAATAAGAGTGGAATATCAGGAGCGGGGCAAATTATGGGGAAGCGGTAAACGCAGCCCTCGAGCTTGTAAAAAAGATACTAAAAGGAAAAAGACCAGAAACCCTGTTTATGGAAGGTGAGGGGCCATGGAGCACTGAGCTCGAAAACAAGCCGTGGGGCGAAGACCCCAAAAAGGCAGTTATTGCCGGTGCCCGTGTGACCTTCCTAGACAATCCATACTCAGAGTTAAATGAAAGCTTTTTCTCAATAGAGGTGCCCGTAACCGACTCCCCACTAGAAGCGGCTAAACGCATACTCGCTGTAACTTATTCACTCATGCTTGTCCTCGGGGGCCCTGGTCCCTGCGACCTTTATTTTTCCGACATGCCGTTAAGGGAGTACTTCGTAGAGCTTCCGTGCCCAATGGATCCAGAACATCATTCCTCGTTACGTGAGATGACTGAGGTCTCAACCAGCGACATCGAGGATTTGAGCCACGTAGCCCAGCATGTCCTCGAGCTTTGCGACGAAGATTTCCTTGTCTTCGCGACAGCAATGAAACATTATTGGCATGCTACCCTTGAAATAAACGATGCAAAGAAAGTTACAGACCTTGTAGCCGCCCTAGACATAATACTGAATAGGTCGGACAGAAAGAGCTTTCTCAGGATACTTCCATGCAAAGTAAGGTTTTTACTCAATGACGAGGAGGCAGCAAGAATCGTAGAGAATGCTGTTATTCTAAGGAACAGGTGGCAACATGGGCTTCTCGGGGAGGAAAACAACTCGAGAAAAATGGGAAACATGCTAGAGACAGTTGTTAGACAAGTTTTGTTGAAAGTACTCGAGAAGATGAAAGAAGACAGGTATAAGAACCTCGTTGAACAGCTCCGTAAACTGTGTAGGTCTTAGAAAAGACCAGGAAAAGGATCACTTTGGTGGAAAGTCTTCTCTCGTTCATCCTGCGTGAAAAACTCCCGCAGGGGCGCTACTCCTCAGCAGACTTTTTGGTATCCTCGCCCTCTTCCTCAAATCGATAAACTACTCCACTGTCAGCGCGCTCGCTAACACTCGTGCTTGTCACTGATTGAAGATATTTAAAAATTGAGAAGAAAGCAGGACTTTCCTTTTTGCAGGGCTAGCGGTTTAAAGTTTTGGACTTAGCTAGTAGAAATGGGGATATGCAGGCATAGCAGGAAGGTTAATTAATTAGTCCTTAAAAACTATGTTAGTGCTTGAGGGTTGGCCAAGACAGTTGCTATTCCCGAGGAGTTGCTGAGAGAGCTTGTACTTGAGCTTTCCAGGGTGGAGGAGGTGCTTGCAACTATTGAAGAGCTACTGAACGAAGAGGGTTTAAAAAGGATACGCAGGGCTGTAGAAGAATATAGGAAAGGAGACTACATAGTTGTTGATAGTAGCGAGGTAAAAAAGTTACTCGAGTGAGTGACTGTTTTGCCCTACAGAGCGGCTTTTACGAGAAGCTTTCTTCGGGAGCTCAAGAAGCTTCCAGACGACGTGAAAAGTCAAGTCTTAGAAGCCATAAACGACATTCTCGCCAACCCCTTCTCAGGGGTAAAACTAAGGGGTGAGCTCGAAGGACATTGGCGTTGGAGAGCAGGCAAGGGGATAATATACCTTATTGACCGGGAGTCGCAAATAGTAGTCTTTCTTGATGTAGGTTATAGGAAGGCTATTTATGAGTAAAAACTGTTTAGCGCGCGCAACTTGGCTTATGGTTTAGATTCTGGAAACCTCGGAACCGTGTAACCCTTAAAGCTATTTAGGCTTACGCTCCGAGAGGTACTCCTCCACTCTGATAGCCCTCACACCAGCAACTGCCGCTTGCCTCAAAAGGTCCTCGTCCTCCGTGACTAGTACATAGTCCTTGGACTTTGCGAGGTAAAGGTAGGAAGCATCATAAAATGTTAGACCCAGGCTGAGGGCCAGCCTCATAACCTCTTCCACGTCTCCGCCTTTAAATTGGACACGGCTCGCCAGCTCGAGCACTTTTGCCAGATCATTGGCACCTTCCAATGCCTCCTCCTCGCTTATCACCCTCCTCAAACGGCAAGCCTTCCAAATAATATTCCCAAGCTCGTACAGCGTCAAGTCAAGTATCAAGGAGCCTTTAAGGTAAATCAGCCCCTTATCCTTCATTTTCTCCAGTAGAGCACCAATAGCGCTGGCATCTAAGACGTAGCCTACCTCTCCCTCCTCGCCTCCCTCAGCCAATCCACCATCTCCCCCGGGGAAAACTTAGAAAATATCTCGCCCAGCCGCCTCGCCGCCATAGCCGCTTCCTCGAGTTGCCTCTTTTTAACTTCTTCCTCCAAAGCCCTCCGGGCAACCTCGCTGATGTTTATGCCATACCTCTTAGCCTCGTCTCTAAGCCTTTTCGGAATCCTCACACTCACCGTAACACTCATAAACATAATACAAACTTTGCAACACTATATAAATGCTACTATTGGCCTAAGTTAAGACATTGCACTGGTCCTTAGCGCTTTGTCATTTGTAACGAGTGTGGTACTGGCTGTTGTACTCCTTTTGCTGAGGTTTCCAATTTATTATATTTACCTAAGTAACGACATTATTCTTTTGGTAAACAGCCTGGTTCTTGGAGAAGTCTAGATTCCTTTCTTTAAGAGTGAGAAGTAAGACATCAGTAATATAGTGGAACCCCTTAGTCCCTAAAAAGACGTAGTGAATGGTTTAAGGTTAAGATAGGTTGTAGACTTTTTTGGCGTTCTCGAGGAGGATAGCTTTAGCAACTTCTACTGCGAGGTTTTTGTCCATGTAGCCTTCGCTAACCATCTCTGCTAGCACGTTTGCAGTCAGTTTCCTAATAAGTGATGCCTTGCCGTAGACCCAGTCGGCAACATAGGCATCGCTAAAGAAGCCACCAACCTTGTTGTAGGGAAGCATCTCAAGCCTTAGCCAGAGGGTCTCCCTCATAATTGAGGGGTACAGGGAGTACCACCAGTAGCCACTCACGTAAACGTTGGGATAGTTCTTCGCGACCACGGTAGTGGGGTGGACTAGGCGGGCATCGGCCACTATGAGGTCGAACTTGACATCGGGGTATAGGGCGAATATCCCCGACAGATTCAATAGCTGTTCCTCGTTTACGTGTGTTACCGCGTAGTCTGGCGGCGCAGCGCCGGGAACTGGTCTTTGGACCCCAAGCATTAACTGGAAGACTTTTCCGCCCTCCCTGCATAGATCTAGTAAATTTTGCAGGATGTACGATGACAGCGAGGCCTTTCCGCGTTGCTCGACGTACCCCTTGCCTTTAAGCTCTCTTAGGTAGAGTGAGAGCTCTGAGGAGGATACTCTTGTATAGGTCTCGCCTGGGAGGGGGCTCATCGCCACGGCTACGATGTCTTTCTCATATTTTTTAAACAGCGCCTCTATGGCCTGGCCAAGACCCTCTGGAGTCGCTGTGTCGAGCCCGGTGACTTTTTCTAGGTTTAGCAGGCTGTCTTTGCTCAGTGA
>Ga0272449_1004699_pt1 | contig 11005 bp, 7 predicted proteins | sample YNPCB0241_FD_198679 | JGI IMG/M metagenome (GOLD analysis project Ga0272449, IMG submission 198679) | Hot spring sediment microbial communities from Yellowstone National Park, WY, United States - YNP-CB-024-1 | ecosystem: Environmental > Aquatic > Thermal springs > Hot (42-90C) > Sediment...
GCTACGCGGTGAAGGACGTGAAGGACGCGCAGGGGAACGTCCTGGCGAAGAAAGACGCGACCCTGACGACCTTCGCCCACCTGCAGGCCGACGGCTCCACTGCCTGCGGCGCCTGGATCTACACCGTCTACGTCGGCTCCCAGATCCCCTTCGAGGACCGCCGCCAGGTGGCCGAGGCGCTGGCCCTCCCCCAAGAGCGGGTGCGTATCGTGCAGACGGCGGTGGGCGGGGCCTTCGGCGGCAAGGAGGACATCAGCGTCCAGATCCATGTGGCCCTCCTGGCCCAGGCCACTGGGCGGCCGGTGAAGCTGGTCTTCAGCCGCGAGGAGTCCATGCGCGTCCATCCCAAGCGACACGCCACGGCCATCCGCCTGAAGGTGGGGGCCAGGCGGGACGGGACGCTGACCGCGGTGGAGGCCACCATCTGGGGCGATGCCGGAGCCTATGCCTCGCTGAGCGAGGCGGTGATGACCCGCACCGCCACCCACGTCGCCGGCCCCTACCAGGTGCCCAACGTGAAGATTGACTGCTACGCCGCCTACACCAACAACCCCCCGGCCGGGGCCATGCGCGGCTTCGGCGTGCCCCAGGCCATCTTCGCCATGGAGAGCACCATGGACATCCTGGCCGAGAAACTCGGCCTGCATCCCCTGGAAATCCGGCGGCGCAACGCCCTGCGGGTGGGCTCGGTCACGGCCACCGGGCAAGTGCTGCGCGAAAGCGTAGGTCTGCTGGAGACCATGGAACGGGTGGAGGCGGCGGTGCGGGAGTTGGGCCCGCAGGTGCTCGTTCCCTCGGGGCCGGACAAGCGCCGCGGCTGGGGCTTCGCCTGCTGCCTGAAGAACGTGGGGTTGGGCGGCGGGCTGCCGGATACAGCCGGGGCGGCGGTGGACCTGACCGAGGATGGGAGGGCCGTGGTGCGCATCGGGGCGGCCGAGGTGGGACAGGGATTGGTAGGCATTGCCGCCCAGATCGCCGCCGAGGTGCTGGGTGTGCCCTACGCGCGGGTGCAGGTAGTAGTGGGCGACACCGCCCGCACCCCCGATGGCGGCCCCACGACGGCCAGCCGTCAGACCTTCATCACCGGCAACGCTGTGCGCTACGCCGCGCTCAAGGTGCGGGAGCAACTGGCCGCCGCCGCGGCCGAGGCAATGAACGTGCCCCCCGAGGCCCTGACCTTCGCCCAGGGGCAGGTGACAGCCCCCGACGGGCGAGAGATGCCGCTGGTGGAGGCCATTGCCCTGGCGCGAGGGGAGGGACGGCCTCTCTCGGCCGAGCACGTCTACCAGCCGCCGCCCACCACCCCCCTGGGCGAGCCGGGCGACGACCACTTCGCCTACGGCTTCGCCACCCAGGCCACGCTGGTGGAGGTGGACACGCGGACGGGGCGGGTGGAGGTGCTCAAGGTCATCGCCGCCCACGACGTGGGGCGGGCCATCAACCCCCAGGCCATCGCCGGGCAGTTGGAGGGCGGGGTGGCGATGGGGATGGGCTTCGCCCTCAGCGAAGAACTGGTATTGAAGGAGGGTGTGGTGCAGAACGCCGACCTGGCCCGTTACCGCATCCCGCGTATCGGGCAGGTGCCGGAGGTGGTGCCCATCATCGTCGAGGCAGTCACCTCCGAAGGGCCTTTCGGTGCCAAAGGGGTGGGGGAGATCACCTCGATCCCCACTGCGCCGGCCATCATCAACGCCATCCACGCCGCCACCGGCGTGCGCATCACCGATCTGCCGGCCAGGCCGGAGAGGGTGCGAGCCGCAAGTGACAGAGTGCGGGTTCTGGTTATTTGCACCAGCAATTCGGCCCGCTCGCAGATGGCCGAGGGGCTTTTCCGCCACCTGGGCGGCGGCCGGGTGGAGGTGTTCAGCGCCGGGTCCGAGCCGGCGGCGGCCGTGCATCCCCTGGCTGTGCGGGCCATGGCCGAGATCGGCGTGGACATTTCGGCGCACCGCCCCAAGCCGCTGGCCGACTTTCTGGGGCAGCCGTTCGACTATGTCATCGCCGTCTGCAGCCGCGCTGCCGAGGCTTGCCCCGTTTTTCCCGGCCCGGCCAGACGGCTCTATTGGTTCTACGACGACCCGGCGGCGGTGAAGGGCAGTGAGGCGGAGCGACTGGCCGCCTTTCGCGCCGTGCGCGACGACCTGCGCCGGCGGATCGCTGAGTGGCTGGCCGAGCTCCGAAGGGCAGTTGAAGGAATAAATGTCACCAATGAGCAATAGCAGAGGGGTTTTGCTGTGAGTGTTTATTGTAGAAGGGACGGGGGTGCAAAATGGCCACACACGAAGTCGGCGTTTCCACGACAGATTATCCACAAACCGCCTACCGATACTTTCGAAGCATACTCGACAGCATGCAGGACGAGTTGCTGGTCATTGATCGCGACTATCGCATCGTTGACGCCAACGCGGCCTTTCTGCGCCGGATAGGACGCGAGTGGAAGGAAGTCATTGGCAGAAGGTGCTACGAGGTCACTTTTCAACACAACCAGCCCTGTGATGGCGCCGAGTTCCGCTGTCCCTTGCAGCAGGTCTGGGAGAGTGAAGAGCCCGTCCAGGCCTTCCACATTCATCATGACCCGAAACACGACAAGACGTATTACTTCAATCTTGTTGCCTTGCCCGTATACGACGAACAGGGCCAGGTCGTCCAGGCCATCGCCGTTTGTCACGATGTGACCGCCGAGCGGCGGCTGGAGGCGAAGCTGGCGGCTATCTATGCCCTGGGGCGGGAACTGGTACTCTCTCGGGATGAAGCGTGGATCGCTCAGACCGTGGTGAATGCTGCCGAGCGGGTGCTGGAATTCCAGTTGTGCCATCTGTGGCTGATAGATGACAGTAGGAAAACCCTGATTTGTCGGGCTTACGCCCCTCTGAAAGAGCCGCCCGCGGTCTCCCGCCTACCCCTCGACGGCGAACAGGGCATCACCGTGGCTGTGGCCCGCAGCGGAGAGGCCATCTACCTGCCTGATGTAAGGCAGGATGCGCGCTACGTGAGCGGTCACTTGGAGACCTGCTCAGAGCTATGTGTGCCTCTCAGGATAGGGGAACGGGTTATCGGGGTGCTTAATGCCGAAAGCAGAAAACTGGACGCCTTTGACAAAGACGACCAGCGGCTCTTTTCCGCCCTGGCCGACGAGGCCGCCCTGGCCATTGAGAACGCCCGGCTATTTGAGGTGACCAGGCAGCAGCGGGAAAAGCTGCGGACCCTGGCCGCCTGGCTGGCGGAGGCTGAAGAGGCCGAACGGCGACGGCTGGCCCGCGAGTTGCACGACCAGGTGGGACAAAATCTGACTGCCCTGAGCATCAACTTGAATTTCGTGCGCGCGCAGGCGGCGGAAGGTCTGGCCGATGTGGTCCGTTCTCGCCTGGACGATTCGCTGGCATTGATTGAGCAGACGGTTGAATGTATCCGCAGAGTGATGGCCGACTTGCGGCCGCCTGTGTTGGATAATCATGGGGTAGTAGCTGCCCTGCGCTGGTACGGGTCGCAGATTGCCACGAGGACAGGCATCGCCATCATCGTCCAAGGTGAAGAGCCTGTCCCCCGGCTACCCTCCTCAGTCGAAACAGCCCTGTTCCGCATCGCCCAGGAGGCATTGACCAACGTGGTCAAGCATGCTCAGGCCACGCAGGTGACAATTACCCTGGAAGTCAATGCGGCGACTGCTTGCTTGGTCATTGCCGACAACGGCATCGGTTTCGAGATCACGCGCCTACTCAGCTCAGACGGCCACCGAGGTTGGGGGTTGCTCAGTATGGCCGAACGGGCTGAGGGAGTAGGTGGCCATTGCCGCATCGAATCTAACCCCGGGCAGGGCACGCGAGTCGTGGTGGAGGTACCGCGATGAGCATCACCGTCTTCCTGGCCGACGATCACGCCGTGGTGCGCGATGGCTTACGGCTCCTGCTGGAGGCAGCGGGCGACATCAAGGTCGTAGGTGAGGCGGCCAATGGGCGCGACGCGATCCAGCGGGTGGCCCAACTCTGCCCCAAGGTGGTGATTATGGACCTGGCCATGCCAGAACTGAACGGCTTCGAGGCCACGCAGCAAATCCGCCAGGTCTGCCCCTCTGCCCGGGTCATCGTCCTCTCCATGCATTCTACAGCCGAGGACATCTTCCGGGCGATGCAGGCCGGAGCAAACGGCTACGTGCTGAAAGAATCGGCCGGCGCCGAGGTCGTCAACGCCGTCTGCGCAGTCCACGCCGGCCGTCGCTACCTGAGCCAGAAGGTCTCGGATACGTTGTTGGATTATCTGATGCTCCGGCGTGAAAGCCCCGAGACAAAAAGCCCGATAGAGCGCCTGAGCCCGCGCGAGCGGGAAGTCCTGCAGCTCCTCGTCGAGGGCAAATCGAGGGCCGAGATCGCCCGCATCCTCTTTCTCTCCCCTCGGACTGTTGATACCTACCGCGAGCGCCTGATGCAGAAGTTGGGCGTCAGCGACTTCCCCAGCCTCATCAAGTTCGCCGTCCAGCACGGATTGACCCCGCCGGAATAACCCCTTGATTTCAAAACCCCTAAACCTGTTCACCCCTTCGCCCGGCCTGTCCGTATTTTACCTACACTATTTGCCGAATTCTCTCTACAGACAAAAAGCCACCGTTTCGGGTACAATTATAGCAGGATGAGTTCACGTCTCGGAAATGATGGGGGCGAATCCCAGAGCGGAACATCACTGGAAGTAACGGTGGACTCAATGGCATTCTCGCTGGCATGGATGATAGCGAATCTCTTTCTGGAGGAGCCTCCCTTTGCCCTGGCCGAGGAGATAGTGCAGGGAAATGCTGATCTGCCGGTGCCTCCAGATAGCAACGACAAACTGGCTGAGGGTGTGGAGGCTCTGCGGGCTTTTGCCCGATCTCAGTTGGGCCGGGATGCGGAAGAAGTGCATCGCGAACTGCGCCAGGAGTATGCCGCTCTGTTCGTCGGCCCCCGGCCGAGGACGGTGCATCCCTACGAGTCGGTCTATCGGGACAGCCTGACCGTGGGCGGGCAGACCTTTCGTGAGTTGCTGATGGGCGAGTCAGTGGACAAAGTGCGCGCCTTCTGGGCCGAGGTCGGGGTGCAGGGCATTCATCCTCGTAATTATCCGCCGGATCACTTCGGCATGGAACTCGGCTTTGTGGCCTATCTGGGGCAGCAATTCCTGGAGACTGGCGAGGAGCGGTATCTTGACCTGATGCGGCGCTTTCTTGAAGAGCACCTGCTGGTCTGGGGACCCAAATTCTGTAGAGAGTTATACGCACTGGACACCGCTCGCTTCTACAAGCCTGTGGCCCTGCTCGCCCACGGGCTTCTGGAGACCCTGGCGCAGCAGTTTGAAATAGGGAGCACATCGCCTGGGTGTCCTTTCGCGTTGAAACCAGACTGAATAGGAGGGTTAGCCAAATGAATGGGATGCAAGTTACTAGGCGGCAGTTTCTGAAACTCACAGCCACCGCCACAGCCGCACTGGGGTTGACCGAGATCTTCGGGTCGCCCAAAAGCCTGTTTGCCGCTGGCCCTATACCTCCATATGTTGAGGGCGAGGTCCACTACGGGTATTGCCGGGGCACCATCGGCTGCATGGCCTACTGCGGCCGGCGTGCCCATGTGAAGAACGGCCGCGTGGTGGACATCACCGGCTGGCCGGAGCACCTCATCAGCCAGGGACACCTCTGTGCCAAAGGCATAGCCGAGGTCGCCACTACGTACAGCCCCCACCGCATCCTCTACCCCCTGAAGCGGACAGGGAAGGGCTTTGAACGCATCAGTTGGGACCAGGCCCTGGAGGAAATCTCCAGCATCCTGAGGGAGATCCGCCAGGAATGGTACGGCAAACCGCTCCACCAGACCACCAAACAGGAGCAGCGCAGGGTCATTCGGTACGCCACTCCCAGGAACTCCTCTGGGGAGCAGGAGTTCTTATCCTACATGCGGTTTGGGCGGCTATTCCCTTCGGCTCCCCACTATTCCGGCTGTGTTGGCTGCTTCGGGAACTGGTGGCGTGCCTCCCTTGCTGTCACAGGCTTCCCTTACCCGATTAACGCGATGTCTGATTTGGTGAATACGAAATTGTACGTCAATTTTGGGTACAACTGGGCCGCAACGCATCCAGCGCTGATGCATTGGTTTGAAAAGGCCAAAGCCAATGGAATGAAGATGATCTATTTTGACCCTCGCTATTCCGAAATGGCCGCCAAAGCCGATGAATACATTCCACTCCGTCCGGGGACCGATGGGGCCGTCGCTCTGGCCATCCTGAATGTCCTGGTGGAGAACAACTGGACCTATCCATACCTGGAATACTATGTGGATAAAGAGGAGTGGGATAAATTTGTTAAAGAAGTAGTCAAGAAATACACACCCGAGAGGGTTGAAGAGATTTCGTGGGTGCCGGCGGGGAAGATTAGGGAAATCGCTCAAAAAATTCACGAGGCTGGAAGGCAGGTAGCCTTCGCCTGGGGCACTCGAATCAGTACAAGCACAAATGGCTTTAACACCTGCCGGATCTTCAATGTGCTATGTCTGGCGACAGGGGGCTTCGGCGCTTCCGGCGGAGGTATCATCCAACCCAAGCCGGCCGGCGTGCCTTCCATGTACTTCCCCTTTGCGGCTATGGTGCCCACCAACTTCCCGTACAAGGGCCAACCTGACGACCCCCACGGTTGGTGGGGTTGGGTGCCCGAGAGCGCGTACGGCGAGATTATTGACGATATTAAGGCCGGCTTTATCATCGGAGGCAACCCTATCGTCAGGGCAGCGGGGGATCAACGAAGGGTCATGGAATACCTGAGCAATAAAGGCACTCTCATTTACGCCACCGTTGAATGGAACGAGATGTGCGAGTATGCCAATTATATCCTCCCTCTGGCCACAGATCTGGAGACAGCGGGGTCTACTATACTGTGCGGGAGCAACCGATGCGCGCAGTGGAGAGACGCGGTAATACCTCCTCTGGGCGAAGCCAGGTCGGACATGTGGATCCTCAACGAGGTAATGGCCCGCGTTCTGGGCGATGAGACCTTCTACCGGGAGTGCCCAGATTGCGAGAGGGAGGCTAAGGAGATGCTGGCCAGAGGCGCCTCGCTGGATGAGGTCTACGACAAGCTAATGAAGCCCTGGGCCGACGAGATCAAGAAGAGGTGGGATGAAGAAAGGGTGAAACCGTGGGAAGGCAACATGCCCACCGGCAAGGACCTGTATACGATCATCAACGAAGTGGCCATGGAGAGCGCCCAGGCTACCGGGCACGGAGAGGCGCACCGCTTTGTGATCAGGAATCTGGAGCTCATCTTCAGGGAGGAACTGAAGGCCTGGGGTGAGAAGGTTGGCTTTGATCTGGATAACAAGGGCCTGGCCTGGCCCTACAGCATTTTCAAACAAGGCCCAGAGGCGCTCTACCACTACTGGTGGAAGCTCCACATGCTCACCTGGATGGTCATGCCCGGCTCCATGCCGGCCATGGACCCCGATAAGTACCATCCCTTCTCCGGCCTACGGCTGGACATCATCAAGAAGCTCCCTGGCGGCGTGATCTGGCCCTGTCCTGCGGCCCTGATGGAAATGGACCCCAATTATCGCGGCGAGACGGTGTTCTTCCAGAAATCGCCCATGAACTGGATGACCCCTGAACAGATGAGAGGGATGGGGATGGAAATGCCCGACATGCCGCTCCTCTGGACGCCGGGGATGCGCTGGAGCGATAAGGAGAAAAAATTCCTGCCCTGGCAGATGGGGAAGGCAGTCATTGATCTCAGAGGCGAGACCTGGCATGGGGCAGGCCTTCCGGAGTGGGAGGAACCTCTCTATTACGAGCAGGAGTTGGAGAACAAAGGGGAAGATTTGAACCTGAGCGAAGAGTACCCCTTCATCCTCATCACGGGGAAACTGCCTCAGTTTATCTTGAGTATGACCAAGGGGGTGAACGAGGTTTTAGTGGATGTAGGGGATGAGCCACGCGTGTGGATCAATGCGCGGTCGGCAGCGCGTCTCGGCATTGCTGATGGTGATAAAGTGAAGATCGAGACCCCTCGTTCTAAGCAATTCGGTCCGCTCACGATGAGGGCCAAGGTGACGGAGCGAATTCACCCCAGGGTGATCTTCTGCCCTCATCATACTGGCTCGGTGGCCATCCGAGACGAATTAAAGAACGAAGGCGGGCTCAATTTCCTGGCCAACACCAGCGAAGACCATTTCACCGAGATGCCTGGCTATTCTCACAACCTGGCGAGGGTAACCAGGGCATAGCATGAGGGAGGCAAAACCATGGCAAAATATGGCATGTTAGTGGATGTAGGGAAATGTGTCGGGTGCCATGCCTGCACAGCGGCATGTAAGGTCAAGAACGACATACCTGATAGAGTCTTTTGGACCAAGGTGGGGGCCTATGAGCAGGGAACTTTCCCGAATGTGAAAGCTTACAGCGCCCCGCTGGGCAGATGCATGCACTGTGAGCACCCCGCCTGTGTATCGGCCTGCCCGGTGGGCGCGTTGCAGAAAACAGCCGAAGGCCCGGTGGTGTATGATGCCCGGAAGTGTATCGGCTGTCGTTACTGCATGACGGCCTGTCCCTTCCATGTCCCCAAACTCAATTGGGACGCGCTCTTGCCCTCCATTCAGAAGTGCTACCTCTGTGCCGACCGCCTGGCAGCAGGGTTAGACCCGGCCTGTGCTTCTGCCTGCCCTACCGGGGCGCTCAAGTTTGGGGAAAGGGATGCGCTCCTTGTGGAAGCCCGAGAGCGCATCCGAACCAGTAACGGCCAATACATGAACCACATCTTCGGCGAGAAGGAGTTGGGAGGTACCACCCTGCTTTACATCTCCCCGGTGCCCTTTGAGGAGCTAGGCTTCCCGACGGTGGGCACGGAGCCGGTCACCAAACTGAGTGAGCAGGTGGTCTCCTACGTGCCTTACGAGATCGGCGGATTGGCAGTGGTCCTGAGCGGATTCTATTGGTTCTTCCAGCGTCGGGAGCGACTGCAGAAAGAAAGCGCTGCTCACCCTGAAGCGAAGGAGGGGTAACATGACAACGGCAACCAAAGCACAGAAGCGTGCTCTTCCAGTGGGACTATGGATCCTGGTAGCTGTAGCGGTGATTGGCATAGCGGTCTGGGTAACCCGGTTTGCCTTGGGTTTGGGCCGTGCCACCAATCTGAGCGATAGCTATCCCTGGGGCCTGTGGATCGGCTTCGACGTAGTCTCAGGTGTGGCCTTGGCCGCCGGAGGGTTTGTGGTGGCTGCGACCGTCTACATCTTTAACCTGAAAAAGTATCACCCCATTGTCCGGCCGGCGTTGCTCACCGGTTTCCTGGGCTATCTGCTGGTCATCCTGGGCTTGCTGGCCGACTTGGCCAAGCCCCACCATATCTGGCACCTGATCATCTATTGGAACTTTCATTCCGTGCTCTTTGAAGTGGGCTGGTGCGTGATGCTTTACACTACGGTCATCGCCCTGGAGTTTAGCCCGGTGGTCTTTGAACGCTTTGGCTGGCAAGTGCCCCTGCGTATCATCCGGGCCATTCAGATCCCCCTGGTGATCATCGGAGTGATTCTCTCTACTCTGCACCAGTCCTCGTTGGGCTCGCTGTTTCTGCTCCTGCGCTACCGGCTCCATCCGCTGTGGTACTCTTCTTTACTGCCGCTGTTCTTCTTCATCTCGGCTGTGGCTGTTGGCCTGGCCATGGTGATCCTGGAGTCGGTGCTCAGCGCCAAGGCGTTGAGGCGGCCTTTGGAAAGGGATCTCCTCTCTGGATTGGCCAGTGCTGTGCCCTATGTGTTAGGTATCTACTTTGTACTCAAGATGGTCGAGTTGCTGGTGACCGGCGAGTTCGGGTTGATGTTTGAGGGAAGTGTGCGCAGCAATTTGTTTCTGGTGGAGATGGTAGTGGGCGTGCTTTTGCCGGCGGTGTTGTTTGCTATTCCCAAAGTACGGCAGAGTGTGGCCGGGCTGTTCTGGGGAGCACTTCTGATCGTCGGCGGCTTAATTCTTAACCGTCTTGATGTCAGCGTCATTGGCCAGATGGTGCCCACGGGGAGCTACTTCCCCCACTGGATGGAGTTCGCCGTCACCATTGGCCTGCTGGCCAGCGGCGTGGTGGCCTATACGCTGATCACCCACTACTTCCCGGTGTTCAAAGAGGAGGTTGCCGCCGAACCTGTGGCTGCGGAGTTGCAAGCCGCGGCGGGATGATGAACGCTCTGGGCAACAGGACGTCCACCCAAACGGGATGGCCGTGGCAAGGCCATCCCGTTTTCAGTGTGAGGTGGCGAGGGCTCTGCCATTCCAACCAGATTGGCCTCAGCCGCTGGCGCAAGATGCGTGATTTGACAATAGAGCAGTTTGGTGTAAAATATAGGCCGGTTTTCTACTTCCCCTGGTTTTGAACCAACCATGGTCAGGCGCGCCGTTGGCTGAGTCTCCCAATGCCCGAGATAACAGACGTTTTCAAAGCCCTCTCTGACCGGACACGGCTTCGGTTGCTCAAGCTCCTCACGTCCGGAGAGGAATACTGTGTCTGCGAGCTGGTGGATGCGTTGCAGGTGCGCCAGTATACCGTTTCGCGGCACCTGAGTATTCTGCGTGGGCTGGGACTGGTCCAGGTGCGACGCGAAGGGAATCTGGCCTGTTACCGGCTGGTTCGGCCCCAGGCAGAGCCGGTCGAGACGGTGTTAGCATGTCTTGCCAACCGCCTGGATGGGGAGGAGTTCCAGGCCGATCGCCGTCGCCTGGAGGAGCGCTGTCGCTTGCGCGTGGATGGGAAGTGCGTTAAGGTCGTAGGCTACGAATGATTTATTTTTTGAGCTGAATTATGCGTCTATGTACATAGAGACATCCTAACTCAGGAGAAAGCGTATGCATCAGGTGCATGGACACACAAATCCACTGAGCACCATAGGTTACTGGACTTTGGACTAACTGGTGGAATTGAGAGAGTGCGCTTGCAGCGATCCCAGAAATGAGGCATTATGTAAGGTGTGGATGCCAGCGCCCTCTCCCAGTTCCGGAAGCAGATCTTTGATCTGCT
>Ga0272449_1004700_pt1 | contig 10999 bp, 3 predicted proteins | sample YNPCB0241_FD_198679 | JGI IMG/M metagenome (GOLD analysis project Ga0272449, IMG submission 198679) | Hot spring sediment microbial communities from Yellowstone National Park, WY, United States - YNP-CB-024-1 | ecosystem: Environmental > Aquatic > Thermal springs > Hot (42-90C) > Sediment...
CGTACTTCGCCGTCAACGGGATCTTCATGGTCAAGTTCATGCGCTACATGATCATCGTCACCCCCTTCCTCATCCTCATGGGCGCGTACCTCCTCGTCCTGGCCACGCGGTGGCTGCGGGCGTACCTTGCCGCGATCCGCGTGCCGGCGTGGGCGGCGTACCTCCTGCCGGGCGGGGTGCTCCTGGCCACCTTCCTCTACGCCGTGGCCTTTGCCGGCATCTACACCCGCGAGCACACCTGGATCACGGCCAGCCGTTGGATCTACGAACACGTCCCTGACGGCTCCGTCCTGGCGGTGGAGCACTGGGACGACGAACTGCCCAAGTCCCTCCGCGAGCCGGACATGAACCCCGGGGCGCACCAGTACCGCCACGTGACCCTCCCCCTATACGAGGAGGACACGCCCCAGAAGTACGAGATCGTCAAGCAGGCCCTCCGCCAGGCCGACTACGTGGTGATCGCCAGCAACCGGCTGTACCGCTCCATCCCGCGCCTCCCCAAGCGCTACCCCATGACCATCCGCTACTACGACCTCCTCTTCTCCGGACAACTGGGCTTCCAGCGGGTGGCGACCTTCACCTCCCGCCCCCGCCTCCTGGGCCTGGAGATCGTGGACGACGACGCCGACGAGAGCTTCACCGTCTACGACCACCCCAAGCCCATCGTCTTCCAGAAGGTGCGGGACCTCTCGGACGAGGAGTGGTGGGCCCTCTTGGGGAACTCGTGGGAAGGGGCCATCCCCGGCTGGACCGGGGATAAGGAGCGGGCAAGGGAAGAGGAGCGGGCCCCCAAGAAGACCCTGCTCCTGGACCGGCCAGTGGACGAACTGCCGGTGGTGGACGACTTCCGCTGGAACCGGTGGGCGAGCCGTTCCACGGTGCTGGCGGTGGTGGCCTGGTACCTGGCCCTGGCGGTGCTGGGGGCTGCGGCGCTGCCCCTCACCTACGTCCTCTTCCGCCGGCTGCGGATGCGGGGCTACCTCTTCGCCCGGACGCTGGGGCTGCTCCTGGTGGGCTACCTGAACTGGCTCCTGGCCAGCCTGCACCTCACCCAGAACCGCCTCTTCACCCTGTGGCTGTGCATCCTCCTGGTGGCGGCCATCTCCTACCGCCTGGCGCGGCGGGAGGGGGCAGCCTTCCGCCAGTGGTTGCGGGAGGGGAAGGGGTTCATCCTCTTCGGCGAGGGGCTCTTCGCCGCGGCGTACCTCGCCTTTGCGGGCGTGCGCATCCTCAACCCGGACCTGTGGCAGCCCTGGAACGGCGGCGAGAAGTCCATGGAGTTCGCCTTCCTGAACGCTATCCTCAAGAGCCCCTACTTCCCGCCCTACGACCCCTACTTCGCCCACGGCTACATGAACTATTACTACTACGGCCAATACCTGACGGCCGTCCTCATCAAACTGACCGGCATCACCCCCTCCGTGGGGTTCAACTTGGCCGTGCCCACCCTCTTCGCCCTCACGGTGGTCAACGCCTACACGGTGGCCTACAACCTGCTGGGGAAGGTGGGGGAGGACTGGCGGAAGGGTCTCTACGGCGGGCTCCTGGGCCCCCTCTTTGTGGCCGTCCTGGGGAACCTGGCCACGCCAGTGCAACTTGCCCGCCGCCTCGCTGAGGTGAGCGGCAGCAACTTCACGAGCAGCCTCCCCGGCCTGCAGACCCTGGTGCGAAGCGCCTCGGGCCTGCTCCGGGTGTGGGCCGGCGAGGCCACGCTCCCGCCCTTCAACTACTGGGACCCCAGCCGCGTCATCCCCTTCACCATCAACGAGTTTCCCTACTGGTCGTTCCTCTTCGCCGACCTGCACCCCCACATGATCGGCATCCCCTTCACCATCTTCTTCATCGGCGTCTGCCTGAACCTCTTCCGGGGGGTGCAGGCGGTCCGGGAGGCGGGGGCTTTCGTGCCCCGCATCTGGTCGGTGCTGCCGGCCTTGGACGATGTGGCCGGCTGGGTGCTCCTGCCCCTCTCGCTGGGGGCGCTGGCGGCCATCAACACCTGGGACATGCCCACCTACCTGGCCCTGGCGGTGCTCGCGTTCCTCCTGCGGGAGTATCTCCGCACGGGGCGCATCCTCCTGGTGCCCACGGCCGTCTTCACCTTGTGGGTGGGCGGGGCGAGCCTCCTCGCCTACTGGCCCTTCTTCGCCCACTACCAGGCCATCAGCGTGGGGCTGGGGCTGGTGCACACCAAAGATGCCCTCTCGGACTGGCTGACCATCTGGGGGTTTTTCTACTTCCTGGCCGCGACGTGGGTGGTGGCGGCCCTGGCCCACAACCGCTCCCGGCTGGCCCTCCTGCGGTGGGCGCGCCTCCTCCTGCGGCGGTGGGAGCGCCTGCCCCGCCTGACGGAACTGCACGGGGTGCTGGTGCGGGCTCCCCGCCTGCCCTACCTCCTGGGCCTCTACGCCGTGGGGGCCGTGGCCCTGGCCTGGGCGGCCCTCCTCGCCTTTAAGTACCACGTCCTGGCGGCCCTCCTGCCCCTCCTGGCGGGGGCCGTGCTCCTGCTCCTGGGCCGGGAGGAGGGGGAGGAGCGCACCTTCACCACCTTGCTCACCTTCATGGGCCTCCTGGTGGCGGCTGGCGTGGAAGTGGTCTACATGAAGGACTTCCTGGGGGGCGGCGACCACTACCGCATGAACACCCTCTTCAAGTTCTACATCCAGGTGTGGGTGCTCCTGGGGTGCGGCACGGCAGCCGCGCTCCCCTGGCTCTGGGCCCGCATCGGGGCCTGGCGGAGCCGCGGGGGGCGGTGGGCCTGGCAGACGGCCTTCGCCCTCCTCCTGGCGGGCGCGTGCCTCTTCCTGCCCCTGGGGACCGCGGCCCGGGTCCAGGACCGCTTCCCGGGCGAGCGCCCGCCCATCGGCACCCTGGACGGCATGGCCTACATGACGGTGGGGCGCTACACCTGGCCCGACCCAGACCACCCCATTGAGTTGAAGTGGGACTACCTGGCCCTCCAGTGGCTCCTGGAGAACGTCAAGGGGACACCGGTCATCGCCGAGGGGCGGATAGACTACTACCGGGAAGGGGGCATGCGGGTGGCCTCCTACACCGGCCTGCCCACCTTCCTGGGGGCGCACCAGGGCGAGCAGCGCTACAGTTGGCAAGTGGGCGAGCGGGACGGCATCGCCCGAGAGTTCTTCAACACGCCGGACATCGCCCGGGCCCAGGAGATCATCCGCGACCTGCACGTGGCATACATCTATATTGGCACTCTGGAGCGGTACGTCTACGACCCCCGGGGCCTGGAGAAGTTCGCCCAAATGGAGCAGATGGGCCTTCTGGAGACGGTCTACCAGAACGACCAGGTGACCATCTACCGCGTGGTGAAAGGATGACCTCTCCGCACCCCCCTGGCCTCTCCCTTTCCGTCTGGGAGAGGGATGGGGCGCCCGCAAGGCTGGGGGAGGGTGAGGTTCGCACGGTGAGGGTTGGACCATGCTTGTCGTGCTCAGTTGGTGGGTGTGGATGCAAATCTTGGGCCTCCTGGCCCTGCCCCTGGCCTGGTTCCTCTTCCGCCGCCTGCCGGACCGGGGGCACGCCTTCGCCCGGCCCCTGGGCCTCCTGCTTATGACCTACGTCCTCTGGCTCGGGGGGAGCCTGCACATCCTGCGGAACACCGTGGGCGGGGCCCTCGTGGGGCTCCTGGCCGTGGCTGCTGCCTCGGCCTGGGCCTGGCGCCAGATGGGTGGGGCGGCCGCCCTGGCGCGGGAGGCCACCGCCTACTGGCGCGAGCACAAGGCCGCGCTCCTGACGACGGAGGTCCTGTTCCTCATCTGCCTGGGCGGCTGGTCCCTCTACCGGGCCTACGCCCCGGACATCGCCACAGCCGGCGGCGAGAAGTTCATGGAGTTCGCCTTCATCAACTCCATCCTGCGCTCTCCCACCTTCCCCCCGCCGGACCCCTGGCTGAGCGGCTACGGCATCTCCTACTACTACTTCGGCTACGTGATGCTGGCAACCCTGACCCGTCTCTCCGGCTTCCCGGCCAACCTCACCTTCAACGTGGCCCTGGCCCTCCTCTTCAGCCTGACGGTGACGGGGGCATTCAGCCTGGTCTACAACCTGGTGGCCGCCTCAGGGTCTCCCGTGCGGCGGGGCGTGGCCGCGGGGTACGCCCTCCTGGGCCCCTTCCTCCTGGCCATCGTGGGCAACCTGGAGGGGTTCTTGGAGTTCCTGCACGCCCGCGGCTTTGGCTCGCCTGCCTTCTGGGCCTGGCTGGACATCCGAGACCTGACCGGCACGCCCACGGGAGCGTGGCCCCCCACCCGCTTCATCTGGTGGTGGCGCGCCTCGCGGGTCCTGCAGGACTACGACCTGATGGGGAACGCCATTGAGATCATTGACGAGTTCCCTTTCTTCTCCTTCATGCTGGGGGACATCCACCCTCACGTCCTGGCCCTGCCTTTCGGCCTCATGGCCCTGGCCCTGGCGCTGAACCTCTGGCGCGGGGCCGGGGAGCGGCTGTGGGCTCCTGCAGAAGCCCTGCGTGGGGGAGGGTTGGCGCGCTTCGCGGCCATGGCGCGCCGCACGGTGGCCGCGGTAGGCTCGGAAGGCTTCTTCTGGGCGCTGGCGTTGGGTGGCCTGGCCTTCCTGAACACCTGGGACTTCCCCATCTACCTCGCCGTCTTCCTCATGGCCTGCTTCCTCTCCGGCTGGAGCCGCCACGAGGAGGAGGTTGTGGGCCAGACCCTCGTCCTGGGGCTCCTCCTTCTGGGCGCCGGGGTGGTCCTGTACCTCCCCTTCTACCTGGGGTTCCAGTCCCAGGCAGGGGGGCTCCTGCCCTCGGTCCTCTTCCGCACCAAGGTGCAGCACTACCTGGTGATGTTCGGGCCGCTCCTCGTGCCGGCCTGGGGCCTCCTGGGCCTGGGGCTTTGGCGCTGGTGGCGGGCGGAAGGCCCGCGGGCCCTGCCGATAGAGGGGAAGGCGGCCCTCGTGGGCGCGTGCATCCTGACGGTTGGCCTGGCGGTCTTCCGGCGGTGGGCCACGGCCCTCATGCTCGTCCTCCTCGTGGGGCTGGCGCTCGCCCTCCTGGGACGCCGCGAGGAGAAGGCCGCGGAAGGCCGGGGCGGTGCGGCGGAGGCCGGTTCCAGCGAGGCCTTCGCGCTGCTGCTCCTGGCGGCGGGGGTGGGGCTGACCTTCCTCGTGGAATGGGTCTACTTGAAGGACCTCTTCCTGAACCGCATGAACACCATCTTCAAGTTCTACTTCCAGGCCTGGGTGATGCTGGCCGTGGCGGGTGGGTTCGCCGTCTTCTGGGTGACGCGGCAGGCCGGGCGCGCGGGCAAGGCCCTTTTCTCCGTGGCCTTCGCCCTCGTCTTCGCCGCTGGGATGGTCTACCCCCTGGCCGCGGCCCCCAGCCGGGCGGACGGCTTCCAGAACCCGCCGACCCTGGACGGGACGGCCTGGATCGCCCGCAGCGCCCCGGACGACTACGCGGCGGCGGCCTGGCTCAACGCCCACGTGCAGGGGCCAGCCGTCCTGGTGGAGGCGCCGGGCGGCTCCTACACCTACTACGGGCGCATGGCGGCCATGACCGGCCTCTCCACCCTCCTGGGGTGGGACTTCCACGAGTACCAGTGGCGCGGCAAGTTTGAGGAGCCGGGCAAGCGGGGCCCCGTTGTGGAGCAAATCTACAAGGAGGTCAAGCCAGAGGCCGTCCGCCCCCTCCTGGAGCAGTACGGCGTGGAGTTCGTCTACGTGGGCCGCCTGGAGCGGGACAAGTACAAACTGACCCCGCCGATGGTGGAGAAATTCAAAGCCTTCATGGACCTGGTCTACGAGGCCGGGGATGTGCGCATCTACCGGCGGGCCTGGTGATGTGCTGCACTGCCTCCCACCCCACCCCCTCACCTCCTCCCCGTGCACGGGGAGGAGGCTGGGGGAGGGGTCGGAAACAGGGCGAGGCCAAGAGCGAGGTTGATCGGGGTATGCAGGCAGAGCGATCGGTTCACAGGCGAAAGGAAGCCAAGAGGCTTCCCCCCGAAGCGCGGGAGGTCCACCCCCTGGCGCGGCCCCTGCCCGCCCTCCGGGCGGAGGTGGGGGCCTTCGCGGGGCTGGCCCTGCTGGCCCTCGGGGCGCGGCTTTGGGGCCTGGGGCAGGTCCTCATGGAGCCAGGTGAGGCGGTGGAGGCGGTGGCCGCGTGGTGCGCAGCCCAGGCCGCCCCCTGCGCGTCCAGCCAGTTGGGCACAAGCCCCCTCCTCTTCACGGCGAACCTCCTGGCCTTCGGGCTCCTCACGGCGAGCGACCTCTGGGCGCGCTGGCTCCCGGTTCTGAGCGGCGCGCTGCTGGTGGCGGTAGCCTACCTCCTGCGGCGGGCTCTCGGCCGTGGGGCGGCGGCGTGGGCCGCGCTCCTCCTGGCCTGCTCGGCCACAGCCCTCTACTTCGGCCGCCACCTGAGCCCGGACGCCCTGGGGGCAACCCTGGCAGCCCTGGCTTGGGCAGCCCTGGCGGCAGAGGCCCACGCGGGCGAGGCGCGCCACCCCTGGATCGCCACGGTGGCCGCGGCCCTCGCCGCCTGCGCCGGCTCCGGGGCCTGGACCGTCTTCTTCGCCTTGGCCTTCTGGGAACTGGCCGCCTGGGGCTGGGGCGACCGCTTCCCGGGGCAGTCCTTCCTCGCGCCGTGGTGGCGCGCCGTGCAGGCCGAGGCCGGCCGGGCGCGAAAGGTTCTCCTGGCCGGGGGCGCGGCGTTCCTCCTCACGGCGACAGCCTTCACCCTGCGCTTCGTCGGAGTGGGGCTGGCTGCGGACCTCCTGGCGAGGTGGTTCACGCGCTTTGGGGAGGCAGCAGCCTACCCCTGGCACTGGGTGCCACGCCTCCTCGTGCTCCAGGAGCCCCTTATCCTCTTCGGGGGTCTGGCAGGGCTGACCCTGGCGGTGCGTCGGCGGGACTCCCTGAGCCTCTTCCTGGGGTGGTGGGCGGCCTTCGCCTTCCTCGTGGCCATGGCCGCGGGCGGGCGTGCCCCGGACGACCTGGTCGCCGTGCTCATCCCCCTGGCCCTCCTGGCCGGGCAGACCCTGGATGCCTTCCTGCGCCACCTGCGGGAGCGGGGCTCGTGGGCAGCCGAAGGGGGGTTCCTCCTCTTCGCCGCGGCCTTGGGCGTCTTCGGCTACGTGCAGGTGAGCGCGTACGCCCTGAGCGGGGACGGCCGCTACCTCATCCTGGCGGGGGTGCCGGCCGTGGTGCTCCTGGGGCTTGCGGCCCTGTGGTGGGCCTGGCACGGGCAGGGGGTGGCCCTGCGGAGCCTGGCCTGCTTCGCCCTCCTCTGGGCGGCCGTGGCCGGGCTGGCGGTGGCCGGCAACCTGAACTACAACCACGAGCCCACCCGCTTTGAGGGCTTCGTGGGCGAGCAGACCTTGCCAGGCATGCAGGACCTGGTGGCGTGGCTCCAGCGCCTTTCGGTGCAGCGGCAGACCGATCCCCACGCCCTGCCGGTGACAGTGGCTGGGTACGACCGCCCCCTCCTGCAGTGGTACCTGCGGGAGTTCCGCGAGGTGCGCTTCGTGCCCGGCCTGGCCGCCCCGCCGGAGACGGGCGTGGTCCTGGCCCCAGCCGACCGGCAACTCCCCCTGGGGGAGACCTTCACCGGCCAGGACTTCCAGGTCGTGCAGCGGGGCCTGCCGGGCCGCCTGCAGGGCAAGGACCTGGTGCGCTGGCTCCTCTTCCGGGACAACGTGGTCTCGCAGGATAAAGATACGCTGGTGCTCTGGGTGCCGACAACGCCACCCCTGGGGCAGTAGGGGCGGACCTCGTGCCTGCCCAGGGAGATGCTGTCAACGGACTTCGTGAACAGATTGGACCGATGCTGTCAAGCCGTAGGGCACGTCTTGGCGTGCCATCTACAGACCCTCCCTTCCCCTGGCTTGCGAGGGCACGGGGGATGGGAGAAGGCTTCGCAGAAAAGCCTGAGGCGCAGGTGAGGTGACGGACCATGCGTGAGACGATGGTAGACAAGAAGGAATCCTTCTGGGAGCGGCCCCTGGCGGCCGTGCTTTCGCTGCGCCTGGAGCAGTGGCTGTTCGTCCTCCTGGGCGTGCTGACGTTGGCCACGCGCCTGTGGGGCCTGGGCGACCGGGCCATGAGCCACGACGAGAGCCTGCACGTGGTCTATTCGTGGAAACTCTACGCCGGCGAGGGGTACCAGCACGACCCCATGATGCACGGGCCGTCCCTGTTCCACATCAACGCCCTGATCTACCTCCTGTTCGGCGACAACGACTTCACGGCACGCTTGGCGCCGGTCCTGTTCGGGACGGCCCTGGTGATTCTGCCTTACTTCATGCGGCGCTGGCTGGGGCGGCTGGGCGCGCTGGCGGCCTCCGTGATGCTCTTCCTTTCGCCGACCATCTTCTTCCACTCCCGCTACATCCGCCACGACATCTCCGCTGCCACCTCAGCCACGCTGGTTATCCTCTTCCTCTTCCTGTACATAGAAGAAGGACGGGACCGCTGGCTCTGGGCCGCAAGCGCGGCCATGGGGTTCCTCTACAGCACCCACGAAGAGGCGTTCATCTACATGGCCATCACGGGCCTCTTCTTCGCCGGGTGCTTCGCCCTGGAGTGGTGGCGCAGCGGCCGCCGTTGGCCTCCCGCCAACTCGCGCCTCCTGGATGTGACCATCGTCCTGGGGACCCTGAGCCTGCCCCTTCTCTCGCCTTTGCTGACCAAAGCTCTGGGCTTCAACCCCCTGGATTACAGCGACAGGGGCATCCTGCGCTCGGGGGTGATCTTCCTCGGGTTTGCGCTGGTGGCCGTGGGCGTGGGCCTGTGGTGGGACCGCCGCCGCTGGCCCGTGATCGCTGGGACCGCCTACCTCATCATGACGCTCCTCTTCACCACCTTCTTCACCAATGGCCGGGGGTTCGCCACCGGCTTCGTCGGCTCCCTGGGCTACTGGCTGGAGCAGCACGGCGTGCAGCGGGGCGACCAGCCGTGGTACTACTACCTGATCCTGGTGCCCATGTACGAGTTCCTGCCCCTCGTCTTCAGCCTGGGCGGGATTGGCTACACGGTGGCCAGGGGGCGCAAGGGGCTTGAGGGGGGTGACTCACAGCCGCCTGTGGCCCTCGGCCTTTCCACCAGAGGGCTCTTCACCCTGTTCCTGGCCTGGTGGGTGGCCCTGACGTGGGTCATCTACTCCTATGCCGGAGAGAAGATGCCCTGGCTCACCGTGCATTTCAGTTTGCCCATGTCCCTCCTCGCGGCGCGGTGGTTGGACGCCGTGCTGGGCCGCGTGGACTGGCGGGACCTCTGGCGGCGGGGCATGCCCTACGTCCTCGGTGGCGTCCCGCTCCTGGGCATGGCCCTGTACGTCCTCATCGTGACGCGCCCCTTCCGCGGCAAGAGCCTGGAGCAGTTGAGCGACAGCATGGAGTGGCTCCTGGCCCTCCTGGTGGCTGCCCTGCTCATCTACCTCCTGGTGAAGGCCGTACCCCGCCTGGGGGGCGGGAACACCCTGCGGGTCCTCGTCCTCACCGTCTGGGTTATCCTCGCCCTCTTCACCCTGCGCGCGGCGTGGATGTTAAATTATGTCAACTATGACTATGCCACCGAATCCCTCGTCTACGCGCACGCCACGCCGGATATCAAACTGACCATGCGGGAGATTGAGGACCTCTCCATGCGCCTCTACGGCGACCGCAGCATCCGCATCTCCTACGACGACGACTCCACCTGGCCCTTTGAGTGGTACCTGCGGCTCTACCCCAACAAGGTCTACTGGGGCGCGCAGCCCACCAAGGAGGCCCTGGATGCGCCGGTGATCCTCGTGGGCAGCAAGAACTGGGACAAGGTCAAGCCCTTCCTGGGCAACCGCTACTACCAGTTCAAGCGGCGCCTCATCTGGTGGCCCAAGGAGGGGTACAAGGGCCTGACCTTCTCGGAGGCCCTGTCGTACCTCACCGACCCGGCCAAGCGCAAGGTCCTGTGGGACATCCTCCTCTACCGCAAGCACACCACGCCCACGGAGGCGTGGCCCCTGGTGCACGAGTTCCGCCTGTACGTGCGGAAGGACGTGGTCCAGCAACTGTGGGACTACGGCGCCGCGCCGCTGGCCGCGCCCGAGGTCACCGAGGACCCCTACGTCAAGGCCCACCGGGACGTGAACGCGGTGTTGGTCTTCGGTAGCCTGGGCCAGGGTCCGGGCCAGTTCCGCGACCCCCGCAACCTGGCCGTGGATGCCCAGGGGAACCTCTACGTCCTGGACACCGGCAACCACCGGGTGCAGGTCTTTGCGCCCAACGGCCAGTTCCTGCGGGAATGGGGCGGCGAGGGGGTGAGCCCTGGCCACTTCAAGGAGCCGTGGGGCATCGCCGTGGCTCCCGACGGCACCGTCTACGTGGCCGATACTTGGAACCACCGCATTCAGAAGTTCACCGCCGAGGGCGAGTTCCTGGCTCAGTGGGGCCAGTTCGGCAGCACCGACGGCCAGTTGGGCGACCCGACGGTGTTGTGGGGGCCACGGACCATTGCCTTTGACCCCGAAGGCAACCTCCTGGTGGCCGATACGGGCAACAAGCGGATCATCAAGTACTCGCCCGACGGGGAGTTCCTGGGCCAGTGGGGCGGCTACGGGGTGGAAGCCGGCCGGTACGACGAGCCCGTAGGCCTGGCCGTGGACGCCGAAGGGAACGTCTACGTGGCCGACACCTGGAACCGCCGCATCCAGAAACTCAACCCCTTCTTCGCCCCCATCACCGAGTGGGCCATCCTGGGATGGGAAAGCCAGTCCGTGGTCAACAAGCCGTACCTGGCGGTCCACGGCGACCGGCTCTACGCCACCGACCCGGAGGGGTACCGCGTCCTCGTCTTTGACCTGAACGGGAACGTGGTGGCGGTCTTCGGCCTCTTCGGCACCGACACCCGCTCTTTCGGCCTGCCGGTGGGCATCGCCGTGGATGGGGCCGGGAACCTCTACGTGGCCGATTCCGGCAACCACCGCATCATGAAGTTCCCGCCCGTGCGATAAGGGAGGCCCTCCCCTCACCCCCCCGCCCTCGCC
>Ga0272449_1004701_pt1 | contig 10997 bp, 6 predicted proteins | sample YNPCB0241_FD_198679 | JGI IMG/M metagenome (GOLD analysis project Ga0272449, IMG submission 198679) | Hot spring sediment microbial communities from Yellowstone National Park, WY, United States - YNP-CB-024-1 | ecosystem: Environmental > Aquatic > Thermal springs > Hot (42-90C) > Sediment...
TAAGGTAGATGATGCTCTACCTGATGTTAAAGTTCGTAAAATAGTAACGTAACCAAACATTTCGGCAAGTGGAACATGTGCAGAAATAACTCTTGCTCCTAATTTAGACTCGGTTTCTAATACAACTCCACGACGACGATTAATATCGCTTAAAACTTCACCAACATAATCTTCAGGAGTCACTACTTCGAGCTTCATTATCGGTTCGAGCAAAGTGGATTGAATTTTTTGACCTATTGCTCTAAAAGCTAAATTAGTGACTATTTCAAAAGCTATAGTATCCGATTCGCCCGGTATAAATACAGCTTTGTGTAAAATAGCTTTCATACTATCGATGGGATAACTGGCTAATGGTCCATTTAACATAGACATTCGTAATGCTCGTTCTATAGCTTCTATGTATTCTTTAGGAAAGTTATTATCGTTATATTCATTAATAAACTGTAATCCACCTTTATTTTTATCGGCTGGTCCGATGGTTAATGTTATTTCTGCAAATTTATTTTTTCCTGCTATTTGCTTACGCAAAGTTTCTGTATGAGTAACTGAGCTAATAAATGCTTCTTTGTAAGCAACCATCGGATTGCCTTTATTTACAGATACATTGTATTCTCTCTTTATTCTATCTAATACAATATCTAAGTGGAGTTCTCCCATGCCGTGAATTGTCGTTTGACCGGTATTTTCGTCATTTTTATAAAAGAAAGTTGGATCTTCTTCGGTAAATTTTTGTAATATTTGTTGTAATTTTTCAACATCGGCTTGATTTACTGGCTCGATAGCAAGTCCTATTACTGGTTCCGGAAATTCAATACTTTCGAGATAAATTGGAGCATTTTCTGAGCAAATAGTATCACCAGTTTTTACTTCTTTTAGACCTACAACAGCACATATATCGCCTGCTTCAATTATTTCAATAGGATTTTGTTTATTTGCATGCATTCTGAATAATCGAGTTATTCTTTCTTTTTTCTTAGTGCGTGGATTGTAAACCAATTCACCGTTTTTTAGGATACCAGAATATACTCTTATATATATTAATCGTCCGACGAATGGGTCTGTAGCAATTTTAAACACTAGTGCTGTAAAGGGCTCATCAGTAGAAGCTATTCTAGTTACTTCTTCGTTTGTTTCTGGATTAATACCTTTAACAGAAGCTATTTCGGTTGGATCGGGTAAAAATGCAACAATGGCATCAAGTAAAGTTTGGATTCCTTTATTTCTAAAAGATGCTCCGCATAAAACAGGAACAGCTTTAAGAGATATTGTTGCTTTTCTTAAAACATTATATATTTCTTCTTGGCTAATTGATTCTTTATTTGTTAAATATTTATCTAAAATTGTATCGTCGAGTTCAGCTAATTTTTCAAGTAAATATTCTCTCCATTCGTTGAAAATATCTAATTGGTCGCTTGGAATATCTAATTTTGTAAAATTAGCTCCTAGCGATTCATCTTCCCAAATAATTAGTTTTTTATTAATTAAATCGATAACACCTTTAAAAGAATCTTCGCTCCCGTAAGGTATTTGAATGGGTATTGGATTTGTTTTAAGTTTATTTTGCATTTGCAAAATTACGCCGAAGAAATCTGCTCCTACTCTATCGAGCTTATTTACATAAGCAATTCTTGGTACGTGATATTTATTTGCTTGTCGCCATACGGTTTCTGATTGTGGTTCTACACCACCAACAGCACAGAAAATTGCTATTGCTCCGTCGAGCACACGTAACGATCGTTCTACTTCGGCAGTAAAATCAACATGTCCTGGTGTATCTATTATATTAATCTTATATTCCTTATTATTATATTTCCAGAAGGTTGTAGTTGCGGCAGAAGTTATAGTAATACCCCTTTCTTGTTCCTGCACCATCCAGTCCATGGTAGCAGTTCCCTCATCGACTTCACCCATTCTGTGGTTTATGCCTGTGTAATATAATATACGCTCGGTAGTAGTAGTTTTACCGGCGTCGATGTGAGCCATTATACCGATATTGCGTATATGTGTAAGGTCTTTTCCCATAAACAAATTCAAAGAACAAAATTAAAATCTGAAATGTGAGAATGCTTTATTAGCTTCAGCCATTCTGTGTATTTCTTCTTTACGTTTGAAAGCTCCTCCTTCGTTATTATAAGCTGCGATAATTTCGGCTGCTAGTTTTTCTGCCATGCTTTTACCTGTGCGTTTACGTGCAAATTGTATAATATTTTTCATTGATAAAGAGATTTTGCGCTCGGGTCTTATTTCTGTAGGCACTTGAAAAGTAGCTCCTCCTATTCTACGGCTTTTAACTTCTACTTGTGGTGTTACGTTTTCAAGGGCTTTTTTCCAATAGTCAAGTGGTTCTAATCCGGCTTCTTTAGCTTTTTTCTCAATTAAATCAAGAGCTTGGTAAAATATTTTGAAAGCTAATTGTTTTTTACCACGTTTCATTAAGTTATTAACAAAACGTGTTACCATTACATCGTTGTACTTATGATCTGGTGGTAATATTCTTCGTTTAGCTCTAGCTTTTCTCATAATTTTTATATATTTAAATTATTTTTTTGCTTGAGCAGCAGCTGTTTTCTTAGGTCGCTTAGTGCCGTATAAAGAACGTCCTTTTTTACGTCCTTCAACACCGGCAGTATCTAATGCACCACGAATAATGTGATATCTTACTCCCGGTAAATCTTTAACACGACCACCACGTACCAGAACGATTGAGTGTTCTTGTAAATTGTGTCCTTCGCCTGGGATGTATGCTATAACTTCTTGTTGATTAGTTAAACGTACCTTTGCAACTTTACGCATTGCAGAATTAGGCTTTTTAGGTGTAGTTGTATAAACACGAGTACAAACACCTCTACGTTGTGGGCAACCACCTAAAGCTTTCGATTTACTTTTAGCTTTTACCTTTTTGCGTCCTAAACGCACCAATTGTTGTATAGTTGGCATATTTTATAAGTTTATCCTTTAATAATTGGATTGCAAAGGTATAACATAATTTTTTTACTTCCAATAGTCTAAGCAATTTTTTTATCAAAAAAATTAATTTTTTTAATTTTATTGATTTTAAAACCTAATTCAAACAGGTTATCAAGTATTTAAAAAATGTTATTCAAAATAAATCCAGTAAGGTAATAAAGCCTGTACACCTTCGAGTGATTGTAGTTTTGTAAGGTTATTTAAAATTTTATAATATTTGTTATTAGCTATAAAATTAGCTTTTGCTTGTTCGCGCATATCTTTTAGAAGTTGTTCAATGAAAGGTAATTTTTCTGGATATTCAATAATTCTAGCTTTTCCCTTAATTCCGGCTTTTTGTTTAGCTATTTCAATAGCTTTTTCAAGTCCACCGAATTCATCAATCAGACCAATTTTTTTAGCGTCTATTCCACTCCAAACTCTTCCTTGTCCAATGCTATCTACTTCACTTACTGTCTTTTTTCTTCCTTCGGCAACATGCGATAAAAATACTTCGTAAACATTATCGACATATTTTTGTATTTTTTGCAATTCATAAGGTTTAGGCGGACGAATTATTGTACCTATTGTAGAATGTAAATTTGTTTCAACACCGTCGAATGTTATTCCTAATTTTTCATTGAAAAATTTTTGTCCATTCCATAATAAGCCAAACACGCCGATAGATCCAGTTATAGTCGTTGGGTTAGCAACAATAACATCAGCTGGACATGAGATATAATATCCACCGGAGGCAGCTAAATCGCCCATACTAACAATAACTGGTTTTTGTTTTTTTGCAAGGACAATTTCGCGCCATATTACTTCTGATGCTAAGGCATTGCCACCTGGACTATTAACTCTCAAAATAATTGCTTTAATATTGTTATTATTTCTTGCTTTTCTTATTAATTCGGCTGTCTCTTCTGAACCTATTTTATCATCATCGTTTTTCCCTGCATCTATTTGTCCTACTGCATATATAACAGCTATTTTTTCTTTTTTACCAGGTACAAATTTAGCTGGTACTTTTGAATATTTTGCTATATCGATAAAATTCAAATCATCGACACTTTTTTTATTGAGATCATTTTTTAATTTTTCGAGAAATTCGTCATAATAAATTAAATCATCAACAAGATTTAATTTCTTTGCCGATTCAGCATTATCGCATAATAAGCTATCGGCAATAAGATTTAACTTTTCAACTGGTATATTTCGCTGAATAGATATTTCGGAAAGCATATAATTCCAAATGCTCTTAACAAATTCGAGAGTTTGTTCTTTATTTTCTGGACTCATTTTATCTAAAACAAACATTTCGCCAGCACTTTTATATTTACCATGTTTAACTAAAATTGGTTCTATTCCGATCTTATCAAGAGCATTTTTTAAAAAGACAATTTGACTCGTTAGTCCTTTAAATTCAATAGCACCTTGTGGATTTAGAAAAATTTTATCGGCAGCTGAACATAAATAATAATTCATTTGTGTATATAAATCGGCATAAGCATATACAGGTTTTTTAGTTTCTTTCCTAAAATTTATTAAGGCCTGACGTATTTCTTCAATAGTTGATATACCTGCTTCAATAGTAGTTACGTCAAGAAATATTGCTTTAATATTGCTATCTTCTTTGGCTTTTTTAATGTTAAAAAGTATTTCATTAAGTCCTAATTGTTTTTTTGGTTCAAAACTAAAGCTAGTTAAGTTTTTAAAAGGATTGTCATCTGTTCGTTCAGAAATGGGATAATCTAATTTAATATGCAATATTGACCCTGGTTTAACTAAGACTGGTTTTTCGATTGTTTTTAATGAAGATATTAATAAAATAAAAATTACAAAAACCAATCCATTAACAATTATTATACCTAATACAGTAGCAAGTAAATACTTTAAAAAATCTTTCATAGTTGACAAGTTTTTAAATTTAACTAATAGACATATCTTTCGAAAATTTGTTACAATATTACTACTTTATTATGGTTTTTGAAAAATAATTTTTATCTGTAATTATTTTTACCAGATAAATACCTTTTTTCAAGTCAAATATAGGAATAATATTATTATTAAAATGTTTAATAATTTTACCATCTATACTTATTATTTCCGCATTAACAGCGTCAAAGCCAAACAAATACAAAAAATTATCGTCATAAGCAATATATTTGTTTTCATTTATATTATCTATTTTAGTTTGTTTACAGGCTACTATAGCAGATTCTATGTTGTTAACAGAAACTTTTTTAGCCATTTTGTTAGGACAGATAACAACGTATTGCGGAGTATAGGTAATATCGTAAGCATAAATAACTACATCATCGTGCAAAGTACTAAAACAAGGATAATTAATATTATAAACATTCATATAATCAACTATTTCATTATTATCTCTTCCTGATGCTTCTATACCCCATAGCCACAAGGAATCGCCATTAAAAGCATAATTTTGCCATATATTGTTAAGAATTGAGTTATTTACTTGGCAAGTACCACAAGTTGTTATAAAAAAATTCAAAACAACAGTTTTTCCAGAATCTAAAACAACATACAAATTATGTTCAACACCATTAACATCGGTCAATGTAAAGTCTTCTGCAATAAATTGTCCATTTGTCTTAAAAATAAATAATATTATTAATATAAAAGTAAAAATTTTTTTCATAAAATTATTTTTTTGTCAAAAATAAGTTTTATAAATTTACATCGCAAAATACAGATAAATTATGTTTATAAAAAGAATTTCATATTATTTAACATTTATAACCGTGGGCATGCTTATTTCGTGTAAGCAAACTTCGCAAGAAAACCAAAATTTGTTGATTGATAGTGTAGAAACAACAAGTGAGCTACAGAAAACAGCTATTAAAGTGCCTTCTCCAATAGAACTTTATATTTTTATGTATAATTCAAAAACAAAATTTTTAAAAGAACACTTAAACCCGATAGACAATTACAACAAATATAACACAAAAATTAAAAAAGCTTTAAATTTAGGAGTATATTCATCCGATTTAGCATATTGTACTGTATTTAAGCAAAATAAAGAAACATTTGCTTATTTTTCAGTTGCAAAGAAACTAGCCGATGATTTAGGTTTAACAGAAGGCTTTGACGAAAATATTGTAAAAAGAATTGATGCAAATATGAACAATAGCGATTCTTTGTATCAAATAACTAATGATTCATACTCAACAGCAATATTGTTTTTAGAACAACAAGGTAAGGAAGACTTATTACCACTTATGATAACTGGTGCGTGGATAGAAAGTGTAAACCTTGCCATTAAATCAGTCGAAAAGTTTGACCCAGAAAACGAAATAGTTGTAAGAATAGCCGACCAAGGATTACTCTTAGAAAACATTTTAGAAATGTATAAATACGTTAAAACAGACCCAGAATTTACAAGTATCATCAACAAATTGTTAGACTTACAATCATCGTACGATAAACTTTTAGATAATACAAATGTTATTATAACTAAAAAACAATACGAAGAAATTGTAAATAAAGTAAAAGCTATTAGAGCTCAATTTATTGGTTAAAATATATGATTACTATGAGAACAAAAATTATATTAGTATCATTAGTTTCGTTAATGTTTGTTACAAGACACGTTCTCTCACAATGTGAAAGAAAAAGTTACTGCGATGATTATATGGAAGATTATGATTTTCGCAGTCAATCTTCTTATGGTAAACTTAGTCCGGGCGATACTTCGAGCGTAAATGTTGTTTTATACGGTAATCAGACATACAGAATTTTCGTATGCAACGATCCTAAACTTGGTACAGTAAATTGGAAAGTTGTAATACCCGAAAGAAAAACTAAACGAACAATAAATAAAATTAAAAAGGATACTGTACTAATATACGAAACTAACGAATATGGCGATTATAAAACAGATGCCGAAGGTAATCTAATAATTAAAAGTCGTCAAATAAATATTGACACAATATTGGATACAGAACGCATTACTATTGATAAAGTTATTTACGATAGCAAGCAGCAAAATAAAGATCCTTATTTTGAAATAACTCCCCAAAAAAGTGGTAGATATATAATAAGAGTAGCTGTTCCTGCTGGCGATCCTAAATACTCGGGTTGTGTAAACGTTTACGTCGGTAGAAAAGCTGTTGGTAGCAAAAGTTTAATTAAGAAAGGTAGTATAAGTAAATACAGCAATTAAAAAACAATTTTTTAACCTTTTTGCAGACAATAAAAATTATTACTTTTGCAGTGAAAGGAGAGATGCCAGAGCGGTCGAATGGGGCGGTCTCGAAAACCGTTGTTCTTCGTAAGAAGAACCGGGGGTTCGAATCCCCCTCTCTCCGCATAGAATTTTAATTCTTTCAATTGAAAAATATCGTTCGTTATTACCAATACACGAGTTTTGTACTTTTCTTGCCATTTATCGTTTTAAAACCCGCAAGAAATTTTATTTTTTCTTTTTTTTTCACTATTGCCCAATATACTTTCGAAAGTAAGCAAATTTTTTTATAAAAAAGGCAGGAAATTTCCTGCCTTTTTTCATTTTTTTCGGCTAAAAACATAGTTATTGAAAAATTGCTTGCGGTTACACATAACGAACTATATTGATTTGGAAAACTATCGGCGGTGTAGGACAGATGAATTGATAAGGTTTATAAAATCATTACTGAAAGGACCACCGTCAGAAGAGGGATAATTAAAGATATTATTTTGAAAAAAAAAGTGTAAGATGGATTAGAACAAAGATGAAAAATAAGAATGGGGAGTGCCTTTTCAAAACCCCTAATTCAAAAATTTAATTTATTGATAATCAATAATTCTGTTTTTTATTAACAATTATTTTGGACAATAATGAAAAAAAAATGAATAATTTAATAGATTATTCAAAATTATATACTATATTTGTCAAAAATTCAAATCTTATTGGTTATGAAAAAAACAGCGTTCTTATTTGTTTTTAGCTTTTTAGCGTTGGAGCTATTTGCTCAAAATTATTTTGTGGGTCATAAGCAGTTTAATTTTGTGGACCCGGCAAGAAATAGAACCATACAAACCGAGGTATATTATCCGGCAACAAGTGCGGGAGACAATACTCCCTTTGCCAGCGGACAATTCCCGGTTTTAGTATTCGGGCATGGTTTTCTGATGTCATGGGATTCTTATCAATGGCTTTGGGATAGCTTAACTCCCAAAGGTTATATTATGGTTTTTCCACGAACAGAAGGTAGCATATCTCCAAGTCATGCTGAGTTTGGTGCAGATTTAAAATTTTTAAATTCTTATGTTTTATCAGAAGGAACTAATCCGTCTTCGTTTTTTTATCAACACATTTTAGGTACAAGTGCTATTATGGGGCATTCGATGGGAGGTGGTTGTTCGTTTTTGGCTGCTGCCAACAACACTAATTTAACTACATTGGTAAATTTTGCTGCTGCCGAAACAAATCCAAGTGCAATTGCTGCAGCAGCTAATGTTACGGTTCCTACTGTTATGTTCTATGGAGTTAACGATGGTGCAACTCCACCGGAAAGTCATCAGATACCTATCTACAATGCTTTAGCTTCGTCGTGTAAAACATTGATTGGTATTGTTGGAGGTGGGCACTGTTATTTTGCTGATTACAATTTTATCTGTAGTTTTGGTGAAGGAACAACCAATCCTCAGCCAACCATTACGCGTGAACAACAGCACGAAATTGTTGCCCAATTATTGATACCTTATTTGAATTACATGTTGAAAGGCGATGCTGCTGCCGAACAAATATATTATCAACGTTTAAACAGCATGAACACCATTGTTTTTCAACGTAATTGCTTAATGAATCGTGATGTAGCTTTAATTGGTTTTGTTTCTCCAAGTAATAGTTGTGGTTTAAATGCCAATCAGACAATTAGTGTTATTGTTAAAAACAATGGAATCAATCCTGTTAGCAATGTACCTCTGAATTTAGTTTTCAACAATCAGACACCTATTCAGGAAATTTATAGCGGAACCATTAATCCAAACGATTCTGTAGTATATACGTTTTCGCAAACAGTCAATGCCGGGCAACCTGGAGCATCATATCAATTTACAGTATATAGTAGCTATCCAAATGATGAATATATTTACAACGATACCATCAGCGTTAGTTATACCAATACAACGGTTGCTTTACCTATTAGTGTTGATTTTACAGGTTACGATGGAACTAACTTAGCCACAGTATTTCCGGGTTGGAAAGAAGCTCAAGGCACTGTTCCATCAGGTAGTACATCTTTATGGGTTTCCCGAACTGGAGTCGGTGGCTCAAGCAATGTTACAGCTAAGGTAAATTTTTATGGCTCACCTATTCGTGAATGGCTTTTAGGACCCGGATTTTTATGCGGACCTTACACTAAGCTCTCGTTTGATGTCGCTGTTACTGCTTACAATAGCACCGCACCTTATGCTAACGGAATGGGAACCAACGATAGTTTAAAAGTATTTTATTCAACCGATTGTGGATTAACATGGAATAGGCTTACAGCTTATGGAAAAAATGCTAATTTTACAAACACCTTACAAACCATAGAAATAGATTTATCTGCTTTTAATGGACAAGGCATTGCTATTGCTTTTCAAGCTTATCGTCAAACTACAGTTAGCAACAATTATGATTTGCATCTGGATAATATTTTGATTAAAAATTATACTCCATACGATTTGAAAGCAGAAAGCTTTGTTAGCCCTATTGAACAAAATTGCTACGGCACCGAAACTGTTGAAGTAACAATAAAAAACAACGGATTAAATGCAATAGATTTTAGCGTAAATCCTGTTACCATCGATGTACAAGTTTCAGGAGTTATAAATCAAACCTTAACATATTTGTTAACTTCTGGCAATTTAGCTAGTCAGGCAAGTATGAACCAAATAGTTGGAACCATTGATATGTCGCAGAATGGAAATTATACTTTTACCCAACACATTTATTTTAATCTGGATGGCGATTTAACCAACAATACCTTGTCGAAAAATTTGACTGTCTCCAATCCTGAACTTAGCATACAAGGTAATACACAGATATGTAGTGGGCAATCGACCACATTAACCGCTCAAACGAATGTTACGGGAATGGTTCCTTTAATTAATTCAAACGCGACTCCGGTAAATATTCCCGACAATAATACTACTGGTGTTACTTCTAATATTTCGGTTTCTAATATAAGTTCATCTTTAATGGCTGCTAATGTTCTAAGAAGAGTTATTATAGATTCGTTAACACATACTTATGTCGGTGATTTGAAAATAGATTTAATAGCACCCAATAATAGTACTATTAACTTAATTAACAGAAGAGGTAGTTCTGGTGATAATTTCATTGGAACCATTTTAGACCCAACAGCTACAACTCCAATTTCGACTGTTACCAGTGCAAATGCTCCTTTTACAGGCAGCTATATACCCGAAGGTAATTTTAACAACCTAACCGGACCAGCTTTGGGAACATGGAAATTAAAGGTAAGTGATTTGGCTTCGGGGGATGTAGGTATTTTGCATAAATGGACACTTGTTCTCGAAGTTAATAATTATATTGTTAGCTATAGTTGGAGCAACGGACAAACAACGCCCGATATAACTGTTACACCTTCTCAAACCACCACGTACAGTTTAACCATAACTGATGCTAAGGGCTGTACAAAAACTAACAGTGTTGACGTAAATGTAGTAGAAAATAGCTCTGTACTTAATTTAGGGCAAGATGTAGCGGCTTGTGAAGGGCAAACAGTTACATTAGATGCCGGCAACAGTTTTAGTTCGTATTTATGGAATACGGGTGCAACAACACCCTCTATACAGGTTACAACAAGCGGAACCTATTCTGTACAGGTAAGCGATGCATGCGGAAGTCAAGCTGATACCGTAATAGTTACCATAAATCCCAAACCGGTAGTAAATTTAGGAGCTGATGTGAATCTATGTTTGGGAGATTCAGTTACTCTTATGGCTCCTGCTAATTTAACTTATAATTGGTCAACCGGAGAAAACACACAATATATAACAGTTGTTCCAACGAGTACCGGTACTTATACATATAT
>Ga0272449_1004705_pt1 | contig 10994 bp, 7 predicted proteins | sample YNPCB0241_FD_198679 | JGI IMG/M metagenome (GOLD analysis project Ga0272449, IMG submission 198679) | Hot spring sediment microbial communities from Yellowstone National Park, WY, United States - YNP-CB-024-1 | ecosystem: Environmental > Aquatic > Thermal springs > Hot (42-90C) > Sediment...
GATTAACTTTTTATTCCATGCTGCTGATTGTTAATTGGCTGTAGGTTTCCGGGCCCGTGGCCAAGTAAGGATTAAGGCGCCGGCCTTCGGAGCCGGAGAACGTGGGTTCAAATCCCACCGGGCCCGCCAAAAAGCCGCATTGGCTTAGGTATTGTTTAAGCTTATTAGCGACCGAGTTGGCTGGAAAAAGGGTGGAGTGGTTTATTTTTATACCATGCTCTTGTCCTTTATGCGGCTTGAGGTTACTTGTTATTTTTCTGTCGATTTTTCCTGTAGAAATAGCCGCTTATAGTTAATGTTGCCGCTGACAGTAGTATCGCTGACGCTGGGCTTAATCCCTCTGGTATAGGTTCCAACGAATATGTGGAGACTACCCCCCATGTATTTGGAATGTTTGCGCTGCTGCCCGGCGGCCATGACGCAAATTTCCCTGTGCCCGCGTCATAGGCTGCTATCCTCATTCCAGTGGGTGGAGGATTGGGTATTTGAACTTTCCCCGCTGTCTTGCTTGAATCCACTATTTCCAGGATCCAGTGGGGTTGGCTGTGCCATGGGGAACTGTTTATTGAATCCTTCCATGCTATTTCTCCCGGATCTGGGGTTATCTCCTCCCAACCCGTGCCAGTGCCCTTATACACTTTTAAGGTTGTGTGGCCTATGATTCTTATCATGAAATCGTCAGTATCAGGTGCCCCTCCGCCATCATTGCCATCGTCAAAGCAGATCTCCCAATAATCGTTTGGGTCGGTTGTGTTATCTGTGAAAAATTCTATAATCCATTCTAGGCCAAGGTTTGTAAAGTCTTGAATGTTATATCCAAATTTACCCGTGCCATTCCCCGCCATTTCTGTTATGGGGGTGTCGGTCCACTCATCCGGTGCTGTCCATTTCCCGTCGACCGTTGCCGTGTTTATGCTGGGATATTCCGTGATCGAGTAGGCGGGATTGCCTGCATAAGCAATTCCCAACGTTGCAATTAATAATAGAATACCAAGCGCGCGCGCATAGGCACATACAAATTTGAGCTCTATTTCCCCGAACAAATTATGTCCCTGAACAATCCAGTGACAGGTGTTCCGGGGTCACCCTCTCCCTATGTTGGCGACATATATTTATCAAGCACTGCCTCGACAACGCTAATTGTACAGGAAGAACCCCTCCCTGAACCTCCAGAATACCCGCTTCCCTCTGAATACTGGTCAAGGCCAATAGAGGGTCAGAACACGGCATGGGCGAGCATAGCATCAAACTATATAAACCTCAATGGGTTGGCATGGTTTTATGGTGCACAGCGTTTTATACCGGACGCGAAAGCACCAGATAGTCCACACATAATGTGGACAAAGCCACTTGAGGATGGCGGCGTTGTTGGAGGAACCTACTCGATTCCGGGTGCAACCTACTATACAGGACTTTCATATGAAAGCAGATTCTCAAATCCGATAATTCTTTACGGAAGACTCTATTACGACACACCGCTAAGTGACAATCCCACTGGTGGACCATACGTCTGCGTAGACCTGCGCACCGGAGAAATCATATGGCAACGGGATGACATTTCACCTACATTCGCTCAGCTATATCTATACGAGTCAATGAACCAGCACGGCGTTATTGGAGATGGCTATCTATGGCAAGTAACTGGTAACAGGTGGGATGCATATGACCCCCGCACTGGAAAGTGGCTTTTTGCATTGAAAAACGTTCCAACAGGCTCCAATGTCTATGGCAATGTTTACACTGAAAACGGAGCAATAACGCGATACGTAATCAACTTCACCGCCCGCTGGTTGGCCCTATGGACTACGGAAGCTTTACCAAGTTCGCCTTTAGTGGGAGCGCCTGGAACAACCTCTGCGGCTTATCAATATAGGCCTATAGGTAAGGAGGCTGACATGAGCAAAAACTATCTGTGGAACGTTACCATACCCAATTTGCCCGCGGGTTCAAGAATATATGCTGCAATACCTGATGATATACTATTTGGCGGCACCTCCCTGCAGCCTCCAGGCGTTATGTTCGGATTGGGAACCTCTCCTGTATTTACGCTGTGGGCGTTAAGCTTGAAGCCTGAAACAAGGGGGCAGCTATTGTGGATCAAAAATTACACGATTTCAAGCCTAGGGCTTCCGCCGGGCAACTTGACTGTGCTATTGGGCACAGGCTTCCCAGTGGATCCTGAAACGCGAGTCTTCGTCATGAACATTAAAGAGACAATGCAGTGGATGGGCTTCAGCTTAGACACTGGCGAGAAGCTTTGGGGTCCTGTTGGAAACCCGAGGGCCTTCAACTTTTATGGATGCATCGGCCTAGGAGGCTCCGGTCAGGTGGGCTACATCGCTTACGGCAATCTCTACGTGGCTGGTTATGGCGGAGAACTCTTCTGCTACGATCTGAAGACGGGAAACCTAAAATGGAAATACAACAACACCTTCAGTGGCTTATCCACACCTTGGGGTAATTACCCCATCTTCATAGGAGCCATTGCAGACGGAAAAGTCTACGTGTACAGCGGCGAGCACTCCCCAAACGTGCCGCCATACAAGGGCTATAAAGTTCGATGCATAGACGCCTTCACCGGAGAAGAAATATGGACTTTACTGGGATGGGCCTCTGTCGGATCCTTCGCTGATCAGGGCTTCCCAATCGCGGATGGCTTCCTAGCATATCTCAACGTGTACGATATGCAGATATACTGCATTGGAAAAGGGCCAAGCGAAACCATGGTGACGGCATCGCCTAAGGTTTCACCGCTTGGCAGCAGCATATTAATAGAAGGCACTGTAATGGACATTTCTCCAGGTACAAAGCAGCATGAGCAGGCGATGCGCTTCCCCCATGGGCTTCCAGCAGTATCCGATGAGGATCAAAGCGCATGGATGGAATACGTGTATATGCAAAAGCCGAAACCACAAAGCGCCAAAGGCGTAGTAGTTGAACTTTATGCCATAAAGGAAGATGGAACCAGCCTTAAAATCGGCGATGTTGTAACTGATCCGCTAAATGGAGGGGTCTTCAAATATCTTTGGACCCCGCCAGAAAAGGGGACATACACTATAACCGCCGTGTTCCCAGGCAGCAAGAGCTACTGGGGTAGCTACGCCTCAACCGCTGTAGGCATTACTGAAGCACCGCCAGCAGCGCCTACACCAGCCACAGCAGAGCAGGCTGAAAAAATGCAGACTACGCTGCAGTCAGCCATTGAAGCCTTACAGCCTTGGAACATGATTCTTACAGTGCTAGTTGTCATAGCAATAATCATAGGTGTCTTTAACCTCTATGCGCTGAGAAAGCAAAAGTAACAGGCCTTAGCATAAAAGGCCAGCCCTAATCCCCCTTTTTAAATTTTGATGAGAAGTTGTTGAAGCTTAAGAGACAGAATTTGTTTGCTTCCGCTTCTGTTCCATGCTGGAACTTTAAAGGCGAGGATGGAGCGTATCCGCTGAAAAACGTTACTATTTCGCCTATCCATGTTATTGAGTTTGAGGATGTTAAGCATTTTCCAGCAATGTTTACGGGATCTTCTCCGTCTAGGCTGTAGGCCCTCCATAGTATTGGCTTATCCACTTTGAAGATTAGGGAATATCGTTCGCGTGTAGTTGTTCTCATTACACGCGCAACGCGTTAGACTTCGGATGGAAGAGACTAAAAGTTAATGCTTAATCCCAGAATATTTAAAGGGTTGGGGTGCGTGTAATTTATGCCAATAGCCAACCTTGCTGGCATCAACATTAATTATAGGGTTTATGGCGAAGGTGAACCTCTGGTTCTAATTATGGGATTTGGCACCCCATTAAGCATGGGAATAGATCAGGTGCGTTTCTTTAAAAAGCATTTCCGCGTGGTTGCCTTTGATAATCGGGGAGTAGGCAGATCAGATAAGCCTCGGGGGCCATATTCCACAAGGATTATGGCTGAGGATACGGCGAAGCTTATGGATTATTTAGGCATTGGAAAGGCGCATGTTATGGGGATTTCAATGGGCGGCATGATTGCCCAGGAATTGGCCATAAACCATCCAGATAAGGTCAATAAGCTTGTGCTGGCTTGCACTTATGCCGCTCAGGATGAAAATAGCGGAGACACTGAAGAAGTGGCTGAATTGTGGAGGCAAAAAGCAGCTCCGAAGAGGTTCCTAAGCGCCATGGTAAGCCTATCCTTTAATAAACCGCTCTACAGGTACTCCATAGGGCTCCTTGCAAAATCTTTACACTATTCCTGGGATCTGAAGATGAGATAGGCCTTTCCGGACAAATGGAAGCCTGCAGGAACCATAACACCCTAGACAGGTTACGCCTAATCACCGCTCCCACCCTAGTAATCGTGGGAACCAAAGACAGGGTCATAAAACCAACATCATCAGAGGTTATAGCAAGCAAAATACCCAACGCCAAACTGGTTAAAATCGAAGGCGGTTCACACTGCTTTTTCAACGAGAACAAAAAGGAGTTTAACGTTGCGGTTCTAAACTTTCTAAAAACAGACCCCTAGAAAACTGTGAACTAAGTTTAAAAACTTCCCCGCAAGCCCGCTATGGAAATTCAACTTTAATTTAACTTTAGTTCAGTAATTTTTATATTTTGAACTATTAAAACCACGTCCGTGGTTTGCTATGGAGAAAGTAAAGATCACAATGGTTGATTATATGTATGTGGCTCCCCTACATGAGGCTGTAGGGAAAGTTTCTGAAGTTACTGGAGGCAAGCTTGATTTCCACTTCTACGATCCAAGGGACGTTGAAGCAGAGCGGGTTGATGAAGAAGCCTTAGTCAACGATCTTAAGAATTCTGATATAGTTCTCCTGAACGTTATGGGCGGTGATAAAATAGCCAAAATTGTATGTGACACTTTAAAGGATGCAAAGAATACTGTGGTTGTTTTTGTAGGAGGCTCCTCTGAAATCGTTAATTTGACAAGGCTTGGAAGCTTCTCTTTCCGCACCCTTTCGCGAATGGGCATGGGTAGTGGAAGGGTTGATTATGAAAAGGTTCTAAGAATGCGTGAACGTTTTGAGAAACTTGGCAACCGCCTACCTATAGGCATGCTTAAACACGCCCGAAACTATGTTAGGCTCCTTAAATATTATGAGAATCCAACCTTTGAAAGTTATTACTCAATGCTCCTCTTCCTTATGAAAGAATATGGGGGGATTAAAATTGATGTGGATATACCTGAGCCGAAGGTTCTTCCACCAATGGGCATCGTTAACTTTAAAACTGGCGAGATATTCTCCAATTTAGAAGATTATTTGGAAAAGTATGAGTTTAGAGATCATCCCCTTGTAGGTATTCTCTTTTATGGGGGCCGCCATCATTACGAGTCATATCCTGCGGCAAAACTTTTAACGGAAAAGCTTGAAGGCCAAAATTATGGAGTAATTCCGGTTTTTTCTGCGGATTTGCGTTATTACCTAGCAATAGAAAAGTTCTTCTTCCGTCAGGGTAAGCCCTTGATTGAAGCCCTCATAGATCTTCTATGGTTTAGATTTGCGGGAGGCCCAATAGGGGGAGACCACTCTCTAACCCTTAATGTCCTATCAAAATTGAACGTGCCCATTCTCCATGGAGTTCAGCTCTACTCAAAAAGCATTGAGGAATGGCTTAACTCTAAAAGCGGCTTATCCCCCATCGAAGTTGTTACAACGGTTATCCTCCCCGAGCTTGATGGAAGAATCGAGCCAATAGTTACCCACGGAGTGAATGAGCGGAAAATTGGCGATATAAGGCTGGAGGAATATGCCGCAATAGAAGAACGGGTTGAAAAATTGACTAGACGAACCCTAAGCTGGATTAATCTTAGAAAGAAGCTGAACAACCAGAAAAGAATTGCAATAATAATTTATAATTATCCCCCAGGAGAGGACAATCTAGGTAAGGCTGAGGGCCTAAACGTTTTCGAAAGCCTTTCCGTGCTGCTTCACGCCCTAAAAGAGCGCGGCTATAATGTAAATGAAACCCCTTCAGGCGATGAGCTTAAGGATATTCTGCTTTCAACGGGAAGTGTAAATGCTGGAAGATGGGTGCCCACTCAGAATATGATGAGTAGGATGATTAAGGTGCCTGGAAAAGTTTACAGTCTATGGTTAAAGGAAATGTCTGGTAAAAGTGTTGATGCCATTTTAAAGGAGTGGGGAGCTTCTCCAGGAAAGATTATGACCTACAGGGACTCCATACTTATTCCCGGCGTAGTTTTTGGAAATATTTTTGTGGGAATTCAGCCCAGCAGAGGCGTTCATGAGGATCCATCAAAAATATACCATGACAGGGATTTGCCGCCCCACCATCAGTATGTGGCTTTTTACAAGTGGATCAAACATGAGTTCAAAGCAGATGCAATCGTACATTTAGGCACCCATGGCACAATGGAATTTCTTCCCGGAAAGGATGGGGGCCTTTCTGACGACTGCTTCCCAGACATGTTGATAGACGATTTGCCCAACATATACATTTATCATGCCCTTAACTCCTCGGAATCCTCAATAGCAAAGCGCAGGGGCTACGCTTTAATAATAAACCATGGAAGCCCACCATTAATAGTCAGCGACCTCCATGGAGATCTAAGGGAAATAGAACGTTTAGCCATGGATTATTTTGACGCCCTTCAATATGGACCGGATAAGGCTGGAGAGGTCTCTAGAAAAGTCCTTGATTTGGCAAGTAAATATGGTTTAGGAGGGACTGTTGAAGAAGTTTATGATAAAATACAGGATTATAAGCGCTCCCTAATTCCCAAGGGCTTGCATGTTATAGGGCAAAAATTGTCCGATGAGGAAATTCTTGATTACCTGACCTTTATAGCGAGGTATGATAGGGAGGGTGTGAGCAGTATACATAGACTTTTAATAGAGGCTGAAGGTTTCTGCTACGATGAGGTTTTGAAAAATCCCCATAAGAGGGGCAAAAATGGGAAAACTTACGCTGAAATATTAAGCGAAACTGAATTGAAGGTCAAAGATGTCATTAAAAAGCATCTGCTAGGCGGCGGTGGAGCCCTTCAACTGGAAACCAGGGTTGATGGGAAGAAATTAGGGAAGGCTCTTTCCTTCTTGGAGGATATACGCAACAGAATAGTTCAGTCAAATGAGGTTGAAGCTGTTCTAAATGCCCTAGAGGGGAGGTTTATCCCTCCAGGGCCAGGCGGCGACTTCGTTAGAAATCCGGAGATTTTCCCAACAGGTCGCAACACTTACCAACTTGATCCCACGAGAATACCGACAGACACTGCTATGGAGCGGGGGAAAATAATTGCTGAGGAGTATATCCGCCAGTTCTACGAGAAAAATGGCCGCTATCCGAGGGTGCTAAGCATGGTTCTATGGGGTTTTGAAACTATGAAAACTGGAGGGGAAACGGTTGCCGCCATATTTCATCTTTTGGGCGTAAGGCCCGTATGGAAGGGCCTGTACATCCGCGAACTGGAGGTTATCCCCCTTTCAGAGCTTAAGAGGCCGCGGATAGACGTTTGTGTCAATATTTGCGGGATATTCCGAGACACCTTCTATAACGTTGTTGAACTTCTCGACAAAGCCTTTAAACTTGTGGCTGAACTCGACGAGCCTGATGACATGAACTATGTAAAGGCGAATATGCATGAGATGGCTTCTGAGCATGGGGAGATGGCTAAATTCAGAATATTCGGTCCGCCTGAGGGACTATACGCTACAAGCCTAACAGCCCTAATTGAATCGTCTAGCTGGAAAAGTGAATCCGAGCTTGTCAACGCCTATATTGAAAGCATGAAGTTTGCATATGGGGCAAGCGAGCGGAACGTTGAGGCTGGAAAGCTTCTAGAATCCATGCTTTCAAAGGTGGATTTAGTTGCCCAAGTTCGCGATACAGTAGAATATGAGATAACCGACCTTGACCACTACTATGAGTTTCTCGGAGGCCTTGCGAAGACTGTGGAAGAGAAGGGTGGAAAGAAGCCGCTTGTGCTCTTGGCGGATACAACAAAAGAAACAATTAAAGTGGAGGATGCGGGGGAATCCACGAAAAGAGGCATACTGACGAGGACAGTGAACCCCCGCTGGCTTAACTCAATGTTAGAGCATGGCTCAAGCGGCGCTACAAAAATAGCTGACAGAGTTGAATACATGCTTGGAATTGCAGCCAACCTTGGGAAGCATCGAGAACTGGATGTGGGAAAAAGCCACGGAAAACATAGTCTTCGATGAGGAAATAAAGAGGAAAATATGCGAAAAGAATCCATGGGCCTTATGCAAGATAATAGAAAAACTTCTGGAAGCAGCAAAAAGGGGATACTGGAAGGCTGATAAAAATGTGATAGATAGGCTCAAGCGGGAATATTTGGAAATCGAGAAAATACTTGAAGATAAAGTAACCTTTCCAAAAAACACTGGAATTTAGATTTTCTCGTTTAAGGAAATAGGCTGATATTGTGAAGTTGGCCCTATGAACAAAATCATACTTTAGTGGTGAGCCTATTAACGCTGAATGTTTAATTGTAAAGGCTAATGGCTTGACCCTTTACACTCTCAATTCTTAAAACTTAATTACATTAAATTAACATTAAGAATAGTCTTTGCTGGGTAGTGTGGGTATGGCATTCCAGGATAGGGAAGCATTAAATGCCAAACTTCGCGCTATAGAGATGGAACTTTCAAGCGCCCTGGCGGCTATAAACGATGTGGAAAATAAATTTGCCCATATCGACGAGGCTGTTGCCTCCCTTTCAGGTAGACTAGCAACGGTTCGTGGGCGCGGTTACTCGGCTATGGGTCATCTTGAAAAAAGCTTGGATCTCATGAAAAATAGGTGGATGGAGGTTTCACCGGCGCTTAAGCAGGACTTCTACAGCACCGTTCAACCCCTAAGCGTCCAGATTCGCGGGCTTCAAGCTGAAGTTAAAAGGTTAAGGTCTGGCTTTGGCGGGTTTCTTGGCTGGGCTTCCATCGGGACGCTTTCCGCTGAGGCTTCAACCTTAAGGGCAAGGGTTTCCGCTGAAACAGCCAGAATCAATGTTTCCCTAAACGATTTTTTGGGAAGCATTAACGCCATAGATAGGGACCTGAAGATTGCAGAAAAAACCGTGGAGCTTTTTTCTTTCGCCTCCTTCCCCTTAAGGCCTGATGAAAGTCCAGTGTTAGCCATCGAGGGGAAAATTATGGGCAAAGAGAAATGCGATGGAACCCTTTACTTCACGAATCAAAGGTTTATTTTTGAGGGCAAAAGGGAAGTGGTTCTTGAGAAAAAACTGTTCATAGCGACAAAGAAGAGGACGGAGCGAACAGTTCTCATGGAGCAGCCCATAGGCGCCCTGCAGGAAATTTTAAAGGGCAGGGTTGGACTTGTCGCCTGGACGGGCATTTATATACGCTTTAAACCGGGGCTTGGATTGGAGGAGACACCCTTCGACGTTAAAGATTGGGAGGCTGACGTGGTTACAAGGTTCTTCCAGTACATTATAGGCGGCGAGGCAGACAGGGACATAGCGAAAATAAAGGGCATAACACCTAAGGAGGCTCCGACAATAAGGGTTATCCGATGCCCCAACTGCGGGGCACCCTACACCAAAGAGCTTTATAAGGGACAAACATCTGTACAATGTGAATACTGCGGGACATCCATTATGATCAGTTAAAATGGTGTCTATATGGGCGAGAAGGACTATTTAGAAAAGGTTCGCGGGGAAAGGGGCCTCCTGGAAAGGATTATGGGCTATGTTCCAGGGTATAGGGGATACAAGGAGAAGGAGTTAAGAAGGGAAAGCGACCGGCTGGTTCGAATGGAGATTGTTAATAGGCTTAGGGATGCAAAGACAATTTTTAGGAGAAGCTTCGCGAACCCGGCGGCGGTTCAGAGGCTTTCAGAGGAGGACAGGTATAGGTATGATGTGCTACTCTCGCGTCTTGACAGGGTAACCCAAAGAATTGACAGGGCCGCCGCCGGATATGCTGGATTTTTCGACGCCGTCAAAGTGCGGGAGGACAAGCTTAACCAGGTTCTCCAATATGATGTGAACCTTATTGAGAAGGCTGAATCCATAAGGGTTGATGTTGAGAGAATAGCCGGAATGGATGTTGGCGGGTTGGAGTGGAAACAAGCCCTGGACAGTTTAACATCAAAAGTTGAGGAGCTTGACAGGCTTATAGACCAGAGATCCGAAATCTTAAGGGGGCTTCAGGGCTAATTATTAGTGAGGTGAAGTTTGAATGCCAAAGGTTATAGAATGGGCCAGAGCAGGGGAGGATGAAATAGTATGGAAATATCCTAACGAGGAGATAGCCTGGGGCGACAACCTGATAGTGCATGAGTATGAGGCTGCAGTATTCTTTAGGGATGGGAAGGCGTATGATGTTTTTAGGGCTGGCCGGCATGTTTTAACCACGGCTAACCTCCCGCTTCTCACAAAGGTTCTGTCAAAAATCGCTGGGTTTGAAAGGGTTCCCTTTAAATGTGCAATATTCTTCATATCCCTAAAACAGTTTCAGGGAAAATTTGGCGCTCAAAGCCAGACAAGGGAGCTTGCCCCAATAAAGTTCTTTGGAAGCTTCTGGTTCAGGGTTGAAGAGGCAAACCTCTTCGTCAACGAGGTTGTTGGAGGCCAAGGAGCCTTCACAACAGAGAAGCTTCAGGGCTTCTTAAGGGGATACTTCAACGAGAGGCTTATCGACACTTTAAGCCAGTACTCCCTCACAGATGTTTATGGAAAACTTGACGAGACAAGCCTTATGGCTAAAAACGCGCTCTTCGACGCCTTCTCACGGATAGGCCTTGAGCTGATAGATGTTAAATTCGAGGGGATTGACACAACCCCCGAGTGGAGGGATAGGCTATTCTACATTAAAACCGGCGTTGCAGCCTCTGAAATTTTAAGGATGGAAACCGTTCAGAAGTCCAGTGAAAGTCTCTCAAAAAGCCCAGGAGCAGCTGTTGGAGCTGGATTGGCTATTATCCCGCCTATTTTCCAGCAGCCAACCCCAACGCCTACACAAGCAATGATCCTATGCCCAAAATGCAACTTCCAGAATCCCC
>Ga0272449_1004706_pt1 | contig 10993 bp, 8 predicted proteins | sample YNPCB0241_FD_198679 | JGI IMG/M metagenome (GOLD analysis project Ga0272449, IMG submission 198679) | Hot spring sediment microbial communities from Yellowstone National Park, WY, United States - YNP-CB-024-1 | ecosystem: Environmental > Aquatic > Thermal springs > Hot (42-90C) > Sediment...
CCCAACTGACGGGCCATTTGCTCCTGCGCAGCCGCCAGCCTCTCCAGTGCCGCCTCCAGCCGGGTCACTCGCTCTTCCGTGCGCGCCTGGGCTTCCAGCAATCTGGCCACCGCTTCTTCCAGTCGGACTACGGCATCCTCCAACCGGGTCACCCGCTCCTCCGTGCGGGCCTGGGCCTCGGCCAGCCGGTTCAGTGCCGCCTCTATGCGGGCAAAGCGGGCCTCCGATGCCTCCCGATACTGCCGGAGTTCCTCCTCCGTGCGGGCCTGGGCCTGAACAAGGGCCTGTACGGTGGCCTCCGTGCGGGCCTGGGCCTCGGTCAGCCGGTCCAGCGCTGCCTCTATGCGGGCAAACCGTGCCTCCGACGCCTCCCGATACTGCCGGAACTCCTCCTCCATACGGGCCTGGGCCTGAACAAGGGCCTGTACGGTGGCCTCCGTGCGGGCCTGGGCCTCGGCCAGGGCTCCGACCTGGACCTCGGTGCGCTTCTGAGCCTGGGCCAGTTTGCGCACCTCGGCGGAGAGAGCCTCTATATCCTCCCGCCGGACGGCCAGTTGTTCCCGCAACTGCCGCTCCACGGCCTCCACTAGTTCCACCATCGTCATCTGCCATTCCTGTGGCAGCCGCTGGACAATCTGGACGTAACTGGTCATATTCTCCTCCCAGCAGGGAGTATAGCACAGATTGAGTGATCTGGCAATTCTCCGGCCTATTGCAAGACAACTGCTCGCAGTTGTCCTGCAAAAGGGAGGGGTGAGGAGGCCTGAATAGCTACAGTCTTTTTTGCCACGAATTGCACGAATTTACACGAATTAGAAGAAATAAAATTCGTGCCAGTTCGTGAAATTCGTGGCGAATTCCGAAGTTTATCCGCCAACCGCGTAAGTTCTGTAAACTGAGGTTCTCCCCGCCCCACCGCGTGAAACAGAGAGGCGGCCTGTTCAGCCTCTGGGGCGGGTCGCTGGTGAGAAAGCGGTGGGCTACGGCCTGGACTGCGCCGACATGTTCCGCGCCCTTCCCTACATCGCGGCGCTGAAGCGGGAAGTGTACGAATCCCGGTAGGGCGGGCCTGAGGGGAAAACACATGCGGTGCGGCGGCCTTCAGCCGCCGCACCGCATGTGTTTTCAGGAGATAGGCATCTGTGCTTAGGGACAGATCTTTCTACGGCCAATGAACAGGAAAGAATAGGCAAGGTTAAAAGGCACAAACGGCGCCAATAGCAATTTTAATAGCCTGCTCGGTCGTTCCTTATACCATTGCCAATCTGCTCCACTTTTGGGAAAGCGAAAATTATAGGCATATGTACGCACGACCTCAAGGCCACCGTTCTGTAAGGCGTTTTTCCATTCCCCAATAGTTGCAAATCGCTCGAGAGGCTGCTGATGTGATGGTCCATAACCTGTGCGCCACACTGACCATATAATATCAATTAGATAGTAACTGTTAGGCAGCAAAATAGCTATTTTCCCCTCGGGTTTTAAAACTCTTGCCATTTCCCTGATCCCCCTAAGGACATCAGTGTAGTGCTCCAGGCTTCCCAAATTGGTTATATAATCAAAGGTGCTATCAGGGAACGGAAGACTGATTCCATCACAGCGCACCAGCTTGGCTTGGGGCAAGTTCTGGTGTGAAACCCTTAAAGCAGCTGAAGATAAATCAATACCCCATCCGTCCATTCCATATAATCGTACTGCCCATTTGAGCAGGTGGCCTTCACCACAAGAAACATCCAAGATGGATTTCATAGGATTAGGAGACAAACATTTGAGGACCCATTGATAGAAGCTGTCCGTCTCTCGAAAACTACCCTCACTGAATCGCCGATCATATTCGGCAGATATTTGCCAAATATCAGGAATTTTGCCCTGCATAGCTGTCTATGGCCTCCAGCGAGGTCCTCTATTCCACCATCCGTTATTAGTTACTTGAATAACACCTTGTTTCTCTCCAGAAATTGGCATCACAAAGATATTCCACCCACTATTTCGCGCACTGGAAAACGCTATCCACTGACCATCAGGAGACCAACAAGGGGTAATATCTCCGACCAGATTATCCGTTAGTTGACGAACTTGAGTGCCCGTTCGCGAAATAACGTAGATCTCGTCTGGATCAAATAGCGACGTGCTTTCGCGCGCTCCCATATAAACAATTCGCTCCCCATCCGGAGACCAAGTTGGACGTTCGTCTTGCTGGTCATTAAAAGTCAATTGGACCACTCTACTTTTTTCAAGCTGCACTAAGTACAGTTCGCTATCCCCATCGCGATTTGACACAAACACGATCTCGTTGCGCGCTGGTGACCATGAGGGTGCCCAGCCCCCAGTTTCAGTTTCAGGATCTAAGGGACGCTGGTTGCTGCCATCAGCGTCCATTACAAAGATCTGCATTTGGCCATTCCGATCAGACGTAAAAGCAATGTGAGCTCCATCCGGTGACCAGCTTGGCCCCCAATCCGTAGCAGGATGATAGGTTAGCCGCCGCTGATCACTGCCATCAGCATTCATTACATAAATCTCAAAATTCCCGTCACGCATAGAAGAGAATGCTATTTTGCTTCCATCTGGAGACCAGGCTCCCTCCACATCGTCTCCAGGAGCATCAGTTAGTCGGCGCCACACTAAGTTGTTGAGGTCTATAACATAAAGGTCAAAATCCCCATTTAAGTTAGAATGAAATAACATATAGCCTGACAATGCAGGAGGGGTAGAAATAAGAGATACAGACGCTGTCATTGGCACTGATGACATCATTAATGGGGAGTCAATGGTTAATAAAGGCCTGCCGCAACTCGCTATTAGCAAAAGTAGAGGAATCCCCATAATTAGCAACCCCAACAGCTTCCCTTCATTTCTCATTGAATAAGACCTCCGCTGTCCTTTCGTGTATTTGAGAAACAACTTTCGCGAATTACTATATATGGGGGCGCAGCAGCATTTATACCCCATATGTATGGGGTTAGCGTTTGGCAAACAGATGCGAGTTTCTTTGCTCGCTCACGTCACACCTCTAAATGTGGGAATAAGAACGCCCTGTTCCCCTATATATTGGGTAGAACAAACGTTTCCCCGAAAGGAGAGAGAAGGTAGTTCAAAACCCATAAAAACAACCGAGCGACTGCCCTGAGACTTAGTCTCAGAGCAGTCGCTCAAAACAACCCCTGCTTTTACTGCTTTATGGCGTGAAGGTGTTGTAAACTTGCTGATAATCACCGCCAAAGGGAGCTACGAAGTTGGCTATACCAACCAGTTTCCCATTCCCTGAGGTTACAGCAATTTTACCGCCACCGTTAAACATTGTACCCAGGCTTGCACCCCGGGAATCGCCAAGGTACATCGTGAAAGCTGATTTCGCAGGAATAGAATGAGTCGCGGTTGCCCGAACCGATCCATCAGTGTTAAAGTAAGTGACTGTTACCGTAACGTTCTCCGGACCAATGTTGTATGCCTGCCAGCCAGATTCAAAGCCGTAATAAGCACGGACCACTTGCGGCATATATAACGTTGTAGACGCTTTCTCTTCCGGAATTAGGTTATAAGATGCCGCAGGGCCGGGCGGGACATGATCGTGGTTGGCAATGCCCATAATCGGCTGACTTGCTTCAATCACCGCCGTCCCGTTAAAATTCGCTGGCATCCCTGCCACGCTGGGAAGGTAGATCGGCTTGGCCGAATTAGCTGGTATGGTGACGGTTTGCGTCACTACAGGTGTGGTTTCACCAGACCTATAGTAATATATAGTCGCATTTACTTGCGCACTGTTAGGGTTCTGAAGCGTGATACCAGAGGAGAAGCCATAGTAGTTGGCAGTTACCTGGGGAGCATATAGCTTTGTAGAACCTTGAAGAACAGCATTGTAACTGCGCAAGAAGCTGCCATAAGGGTTCGTATCATTAACCACACCAGCAAGTGGTGTCGCGTCTCCCGTGCTACGAGCTACCACAGAGCCGAAAAACCCATCAAGGTCGGTCTTATAGGGCGTAGCAGTCATATCAAGAAATACAGCACTTCCTGGAAGCACATTGGTAAATGTGTAGACTTTGGTAGCAGTGCTTTGGCCACTCTGATAGAATTCCACGGTAATAGTCGTGGCCGCAGAACCAGCATTCTGAACTGCGACCATAGAGTTGTAGTTGTAGTAGCCACAGACAACCCAAGGGAAGTAGAGTGGGGATCCGGTCTCTGCAGCCGTTAAGCCGCTGTGAGTGGCCGCGACATAAGGAGTTGCCCCAGAAGCAGTAACTTGGTTCACCAGAGCAAATAGCTCCTGATCCGAGGAAACCACCACCGAATATCGCCCATCGGGCTGGCCCAATACGTTAGGTACATAGTAGCTCTTGGAAGCATTCGCCGCGATTGTATCAGTATCAACTTCCACCTGATTACCTGCGGCATTATAATACGCGATTGAGATGTTGGCAGAACTTGTTGTAGACCTGTTCTGTAGCTGGAACCCGGAGCTTAAAGCGGGTGGGGGATTGCCTCCAGCATTTACCCCTGTTGCTAGGATGAGAAGCCCTACCAGCACAGATATGGTGATAATGATCTTCCGCATAGTACACCTCCTTCAAGTTATTGGGTTACATTCAAGTTCGCTTTCCATTTTAACCAAGTCTGATAAGAAATCAATAATCCTCAAGGGTTATTCGCGTCCTTGCCTGGAAATGCGAAGTAAAGCCAGTGCCAATAAAACAGCCAGCAGTTCGCCGCAAATCGTCCACAGGCGTGAAGCCAAAGAGACCAGTATCGCCACACCAGGAGATACAAATACCCGGAGCAACCAAGTCAATACCCCTTCCCGTACACCTATACCGTAAGGTGCCAACATGATGACCAGCCCACTGGTCGCAGAAAATGACCAGACGCCCGTCAGACCCCATACGGAACGCGGGTTAACATCTGCAAACGAGCAAACGAAAAAAAAGAAGCCTATTCCCACCAATAAATGAGTTGTCAATGCTGCGCTCAGGTACAGCCAAAAATCTCGCCAACTTATAGAAGATGCGCGATGCGCTATCTTTTGGTTGCTGAACATGTGCATCCAGTAGCGGGACACGGGTGGAAGTAAACCACAAAAGCACAACAGGGCAACAATCAGTAGCATGTAGAGGAGTCGTCGGTCAATCAATCTGAGATAGGGGAAAAGCGTCACACTGCTCAACAACAGACTGGCCACAACAGTGATTCCCACCTCCCATATCGTACTAATCCCCACATTGATTGCATCCAGCCCCTTATCCAACCCCAGATATACCCGGCTTGCGTATCCCCAGATTGAACCAGGTATATATTTGACCAAATTGGACAAGACATATATGCGGATACCATCTATCCACCTCAAAGGATATGCCAGCAAATGCCCAACCATATGACGCCAAATGGTGGCCCAGAAAAATATGGCCGCTAATTGAAACGCCATTGAAAGTATCAAGGGCACAACGCGAAAGTGCCATGGGAATGTCTTGATTTGTGACCATTGTGTCAGTAGAGCCCGGCCCAGAAAGAAAAGTACCGCGATAGCGAAAAGCGTCTGTAATCCCACCCAAAGCACTTTGTTTTGTTTCAGGCGTAGCATATAGCAATAAGAGTAGGTTTCCTGGCGATGTCTGCACGAGAGATTGATATATCTTCAAAACTTAAGTCCGCTTTGATCAGCCTCTGCAAAGTTGGCAAGGCTCTTATTCTCAACATACGCGGTAGAATTGGTTTAAACAGAGGGGCCAGCCAGTGCATCAGCCGTCGCGCGGGGTGTTGGTCATAAACTGGTATCCACATTCCCCACATTTCAACGGAAGAAAAATGCTTTGTCAGCAGAGTGTAAAGTTCATCTGGATAAAACTCTTTCACATGATGCGGCCAGATTGTTCCTGGCGTCGGTGAACTGATAAGTTTATTGGGCGTAGATAGCACTAAGATTCCCCTATCCCTGAGAACGCGCCGAATCTCTGCTACATAACGATCTGGTTCTGACAAATGTTCGATAACTTCAATAGAAGTGACTAAATCAAAGGTATGATCAGGGAATCCCAGATAAAGGGCATCCATTACAACAAACGTCAAGTTGTTCTGTGGAAAGGTCCGGCGAGCATATACTATTGCCTCAGATGAGACATCAATTCCCACGACGTAACGTGCTCCGCTACGAGACAAATAGGCAGAGCCTTGACCAGCACCGCATCCTGCATCTAAAACCAACTTGTTAATTGCATACTGGCTAGCAAAGCGGAATTTGGCCAGATCTTCTATTAGTAAATTCTTCAAACGGTGATCACCAGGGATCAGCCTTTCTCCATCATACCTGAGCATCTCTCTCCTCGGTCCAGTATGGTTTGATAAATTTCCAACATTTTCCGTGCCGAGTTCTCCCACGAGAAGGAGGCAGCTCGCGCAAATCCCCGTCTTATCATCTCTTCGCGGAGAGCCTTATTGGACAACACCTCTTCTATAGCCAAACTGAGGCTAACAAAGTCCGTAGGGTCATCAAGAACCAATCCAGCATCGCCTACAATCTCTGGCAATGCGCCTGCACGCGTGACAATCACTGGCACTCCGCATGCCATAGCCTCTAAACACGGGATACCGAATCCCTCGTGCAATGATGGCAACACACATAGTTCTGACGCGACATAGCATAGCGGCAAATCATTGTCTGGGAGGCTACCCACAAAATGCACATAGTTTTCTAGGCCCAGTTGGGAGGTAAGACGAATAGATGCCTTGTCATCACTCTGTGGATAGCGGCGTCCTACCACTACCAGTTCTGGCGCATCAGACCTACGGGAACGTAGGTCTGCAAGAGCCTTTAACAATGTTGGCAAGTTTTTCTTTTTCGCCAAGATCCCTACAAATAGAATATATTGCTTTGGCAGAGAGTGACGTCGTCGGAAATCCTCTAACTGATAAGAATTCTTAATTGGCCTGAAAATTGTCCGGGGGGCCCAGTAAACAACCTTGATGTTTTGCTGGGGGATTCCATAGTACTCCTCAATATCTTTGGCTGTGTCGTTGGAAACGGCCACAACTTGTGCAGCCCTACGTACCGTTAAGGGTTCGACAACTCTCCAATAAAGAACGTCTATAAAAGGACTTTGTCTATAAAGACGCAATGTGGTCAAATCATGAATGGTGACAATGTATGGAACTGGCATCCCGAACAGACCAAGGTTTTTCGTGAAATGTACTAGATCCACATGATGCCGTTTTAGAAGACTCGGAACAGTTATCTGCATATACACCCTTATCGCAAAACGATTCAACGGAGGCATCACAATCTGTGTTACATTGGGAAATGAGTCTATTGTGGGCTCATGCTTGCTAACTAATACAAAATATCGGTTGTGGTGGTCGAGAGCAAACATATTCTCCAATAGACTCAAAATGGAGGTTCGTCCACCACCTACCTGATGGATACCAACAGCGTCAATAAGTATGGTTTTCACCTGTGGTGATCTCCTTTTTCGTCTAAAGGTTTTATGAGCACCCAATTAACGTTTGGTGTGATCCAAATCACCATAGCCAATATGCACTCTGGTATATACCGTACCCAATCTGGCACATCAGCTCCGGGGAAACGATCTGGATAGCGTATTAGATGAAGGGTATAATCTCGCAGTAAGAAATGTCTCCAAAATCGACGCAATTGCCAATAGTTATAAAGCCTCACTGGAGGCATATCCCTGCGTCTCCCAATATGATGGAAGAGCCTTTTTTGCCATTGATGGGGCAGCCAGTGGATCATCCAAGCTTTGTAGTGGGACTCATAGGGCCAGAGCCGATTAGGTCCGCTAAAGTAGCAGACGCCACCAGGTTTTAAGATTCTAGTAATCTCGTTCACGAGTCGAGTCATGTCTTTAACATGCTCGTATACTTGTGTACAAACTACAAAGTCAAATGCAGCATCGCAGAATGGCAGATAGAGTGCGTCTGCTTGAACTCGGTTCAAGTGAGAAGGCGCTTGTGAAATAAGCTCCCAATCCAAGTCTACTCCTACAATCCAGCCGACAACAGAGCACAAACGGTCTGTAATAACACCGTTGCCGCATCCCAAATCTAAGCAACGAGAAGCACTTACATCTAAAGAAGCATCTTTTACAATGCTGATGATTTTCCTAGCCTTTGCATCTCGTGATTTATAATAGTTGGTGTCTGTCGATGTGCTCATTTTAGTCATCTGATTGATAGAGCTGATATACTCGGATAATTCCCTTGGGATCCGCCATAAACTGAAACGGCCCTTTGATTTCACCAATGAGAGTGAAACTGTTGAAAAATGCGTTGTACTCTGAGACTTCTCCATAATAATTATCGGCATTTATATAATAACGGCCATAAGTAGCGGAACTAGCCACTAAATAGTCAAAGTGGTTCTCTATATACCACTCTGGTGGATAATCAATAAGGCGATTTACATAAGTAACATTAAAGTTATCCGTCAGTACAGGAGTATAGCCTTCTGCTGCAATACGGGCCCCGGCAGGCAGATTGTTTTGTATCCATTCCCTTGCTACGGTGCGTACTTCTGGACAAGTAAACATATGCAGAGTGAACAACGTCTGAGGCCAGACTGATAAGGCTAAAAGAAGCGCAAAGGATTTAATAATTATACTGCGCATGTTACCTTGTGGCAGGATTTGTTCAAGCGATAGAAAACCACACGCAGCAAGCAGAGCAATAAAAGGCAACATAGGCGTTAAAGCCATCATCGTGTGCACGCGAGGGCGAATAATCAATATAGAATACGCGACCAAAAAAGCGATCACAATTAAAATCGTCCGATGCCGTTCACGGATGCTTTTAGCAATACCTGCCAGGGCAAATAATGGCATCATCCCTGTGGTTGTAAACATCTTACCCAAGTACCATCGGGCTTGTGCTATCATTCCATACGACTCAGCGCCCGCATGTCCCAAGACATAATAGTGGCGTAACTGCCATGCCAACCCATTTAACCAGTTGGGTACATCAAGCAGAGCGAAAGGTGTGCCTATCAGAAAGCCTACCACCATTGCAGCAGTTCCAAACCAAAGGCGTATATCTGTTAGCGTCCCGCGACGCAAAAAATGCGCAATCCATAGGGATGTTATGACAATGAGCCCGTTGTACTGGCTAGATGCCGCTAGCCCGGCTAATAATCCAGCAGTAATATAAGCACCCCACAACCCATAAACGTAGACCTTGGTTGCTGAATACAGGCTGGCGACCACAAATAAAGTTACTAGCGCGTCGGGGCGGTACCAGTAGCTGGCCATTATGTGGATTGGTAATATGCTTAAAAACAGCGCAGCCCAAAAACCGCCCTTTGCGCCAAATAGCTCACTCCCAAGACGATATATTAAATAGACCGTGATCAAACCGCAAACAACCATTTCCATCCGGCCCAACAGGTAGAGCTCAGGTATCATAGTAGTACCGGTACCTGTAGTCAACATGTGAGCAGCAGTCATATCACTTATTTTTATAAAAGTGCCATCAATCACGCCCTGTGTAAAAACTATAATGGCAAAGGGGAGAAGGAGGTACAAAAAGAGCGAGGGGTAATCGAAACGATGAGGATTGAAGTCTCCCGTTTGCAGCATCCCAAGAACCGTTGCTACATATCCTGGCTCGTCGGGATGATATACGAGCGGTAATCCCCATTTTGCGCCCATCAAACGTAACACAAGGGCTAATAATAGGAGAGCCTTCAAACAACTTCTAAAACGGTTTGGGCCTGAACAAGGCTGAAATAGGCTACTCAACGTACGCATGCTCTTGGAAAATTGTTACCAGAGACTGCACAACCCTTGGCCAATTAAGGCGTGTCTCAACGGAGGTTCTTGCGGCTCGGCCAAGTTCTGTCCGTAAAATAGGGTCTTTAAGGAGCACTGCTATGGTTTGACCTAACGCCTCGGCATCACCCGGGGGACAGAGCAACCCATTCACTCCGTCTTCAATTACTAAAGGAACTCCTCCAACATTGGTTGCTACAATAGGTTTACCCATAGCCATCGCTTCCAGTAATACTGTAGGCAGACCGTCCAGATTACCGGCAGCATCACGCGTTGAAGGAAGAACAAAAATATCTCCCATCGCCAGGAAGCCCGGCACATTGTCCCAAGATACCGGGCCCACAAGGTGAAGATGCCTCGCCACCCCTATCTCCATTGCTAGTTGGCGTAGATAATCCCTCTGAATACCATCACCACCAAGCACCACCTGCACTTGGGGATAAGAACGCACCAACTGGGGTAGTGCCCGTACTAAAACATCGAAACCCTTCTTGGAAACAATCCGCCCTAAAGCAACAAGCACAATGTCGTTACTATCCAATCCGAAATCAGATCGGTTAAGCGGTGTAATGTCCGGATGAAATCGAACTGGATCGGCGCCCCAAGCAATTAGGTGAATACTATCTGGAGGAGCCCCTAGATCAATAGCGCTACGTCGGAGCTCCTCACTACAGGCCGTGATTACGGCAGCTTGCCGGAAAATCCAACGCGCCATCTGCCCAAAAACCCAGTTGCGCCGAGCGACAAAAATATCGGAGCCATGCAAACTAATCGCCAGGGGAATGCGCAACAAACGAGACACCCAGGCACTCGCTAAGCCATTGGGAAGCACCCAATGAGCATAGATGATCTCGGCCTTTTGCCGGATGGCAACTCTTAGTGTAAGCCAGAATTGAGCGAACAAGAAAAATGGGAGAGAAAAATACACCCCCTTTCTTAACCGCATATCGCCTATAAGCGATTTGCCATAGCCCATTACGTGCCAATTGTCCCGCAACGTATAACGGAAACGATGTATCACTACAGATTGATCAGAACAGGGACGCACAGCCGGATCATAGGGCGCTACAACTTCAACCTGATGGCCCTGATCGGCCATATGCCAGCATATAGACTGCACAAAGGGGGCAGTTCCGTCTCCAGGAAACCTGGGATATGAACTGGTCACTACAGTGATCCGCATCAGAATTGCACTCCGCCTATCCTGTACTTGCAACGCGATTACA
>Ga0272449_1004709_pt1 | contig 10991 bp, 5 predicted proteins | sample YNPCB0241_FD_198679 | JGI IMG/M metagenome (GOLD analysis project Ga0272449, IMG submission 198679) | Hot spring sediment microbial communities from Yellowstone National Park, WY, United States - YNP-CB-024-1 | ecosystem: Environmental > Aquatic > Thermal springs > Hot (42-90C) > Sediment...
CCTGGTACGCCGCGCAGAGGAGTTTCGTATAGTTGGCCGGGTGGATCAGGCCGTTCTGCCATTCCCGGTCAATGTTCGGCTCGTTCCAGACCTCAATGGCATCCGCGCCCGCGGCCGCCATTCCGGCGACCCACCGGGCAATCTCCTGCTCAAAGCCGGCCTGTCCGGTCATACTGGCCGGGCCCAGGGCACTCACCTGAATCTTGAAGCCGGCCGCGTGGGCCGCGGCGATAACGCCGGAGGCGTCTGCCGGGTAGCGAATCTGCGTCTTCACCCAGTTCATCCCGGCGTAGCGCATCTGGCTGGCGTAGGGGAAACTGAAATTGGCCACGTGGCCGCCCAGTTCAAAACTGCCCCGCGCCCCCGGGGCTGGCGCCGGGGCCGGAGCCGACGCTACCTCCCCGGCCTGGATGACGACGGAGACATCGCTCCCAGGGATTTTGGCCCCACTGGCCCGCACATACCAGAGACCCGTGTAGCGGCCCGGATTGGCCGGGGCCTTCAGGTCCACGCTGATGTCCACTGTGGTGCCCGCCTTCACCACGCCCACGGGAACGGAATCCGGCCCGCCCATCTTCTCCCCACTGGCGAAGATCAGGACGGTGTCCTCGGGCCAGTCGCAGGTGCCGCTGTTGCGCAGCCGCCAGGTCTTCTTGAAGGTCTCGTTGTTGTTGAACTTCGTCCCGTCTGGCACGGTCACGTCGGCAACAAACTGCGCCTGCATGCAGGCCGGGGCGGCTCCAGTTGCAGCAGCGACTCCGGCGGCTGCCGGGGCGGGCGTCGGCGTGGGGGTGGGCGTCGGGGTGGGCGCGGCCACGTTCACCTGCGCCGACCCCCGGCTCACCCCGGCGATGGCCGCCGAGACGGTGTACGTCCCCGCCGCCTCCGGGGCCTTCCAGCGGAACTCCGGCTGGCTCAGGGTGACCCGCTCCTCCGCCGTCTGCGGGCCGTCCACTTTCCAGACGACCTCCAGCGCGGTCGGCTGCGGCAGGCCCGCTGCGACACGGTACCCGTCCACTGCCTCGGCGACGCCGGGCATGTTCCCCGCGCTCAGCAGGTCGTGGACGACGACGCCGCCCAGGTGGTAGCGGAGGGCCCAGTCCAGTTTCCGGGCCAGGAAGGACGGGGTGCCCAGCCAGACGGTGCGGCCCTCTCCCTGCTCCGTTTTGTAGGCGATGGCGTAGGTACCGGCCGACTCCATCGGGGTGATGCTGGTCACCTGACCGACCAGCGCGAAGACCACCTCCTGGCCGGGCTGGACGGAGGGCTGGGCGGGTGGCTGGACCTGGCCGAAGGGCGCCAGAGCATCCTCCAGGCCCACGTAGCGGACTCCGTCGGGGCCGGAGTCGGCGCTGAGGGAGGAGACGGCGGCGCGCAGTTTGTAGCGGCCCACCTGCCCGACGGCCCACTCTATCAGGGATTGGACTGCCCCTCCTTCGGCGTAGGCAACAGGGTTATCCGGCAGAGGGAAGATGAGGGCGTCGGCGGCGCGGCCCAGCGCGGCCCAGTCGTACCCGCCGGGGTCCCAGCCGGAGTCGGTGCGGGACGGGGCCGGCACCATCACCTCCAGCCGCAGCCCCTGGGCGTGCAGGGCGTCGGCCAGCGCGGCCACGAAGGCCGAAAAGGCATCCTTCTGTTCGGGCATCAGTCCTTCATAGTTCAGAGCGACCCCGGCGTAGCCCGTGGCTTTGGAGAGCATCTCGGCGATGTGGCGGGCCTGGTTGTCTGGACTGGTCAGCAGGTCCTCCAGAAGGGCCCGGTTCAGGGGCTGACCTGCCGGGCGGTTGCCCACCAGGAGCAGGGCCTCCGGGCTGCCGGAGGGATGGGCCGGGGGCTTGCCGACGAGCATCCCGTCTGCGCCCAGGTAGAGACCGGGGAGCATGACCTGGGTGAGGAGGCCCGCAGCAGGGCCGCTCACCACCTCCCCGGAGGCCACTGTGCCGATGGCCGGGACCACCGGCAGGGTCTGCATCACCACCACCGAGGAGGGCAGACGGGGGACCCGCGCGATGAGGACCTCCCGCTCCCGGTCCAGCATCCCGCCGACCCACTCCCAGGTCGTGCCGGTCCAGGTGTAGAGGTCCAGCGTCTCCCAGGGCTCGGCGTCATTGGGGATGACCACTTCCAGCGTGGCCGGGCCGGTCGTGCGGGAACCGGTCTGGATGCGGTAAAAGGGGCTCTTTACCTGGAGGACGGGCGGGATGGCCACCAGGGCCTCCTTCAGGTCGGCCCCGCCGGAGCCCTGCACGAAAATGGCCTGGGGGACCGAGTCCAGCCGGACCCGCAGGGAGACGTTGTCCTCCGGGTTGACGCGGACGGTCAGCCCGTCGGGATGGGAAACGGACGGATTCTCCGCGCTGAGACGGGTGTAACCGGTGATATGCAGTCGTCGTGGCAGGGAGATGGGCGGCAGGATCAGCGCCCCGATGACCAGGAAGGCGATGGCGCCGTAGACCCAGTTGCCGGCCGCCAGCCACTCCCCGAACTCCCGGAAGTGGTTGACGACCCGCTGCAGGGCCGAAGGGCCTTCCCTGGTCTTTGTATTGTTCGCTGCCATGGACTTCACCTCCGTATTGGCGTATTGCGTGTTCCGTTAGCGGCGGGAAAGGACGAACCGAACCGCGATGAACATCGCCAGGCCGATGAAAAAAATGCCCGCGATGCCTGCTACCCAGTGCACAATCACACTGCCGACCACACGAGCAAGCCATCGTGTAAAGCGAGCCCAAATAGATATCTGGCCTCCGGGGTTTTCCTGAGGTGAAGGGGTGGGTAACATCACGGCCGGCGTCGCGCCACCAGCACTACCCCGTTGCAGGGGCATAGCGGCCTCCAGTCGCCCGCCGGAGGCCAGGGCCAGCGCCACCTGGGCCGGGCCGTTGACCCCGTAGCCCGCCGGGGGCTGGACGGCGACCTGATATGTGCCGGGCTTCAGCCCGGGGAAGCAGTAGGGCTCGCTGATGCCGTCGGTGGTGTACTGGCCCACCAGTCCGGTGGCGTCGCTGAGCGAGAAGACGGCGTTGGGCAGGAGTTCCTCCGTCTCCGGCTGGCGGACCCCGTCCCCGTTGCGGTCGTGGAAGGCCAGCACGCAGACCTGACCGGCCTCCGGCGTCGGGGTGGGCACCGGGGTGGGGGTGGCCTCCGGGGTCGGGGTGGCCGTGGGGCAGGAGAGGACCAGTTCCTGCCCGACAAAGATCATCTTATTGGGCCCCAGCGAGCCGGCGTTCAGTCGCTCCAGTTCCTCCATCGGGATGCCATATTGCAGGGCAATGCCAAAGAGCGTGTCGCCGGGCTGGACAATGTGGACCCGGCAACCGTCCGGCCGGGGGGTCGGTTGAGGAAGGGGGGCCGGAGCGGGTGCGCTGGAGGTCTCAGATGCACCAGCAGAAGAACCGGGCGGCGAGGTCGGGGGCGGGGGCGGCGGCGTCGGCGATGCCTGCCCGATGGCCACCAGACTGGCGTCGTCAATGTAGACGTCGTTGTTGATGCGGGGAACCCGGTCCTGCCAGTCGGCGCGGGAGTGGATGAAAACGGTCACCGTACTGGATTGGGCCGTCGCCTCTACTTGAAAGAGTGTCCACTGGTCCCAGGCATTGCCCTCCGGCGAGCGGACGACGTTCGGCGAGGCCCAGTCGGTGCCGCCGGTGGGATCAATCCCCACCCAGACGTGCATCGGCGCCGGGTTATCCGAAAGGGGGGTCGTACGGCATTGATTCCAGGTCCCCGGCGCGGGCATACATGACCAGGTCTGAATCCACACGCTGAAGCGCAGACGGGTCCCGGGCTGAATGCCGCTGACCTGCTGGTAGAGCCCCGCCTCGTGCTGCCGGTTCCACGAAAAGTACTTCTGGGAAAGTTGCCCGGAGTGGACCCGGTTGGCGAACTCATAGGTGGCAACGCCCCGGAATTCCGGCCTCCCCCAGGCACAGCGGACATCCCCTCCGCAATAATCCGGTGCAACCGCGTAGGGCGGGGGATTATCCAGGTAGAAAGCCCGCCACCCCGGCGCGACCTGAACTTCCGGAATACCGTCCTGGAAGGGCCAGGCCTGACCCGGCCCTCCTTCTTCAAAATCACCGTTTCGTAACAGGTTCGGCCCTTCCTGGCTATGGGCCGGGTGCGGAAGGCTGAACAGAAGAATCGCGACCAGGACCATCCATCCGATGTATAGACGTTTCATCTGCCCTTTCTCCACGTAATGGTCTGAACAGGTATACGCCGCCGATTATAACACGGTTAGGGCAGGAGGCAAGCCAGTGAGCGGTTACGAGGGGCCCAAAATTGTCGGCGGTGGCCCAGGCTGTAAACGGCCCGGCTGAGGTTGCGCAGGGCGCCGGAAGCGCCCTCTCCCTTCCTTACTGAGCCTTTCCGAAACACGGGTTGCCCGGACGCGGAGAGGGGCGCTTTAGTGCCTCGTCTTTGCCTGAGCCTGACCGTTTACAGCCAGGCGGAAAGGCCGATGGCCCAGCCGGCAACCACCTACCCGGGGGGCCTGGCAAGCGCCATAAAGGCCGCCAGGCCTGCAGCAGGCTGACAGACGCACTACGCCGCCTGCAAACCGATTCGGGTAGGTAGTTACCCCAGCCCGACGAAATCGGGATACCCCCCACCGGTTACTCCTTCACGCCGACCTGGCCCAGGATCAAAAATTCGCCCCCGGTATCCCACCGGAGCCGCTCGCCCGTTTCCTCGCTATACAACCCGACCCGGACCGTCAGGGGGCCCACCGCATCCGCCGGAAGCCCCACTCCGTGGCGGTCGGTACAGGGCGTCCCTGGGGACGCCAGACAAGTTTCCAGAAACACCGCATCGTGCTGAGCAACCAGTCGGCCGTCTTCCGACATCAGGTGAACAAACACCTTAACGGGTCGGCCCGGGCGCGTGTGAACCAGCCAGTCCAGTTCCACCACCGCTCCCGACCCTGCCTCCGGGGTCAACCGGGCGCGAGTCAGTTCTATGGACCCGTCGGCCAACCTGCCCCGCACGGGCGACTCCACCAGCGGCCCCTGAGGGGTCACGTAGCCCAGGACCAGCGTGTCGCCAGCCCACCCTTCCCACATCGGGTAGAGCATCGGGTGGGCAGACAGCCAGGCCCGCAGGTCGTTGTTGGCCCCAATCGTGCCCTTGTACAGCACAAACCAGAGGCGAGGATGGCGCGCGATGGCCGCCTCCACCCGCTCCGCGATGACCGGCAACGGCTCCACAATCGGCTCCCAGGTCAGCGCGTAGGACCACGGCGCCCCCTGGCCCTTCCGGCTCTCCTCGTACCACCCGGCCTTGGCCAGGTTGTTGAAGAAAACCAGGTCACCCGAACGCAGAAGAGGGGAAAGGTATCGCCAGTCCGCCGTGGGGTCAAACGGGTCCACCACCTCCAACATCTTCGCGTACACATCCGAACGGACGGGCCAGAAAGTGACCAGCAGGACCGTGACGGCCAGGGCCAGGAGCCATCCGCTGCGGCGGCCCAGTTGCCCCAGCGCCCAGGCCAGGGCCAGCCCCAGGAACGGCGCGGCCGGGACGAAGTGCCGCACGGCGAAGAAACGGACCGCCTGGGCGCCGTAGGACACACCGACCAGCGGAATGGCAACCCCCAGGACCGGGAGAAGCAGGTGGACCCACTGGCGCCAGGGCGTCAGCGCCAGTCCGAGCAGGACCAGCCCTCCCACCACCCCGACAGCGGCCCATCCCCGCCCGTAGGCGAATACCAGACCGAAGACGGAGGGGCCGATGAGTTCAGCCATATTTTTGAGGGACTGGGCCAGCGGGCCAGGCTGAATCCGACTCTGGATGGTCCCGGACGCGTAGGCCAGCCAGGGGGCAAAGAGGAGAAGGGCGGTCCCGGCGGCCAACAGGATGGTCCGCCAGGCGCGCGGTCGGGTGAGCAGAACGTAGAGGTAGAGCGCCAGCAGGGGCCAGACGGTATAGTAGAGGAGATAGAGGGCGACGGCGGTGGCGAACCCTGCTCCCATTCGCCGGGCCCAGGTGGCCTTCTTTGTGGCCCCCAACAGTGCCCAGGTCGCCAGCAGGACACCCACCGGCGTCCAGGCATACATGCGGTTGACCTGCCCGTAGTAGACCAGAAGAGGCAGTGCCGCGTTACAGAAGGCCGCGATCAGGGCCACCCATCGGTCGGACCAGGCCTTCGCGGCCCCATAGGTCAGGGGAACAGTCAGCACTCCGGCCAGCACAGCCAGATAACGTGCTGCGAAAGTGTTCACCCCGACCAGCGACTGCCAGAGTTTGTAGAGGATGTAAAACAGTGGCGGATGCCACTCCAGAGCAGCAATCCGGATCACCTCGGGCCAGGGCAGGGTCCCATGGGCGACCGTCCAGCCTTCGTCCCAGCGCAATACCGGAGTGGCCAGTTGGACCATTCGGAGCGCAAACGCGCCCAGGCAGGCTCCGGCGACGAGAAGCCAGAGACGTCCGCTGGCCCGACGATGCCCTGTGAAGCGGTTAAAGCCCATCCTGAAAAAAGGGGTTGGGAGCAGCACCGTGGTGCCGCTCCCAACTCCGATTCCTGCCGTCTCACCGACGGCGGGAGAGGACGAAGACCACTCCGATGACCACCGCCAGCACCAGCAGGAGGATGCCGGCAATGCTGAGCATTCCCCGCAGGGCCTGCGACCAGAAGGACGGTTGTCCCTCAGTACCTGCGGGAGTCGGAAGCACGACCCCAGGGGTAGATGTCGCCACGGGCCCCTCCCCGCGTTTGGCGCCCACAGCCACATCCATCCGGGCTGCGCCTGCCAGAGCGACCATCATCTCCGACGGCCCGCTGGCCACATACCCGGCCGGAGACTGCATGCTCACCCGGTACGAACCCGGGGTCAGGCCCGAGAAGCAGTAGGGCTCGCTGATGCCGTCGGTGGTGTACTGGCCCACCAGACCCGCCGCGCTCCCCACGGCGAAGACCGCATTGGGCAGAAGTTCCTCCGTCTCCGGCTGGCGGAAGGTGTCGCCGTTGCGGTCGTGGAAGGCCAGGACGCAAATCTGGGCCGTCTCCGGGGTCGGGGTGGCTACCGGCGTGGGAGAGGCCGGCGGCTGGGTGGGTGGCGCGGGCGCCGTGACCCTGATTTTCACCCACAGTTCGCTGCCAGGGATGCGGGTGCCGCCGGTCTGGAGGACCCAGTTGCCGGTGTAGTCCCCCGGCATGGCCGGCGCGACCAGGTTGACGCTGATCTCCTTCACCTCCCCGGGCGCCACCCGCCCGATGGGCAGGGAATCCGGCCCGCCCATTTTCTCCCCGCCGACGAAGACCAGGACCGTGTTATCGGGCCAGGCGTCGGTGCCGGTGTTGCGCAACCGCCAGGTCTTGGTGAACGCCGCGCCGCCGTCAAAGGTCGTGCCGTCGGGGACCGTCTCCCCGGCGAAGGTGGCCTGGAAGCGGGGGCGGGTGGGCGTGTTGGTGGGGACGGGAGTGGGAGTGGCTGCCGGCGCCGCCACCACCAGTTGAGCATCGTCAAACCAGGCGTCGTTGTGTTTCAGCGGCTGCTGGTTGGTCATCCGGGCGGAGACGAAGACCGTCACCTTGCCGCTGGCACCGGCGGTGGCCTCCACCGAGACCTGCACCCACTGGTCGTTGACATTCACCGGCGCCGACCAAACGATACCGGGGTCATACCACAGCCCCTTGCCCTCCGGGTCAATTCCCACCTGGAAGTTGGGGTTCCAGCCCCCGTAGGACGGGCTGGGGAGGTCGTCGTTGCTGATGTGGGAACGGGCCCAGACGCTGAAGCGCAGCCGGGTCCCCGGCGCCACGCTAACGGTCTGCATCACGCCCCCGTGCCAGGGCATGTACTGGACCCCAACAGCCTGGGAGGAAGGGCCGCTCCGATAGAGGCCATATCCGTTGTAATCCCGCTCCACCCACCAGTTTGGACGGCAGGGCAACCAGTTGGGTGCCTGTTTGCATTTGTCTCCTGCATCTTCATGCCAGGGAGACCAGTTCGGCGCCGTGCTCCCCTCCCAGGCGTCAAACCCCGGGTTGGCCAGGAGGTTCTGCATGAAGGGGCGGGCCTGGGCCCGGGGGGCCAGCGCCACGGTCATCCCCAGGAGCAACAGCATTACGCCGAAGATTCGCAGTCTCGGTTTCATTGCATTCTCCCTCACTTTCTGCTTGCCCGATACTTGTTTGTTGATTATAGCACAATCCGGGGGGAGGGCAAACGGACGACGGGCCGGGGTGTGTTCCCGAAGTGTGGGCAACCCCGAGGCGAGGTGGCCTGCGCTCTTGCCCCTTTCCACAAGTTTGGCCTTTTCGCCCGCAGGGATAAAGGAAATATATTTTTCATTGGCTCGCCGGCAGGCTGAACTGGACGCTCCCGACAAAATCGGGACGCACCCACGGACCACAGACAACGGACAATAGCCGTCAGGAGTGCTGGCGCAGGAAGTCCAGCAGGACCCGATTGAACGCCACCGGCTGGTCGGTCGGGGTGGCATGGCCGGAGCGGGGGATGGTGACCAGTCGGGCACCAGGGATGCCGGAGGCCAGTTCCTCTTTGGCCCGCAACGGCACCACGGTATCCTCCATGCCGGCCACGACCAGGGTGGGGGCCCGAATGCGCCCCAGGTCGCGGCGGCCGTCGTAGCGGGCGGCCGCCATCATCGCCGCGCGGTACGCGGCGGGTTCATTGGCGCAGAGTCGTTGGTAGGCCACCCGCCGCAACCCTGCCTGGCCCGGTCGGGGGAAAAGTTCCTCCGCCTCCATCCGGGCGTGGAGCGCCAGGTTCACCAGCAGGGCCCCGAAACGGGTCAGGGTCCGATGCCACTCCGCCCATCCCTTCGGCCGCAGATAGGCGAAGGTGTTGACCAGCACCAGGGAGCGCACCCGCTCCGGATGCCGGATTGCCAGCGCCTGGGCCACCGCGCCGCCCAGGGAGAGCCCGACGATGTGGGCCGAATCCGTCCCCAAAGCCCTCAGGAATCCGGCAATGTCATCGGCCATCTGATGGACGGTGTACGGACCGGGAGGCTTGTCGCTCCGGCCGTGGCCGCGCAGGTCCGGCATCAGGACCCGGTAGCGCTGGCTCAGCACCGGCGCCTGGAGCAGGAACCAGTCCTCCGCACAGGAGCCCAGGCCGTGAATCAGCACGACTGCCGGGCCGTACCCCTGGGCCAGGTAGTGCATCCGCAGGCCGTCCACCTGGATGTACGGCATTGCTCCCTTCCCAAAAATCACAAGTGCCAGGCACCTCCCGAAGTGCCTGGCACTTTCCCTATTCCCGGACCGGCACCAGCCGCAGGAAGCCCCGGTTCCCTACCCGCAGAATGGCCTCCTTCTCCGGCTCAACGACGGTCTCCACACTGGTCACCTTCACCCCGTCCAGCAGGACACCTCCCTGCTGGATCAGGCGGCGGGCGTCGCTCTTGGAGCGGGTCATCCCGGCCGCGTGGATCAGGTCCACGATGTTCATCGGTCCCCGCAGTTCCCAGACGGGCATTTCCGGCGGGAGTTGTCGCTCCTGGAAGACCCGGCGGAAGTGCTCGGCAGCAGCCTCGGCGGCCGCCCGACCGTGGAAGATGTCCACAATCTCCCAGGCCAGCCGCTTCTTGGCCTCCATCGGGTGGATGGAGCCGTCGGCCAGGCCCGCTTTGATCCGGGCAATCTCCTCCGGCGGCCAGCGGGTCACCAGGTCAAAGTAGTTGGGCATTGCCTCGTCCGGGATGGACATGACCTTGCCGTACATCACCTCCGGTGGCTCGTCAACGCCGATGTAGTTGCCCATGCTCTTGGACATCCGCATTTTGCCGTCGGTGCCGACCAGGATGGGGTAGGTAATGCAGACCTGGGGAGGCAGGCCGTAGGCCTCCTGGATTTTCCGGCCCACTAACAGGTTGAAAAGTTGGTCGGTGCCGCCAATCTGGACATCGGCCCGGAGCATTACGGCGTCGTACCCCTGTGCCAGAGGGTAGAGGAATTCGTGCAGCCAGATGGCGTCCCCCTCCGCGTACCGTTTGGCAAAGTTCTCCCGCGCCAGGAACTGCTGAACGGTCACCTGCGCGGCCAGAAAGATGAAGTCCTCGTAGGACAGTTTGGAAAGCCACTCCCCGTTGTACCGCACTTCCGTCCGTTCCGGGTCCAGAATCTTGAAGGCCTGCTGGACGTAGGTGCGGGCATTGGCCTGGACCTGCTCGCGCGTGGGGCGGGGACGGGCCTTGTCTCGGCCGGACGGGTCCCCGATGAGCGCGGTGTAGTCCCCGATGACGAAGATGGCCTGATGGCCCAGGTCCTGGAAGAGCCGCAGTTTGCGCATGGTGACGGTGTGGCCCAGGTGGAGGTCAGGGGCCGTGGGGTCGTACCCGCAGTAAACCCGCAGGGGACGGCCTTCCTTCAGGCGCTCCCGCAGTTCCTGGGTCATGCGCTCTTTGATCTGGTCATCGCCAAATTCAGCCCCGTGCATCAGCAGGGCAACCTGTTCGTCTATGGACAACGGCTTCATGGCTGACTCCTTGGGGAAAGGATACAAGGGTGCAAGGGTGCAAGGATACAAGGATACAAGGGTACAGGGTACAAGGGTGAGATGAGCAGTGCTGGTAGAGGACAGGCGGGGGCGGATTGCAGCGCGGGCGGAGGGGCGGGCCCGTGCGGCCGCGCTACAATCCGCTAACGTAGATGTAGGTGAGCGCTCTCCAGCCGTTCATGGTGGTTTCCCTCACGGGGGCGTTTTCATGATAACCGAATTTGCCCGAATTGCAAGTGGCGGGACAAAAACACTCTTTTCATCATCCGGCCTCTCATTGCAGCGGCCAGAAAACGGGCACCAGCGCCAGGACCGCGCCGAAGACCAGCAACGTCAGCGGCCAGCCGACCCGCAGGTAGTCCCGCGCCCGGTAGCCGCCGACGTTCATCACCAGCACATTGACCGGGTGCCCCAGCGGGGTCAGGAAGGTCGTGGAGGTCGCCAGAGCGACGGTCATCGCCAGCGCCTGGGGGCTCAGCCCGGTCTGGCGGGCGACCTGGATGGCGATGGGCGCGATGATGGAGG
>Ga0272449_1004710_pt1 | contig 10991 bp, 7 predicted proteins | sample YNPCB0241_FD_198679 | JGI IMG/M metagenome (GOLD analysis project Ga0272449, IMG submission 198679) | Hot spring sediment microbial communities from Yellowstone National Park, WY, United States - YNP-CB-024-1 | ecosystem: Environmental > Aquatic > Thermal springs > Hot (42-90C) > Sediment...
TGTCGTGTCGCTGGCGCCCTGCATCGTCGAAACCAGGTGCCCGACGAAGCTGTCCGGACCGTGGGTCTTCATGAGTTCGGCCGCCACGCCCAGGGCCGCGCCGCCGGAAAGGGGCCTGAGGATGGCGTGGGGCAGCACTTCCACCGGGAACCCCAGGCGGGCCAGGCCGGGGCCTAATACCTGGCCCATGACCTCCATGGCCCCCGACTGGCGAAAAACTGTGATGGCCACCAGCATGGCCACCAGGTAGGGAATGAGCTTTATGGCCAGGGCAAAGCCCTGTTCCGCCCCCTCGACGAAGGTCTCGAAGACCTTTACACCGCGGGCGGCCGCCACGAGGGGAACGATCAGGATGAAAAGGGGAATGGCCCAGCGGGAGATTTCGCTGACGAACTGGTACACGGCGTACCCTCCGGTTCGCTGCGCGGCGGGCGGAAACCGGGTCGCGGCGATCCTAACGGTGACCGTACAGGCGCCGCAAGATCCGATCCGCGACGACGGCCGAGAGCATGCCGCAGGCCGTGGCGCAGATGGTGGTTCCCACCACGGCCGTGGGGTCCTGCGAACCGTAGATGGCGCGCAACCCCACCACGGTAGACGGCACCAGGGTGAGGCACGAGGTGTTGAGGGCCAGGAAGGTGCACATGGCCGGCGAAGCCAGATCCGGGGTGGGGTTCAGTTTCTGCAGCTCACGCATGGCCAGCAGGCCCATGGGGGTGGCCGCGTTGCCCAGGCCCAGCACGTTGGCGCTGAGGTTCATGACTATGGCTCCGATGGCGGGGTGGTTCCGCGGCACCTCGGGAAAGAGCCAGGCCGTCAGCGGGCGCACCAGGCGTGCCAGCATTCGCACCAGTCCCGCGGTCTCTGCCAGGCGCAGGATGCCCAGCCAGAAGGAGATGATGCCGATCAGGCTCAGGGCCGTCTTGACCCCCAGTTGGGCGCCGTCCAGGGCCGCCTTCGTCACCACATCCACCTGTCCCCTAAAGCCCGCCACCACCACACCGCAGAGGATCATGGCCAGCCAGACGTAGTTCACCATACGATCTCCCCCCGGCTACCTTATGAAGCGCGGGCGGCCCGTAGAACCGCGGGGCGGTTCGCAGCACGCCCTATTTCAGGAAGCCAGCGGCACGCGTGATTCGCGGCCCCGGCACCGACCGGGGGCACGGCACAAGCTTACCGCCGGATGACTCGGAAGACGCGGAAAAATTATACCCGCCGGCACCCGTTTTCGTACCTGAAGGCGCCTCCGTTCCAGGTGACCATCGTACCGGCACCCGGTTCTCATGCCCCGGTGTCCGGCCACCCGACCCGGTCGCCGCCCTTTGCGCTCATCCCGTGGCCCTGAGGAGCGGGTGCCGGAACACGTCCTCCAGCCCGGCCTCCGCGACCCGGGCCCGCACGACCGCGGGGTCCGTGGTGTACAGCCCCAGCCGGCACATGCGCTCGAAGTAAAGGGCCCCGGAAAAGGTATATTTCCTTTCCAGGCCGCCCGGCTGGGTCATTTCCCGGTGCATGAAGGCGATGATATCGCCCACCGCCAGGGTCGCCGGCAGGACAAGCGGTTCCCGGCCGGCCAGCAGCCGTACGGCGTTGTGGCCGGCCAGCAAACCCGTGGCAATGGCCTCGGTGTGCCCCACCAGGGGGCCGGTTTTCTCGCCGGCGCAGAAAAGGTTGGCCACGCCCCGCACCCGCAAGCTGTCGTGGCAGGGCGCGATGGCCATGAACCGCACCGAGTTGCCCCGGCCGCCGGAATAAGGATCCGCGTAACGGGCCTCGGCAAAACCGGGGAGCGTGCGCAGATGCTCCAGGGGGAAGAAGGGGGTCATGAGTTTGGCGTGACCCGTGTCCAGCAGGATGAGGTTGGTGGCGTAATCGGGCAGGGCGTACTGCTGGCAGGCCTTGCGGGGGAGCATCTCGGTCTTATGCAGTTCCGGGGGCAGGGGAATGACCACCACGCCTTCGCGTTCCAGTTGAGTAACCAGCTCCGGGGCCAGGGAGTTTTTGTCCAGCTTGCAGGACCCGCTCATGGCTTCGAAGTGGGGAAAGCCTTCCCCGGCCTGAAGTTCGGCCACGCCGGCGGCGGCCGTCAGGCTTACCCGCGGACCGAAGCTGGGGCACCGCAGCACGCACATGGCGCACCCCGTACCGTACCGGGCGCAGTTCTGCGCCGGCCCGGCCGTGCCGGTGGCGTCCACGAAGGCGTCCCCCCTGATTTCCGAGCCCCGGGCCGCCACCGCGGCCGCCAGCGCGTCTCTTTCGCGCACCACCCCCACGATTCTGGTCTGCAGCAGCAGCCGCACCCCGGCCTCCCTTAAAAAGCGCCGGACCAGCGGCTCGATGCGCGTTACGTCGTAGAGGAGGGCGTGGCGGTGGCCCGGAAAATCCAGATTGCGGTGCCGGGCCACCGCTTCGATAACCCCGAAAAACTCACGGCCGCCCAGGGCCATGATCTCCTCCGCGGCTGTGAAACGGCCGTTGTTCCTCATTATCCCCCCGACCAGACCCGTGCCCAGCAGCATGTCGGTCCTTTCGATCAGGGTCACCTCGGCCCCGGCCTGCCGGGCGGCCCAGGCCGCGGCGCAGCCCGCCCATCCGCCGCCGACCACCGCCACATGCACCCCGCGTACCCCCCGCGCTTAGCAAGCCTTGCTCCATGATATGCACCGGGGGTGACTCGGCGCGCGGGCTATCGGCTGTCCCTCTTCCGGAGGCCGCGGTGGGCAGGCCACCGACACCTCACCGGGCCGAGAAAGTCTCCTGGCCGGCGGCCAGTCCGGTGAGCACCTCCACCAGCAGGCCCAGCAGCGTACCCGGCCTCTCGACCACCGCGGACGGGACCCCGTTCTGCCCGGCCTACCGTTGTTCGGTTCGGCCTCGTTCCGCCAGCACTTCGAGGAAAACCCGGACCAGCGACGGGTCGAACTGGCTGCCGGCCCCGCGCTCCAGCTCCCGCGCCGCCGCCTCCTCCGTCAGGGCCGGGCGATAAGGTCGGTCCGTGGTCATGGCATCGAAGGCGTCGGCCACGGCAATGATCCTGGCCGGCAGGGGGATCTGCTCGCCGGCCAGGCCGTCGGGGTAACCCTTTCCGTCCCACCGCTCGTGGTGGTGCAGCACGGCCGGGATGACCGGCCCCAGGGACCGCACCGGCCGCAGGATGTTGGCGCCGTGCACCGGGTGCTGCCGCATCTGCTCCCACTCGGCCGCCGTCAGGGGTCCGGGTTTGTTGAGCACGGCCGGGTCCACGTGGATCTTCCCCAGGTCGTGCACCAGGGCCGCCACCCTGAGCTCGCGCAGGCGCTCGCCGTCAAGGCCCAGACCCCGGGCCAGCCAGGTGCTGTAGCGCACCACCTGCTCCGAGTGGTGAAAGGTGTAGCGGTCGCGGGCGTTGATCACGGCTAGCAGGGACTTCACCGTGGTGATGAGGGCGCCGCGCTCCCCGGCCAGGGCCTCGCGCAGTTCCTCCAGGGCGCTGTAGTAGACTTCCACCCGGTTGCGGGCCGTCCTCTTGGCCTCGTAAAGGGCCGCGTCGGCCCGGCGCACCAGGTCCGCGCAGGTGCGCGCGCTGCTGGGGTAAAAGGCCAGCCCCACGGACACCGTGAGCCGGCCGCCGGGCAGGATCTCGCGGCCGGGGAAGGGGTAATCCGCCACGACACGCCGGATACGCTCGGCCACCTCCACCGCGGCCGTGCTGTCGGCCCCGGCCAACAGCACGGTGAACTCGTCGCCCCCGTAGCGCGCCACCAGGTCCGTCTCCCGCACACACCCGACCAGCACCCGGCCGAACTCCTCCAGCAGGCGGTCCCCCTGGGGGTGGCCCAGGGTGTCGTTGTAAACCTTGAAGTGGTCCAGGTCGATCATCAGCAGGGCCAGGGATCGGCGCGCGGCCCGCGCCTCCTCCACGGCCTGCGCCAGGAGCTCCATGAAGGTGCGGTGGTTGTAGAGCCCGGTCAGGCCGTCCCGGTCGGCCAGCTCCCGAAGTTGGTCAACCTGCGCGGCCAGCTCCCGCTCCCTCTCCCACTGGGCCGTCACGTCGCGCACCACGGCCATGCCGCCGAGCACCCGGCCCCGGTCGTCCCGCCAGGGCAGCAGGTCCACCGTCAGGCAGCGCTCTTTCCCGCCGGGCAGGCGCAGGGTGACCTTCTGGTCCCGCCTTCCCTCCCCGGTGCGCAGGACCTCTTCCAGGAGACGACCGGTGGGGCCTACGGCGGCCAGGGGGCGGCCCGCCACGTCCCGCCGGCGCAGGCCCGTCATTTCCTCGAAGGCCCGGTTGACGGCCACCACCCGGCCCCGCCGGTCCGCCACCACCACGGCGTTGAGGGTGGTGAGCAGGACCAGCTCGCTGACCAGGAGGGCCCGGCTCACCACCGCGGCGCCGGCCGCCACAGCCCCAAGGGCCAACAGGCCCGTCACCGTCACCCCTAGCGAGAACCGGGCCGCAATGCCGGCCAGGCGAGCCAGGGTCTCGGCCAAGTCATCGCCCAGGCGGCGCCGCTGAAAGGCCGCGAACTCGTCGGCCGCGGCCAGCAGTTGCTCCCGCGCCGCGTCATCCCGTGCACCGAACCACCACCGGACCCGGGCGTCGGCGATGATCCGGAGCAGTTCCTGGCCCTGTGCGGTGCGCACCGTGCCCTGCAAGGCCACCAGGGCCCGGTCAAGGGCCGCGGCCGCTTCCTGCCAGCGGGCGCGGTATTTTTCATTGCCCGAGGCGAACCATTCCTGCTCGGCCAGGGCCATTTCCCGGGCCCGGGAGGCCACCTCCAGGGCCAGCCCGATCTTTTCCAGGCGCTCGCCCAAAAGGCCCGGCAGGACCACGTTCAGGGTGCGGTAACCCCACCAGGAAAAACCCGCTGTCAGGCCCGCGCCGACCGCGCTCAGCGCCACCAGCAATACCAGCCACCGTGCCAGGTCCCGCCAGCCCACGGGTTGTTCCCTCCCGCAAGGGGCCTCAGTCGACCTTGAAGCGGCCGGCCAGTTCCTCCAGTTCGGCGCCCAGCCGGCCCAAACTTTCGGCCGCCGCGGCCACTTCCTCCATGGCCGCGCTCTGCTCCTGGGCCGTGGCCGCCACGCTCTGTACGGCGCCGGCCACCTCCCCGGCGGCCCCGGCCACGGCCTTCACGCGCTCCGTGAGCCCGGCCACACGCTCCTCCACGGCGGCGAAGGAGGCCCTGACCCTCTCCACCACCGCCGTGCCCTGGGCCACCTGCTGCCGGCTGGCCTCCACCGCGGCCACGGTGCGGTCCACCTCGCCCTGGATGGCCCCCACGAGGTCGTAGATGGCGCGGGCGCTCTCGGCGGACCGCGCCGCCAGCTTGCGCACCTCCTCGGCCACCACGGCGAAGCCCCGGCCGTGCTCCCCGGCCCGGGCCGCCTCGATGGCCGCGTTCAGGGCCAGGAGGTTGGTCTGGTCCGTGATCTCGGTGATCAGGTCCAGGATGCGGGTGATCTCCTGGGACCTCTGCTTCAGGCCGTCCATAAGCTCCGCCACGTGGCCCGCGGCCCCGGAAATGGCCCCTATCTGCCCGGCCACCTCCTCCAGGTCCCGCCGCCCGGCCAGGCTCGCGGCCGCAGCCTGCTCCGCCGCCCCGACGGCCGCCTGCACATCACTGCTCACCTGGTCCACCGTGGCCGCCACCTGGTTGATGGTGGAGGCCGTTTCGGTGGCGCCGGCGGCGGTCTGCTGGGCGTTGAGGGTGAGCTGGTGGGCGGCCCCGGCCAGCACCCGGGAGCGGTCCTTGAGCTTGCGCACCAGGTCCTTCAGCACCTCCACCACGTCGTTGAAGGCGATGGCCAGCAGCCGCAACTCGTCCCTGGTGGGCGTGGCCACCTCACCGTGGGTCAGGTCCCCGCCGGCCACGGCCTCGGCCTCCCGGACCATCCTCTGCACCGGACGGGCGATGCGGTGGGCCGCCAGGAAGGCCGTCAGGGCCAGGACCGCCAGGTACAGCCCTCCCGCGGCGGCGGTTTTGGCCTGGCGGGCCGCCACGTCGCGGGCCGTCTTTTCCATGGAGTAGCCCACGCGAAAGGCCCCCCAGTGGCGTCCCCGGACGTAGATGGGGCTGGACACGTCCCACATGACCTCACCCGTGTCGCGCCGGTACTCCTGCAGGAGGTAGGGCTGGGTGTTACGAGCCGCCCGCAGCCCCACCGGATCGTTGAAGATCCGCTTGGTGCGGTTGGTGAGCTTGTCCCCCTGGGACCACCTGGTGTTGTGGGTGGGCAGGTAGCCGTTGGCGTCCACGGCCGCGGCGAAGACCACGTGGTCGTCCTGAAGGTAGGCGTCCTGGACCCGCCGCAGGTGGGCGTCGGTGTACCAGTCGTAGGCGGTGTGGTACTTGGGCGGATCCGTGCCCGGAATGAGGCGGTAATTGGTGTCGAAGAGTTGCTCCATCGTCAGCTCGCCCCGCGCCAGGGCGTCCTCCAGGAGCTGCGCCACGGCCTCGGCCCCGGACCGGGCCAGGATGCCGGCCTTTTCCAGATGCTGCTGCCGCACGCTCCGGGCCTCCATGATGAGGGTATAAATGAGGACCGCCGCGAACACCGGCACCAGAGCGGCCAGCAGCAGGGCGGTCACCCGGAAGCGCATGGTGTGGTACCAGGGCAGCCGGTGGTGCACCTCCTCGTAAACGATGCACTGCCGGCAGTTCCAGATCTTCTCTCCCACCGTGCCCTGGACTTCCCCGTGGCACAGGGTGCCGGTGACGGTCCAGCAGCGCCGGCCCGCCTGCTGCAGGTAGGCGGGGCACTTGCTGTAGCGCTCCGGCGGGCAGTTCATATATTCCCAGCACTGCTTGCGTCGCGCCATTGTTTTCCACCCCCCTCATGAAAAAAGTGTCCGGTCGGTCGCCCCTCCTTCCTGCCACCTCCCTCCCGGACCGGGGACGTGATGGCCCACCTTGTGCTTCGCGCCACGAAAGCAGGACCGGACCCGCCCCCGCCGTTGCGGATCGCAGGGCGTCAGCGGTTCCCTTGTACTTTTCGACACAAGAATGGTGGTTCCTGCCTTCCCGACCCGTCGCACTATTACAAACAGTGGCCCGCCGTACCCCTTGTGCGAGGGTACACCCTCGGGTTAGAATGGACCGGAAAACGCCGTCGCCGGCAGGCTACGTCCCCGGCAAAGGGAGGGGCGGAGGATGAATGTGGTTCCGGGGCAGTTGAGGACGGGTCGCGGTCCGTACACCTACCAGGACTACGCCCGCCTTCCCGAAGGAGCGCCCTATCAGCTCATCGGGGGGGAACTGGTGATGACGCCCTCGCCCACGCCCTACCACCAGATGGTGTCCGTGAAGCTTCTGTTGCAGATGGCGGGCTATGTCCTCCAGAAGAACCTGGGCGTTGTTTTGGACGCGCCACTTGACGTGTACCTTGAGGAGACGGAGACCTACCAGCCGGACCTGATCTTCATTTCCAACGAGAGGATGCACATCATCGAAAAGGAGCGCATCAAGGGCGCTCCGGACCTGGTGGTGGAGATTCTCTCCCCCAGTACCGGTTACTACGACCTGCGGAGCAAGTACCGGGTGTACGAAAAAAGCGGGGTCAGGGAGTACTGGATCGTGGACCCCCGACACAGGTCCGTGCAGGTCTTTTGCTTGCGGGAAGGGAAGTTCGTCCTGGACCAGGAAATGGAGGAGCAGGGGACGGTCAGGTCGCGGGTGATACCCGGGTTCGAACTCCGGATCGAAACCATCTTTTGAGCCTCAGCAAAATCCCACCCGGCACCCGTGCCGGCGCCCCAGGCGCGCCAGGCGTTCCGGCAGGCCGCGCAGGTATCCCCGGCGGTCGGCCAGATAGCGCTCGAGGTGACCCGTGGCCCGGCGCAGGTGCCGGGCGTAGGCTTCCCGCAGACGCCCCACGGCCGTCGGGTAGGGATTGAGGGCATCGACCAGGATTTCCCTGACGCCGGCGGCCCGCAGCGCGGCCATTAGTTCCTCGAGGGTGCCAGGCGCGTCCGTGACCCCGGGCAGCAGCGGCGCCACGAAGGCCCATACCGGCACCCCGGCGGCCAGTAAATGCGATGCGGCCCGGAGGCGCGCCCGGGGCGGAGGGGCCCCCGGCTCCAATACGGCCGCAATCTCATCGCGGATCGTCGTGACCGTAAACCCCACGGAGGAATTTCTCAGGCGCCTCAAGAGGTCCGCGTCCCGCACCACCAGGTCCGACTTGGTCAGCACTTCCACCTCGGCCCCCGGGCATACCTCGACAAAGGCCTCCAGGCACGCCCTGGTAAGGCCGTACTCCGCCTCTGCGGGCTGGTAGGCGTCGGTTACGGTGCCCAGCAGGATCCGGCCCGCAAGGTCCCCCTTGCGGGTCAGTTCGCGCCGCAGGACCTCCGCGAAGTTCGCCTTGGCGGCCACAAACTCCCCCCACCGCGCCGGATGGCCGGAGAAGCGCAAGACGGTGTCCGCGTAGCAGTACCGGCACCCGTGGGCGCAGCCCAGGTACGGGTTGAGGCAGTATCGGTAGCCCGGGATGCGGGTCCTGTTGAGGGCGGTTTGGCAGCGGATTTCCCGAACTGTCACGACCCGGAACCGGTCCCCTTCCATGCCTGCCCCTGCGGCTCTCACGTTTCAATCCCGCACGGCCCACATGGCGCACGCCATCGGCCCCGCAAGTAAGGAGACGGGACCCTCCCCACCCCCTGCTCGGGACCGCAAGAGGGGGGTCCCCACCGCCCGGCGGGGACCCCCTTCGGTTTTTCACGCTTTGCTTCACCGCAGCGGCAACAGAGGCACGATGAGCAGGGCCACCACGTTGGCCACCTTGATCATGGGGTTGATGGCCGGACCGGCGGTGTCCTTGCACGGGTCCCCCACGGTGTCGCCCGTGACAGCCGCGGCGTGAGTGGGCGTACCCTTGCCGCCGAAGTGGCCTTCCTCAATGTACTTCTTGGCGTTGTCCCACGCGCCGCCGCCGGAGGTCATGAAGATGGCCAGGAACAGACCCGTGATAATGACGCCCATCAGCAAACCGCCGAGGGCCTTGGCGCCCAACAGGAAGCCAACGAGCAGCGGGGTGGCCACCGGAATGATACCCGGCGCGATCATTTCCTTAATGGCCCGCTTGGTCACGATGTCCACGCAGGTGCCGTACTCGGGCCGGGCCTTGCCCTCCATGAGGCCCTTGATCTCGCGGAACTGGCGCCGCACCTCGTTGACCACCTCGTAGGCCGCCCGCCCCACGGCACCCATGGCCAGGGAGCAGAACAGGAAGGGCATGGCGCCGCCGATGAACAGACCCGCCAGCACCCAGGGGTCGTTGATCATAAAGTTCAGGGTGGCGCCGCGTTTTAGTTCGATCTCATAGGTGTAGGCGGCGAACAGCACGATGGCCGCCAGGCCCGCGGAGCCGATGGCGTAACCCTTGGTCGTGGCCTTGGTGGTGTTCCCCACGGCGTCCAGCGGATCGGTGATGGCCCGGATCTCGGCCGGCAGTTCCGCCATCTCGGCGATGCCACCCGCGTTGTCCGTGATGGGGCCGTAGGAGTCGATGGCCACGATGATGCCGGTCATGGAAAGCATGGCCATGGAAGCGATACCGATGCCGTACAGGCCGGCCTCACCGCCGCCGCAGACCAGGTAAGATGTGATGATGCCGGCCACGATCACCAGGGCAGGCGGCACACTGGCCTCCAGCCCCACGCTGATGCCGCTGATGATATTGGTGGCGTGGCCGCTCTGGGAGGCCACGGCAATGGTCTTAACGGGACGGAACTTCTTGGAGGTGTAGTAGTCCGTCAGGAAAACGATGGCCACCGTGACCACCACACCGATGAGAGCCGGCCAGAAGAACGTGGAGGAGCCGAAGAGATAGATGGTAGCAGGATAGAATCCGATGAGTGCCAGTACGGCAGAGGCAATTAACCCTTTGTAGAGGGCCGTCATGATGCCCTGGCCCTCGCCCAGCCTGACGAAGTAGCCGCCGATGATGCTGGCCAGAATGGAGATGGCGCCCAGCACCAGCGGGTAAACCATGTACTGCTCTTGCTGGGCGTAGAACAGGTAGCCGAGGAGCATGGCGCCGATGGCCGTAATGGCGTAGGTCTCGAAGAGGTCCGCCGCCATACCGGCACAGTCGCCCACGTTGTCGCCCACGTTGTCGGCGATGACCGCCGGGTTGCGCGGGTCGTCCTCCGGGATGCCGGCCTCGACCTTACCCACCAGGTCCGCCCCCACGTCGGCGCTCTTGGTGTAGATGCCGCCGCCCAGACGGGCGAACACGCTGATGAGGCTGCCGCCGAAGCCGAGACCCACCAGGGAGATGGGGTCCTTAAAGGCCAGGTACATGCCGGCCACGCCCAGCAGACCGAGGCTCACGCACATCATGCCCGTGAAGGAGCCGCCCTTAAAGGCCACCAGTAGGGCGTAGGGCAGTCCCTTCTTGGCCGCCTCGGCCACACGCGCGTTGGCCCTGGTGGTGATGTGCATACCGGCGTAGCCGCAGGCACCGGAAAACACGGCCCCCACTACGAAGCCCAACGCCGTCTTCCAGCCCAGACCGATGAAGATCAAAACGGCCACTATGATACCGACCACCGCAATGGTCTTGTACTGCCGGTTCAGGTAGGCCTGGGCCCCCTCCTGGATGGCGCCCGAAATCTCCTGCATCCGCGCCGTGCCGGCCGGATGCTTCATGGTCCAGGACGCCAGGTACACGGCAAAGAGAATGCCCACGACGGCCGTTATGATGGCGAAGTAGGAGTACTGATCCAAGGTCACACCTCCTATGTGCTCGTCAGTGCAAAGCTGAACAACCAACCGACCAAATCTTCCTGCAATTACCGCTCTGCTTCGCCCGTCCCCACCTCCCGCTGCCGCGACAGCACGGTTCGGCTTTGGCCCACCGCCACTCGGGTTAATCAAGTGTCAGGCGGCCACTTCCCCTGCCCGAACCTTGTACCGACTTTAACATAAGGTAGTATAGCACAGAGCAGAAATAACCTCAAGCCCCGGAAAGGGCCGTCTGTTCCTCAAATCTCGCACCACCGC
>Ga0272449_1004711_pt1 | contig 10989 bp, 9 predicted proteins | sample YNPCB0241_FD_198679 | JGI IMG/M metagenome (GOLD analysis project Ga0272449, IMG submission 198679) | Hot spring sediment microbial communities from Yellowstone National Park, WY, United States - YNP-CB-024-1 | ecosystem: Environmental > Aquatic > Thermal springs > Hot (42-90C) > Sediment...
GACCGCTGTGGCGCCCTGGACCTCGTGGTCGTAGCGGCGAATGACGCATTCCTTGCTGGCGATGTTTGGGCAGCGCAGAAGTGCCAGCACGATGTGGGAAAGCTCTTTCCGCTCAGGAGGGGGCTCAAGCCGCAACGCTGGTTCGCGCCAGATCGCCTTGAGGTGGCGCCGGGGCAGCCCATCGTGCAGGAAGGCCATATCCAGATCTGCCACCAACCGGCCCTTGTGAAACACGCGCAGGCTTTTGTCCGCCGTGAACTCGCCTATGACGGTCATCTCGACGTCCAGGGCCCGGCAGATTGATTCCAGCCGGGGCAGTTTCTCCTGTGGGACGGCCAGAACCATTCTCTCTTGGGCCTCTGAGAGCCAGATCTCCCAAGGGTCCAGGCCCGGGTACTTGAGCGGAGCTTTCTCCAGTTCCACCCGGGCGCCTATCTCCTTGCCCATCTCCCCTACGGCCGAAGAGAGGCCACCGGCGCCGCAGTCGGTGATCGCGTTGTAGAGCCCTTCGTCGCGCGCGATCATGATGGCCTCGAGCAGTTTCTTCTCCGTAATTGGGTTGCCGATCTGCACCACGGAGCCAACCCGAGCGCCAGTATCGGCGGCCAGCTCTGCCGAGGAGAAGGTGGCGCCGTGGAGGCCATCCCTGCCGATGCGCCCGCCGAGCATGACGATCGCATCCCCTGGCTGTGCCCGACGGCGGTGGCGACCCTTTGGCGCAATGCCCACGCAGCCGCAATAGACGAGGGGGTTGGCCAAGTAGCCGTCATCGAAGAGGATTGCGCCATTCACCGTCGGGATGCCCATTTTGTTTCCGTAATCCTCTATGCCGGCCACCACCCCCAGGAATACGCGCCGCGGGTGCAGTACACCAGGCGGCAGGTCCTCGAAACGCCAGTTCTGATACCCGAAGCAAAGAACATCGGTGACCGCGATTGGCCGCGCCGACACACCGATGATGTCCCGCACGACGCCGCCGACGCCGGTGTTTGCGCCACCGAAGGGCTCCAGGGCCGAAGGGTGGTTATGAGTCTCTACCTTGAAGGAGACCTCGGTCTCTTCATCAAAGTCAATGATGCCGGCGTTATCGGTGAAGGCGGAGCGCACCCATGGGCGATCCAGCCTGTAGGTGGCAGCCGCGATGTACGTCCGCAACAGCCCATCGATCCGCTCGCGCTCCACACGGCCTGCTTTGTGTTCCTCGTAATCGATGAGCGCTTTGAACGTCTTATGGACACAGTGCTCTGACCAGGTCTGTGCCAGAGTCTCGAGCTCGACATCAGTGGGATCCCGGCCAAGGCGGGCAAAGTGAGCGGCAATAGCGCGCATTTCGCCCCGGCTGAGAGCGAGGACCCTCTCGCGGCTCAGGCGCTCTAGCTCGTCATCCCCCATTGCCGAGAGGGGGATGAACTCGACTTTCTCGCCGTGACCGACTTGGCCAAGCGGGAGTTCTGGGACGATCTGGCCAAGGCTATAGCGCTGTATGACCGGGTTGCAGAGCAAGCGCTCGGCAAGGGTGCGCAGCTCTTGTTCGCGCAATGCTCCGTGCACAACATAGCGTGTCCCTGTGGCAGCGGCGGAAAGAGAGAGCACGCCGATTGTGCGAGCCGCGGCAATAAGGCTCTCGGCTTCAGCGTCCGTCACCCCTGGGTGAAGGCAGACTTCGATCACCTGTGCCCCGTGGCCCACGGATGGGCCGGAAGATAGAGATTCCGTAAGCTCCGCGATGCTGTAGGTCGAAACGACCGGATCGCATAGCAGTTCTTGGCACAGGCGGTGGCACTCTGCCAGGGTGAGTTCTCCCGCCAGAAAGTACAGATCGGACACCCTGATGCTCTCGATAGGTGGCAGACCAAGGGTACTGGCCTCCTGGCAGAGGGCCTGCCCACGCCAGTCTATCTGGTCAGGCTTGAGGTCCACCTGCACCCGGTACAGGCGCATTGCCTTGAGACTAACCTCCGATGAGGCCAACTTTACTGTTATCTCCAAGGGTGAGCTTATACGCCTTTGGCTTGAGCGGGGAGCGCGTGATCTCGACATTGCGCCCGATGACGCTGTCTTCTATACGCTGGTCCACATCGCAGATGCGCGAGTACTCCATCACGATGCTGTGCTCTATCTCGCTTCCCCGAATCTCGCAATGGTGGTAGACGCTGGTGAACGGGCCTATGTAGGAATTGATGACCTTGGTGTGCTCGCCAACGATGGCTGGGCCGCGGATGACGCTGTTTATGACCTGTGCGCCCTCCTCGATGACCACCTTGCCGATGAGCTGTGAATCGCTGTCCACGAAGCCGTGGCAAGCTGGCTCGAGCTCGTCGAGGACAAGACGGTTGGCATCCAGCAGGTCCTCCATCTTGCCAGTGTCTATCCACCATCCCTCGTGGATGTGAGGGTGCACAATCAAGCCCTTATCGATAAGGTATTGAATGGCGTCGGTGATCTCGAGCTCGCCGCGCCAGGAAGGCCTGATGTTGTTCACGGCTTCGAAGATATGCTCATCGAACATGTAGATGCCAACTAACGCAAGGTCGCTGCGCGGCTCCGCGGGCTTCTCCACCAGGCGGGCTACTCGCCCATCCTCTAACTCAGCCACGCCAAACTGGCGCGGATCGGGCACGCGCTTCAGCACTACCTGTGCGTTCCAGCTAGCCTTCTCGAACTGTTCCACAAGGGGCCGGATCCCACCTTGAATGACGTTGTCCCCGAGGAACATGACGAAACGCTCACTGCCAATGAAGGGCTGAGCAATCTTCACAGCGTGGGCGAGGCCCAGTGGTGCATCCTGTTTGATGTAGGTTACGCGCGCGTTCCAGCGGGAGCCATCTCCCACTGCGGCCTGCACCTCTGCCGCAGTATCGCCCACAACGATGCCTATCTCCGTTATGCCGGCATCCACGACAGCATCCAGCACGCGGAAAAGCACAGGCCGGTTGCCCACTGGCACCAGTTGCTTGGCGCTCGTATAAGTAATGGGGCGAAGCCTTGTGCCACGACCACCGCTCAAGATGAGAGCTTTCATCGTGCTGCCTCCTGTGGGGACCTTATGGCCAGAGGAACGGCCCAGCCCTGCCTTCTACAAGCACGGCGCCTAACACTGTCCCCCCAACTTCGGCGATCGTGCGCTGCGCGCGCTGCAGCGCCTGCCGTGCAGTGCGGTATGTCGCCGCAACTAGGATGGTGCCGCTCAGTTTCTGGGCCAAAGAAGCCGCCTCCGAGGCCTCAAGTGCTGGGGCAGTGACAACCACAACGGTTGCAAACCGCTCCGCGAGCGAAGCGAAGAATGCCTCTGCCCTTTGTGTGGCAAGCAGCCTGGCTGGGACCGGATCCGTGGCGCCCGCAGGCAGAAGTGAAAGCCACGTGGACGGGCCTTCCCTGAGGCAATCCGGCTCCTGAGCTGTGCCGGCCAAGGCCTGCTGGAGCCCTGGTGCGAGGGGCAGCGAGAAAAGCTCGTGCAATTGGGGCCGACGCAGGTCGGCGTCGACCAGGCATGTGCTCACCTGCGCCTCGGCGAGTGCAAGCGCCAGGTTAGCGGCGACAAAGTGCCTGGGCTCAGCCCACGTAGGGGAGGTGACAAGTGCGGCCCTTTGCGGGGCCTCCTTCAGCGCGTGCTGCAGCCGCGCTGCTAACAGGCGAAAGGACTCAGCTCGAGGCGAAGCTGGCTCCTGTAATACCGGCAGCTCCTTGGCAGCGTTAGGCCTCATGATCTCACGCCCCTCCCCTCAGCTGTTTTAGAGGAAAAGATAGGCAATAGTGGCAAGCAGGATCCCTAGCGCGATGCCCCCCATAAGCGGGATTGAGCTCCCCACTGCGAGGGCCTGCCGCCAGTGCCCCCGGGGTGGCGGTTCGGCTGCCGGCACGGCTGCAAGCAATCGTATGTCCTCTAGCCAGGCGAGGTCCCCTGCCGAGCGCACAAAACGCGAGTCGAGCCATTCAAGGGCGATGACAATTGCTGCACCTACCACAGCGCCCAGGATACCACCCGCCAGCGTGTTGAGCTTCTTCTGCGGCCGAACCCTGTACCCAGGTGTTGCCGGCCCAGAGGCGAAGACGTTGACGCGATCGCGAGCGTCCAACTTGAGGTTAAACTGCTCCGTGACCCACACGAAGGTGTCGGCCATTTGCTGCGCGATCATTTGTGCTGTCTTTGGGTCGCTGTCCTCAGCCTCGATGACAAGCTGCAAATCCGATTCCACAGCCTGCACGTTCACCTTGGCAAGCAAGGCCTCGGGCGTGAGGTCCAGGGGTTCGGGCATATCCCGCAGGGCCAGGACGGCCGTGTCGTACGAGCGGATCTGCCCGGCATAGTTGCGCAGCAAGCTCTTGACCGTTTGCGAAAGGCCAAAATCTGGGCGGGCACCGATGACGTTCAACCTGATAGTCGATTGGTATACCGGGCGCTGCACGAGGCTGAAAAGCAAGGCTGCCGCTGCGGCGACGATTGCGGTCACAGCGACAATCCAACCGCGCTCCCTGATGATCCGCGCGTACTCAGCTAAAGGCAAAGCCGACTCCCAATTGGGGCAAATCAAGATATATCCGCACTGGCACGCGGCAAAATCCTACCACGCCGTGAGTGCCTGCAGCAACCTACCAGAGCGTGAAGCCGCCGTCCACGACGAGGGTGTGCCCGGTCACGAAGTCGGAGGCTGGGCTTGCCAGATAGACAACGGCCCCGGCGAGGTCCCATGGTTCGCCGATGCGGCCGAGAGGCGTGTTGCCTGTCCACTGAGCGGCCCGTTCTGGATCGGCCAGGAACCCCTGATTGAGCGGCGTGCGCATGTATCCAGGTGCAATGGCGTTCACGTACACGTTGTACGGCGCCCATTCGGCAGCCAATGCCTTGGTGAGCATGACCACACCGGCCTTGGAAGCGTAGTACGGCGCCTGTGGGACGTCGCGGTTGACGATCAGCGCAGACATGGACGCGATATTGATGATCTTGCCCTGCCGGCGCTCAAGCATTTGCTTGCCAATGACCTGACAGCACAGGAAAACGCCAGTCAGGTTGACGTCTAGCACGGCTTGCCAGTCCTCCAGGCTCATCTCGGCTGAAGGAGCCCGCCGGCTTATGCCTGCGTTGTTGACGAGGATATCGACATGGCCATCCAACGACAGTGCTGCTGCGGCCATCCGTTCCACGTCACCCGGCTTGGAAACGTCGGCCTGTACGGAGAGAGCGCGTCGGCCCAGTTGACGGATGCGTTCGGCCACCCGGGCCGCCGTATCGGCACGTATGTCGACAACAGCGATGCTGGCGCCAGCTTGCGCGAGGGCAAGAGCCATAGCTTCCCCCAAGCCTTGGCCAGCGCCGGTGACCAGAGCAACTTTACCATCCAGCCTGAAAAGGTCAAGCACCGACTGCATGCCACACCTCCCCTCAGCTTGGAATTACCTTTTGTTGTTGCGCCTCTTCGGGGCTTCACAATGACCAAGCGAAGCGCCTCAGCCGCTAAAGTTTCGGCTCCATTTGCCGATAGTACACATGGGTGCATTGAGTGCCCAACAAACCCTTCCACTCCGCGAGGGCAGAGGCCTTGAGAAAGCCTCTGCCTTCTTGTTCTTTGCTTGCCCCTTGCCGGTGCGTTGGGCACTGGGCCGTGGCATTCAGTCTGCCCAAGGCTGCGGCATGAGCCCGGTCTACCCAGAACGCTCGCCCTCAGCTCAGCTGGGCTCCACGAGCCGACCCCACCCGGGCTCAGCAAGGACCTCGCCCGCCACGACCGCATCGGCCCCACGCAACAATACGCGCTGCACCTTCCCGGTGACGGTCATGCCAGCGAATGGAGTCCAGCCGCACTTTGTGTACAGTTTCTGCCCCAGGGTTGCCTTGGCGTTCAGGTCGACCAGCACGAGGTCGGCGCTGAAGCCGGGTGCAACCCTGCCCTTGCGCGCCAGTGAGAAGAGCCTTGCTGGCCGCTCGGCCATCAGCCGCACGACTGCGCCAAGGGTCAAACGGCCTTCGGTGACGGCGTTCAGCAGGAGAGGCAAGGTTGTCTCCAGGCCCGGGACGCCGGCTGGCGGCGAGGGGGCACGCTTCTCGGCCAAGGTGTGCGGTGCATGGTCGCTCGCGACAATGTCAATTTCATCCAGGTGTTGCCACAAAGCCTCTTGGTCGGCAGGGGTGCGCAGTGGGGGGTTCATATGCGCAAGCGCATCAAGTGTGCGTTCGGCCTCATGTGTCAGGAACAGGTGGTGCGGTGTCACCTCGCAGGAGACTGCCACGCCTTGGCGCCGCGCTAACGCGATGGCCCCGAGCTCCACGGCAGTGCTGACGTGGCAGATGTGCAGGTGCCTGCGCGTGAGGCGCGCCAGCGCGATCGCCTTGGCCACCGCGATCTCCGCACAGGCACCTGGCCGGCGCCCAACGGAGGAAAGCGCAGCGACAGCCTCCTCATCCTCGGCATGCACTGCCAATGGCCTCTCGCGGGGGAAAAGCCGGAAGTGCTCGAATTGGCTGGCAAGCGAGCTTACAAGCAGCTGGCCGGTGCTTGAGCCCATGTAGAGCTTTAGGCCAACAGCCTCATGAGCTTGTGCGGCCTCCTTCGCGTTCTCGGGTGTGGCACCGAAGAATAGGCCCACATCGCAGCAAGCCTTGCGCTGCACGAGGTGCGCTTTCTCGGCAAACGCAGCAAGCGTCGTGGTGGGGTGTGGCGAGTTGGGCATGTCCAGAACTGTCGTACAGCCGCCTGCCAAGGCAGCTCGAGTGCCGCTTGTGATGTCTTCCTTGTGCTCAGCGCCAGGCTCGCGCAGGTGGACGTGAGCATCGATGAGACCCGGGAGAATGTACAGGCCATAGGCATCGATCACCTCGGCTTGGCCTGCGTCCAGGTGTGGCCCAACAGCAGCAATCCACTCTCCCTGTATTAACACGTCTGCCTGGATGATCTGCTCAGGGGTGACAACCCAGCCACCCCTGAGCAACCGCGAGCGCAAACTCTTCACAGGGGCACGCGCCTCCCCGTCGCGTTCCGGGTGTACCGGCCGAAATCCTCGCTGTGCCGCAGCTCCTCGATGTCAAAGACCGGCCCATCCTGGCAGACGAGCTTGTCATCAAGGGCGCACTGGCCGCACAGGCCAAAACCGCACTTCATGTAACGCTCTACGCTCACTTGCGCCGGCACACCAGCCTGCCAGCACAGCTGCGCAATAGCCACAAGCATTGGCTCTGGCCCGCAGGCGTAGACGCAGTCGCACTCCGGCAGGATATCCAAGATAGCTTCGGTGACGAACCCTTTATGGCCAAGATCTCCCCTGTCGGTGGCGATGATTGTGGCGCAGCCAAGCTCCCGGAATCGCTCGACAAGAACGAGTTCATCGGCGGATCGCGCCCCTATAGCGACGAGGGTCTGCAGCCCAGCCTGGCAGGCCCGCACAGCGAGGAAGTACAGGGGTGCGCTGCCGTAGCCTCCAGCCACAAGGAGGATCTTGCGCCCGCGCAGTGCAAACGGCCGCCCGAACGGGCCGCGCCAGGCTACAAGATCCCCTGGCTTGCGGGTGTGGAGGGCGGCGCTGAAGGGCCCCACCCGTGCCACAGTCAGCGAAAGAGGATTCGGCTCCATGATGCTGATGGGCTTTTCCCCCACACCTGGCAGCCAGACCATCAGGAATTGGCCCGGCTCTGCTTGGACCGCCGCATCCAGGACGAACGTCTTGACGGTGCGCGTTTCTTGGGTGACCCTGACAATGTGCGAGGTTACCGGCAGCAAGATCGCTTTCCTCACCGAAAAGAACTGGCACTCGCCTGAGCAAGCGCTGCGTCAGGCGGGCTGCAGCCGGCGTGCCCGTTGCTGCAGGGCGCGGCCGCGCAGGGCATCGAGGCGAGCGATACCGAGGCGGGCCATAATCTCCCGCAGCTCCTGACAGACCAGGCTAAAGACATTGAGCCCTCTCTTGTACACGCCAGTACCTATCCCGACCGCCGTGGCGCCAACGGTTATCATTTCGGCGGCGTCTCGGCCAGTCATAATGCCGCCAATACCTATCACCGGCACGGATACGGCAGCACATATCTCATAGACGCAGCGCACAGCAATGGGCCTGATCGCAGGTCCACTGAGGCCGCCGACGCGGTTGGAGAGTATGGGCATCGCTGTCTCCACGTCAACGAGCATGCCTGGGCCGACTGTGTTCACAGCGCTGATGGCATCGGCCCCCGCTGCTACCACTGCCTTGGCCACCTCGTCTATCTCTGGCACGTTGGGCGAGAGCTTGATGATCACGGGGATTTTCGTTGCCGCCTTTACGCGGCGAGTCACTTGGGCAGCCACATACGGGGTAGACGAGAAGATCTGCCCGAATTCCTCCTCCACGTTTGGGCAGGAGATGTTAGCCTCGATGAGGTCTGGCTCTGCTTCCGAGATATAACGTGCTGTGGTGCCGAAGTCGTAGACGGAGTTGGCGAAGATGCTCGCGATGATCGGCACGCCCATTGGCGCAAGCAGCTTGCGTGCACGCCTGATCTCCTCCGCCATGGCTTCAACGCCCGGGTTTGCCAGCCCTACGGCATTGATCAGCCCTGGGCCGTAGTCAACGACGATCGGGCTTGCATGCCCGACCCTAGGTCGCAAGCTGCAGGACTTGGTGACGACAGCCCCGGCACCGGCCCGTGCAATGCGCGCGAGAACTTCGGCGCTGAGCCCGAGGATGCCGGAAGCAAGGATGGTGGGGTTAGGCAGGTGGACGCCGCAAATCTCCGTGCTCAGGTCGACTTCACCTGGGTCAACAGGGCGCTCGATCATCGCTCGCCGCTCAGATATCGTCGGACCAGTTCCCTTTGCTCGGGGCTGATAAGTCCCCTTTGCAAAAGCGCATCCATTGCCTCAGATAGGCTCACCAGCGCGTGCAGTGCCCACCCGTGTCGAGCCAAATCTTCACGGCCACCCTGCTCACGGTCGAGGAAAACGAGCACATCGCGCACAACCAAGCCAGCCTCAAGCAGCGGCGCGATTGCTTCGCGCTTGCTCTCTCCAGTGGAGATGACGTCATCCACGACGAGGGCAATGTTCCCCTGGCTGTAGTGGCCCTCAATGGACTTCTGCGTCCCGTGCGACTTTACTTCAAGCCGCGGGTAGATCAGAGGGACTTCCAGCTCGAGCGCCAGCGCGGTCCCTATGGGCAGGCCCGCATAGGGTATGGCGGCGATGAGGTCAAAGTGCAGTTCGCTGGCAGCCCGGCCCAGAGCACGCGCCATAGCGCGCAAAAGCGTCGGATAGGAGGGCAGCAGCCTGAGGTCTATGTAAATGGGCGAGGTTTGGCCCGACTTCAGCCGAAACTCGCCAAAGCGAATAGCCCCGATCCGGTGAAGCTCGCAGAGGAGTGTCTCCAGCTCCTGTGTCATAAGAAGTTCCCCCTGGGTGATGCGTCCCGAGCGCGACGCAGTTCATCCCGGTAGCGGGCCGCCGCCTGCTGTGCGGCTGCCGCAAAGCCAGCATCTGCCGAGGCGTAGAGGATGCTGCGGCCGACATTGACAAGCGGGGGCGTGCCGTCGGCAGTTGGCCCGTACTGCGCTGCAGCCGCGAGCTCTCCTCCCTGTGCTCCAACCCCGGGAATCAAGAACGGCAACTCGGGTGCACGCTCACGCGCGCGCGCAAGTTCCTGGGGGTGCGTGGCGCCAATGACCACACCAACGTTCCCCTTGGCATTCCATCCCCTCGCCTCGTCTAGCACGCGCAACCACAGCTCGGCATGATCTTGAAACAACCCAGAGCGAGGGTTCGACGTCCTGCCCAGCACAAACACGCCGCGATCCGCGTGGAGTAGGAAGGGCTCCACCGCCTCCGCCCCGACGTACGGGCAGACCGTGACAGCCGAAAAGCCAAGTGTCTCGAAGGCAAATGCAGCGTAGACCTGCGCCGTATGTCGGACATCCCCAAACTTGGCATCGAGGACGAGAGGCAGGCCAGGTGCTAGGACCTGGGCGAGCTCCACCAGGAGCTGCAGGCCTTCCGGCCCCTCTCGTAGGTAGTAGGCGAGGTTTGCCTTGTACGCCAGCGCCAGGCCGTTTGTGGCTTCGATGATTGCAGTGAGGAACTCGCGCAGCCCCGCTATCCCTGCCGGCAGGCCGCGTGGAAGCCGCTCGCGCATTGGGTCCAGGCCGACACACAGCCAGGAATCGAGCTCTCTCTCGCGCCCTCGCAGCCGACCGAAGAAGCTCACCCCAAGACCTCTTTTGCCCCCGAGATTGCGCCCAGCACCAGCGCAAGAAGCGCCATGCGCACGTAGAGCCCATTGCGCACCTGACGGAAGTAGGCCGCTTCCTTGAAGCCATCAACAGCAGGGCTGATCTCATCCACCCGGGGAAGCGGATGCAGGATAATCGGCCGCCGAGGTGCCTGTGCCATGAGCTCCGGCGTCAGGACGTATGTGCCCTTCAGGCGTTCGTACTGGGTGGGGTCGCTGAAGCGCTCTCGCTGGATGCGGGTCATATAAACCACGTCGGCTTCGGCCATAGCCTCGGGCAGCGATTGGGCTTCGCGGAAGGGCACCCCGCTTTGCGCAAGGAACTCCGTGACCCATGCGGGCATGCGCAGCTCTGGTGGAGAGACGAGCAAAAGCTCCACGTGATAGTGCACCAACGCCTGGGCAAGCGAGTGCGTCGTCCGCCCGTATTTGAGATCCCCGACGAGGGCGATCCTGAGGCCATCGAGCTTGCCGCATTCCTTGGCGAGAGTGTAGAGGTCAAGCAACGCCTGCGTCGGATGGTTGTGGCTGCCATCTCCGGCGTTGATCACTGGTACGTCTGCAGCGTCTGCAGCCTCCCGTGCTGAGCCAGGTTGTGGATGCCTGATCACGAGCACATCGCAATACTGTGCCACGGTGCGGGCCGTGTCGGCCAGGGACTCGCCCTTGGCTACTGAGCTAGCGCTAGTATCGGAGACGGACAACACATTGCCGCCCAGCTTCAGCATGGCCGCTTCAAAGGAAAGCCTAGTGCGGGTGCTGGGCTCATAGAAAAGCGTGGTGAGAACCCGGCCACGCAGGAGCGGG
>Ga0272449_1004713_pt1 | contig 10987 bp, 8 predicted proteins | sample YNPCB0241_FD_198679 | JGI IMG/M metagenome (GOLD analysis project Ga0272449, IMG submission 198679) | Hot spring sediment microbial communities from Yellowstone National Park, WY, United States - YNP-CB-024-1 | ecosystem: Environmental > Aquatic > Thermal springs > Hot (42-90C) > Sediment...
CGGCCACCCTGGCCGTGGCCTTTGCCGGGCTCGGCTCTGGCGAGGCCGGGCCCGTGGTGGGGCAGCCCGCCCCTGCCTTCCGGCTGGACCTGTACGGAGGCGGCACCCTGACTTCGGACGCGCTGCGGGGGCAGGTGGTGGTCCTGCACTTCTGGGGCAGTTGGTGCCCGCCCTGCCGCGAGGAAGCACCTGCCTTGAAGAGGCTGTGGGAGGAGTACGCGCCGCAGGGAGTGCAGTTCGTGGGCGTATCCTACAAGGATGTGGAGGCCAAGGCCCTGGCGTTCCTGGACCGATATGGGTGGGGGTTCCCCAACGGGCCGGACGCGCGCCTGGAGGTCAGCCGCGCGTACGGCGTGCGTGCCGTGCCTGAGACCTACCTCATCGGCCCGGATGGAACCCTGGTGCAGAAGTACATCGGCCCTCTGGACGAAGCGCATTTCCGGCGCACCGTGGAAGGGCTCCTCGGTCCCCGGTGAGGGGCCGTGGGCCAGGTCCAGGAGCCGGCCGGACTTTCGGGATAGGCGGCAACAGTCAGAACGAGAAAGGCGAGAGATCACATGGTGAGACCCCAGACGGTATCGGTGGCCTGCCCTTCGTGCAGGCAGAACTACACGACGCAGGTCTACCCCGTGGTGGACGTGACGGAGGCACCCGAACTGAAGGACCTGCTCCTGAGCGGCACGCTGAACGCGGGCATCTGCCCTCACTGCGGCATGCGAGTGGAGATCGTCAGCCCCTTCCTGTACGTGGACCGGGAGAAGCAACTGGCCCTGGTCCTCATGCCCCAGGAGTTGGGGCTGGACAACGCCCGGCAGCAGGCCCTCATCGGTGACCTGACCAACAGGGTCTTGGGCGCGCTCCCACCCGAGCAGCGCAAGGCCTACCTCCTCCAGCCGCGCATGTTCTTCTCCCGCAAGAGCCTGGTGGAGGCAGTCCTGCAGGCAGATGGGGTGACGCCGGAGATGCTGAAGGCCTTGCAGGCCAAGGGAGCCCTCCTCGGCGAACTCCTCTCCGTGGCGGACGATGCCGGGCGGTTGGAGGCCCTCGTGCGCGAGCGCAATGCCGACGTGGACCAGGACCTGTTCATCATGGCCACCAACGTCCTGCAGGAGAGTGCCTCAACAGGCCAGATGCCCCGGGCGGCGCGTGCGGCGCGGGTGCGCGAGGCCATCCTTGAGCACAGCACCTGGGGGCAGGAAGCCCTTGCCGAGGCACGCAAGCAGCAGGCAGAGCAGAAGGCGGAAGCCCAGACGGAACTCCTGGAGGCGATCCTCGCGGCCGAAGACGACGAAGAACTGGAGACGCTCCTGGCTGTCAACCGTCCGTTGGTGGACGAGGACCTCTACAGGTTGCTCACCCAGCGGGCAGAGGAAGCCAAACAGGCAGGCGATGGGGAGCAGGCAAAGCGCCTCCGGAGCCTGCGGGGCCACATCCGGAACCTGACGAAGAAGGTTGACCGCGAGATGGAGGAAGAGATAGGGGAGAGCCTCAAACTCCTGAGCATCTTGCTGGAGGCCAAGGACATGGCTGCGGCTGTGGAGGAGCATGCCGACGAGCTCTCCCCCCTCCTGCTCCAGATATTGAACATCAGCGCGGAACAGGCTCTGGAAGAAGGGCGCCGGGACATAGCCGCGCGGCTTGTCGCTCTGGAGAGGCTGGTGCAGGATGCCCTGATCGCCCAGGCTCCAGTGCCTGTGCGCCTGCTGGAGATGCTTCTGGACACGAAGGATGCGGCAAAACGCCGGGAGATCATGGAAGAGTACCGGGACCATGTGAACTACGATTTCCTCGTTTACCTGGATGGGATACTGAACGAGGCCGAACTGGACGGGCAGTGGACTTATGTGAACGCCCTGCGCCAGATCCGGCAGGAGGTCCAGGAGTTCGCGCAGGGGTAGCCTTCTTTATGGATGGAGAGGAAGCCCATGCCTGAAGTGGACGAGCGGTACGTGCGACAGGTGCAGTTTCCTCCCATCGGCCCAGAGGGGCAAAGGAGGCTCTTGGAATCCACGGCTGTCCTCATCGGGTGTGGGGCGCTGGGGTCCACCATCGCCGACGGGCTGGTGCGGGCCGGCGTGGGCAGGCTGGTCATCGTGGACCGGGATTTCGTGGAACTCAACAACCTCCAGCGCCAGATGCTCTTTGACGAAGAGGACGTCCTGCAGCAACTCCCCAAGGCCGTGGCTGCTGCCCGCCACCTGCGGAAGGTCAACTCCACGGTGGCGGTGGAGCCCATCGTCACCGATGTCCATGCCGGGAACGTCCAGGACCTCATCCGCGGCGCGGATGTCGTCCTGGACGGGACCGACAACTTTGAAACCCGGTACCTGATCAACGATGCCTGCGTGGCCGCGGGAATCCCCTGGGTCTACGGCGGGGTGGTGGCGGCCTCGGGGATGTCCATGACCATCCTCCCCGGGCAGTCGGCGTGCCTGCGGTGCGTGTTCCGGGAGCCCCCGCCGCCGGGCAGCCTGCCTACCTGCGACGTGGCTGGCATCATCAGCCCCATTGTGCGCATCATCGGGGGCGTTGAGGTCTCCGAGGCGCTGAAGATCCTCACCGGCTCCGGGCGTCCCAACCGGGGGCTCCTGTCGGTGGAGGTCTGGGACCTGTCCTTTGAGGTGGTGGAACTGGGCGGGCCTTCCCCCGATTGCCCCACCTGTGGCCGTGGCGAGTACCCCTTCCTCCGGGCCGAGGCGGGCACGGTAGCCATCAGCCTGTGCGGCCGCAGCGGCGTGCAGGTTGCCCCACGGCCGCCGGTCCACCTGGACCTGCCTGCCCTGGCCGAACGCCTGCGCGCCGTGGGGCAGGTGACGCAGAACGAGTTCCTGCTGCGCTTCGCCAACGAGGAATGCGACATGGCCGTCTTCCCGGATGGCCGGGCCATCATCAAGGGGACGACCGACCCGGCCAAAGCCCGCACCTTGTACGCGCGCTACATCGGGGGATAGGATGATCTACCTGGACAACGCGGCCACTTCCTGGCCCAAGGCCCCCGGCGTGGCCGAGGCGATGTCCCGCTTCCTCTTGGAGGAGGCAGGCAACCCGGGGCGCAGCGGCCATCGCCTGGCTCGGACCGCAGCCGAGCGGGTGGAATCCGCGCGGCGGGCGCTGGCGCGCCTCCTGGGTGTCTCGCCACCGGAGCGCATCGTCTTCACCCTCAACGCCACCGACGGCCTCAACTTGGCCCTCAAAGGCCTCCTGCGGCCTGGGGACCACGTCATCACCTCCAGTGTGGAGCACAACTCCGTCACCCGGCCCCTGCGCGCCCTCGCCGAACAAGGGGTGCAGGTGACGAAAGTCCCCTGCTTCGGCGACGGGACGGTGGACGTGGACGCCCTTGCCCGGGCCTTCCGCTCCAACACCCGCTTGGTGGTCCTCACCCACGCCTCCAACGTGGCCGGGACCCTCCAGCCCGTGGCGGAGGTGGCCCGCCTGGCCCACGCTGCAGGGGCGCTCTTCCTGGTGGATGGCGCGCAGACCGTGGGCGCGGTCCCCTTCCGGGTGGCGGACCTGGGGGCGGACCTGCTGGCCTTCTCCGGGCACAAGGGGCTCCTAGGGCCCACGGGGACGGGGGCTCTCTACGTGGGGCCTGGGGTGGACCTGCGCCCCACGCGGGAGGGTGGCACAGGGACCTCGTCGGAACTGGACGTGCAGCCTTCGGACCTGCCCCACCGCCTGGAAAGCGGCACGCCCAACACCGTGGGCATCGCCGGCTTGGGCGCAGCCCTGGAGTACCTGGAGCACCGGGGCTTGGAGGCCATCCGTGCCCACGAGGTGGCCCTCGTCCGGGCCCTGCGAGAGGGGCTTCGGGAGGTGCCGGGCCTCCGCCTCTACGGGCCGGAGGACCCGGCGCGGTGCGCGGGAGCGGTCTCCTTCACCCTGCCGGGCCTGGAGCCCTCGGAGGTCGCCGCCATCCTGGACGCTTCGTTTGATGTGGCCGTGCGCCCGGGCCTGCACTGTGCCCCCGATGCCCACCGCACCCTGGGCACGTTCCCCCTGGGCACCGTGCGCCTGAGCGTAGGGCCTTTCAACACCTTGGATGAAGTGCGCCAGGTGGTGGGGTACGTTGCCCAGATCGCCCGTTCCTGGGGTTGAGGGAGCATGAAGGCGGAGATCATCACCATCGGTACGGAACTCCTCTTGGGCGAGCAGGTGGATACCAACTCGGTCTACATCGCCCAGCAACTGGCCCGCATCGGGGTGGACCTCTATTACAAGACCACCGTGGGCGACAACCGGGGCCGCATCGCCGAGGCCCTGCGCCTGGCCCTGGGCCGCTGCGATGTGGTCATCACCACTGGCGGCCTCGGCCCCACGGCTGACGACGTCACCCGGGAGGCCGTGGCCGACGTTGCCGGCCGTCCCCTGGTGCTGGTCCCCGCTCTCCTGGCCCACATAGAGTCGCTCTTCCAGCGCTGGGGCCGCCCCATGACGGAGAACAACCGCCGCCAGGCTTACGTGCCTGAGGGGGCTCTCATCATTGAGAACCCTGTGGGGACCGCGCCGGCCTTCGCTGTGGACCTCCCCCAGGGGACCATCATCTGCCTGCCCGGGGTGCCGCGGGAAATGAAGTACCTCATGGAGGAGCGGGTCCTCCCCTACTTGCGGGAGAAGATGGGCGGCCGGATCCAGGTGATCAAGAGCCTGATCCTGCGCACCTGCGGCTTGGGGGAGAGCCAGGTCGGCGAGCAGATTGAGGACCTGATGCAGTGCGCCAACCCCACCGTGGGCACGGCAGCCCATGCCGGCCAGACCGACGTGCGCATCACGGTCAAGGCGGACTCCGAGGAGGAAGCCGACCGCCTGCTGGAGGAGATGGCGGCCCGCGTGCGCGAGCGCCTGGGCGACGCCATCTACGGCACCGGCTCGGAGACGGTGGAGGAGGTGGTGGTCCGGCTCCTCGCCCAGGCTCGGCGCCGCCTCGCGCTCCTGGAGACCAACACGGGCGGTGCGCTGGCGGCGCGCTTGCGCAGCGTCCTCCAGGCCGAGCAAGTGCTGGCCCTGACGGAGGTCCTGGCCGATGCGGAAACCGTGGCGGCCCGCTTCGGCGGAGGGGAGGAGGCTCCCTGGTCGTCGCCCTCGGCAGCCGTACGGGCAGCGCAGGAACTCCTGGCCCGAAGCGGGGCCGACCTCGCCCTGGCCCTGGTGGGCTCTATGGAACCGGGCGGTGACCCCTACACGGCGCGCCAGGGGGTCACCCAGGTGGCCCTGGCCACCCCGCAGGACGTGGCCTGGCAAACCCACCACTTCGGCGGCACCGGGGAGTTGACCCAGCGCTGGGTGGGCACCCGGGCCCTGGACCAGGTGCGGCGGTACCTGCTCTCGGTGCTCCGCTCCCAGGGGCTCCCGAAGCCGGCCTGAGCGCCCGGCTCCCTTGCGCGCCGGAGAGCCCCGCAGCCTCGGGAGGAGAGGGAGGATGCGGAAGAGGATCCGGAGGCAACCTCGCCCCGTGCCTGCCGCGGCCGCGCCCCGGCCCACCTATCTGGACTCCTTCGTCTGGCTCCTGGAGGCTGGCCTCCTCTGCCTGGCCACGTGGTTCGGCCTGCAGGAACTGCGCGTCTTCATCCCCACGCTGGCTTACACCTTAGGGGACCTTGCCCCGCCCACCTTCGTGGCCGGCTTCGCCCTGGGGCTTGTGGCCCTCATGTGGGTGGCGCCGCTCCTGTGGCGGGCTTTCGGCACCTTCGGCGCGTGGGTCTTCCCGGTGGGGGGCTTGGTGGTGCTGCGCATGTTGGAGCAGTGGAGTTCCTCTCCCCCGCTAGACCTGGTCTTCTCCGGCGTGGCCGTGGTCTCCCTGGCTGTGCTGACGGTTGTGGCCCCCCAGCACGAACAGGCCACGGGCCGGGGCGCCCGGGGCATGGGAGTGTGGCCGTGGGCGATGGGCGCAGGCGTCCTCCTGGACACGGCGGCGCGGAGCCTCCTCCTCACGGTGGACCTGCCCTGGCGGCGCGATGCCCTGGGGCACGGCCTCACCTTCATCTTCGGCGGGCTGGCCCTGTGGCTCCTGGTGGAGTGGGTCCGGCGCTGGAGCGGGCCTGACGCCCGCTCGGGGGGCGATCCTTCCCTCGTCGCCACCATGCCGTGGATGGCGGTTCCCCTGTTCCTGTTCCTCTATAGCGAGCGCTTCGGACAGGTTTCGCTCCTGGCTTCCCTGGGCGGGCTCAGTTTCCCTTGGGCGGCTGGCTGGGCGGTGTTGGGATGCCTTCTGGCCCTGGCCCTGGGATGGGCGCTCTTGAGCCGCGCTGGGATGGATGCGGGGGACTGGCCCGTGGTCCTCCTGGCCGGGGGAGCCCTCATCTTGGCGCTCTCGGGAGGGGCCAGGGGCGGCTGGGTGACCGTGGCCTTCTGGCCGGTGGGACAGGCGGTGGCCTTCCTCCTGGTGGCCTTCGCCTCCAGTGGGCCGCTGCTCGCCTCGCCCCGCCCACGCGGGCGTTGGCGGGGCACGCTGCCGGTCTTCCTGGGGTGGTGGGCCTTCGTCGCGCTCCTGTTCGCGGCCGAGGTGCAGGGCGCGGCTTGGGCAAACCACGCGGCAGCCGTCCTCCTGACCTTCTGGGCCCTGTGGGCCATCCGCCTGGTGCTCCCCGGCCAGGCGCTCCGCCTGGTCCGGCGGCGGCTTTGGGAACGGGGGGGCGCGGCCTGCGGCGTGTTGCTCGCCGTGCTGGTGGTGGGGGTGGGCACGGCGCTGCTTCCTCCGCCGCACACGGTGCTTGTGCCTTCGCAGGGGCCCCTGCGGGTTGCCACCTACAACATCCACCGCGGCTTCAACGCCCAGGGCTCCCTGGATGTGGAGGGGCTGGCCCACACCCTGGCCGAGGCGCAGGCTGACGTCATCGGGCTCAACGAGGTCTCGCGCGGGCGGCTGCTGGATGGGGGCGTGGACGTGCTCCTCTGGCTCAGCCACCGGCTGGGGATGCGGGCCGAGTTCGGCCCCACCGTGGAGGGGTTGTACGGGAACGCCCTCCTCTCTCGGTACCCCATTGTGGGGGTGCAGAACTTCCCCTTTGAGACCTACCACAGCGAGCCGAGGGGGTGCCTCCTCACCACGGTCCAGGTGGGGGAAGGGCAGGTTCTGGTGATGGTCACCCACTTGGACCACGAAGAGGAAGCCGCGCCGGAGCGCGCGGCCCAGGTGACGGAACTCCTCGCCCTCTGGGGCAAGAGGACGCCGGCCATCCTCATGGGGGACTTCAACGCCGAGCCCGGGGCTCCGGAACTGGCCAACCTCAGGGCAGCGGGGTGGGTGGACGTCGCTGCCGCGCTGGAGGATCGGCCTGCGCCCACCTTCCCCGCTCCCATGCCAGTGCGCCGCATAGACTACATCTTCATCACGCCTGAGGTACAGCCGGTGGAGGTCTCGGTGCCCCCTTCCCTGGCCTCGGACCACCTGCCTGTCGTGGCTGTCCTGCGGCTGCCCCGCTGAAACGCGGTGAACGGATCCGCTGGTTTCCCGCGCCGATTCACCTTACGGCTATCCCTGTGGTATAATGCACCTGCCCAGAGGGAGGTTGGCCCCATGCCCAGGCCGCGGTGGGAGGGCATGCGACCCGTAGGGGCACAGCATGCCACCTGTAGAGGCGCGGCATGCCACCTGTAGGGGCACAGCATGCTGTGCCCCTACTATAGCGGCAAGCAGGGAAAGCGGCCTGGTTGCCGGCGTCTCGCCCGAGGCGCCGCGGTCAGGTCCTCCGGCGGATTGCACGAACTCACACCAGACGCTGACCAGGCGAGGAGGTGGTGACCTTGGACCCCTTGCTGCAGTTCCTGTTGGCCCTGAGCCTCGTCATCGCTGCGGCCAAGGCGGCCGGCTACGTGAGCACGAGGCTTGGCCAGCCGGCCGTGCTGGGGGAACTCCTGGCCGGCCTGATCCTGGGGCCCACGGTGCTGGACATGCTGCACTGGCCCATGTTCGCCGACCCTCACCTGGGGGAGTCGCTGAGCCACTTGGCCCATCTGGGCGTCCTGTTCCTCATGTTCATCGCTGGCCTGGAGGTGGACATCGCGGCCATGACCGCAGCAGGGCGTCCGGCGGTCCTGGCGGGCTTCCTGGGCGTGCTTGCGCCCGTGGGCCTGGGCATGGCGGTGGCCCTGCCCTTTGGCTTCACCGTGGAGAAAGGCGTGTTCATCGGGTTGGTGCTGGCCGCCACCAGCGTCAGCATCTCGGCGCAGACCCTGATGGAACTGGGCGTCCTGCAGACCCGGGTGGGCGTGGCCCTATTGAGCGCGGCCGTGGTGGACGATGTGTTGGTGATCCTCTTCCTCTCCCTGTTCGTCGCCCTGATGGGAGAGGGGGCGGGCATCGTCGCCATCGTCTGGGTGCTGGCCAAGATGGTCCTCTTCCTCGGGGCGGCGGTCTGGATCGGGACGAAGGCCGTGCCCTGGCTGAGCGCTTTGGTGGACGAACTGCCCATCAGCGAAGGCGTGATGGCCCTGGCGATCGTCCTCACGCTTCTGTTCGCCTGGGCGGCCGAAGTGCTGGGGGGTGTGGCGGCCATCACAGGGGCCTTCCTGGCGGGCATCGCCTTTTCCGGCACGCCCCTGAGACAGGAAGTGGAGAGGGGCATGCACACGGTGGCCTACGCCTGGCTCGTGCCGGTCTTCTTCGTGAGCATCGGCTTGGAAGCCAATGCCCGGGCGCTGGGGGTGGAGGGCATCCCCTTCGCCCTGTTGGTCGTGGTGGTGGCCATCGTATCCAAGGTGCTTGGGTGCGGGCTCGGGGCGCGCCTCGGGGGCTTTTCCACAGGGGAGGCCTTGCGGTTGGGGGTGGGCATGGTCTCGCGCGGTGAGGTAGGGCTGATCGTGGCCTCCGTGGGGCTGAGCAGTGGCCTCATCCAGGAGAGCACGTTTGCGACCGTGGTCATCATGGTCCTGGCGACTACTCTGCTGACGCCCATCATGCTCCGGGCCCTCTACCCCCGCGCTGCCAGGCCGGTAGAGGCCCGGGGAACGCCCGAGGCCGGGTGACCCAAGCGAGATGGGGCACTTTTTTATAAGGGGAGGAGCCGGAGATGGCGCATGTTCTGGTCCTGGTGCTGGAGAACCTGAGGCTGTGTCAGGATGTCCTGCGGGCTTGGGAGGAGGCGGGAGCACCGGGGGTGACCGTGTTGGAGAGCACGGGCCTGGCGCGCCTGCGAGCCGCGCTGCGGGATGACCTCCCCCTGATGCCTTCCCTGCGGGACGTCCTTTCCGCCCACGAGATGCACCACCGCACGCTGTTCACGGTCATTGAGGACGAGGCGGTGCTGAGGCGGGTGGTGGAGGCGACGGAGCGGGTGGTGGGGGATTTCAGTGAGCCCCACACGGGCATCCTCTTTGCCGTGCCCGTGGCCTTCGGCCTAGGGCTGCGGAAGCGGGCGAGAGGGCGTTCGGAGGGGAAGGCGTGACCTCCATCCTGGTTCGGGAAGTCTACGATCCACAGGGGACCTTTTCCCTCCTCGTCCAGAGCGATGAGCCTTTGGAGGAGGTCCTGCGTCGCTTCGCTCAGGAGACCTGCCTGCGGAGCCTCTTCGTCACGGCCCCGGACGGGCAATTGGTTGGCGTGATCACCCGTGCCGACCTGCTCCACTGGGCTCGGCTGCGCTTGGGGACCGCGCTCCGGGGCGTGGCGGGGGAACCGGAGACCATCCTCCGGCTGGTGCAACTCCTGCGCGCCTCCACTGCCGGCGATGCCGTCCACCCCGAGAGCGACCAGGTTGCCGTCCGCTTGGACGCCCCCCTGGACCTGGCGTTGCAGCGCATGCTCCAGGCGGACCTCATCGCCATCCCCGTGGTGGACGACGAAGGGCGTGTGGTGGGTGACCTGACCTTCTCCCGTGTCCTCCGCTATGTGTTGGATATGGAGAAGAGGCAGGTTGCATGATGCGTCTCGGTCTCCTGTGGCTGCACCGAAGGCGCGCCCTTCTGCTCCTGATGCTCCTGGCTCTCAGCCTGGGGCTTTTGGGTGTTTCCCCCTGGGCGCGCGGTGGAGCACCAGGAGAACCCTCTCTGGAAGACCTGGCCCCATTGCCCCTGGAGGGTTTCCAGCGCCTTCTCGTCTTCGCGCCCCATTGCGACGATGAGGCGCTGGGAGCAGGAGGCCTGATCTTGACTGCGGGCCGCATGGGCATGGACGTACGGGTGGTCATCGCCACCAACGGCGATGGGTACCTGTTCGCCACCATGGACGAGTTCCGCCGCGTCTATCCGAGCCCGCAGGATTTCATCCGCATGGGCAACCTGCGCCAGCAGGAGTCCCTGGAAGCCCTCCAGTTCCTGGGTGTCCCTCCTGAGCAAGTCCTCTTCCTGAGTTATCCGGACCGAGGGCTTGCAGCCCTGTGGACGAACAACTGGCGGGCCTCCAAGCCCTACCGATCGCCTTACAGCCGTGCGGACCGCAGTCCGTATCCCCTCACTTACAATCCGCAGGCTGTCTATGCCGGCGAGCACCTGCTGGCCGACCTTCTCTCCATTTTGGAATCCTTCCGGCCGGACTTGGTGGTTTACCCTCACCCCAACGACACCCATCCCGATCACTGGAGCCTGAGCGCCTTTGTCCGATTGGCCCTGGCCTTGGCACAACAGAGGGACCCGGGCTATCGCCCGCACGCGTACGCGTATCTGGTCCACCGGCCCGGTTTTCCAAACGGAAGGGGATTCCACCCCGAAGGAGGGCTGCTCCCTCCGGCCCCCCTTTTCCAGGTGACGCCGCGGTGGTTTCGGCTGGACCTGAGCGAGGGGGATGCCTTGCGCAAGTGGGCGGCTATCCAGGCATACCGGAGCCAGTTCCGCCTGATGCGCACCTTCCTGGAGTCGTTCGCTCGGGACAACGAACTGTTCGCGGAGGTAGGCTCGCCCGACCTGCCCGTGCTGGCAGAGGGGGATCCCCGGAACCCTTCCACATGGCGGGACCGGGAGGGAGAGCCCATCGCTCCAGTGCAACGGGATCCGGCCAGGGATTTCTTCGGGCGAGACGTTGTCGCTGGGGGAGACTTGGTTGCCCTGTACGCGG
>Ga0272449_1004714_pt1 | contig 10987 bp, 7 predicted proteins | sample YNPCB0241_FD_198679 | JGI IMG/M metagenome (GOLD analysis project Ga0272449, IMG submission 198679) | Hot spring sediment microbial communities from Yellowstone National Park, WY, United States - YNP-CB-024-1 | ecosystem: Environmental > Aquatic > Thermal springs > Hot (42-90C) > Sediment...
ATGTGGTTAATGGGAACAATCCCCTTCTTTAAAGCGCTATATATCGATCCGGCTCTTATAGGAGATATGTTTGAGAAAATTGGGAATTTAATATCTTTCTGCTGTGAACTAGCCGCAGAACTAGATGCAGTTGGCGCGATCGCTATGGGTGATGATATGGGATATAAAACTGGACCAATGATTCATCCAGATCTTCTAAGGAAATATGTTTTTCCATGGCAGAAAAAATGTGTTGAGAACGCTCATAAGCATGGAAAACCCTTTATACTTCATGCTTGCGGAAAACTTGATCTTGTTATGAATGATTTAATCGATTACGTTGGGATAGACGCAAAGCACTCTTATGAAGACTCTTCTTATCCAGTCATAGAATACAAAAAGGCATATGGAGAGAGAATAGCAATATTAGGTGGCGTAGATATGGATAAACTCTCCCGAATGCCAAAAAATGATTTCCAGCAATACGTAAAAGATATAATTAGTGAATGCGCTCCTGGCGGAGGGTACGCTTTAGGATGCGGAAATACTGCAGCTAATTATATAAAATTAGAAAATTATTTAACCATGCTCGAGATCGGAAAGAAATATGGGAAATATCCGCTGACGTAAGTTAATTTCTTCTTTTTTAATTTATCTTAATAAAAATATGAAAGTAATGCAACTCCTAGCGCTTTTGGATCTTTATTTCATACAAACGCCCATTAAATCTGGGATAAAAAGGTTAGTTGCATCAAAACGCATAGATATAAAATAGGGAGGGTATTCGCAGTAGGAAATATTTAAATTTGAGTCTGAATAATTTTTGGGATTCAACAATAACAAAACAAGGAGTGCACGATTCAACCTATAGTATGCGGACCCAGAAGGCGTCCGTAAGATTTATTAAAAGCTTGTCCTTCCAATATTTCTGAAAATAACATGAGGAGAAAGAGTGTAAAATTGTATCTTCCAAATTTCTGCACTCCTCGTGAACCGATGCAGGGGTTAAATTGCAGAGAAATTTTCTCGCAAAAGATTCTCCAGCAACCCATAATCAGTCTTTCTAATAGGCGCGTTATTATAAGCATCTTTCTCTAGATCCAGCACACCAGAACTATTATTTGATTCTTAGCTTAAGGTATGTTAAGAGCTTTTCCTTTATATACTTTAGTGTGAACTCGACGCTACATTATTGGAGGTTAATCATCGAGACCCCAAATCGCTAGCTCTAAAAAACCTTTAATACTCAGCCTCCCTAACCTTAGCTAGTAGATCTTTCCTAAATCTCCTTTGAATCTCTCGCTCTCTTTTTAAATTCATCTTTTGCTTAAAATTTTATTTTTCTTTTTTTACAAAGAGAAGATTAGTTTAGGCTTAAAAATTTAAATAGTTCTCATTCCTTCCTAAAAGAGATAAGGAGCGTATCATCTTTGAAAGGCGAAAAGAGCGAGAGCGTATCTCTTGAAAACGAGTTTATCAGCATATCAATAGATTCCACAAATGGTGTACTTCGGCAAATTTATAATAAAAAAAGAGATCTTTCTCTTGTAATGGGAGATATATTTAATTCGCGACCAGTTCCTTGGAGATTAGGGATTTTAGAAGAAAATTGGATTGGAAGGAAAGGTGTTTTCGACTTAAAAACCGCATGGATTGATAAGTTCGAATCCTTTAGCTTTTGTCGTAAAGATGAAGCATCCATTGATTTAGTTTGGGATGTCAATTCTACTACACGTGTAGAGGCAAGAATTGATGTTCCAAGAGGCGATCCAAATTCGTATTTTTATGTGAAGTTAAAGCATGAGGGAAAAGAGAAAATAGCTATGATAGAATATCCTGTAATTCAAGGTATTGGCGCCCTCGGCAATGATCCTGAAAAGAATTATCTTGCTCATCCTCATGCTTCTGGAGTGCTTTTTCATAATCCATTAGAATTGTTTAGGAGCGTTGGAAAACGTCCGATTTCTTTCATGCTTCAAGCAGATCAGGGTCTACCCTTCTCGATATATCCTGAAGGATACGCTGGCTCAGCAATGCAGTTTATGGTTTATTACCTTGAGGATGTAGGCGGTTTCTATATGGCTTGTCATGATGGTGAGGCAAATTTGAAAGCGATTAACTTTTACAAGAACTCAGATGACTTACTTGAGGCTAGCTTTGTTCATATAAAACCCGATTTTAATGAATCAGATTTTAAAGTGGATTATCCAGTAGTTATCGGAAGCCTTTTTCGTGGAGACTGGTATGAGGGAGCTGAGCGATATAAGGAATGGGCCACTCATCAGTTTTGGTGTAAGAAGGGGCCATTATGGAAGAGAGTTGAAGAGGGAACAGCTAGCAAATGGTTAATTGAAGAAGTAGGCTTCTGCACGTTTGGTATAAATTCTAGATATGACCGTTCCCCCTGGTTAAGATTCTTCCATGATATTATTAATAAACCAGTCTTTCACATTCTTGGTGTAAACTGGCCAAAAATTGAAGTTAATTATATGGGAAGAATGGCAAGTGCCGCTGAAACATGGTTCCCAGCAACCTTCCATCCGGAGAATATTAAAACCATCAAAGAAAATGGAGACTATTTTGCACCCTTCGAATTCGACATCATAGTTGGTTCACCTGAATCTTGGTTAAATGAAAAATCTGGAGAGATAAAAGAGAGTTTACTAGTTACACCAAGGCAAATCGGGTATGGGATTTATTCTCATGGTTATCTTTGCCCATTTACTTCGTTTTTAAGAGAGCTACACGTTTGGCGGGATAAAAAATTGATTAAGGAGTATGATGCTGATGCTAACTATTATGATATAAGTTTCTCTAATGTCCTTATGGCATGCTTCAGCAATAGGCATGGTCATCCGATAGGCGGTGGGAAATGGATGATTGAAGCGTGGCGAAAATTAGCTGCCGAAACTAAAGAGTCAACTTCTAAAGCAAAGGGCTCGTATGTTCCTCAGGGAACCGAAGTTATAATAGAACCTTTAATCGGCGATCTAGATTTCTATCAAGCTAGAGCAAATGGTTCTCCTTGTGCACCAATGGAGATCGACCTTTGGAGGGAATGGATTAAACAAGGTAAAGTTGAAAAGATACCTATGTTTGACTTTGTATATCACGAGTATGGTCCAATACGCTTGGATGGATGGGCAAAAATCTCGCATGAGATTGGAGATCTATTCTATTGGATGGTTGGAAGAACAGCTTTATGGGGTGGAATAATTGAACTAAACTATGAGTTCAGTCCACTAGAGGTTATTGATGGACAATATGAAAATGTGAAAGAACATTATTATCGAATAGCCGATCGAAGATATAAAGTGGATCCTAACAAAATAGAATTTATCAGAGAAGTAGCTAATGCACGAACTGGATTTGCAAAAAATTATCTAGCATATGGAACCATGATTAAACCGTTAAAGATAGATAGTCCAAGAATCAAGTTAGACTGGTTCTCATATAATTCTCCTATTAGAGATGAATCTTATGAGGATAAAGGAAAACTAGACGCCCCCAGCATTATTCATTCTGCTTGGAGATTCAAAGATAACTTGGGCTTCATATTCCTCAACCTTAAAAGTAACCATGACAAAGTAAAGGTGAACATAAATATTTCTAAGTACTATGGAATTGAAGAGCTGGAGTTAAAGGCTTATATTGCAACTAGAGAGAGAAAAATCTTTCTCGGAGTCTTTAAGGAAAAAAATCTTGAATTCGAAATTAATCTACCACCACGGAAAATCGTCTTACTTGAATTAAGAAGAGAATAAAGCCAAAAAGATGAAATTGCGATAAGAACTACAATACGTTTATCATACCATTATTTGTTCAATATTTTGCGAAATTTAAATAATTTTAAGTTCTCCATTGGCGAGAATAAGCCCAAGAAAGCTTTTATTTGGAATAAAGATGCAAAGTATAATTTTTCCGGATTTCCGGAGTATAATTTTCAAGATTTCTACAAAGATAAATGCGACCATACATTCAATTCCAAGATTAATTTTTAATCTTTTCATTATACAAGTAGAGTAATGAAATATAGCGTAAAGGGTGAAATTGTTTTTGATTGCTTAACAAATAAAAAAGGAAGAAATTAAGGTTTATTAAAGCCATGCTCTTCTGATGTTCTCTGAATTTCAATGGCTATCACATTTGGAAAAACTGGCCAAGTGCCTAAGCATAGCTTTTATCGATGACATGTTTTTGATATTATTCGATTTTAAAGTGACCTGAAGGTTACAATTTGAGCATAGGTTGGTGGTCATATTGAGAGATATCAACCTCTAGCGGACGATATTGCATCAGTAGCATATTAATACACCTCGATTAGCTAGTTCTGAAAGATTTTAGTAGCTCGCTCAAACCGCTAGAAATGAGATATAATGAGATGAATAGAAGTATTAAGGTGAGTAAAGGAGGAATAAACCACCACCATAATCCTCTGAAGACTGCATAATATTGATTAACCGCCCAATAAATCATTACTCCTAAAGTATTTTCGCCTAATACAGATAAACCCAGTATCGCAAGACCTGATTCATAACCTATAGAGAAGAGTATTGTATTTGTAAAAAGCACCATATACCATCCAATTATGAAGGGCATTATCTCTCGCAAAATAATTTTGCTTGTAGACATGCCTGAAAGAACTGCTGTGCAGACAAATGTTCGTTCTCTAAGGCTTAAGACTATTGATCTAATTTGTCTAGTTGGCCAAGCCCATGAAACTATTGCTATTAAAAGACCAAGCAAAGGTGTAGTTATCCATGATTTAATTATGGACGTAATGACGATTAGAAGAGGTAAACCGGGTATAACAACAAAGGTGTCTGTTAAAAATGTTAGTACCCTGTCGATAACACCCCCTTTTAACCCCGAAAATAAGCCTATTGCGAGACCTAAATTTGTAGATATTAAAGCTGTTATAAAAGCTATAAGTAATGAGTTATGTACGGATCGAGAGAGTTCCCAAAATACGTCGCGCCCCATGGAAGTTGTACCTAACAGATAATCTATTGAGGGAGGGAGTTCCCTAGGCACAGCATACCATCGTCTTGTATCTAGGGGCGAAAACAAGGATAGTAGACTAAAAGCAACTAACATTAAAAAAATCGAGAGACCTATTCTGAGCTTGGCATTTTTTCCATAAGCACGCCAAATAACACGTGAATATTTATGCATCTTTTGAAGAATACTTTCTGACATATTAACACTACCTGTACCTAACTCTTGGGTCAAGAAGGGGATAAATAAGATCAAGAAGAAAAGCAGCTGTAGTGACGCCTATAATCGAAAATATAGCTATGCCCATTAAAGTGTTTAAATCTCCACATAGAATAGCGCGATACAAAAGAGAACCCACTCCTGGATAGGCAAATATTATTTCAGTTAGCAATGCGCCGTTAAATATTCCACCTAAAGACATCGCTAGGTTAGTGATTTGCGGCGGCAAAATATTTCTAAGCACATATCTCTTCAATATTATACTATGGGGTACACCTCTTAATTCAGCAAATCTAACGTAATCCTCAACTCTGATATTTGTGGATAATACTTTTGAGCTTAGGAACCCCCAGCCTAAAGCTCCAGGGATTACCATCGATAACGCTGGGAGCGTTGAGTGCCATATTATGTTAATAATAACATCTAATGTAATTTGCTCGCTAACTATGCTCATTCCACCTCCCATAGGAAAAATACGAAGACAATAAGCAAAAATAAACACAAGCAGTAGTGCTAAAATATAATAAGGTATGGGATAAACTGTTATGGCTACAGATTCTAACATTTTGGATAAACGTTTTTCTGGCGAATATCCTGCTATGATTCCTAGAAGGTTTCCAACAATCCATGAAATCAGAATTGTTACTAAAAGTAATCCTATAGTCCATGGAAGCCTAGCAAAAATTAGCTCATCTGCGCGTGTTCCATATGAAATTAGTGAAGGCCCAAAATTAAATGAAAAAACGCGAACGAGAAACTTCCAATAAGCTTCAAGTGGAGATTCGCTCATTCCAAACATCTCATAAAAAGTTTGACGTAAAATTTTTAAACTTTCGGGATCCATAACTTGCCCCAATCTCGTTATTTCCTCTAACATTGCTTCAAGGGCGTTAACTGGCATCGCTTTCACTATCACATATGTAATGGATACGCTGCTTAAGATAGTTGCTAAGTATTGAAGTGTTCTAGTTAAGATAAATTGTTTAGTTGCCGATATCGAGAGAGGCAACAAGATCCCACTTTATACATAATCATTTTATCTCAATAATTTTTCTATTATTTAAATCTTTCTTGCTATAGGGTGTGTCCAACTTATCCATAGGTCCACCTTACCATGATTTATAGGTCTTATTTTTGTTAATTCCCTCTTCTTTGTTTTTATTCTGTCTTCGAACTCTATTGTTAATGCTCCAAAGGCCCTCTCCAACGCTTCTACGCCGTATCCCATTGGGCTTGTTATCCCCCTAATAGGTATGTATCCCTTAAGATGCTATAGTGTTCAGCACTGGTTTAGCGTGAATGCCCCATCATCAAGCATGAGTCCCTCACCCTCAGGTATGCCTCTGTCAAACTCCACCTCAAAACCCGCCGTCTGGGCGCGTACTGGAAACATGGCATACCTACCCCCACAAAGAAGAAAACGGCAAAGAATCAAAATAATAGTTGGACACACCCTATAAGGCGAAAAATTTAAACTAGTGGTTTATGGTTTATTCTTATAATGAAAAACGGAAAACATTCCATTGTTGAGACAAGGTGATTTTATGGAGCTGGTACTCAAGGCTGTTAACTTAAAAGGCGGTTATTTGCTTGGGTCAACCTATACATCTGATTTGCGATATGAAATATACGTGGATGCCGTTAGTGGGATATCATTAGAGTTGCGCAGAAATGAGATATTCGGCATAGCTGGAGAATCGGGATGTGGTAAATCTACACTCGTTAAGATACTTTACGGGTACATAAAACCGCCTTTAATATTAAAAGAAGGATGTGTAGACCTCTATACACGAGAAGGAGAAACTTTTTCAATCTCATCCTTAAAAGAAGAATATAAAAGAAAACACATTTATTGGAAGTATATTTCTTATATACCTCAAGCTTCAATGAACGTGTTAAATCCAACTATGAGAATAAGAGATAACTTCGCTGAAATTCTCAAACTACACGCCAATATGGAGAAGGAGGAATCTTATAAAAAAGCTGAAGAATATATAGGGCAGTTTGGTCTTCCAAAAGATGTATTAGCAGCTTTTCCTCATCAATTAAGTGGGGGCATGAGGCAGAGAGTGACAATATTGCTGGCGTTAATTATGACTCCCGATTTGGTTTTGGCGGATGAGCCAACTTCGGCTCTTGACGTTATAAATCAGCAGGTAGTTTTGATGATGCTTCGAGCCTTGCAAGAACGCTTTAAAAATACAGTAGTAATTGTGTCTCATGATATGGGAGTCCATGGAGTGATAACCCATAGATTGGCTGTGATGTATGCTGGAAGACTCGTAGAAATAGGAAGAACGGAGGAAATTTTTGAGGATCCTTTACATCCTTATACTCAATCACTAATAAGGTCCTTGCCAAAGTTAGGAGATAAATCTCAACGTAAAGGCTTAAGCGGTCACCCGCCGGATCTTAAGAATCCACCATCGGGTTGTAGATTCAGGCCAAGATGCCCATCTTATGGGCCCCAATGCAGAGAGGAGACGCCCACCCTAATCGAAGTAAAACATGGGCGTTACGTTGAATGCTGGCTTTACTTTACTTAAGGTGGTTTCATGAGTGAAAACTTTTTATTTCAGATAGAAAACTTGAGCAAGATATTTGGTTATGGTTTTCTTAGTAGAACTAAATTTCCAGCAGTAGATAATGTATCCCTTAACATAGAAAATAAACCAAGAATATTTACAGTAGCTGGTGAGAGCGGGTGTGGAAAGACGACGCTTGCAAGGATTATGCTGAGAATAATTGAGCCAAGCAGCGGAACAATACTTTATAAGGGAAAGAACTTACAAAAATTTAGTTCAAACGATAAATTATTATTTCTAAAAGAGGTTCAGGGCATTTTTCAGGACCCTTTTGATACATTTAACCCGCTGAAAAAAGTAGAGACATATCTCTATGAAACCGCTAGAAACCTCTTGGGGCTAAAAAATTATGAAGAAGCATCTAAACATATAGATGATATATTAAGATTCATGGGATTATCGCTCAAGGATGTGAGAAGCAAATATCCTCATGAATTTTCAGGTGGAGAATTACAGAGAGTTTCTATTGCTAGAGCGCTTATATCTAAACCTAGCCTTATAATTGCAGATGAACCTGTATCAATGATTGATGCATCCACAAGAATGAACATCTTAAATATATTTAAGGATCTTAAAAATGATGATGGAATATCATTTATCTATATAACTCATGATCTTGCAACAGCCTACTACATAAGCGATGATATGGCAATAATGTATAGAGGTACAATTGTAGAAATAGGTCCTGCCGAAAAGGTACTTACGGAGAGGTATCACCCTTACACCAAGGCTTTAATGGACGCCTTACCAGAATACGGCAAAAGAAGCGAATGGCTCAATAAAAAGATAAAACCTTCAGGTATAGAAATTAAGGAATTCGTAATTCCCTACTGCAAGTACGCTCATCTATGCCAGTTCAAAATGGACATATGTGTTCAAAAGAGACCGCCTATGTTTAATGTTAATGGAATAAAAGTTTCCTGCTGGCTATATAAGAAATAAAATTTTGCTTTGCAACATATTTCTTAATTTAAAGTAAATAGCCTAATTTTCTTGCTTAACTTATAAATGTTTGATTTGTTCTGCCTAGATGTTTGCAATGAATTTCTATTTCTTTTCAATCTTTAAAAAAAGACTCCCATTTATTTGACTTAAGCGAGTTAGAAAACTTTAAAACATTATAAGGTGAACCTAATAGTCATTATCCAAAAACTGCTTCTCCAAGCTCTCACTAAAAGCATAATTTGATGAGAGATTGGATAATGCCAAAAATTTAAATATTTGTTATTAATAATATTTTCAGGGGATGAACTATGGAGTTAAAGAAGTTAAGTGCTTTGATGTTAATGCTTTCAATGACGGCGAACTTTCTATCTTTAATACTGATATTCCCCGTGCATGCTCAGCTGCCACTGCCTCCTGGTGTTCCCCGTGGCGATGTAGTAGTCGTGAGACAGCATGACCACCTTGTAGATGCTTACCAATTTAATTACATGGTTCCTGGAAGAGCAGGTAAAGGTGAAGGGTATCATCAAGTATGTGTTGCTTATCTTTGGTATGCTAATACAACGACTGGCGAGTTAATATCGTGGCTTGCTGAGGGCGTATCATATTCAGAAGATTTTAAGACTTGCAAAATCTTCACGAGAAGAGGAGCTCACTGGAATGATGGAGTACCTTTTACGGCGCATGATGTAATTTTTACCATAAAAACCGCGTTGCAAACGTCTGAGTGGGTAACACATGCAACTGCAGTTGTATGGATTGAGGATGCTTATGCTGAGAACGATTATACCGCTGTCATAAAATTAAAGAAACCGAACCCGCGTTTCCATTACTTGTTTGCTTCAATAATATGGGGTACTAGCTGGGAAATTCTTCCTAAGCATATATGGGAAGGAAAAGATCCGGTGAATTTCAATAATTATCCGCCATTAAGTATAGGTCCATATAATTTGGTGAGCGTGGATCCAGGAGGGACTTGGCGACTGTATGAAAGAGAAGAAGATTGGTGGGCATATAAGCTTTGGGGTCTAAAGCCATCTCCAAAGTATGTGCTATGGCTTCATCCTGGACCTGAAGAGAAGGTTGCTTTAATGATGGCTAGACATGAGATGGATTGCGGTCTTATAACTGCTGCTGAAGTTGCTGAAATCGCAATAAAAGGAGGAGCACCATATATAATTTCATATCAGAAGGAACCTCCGTACGCTTGGCCTTACGACTCGTGTATCAAAACAGTTACATTCAACCTTCTTCGATATCCATTTAACATAACCGAAGTAAGAAAGGCTCTAGCTTTTGCTATCAATTACTCGAATTTAGCGTACGCCTTTACAGGATGGGATGGGTCAAAACCAATTCCTATGGCTTTGCCAGTTGTTAGAACGCCAGTCGCGGATGAGATATATTATAAGCCACTTGAGAACGAACTTGTTAAGCTTGGCTTAGATAATAAAACATGGTTCTGGAAGTACGATCCAGCGTGGTCTGAAAATACGCTCAAAAGCCATGGCTTTACAAAAGATGAGAATGGAAAATGGCACTTACCCTCAGGTGAACTTTGGAAGATTGAAATATTAGGTCCTCCAGCGTGGGCAGACATAAGTCGCCTGTCCTTTCTGATTGCAGAAGAATGGAAGAAATTTGGGATAGAAGCCGAAGCTGTTCCAGTAGCAGGAACCGTATGGTCCACTAGGGTTTCTAAGGGAGATTTTGATGTTGTGCCAGCGTGGCCACCTTGCACAATGCTTACTGATTTAACACCACACATACAAGGATGGCACAGCAAATACTTTAATCCATTGGCTCCTGGCTGGGGTTGGGCAGCCTATCAATTCCCAAAGAGAGCAGAGTTAGAAGCTATAATAGATGAGATGGAGATGACGCCGCCTACTGAAAAAGAAAAACTCATAGATCTAGGCAGACGAGCCTTATTAATATGGGCTGAGGAATTACCTTATCCATGCTACTTCTCCATACCATTCTACACACTTATGGATACATATGCATGGTATGGATGGCCAACTTACCCAGATAACTACTATATGGACCCGGTATTCTGGTGGGGTCAATTTTTATTCATATTGCTAAAATTATATCCATCAGGCAGAGCCCCTACGAGGGATGCGCTGCCACATCCAGGTTGGACGCCCATCGAATACTCCGGCGTATGGATTATCGGCGATGTCCCAGCATTCACAGGAGCCGACGGGCTATCCTATGGACCTTATAGGATGGGAGATTACGCACGTATGCCTAAAAGC
>Ga0272449_1004715_pt1 | contig 10986 bp, 8 predicted proteins | sample YNPCB0241_FD_198679 | JGI IMG/M metagenome (GOLD analysis project Ga0272449, IMG submission 198679) | Hot spring sediment microbial communities from Yellowstone National Park, WY, United States - YNP-CB-024-1 | ecosystem: Environmental > Aquatic > Thermal springs > Hot (42-90C) > Sediment...
TCCCACCAATAGGTATAGAAGCTTCTATGAAGAATGTATCCCCGTCAAGATTATCGGTCCCAGTAGTAGCAAAATGGTTATATTCTCCAACGTAACCGCTGCCTCCTCTGTCGGTAATGTATTTTATTAGATTGCTAGAGCCCGCATCTGTAGATGTAGTTTGATAAATTAAAAATAGCAAGTTCCAGGGGGCATCTTTATTAACTTTAGAAACATACGTAGACGTGGGGACCTCCACAAGTTCTTCTCTCCCGCTGCTGCTTTCCGGTATGTTGAGTCCTACTTGTATTAGCGGGTACACGCGGCCGCTCTCGCCATAAAGAAGTTTAGGAAACTGGAAATAGAAATATAGGTTTTCTCTGTCTGCAGTTATACGCGCCTGCTGTAAATCAAGCGACACTGTTACACTATCTGGATAAAGGCTTGTCGTCTGTATATCGCCCGTGGAGTCAATGAAAATCCACTCATCGTTGTAAAGTATAGACGTATTCGGCAAAACAACTATCGTGGATGGCAGTATAGACCACTCATTATCTCCAACAAGATTGCCGTCAATCTCTATCGTTTTGCAACTCACATCCCTCACCAGAGGCTCAAGAACAAGAAATACGAAAACTCCTAAAAGAGATTTGGCTAACAGATTCCTTCTCATAATTAATCTAATCAGAATTAATTATTTTAGTTTTTAGGAAAATAAATTCTACAAAATATTGGAAACATAAACAAAATATTTAATATAATTTTTTTAGCAAAAATTTTTTTCTTATAAACAAAAAATAAAATAAGATGGAAGAGAAGGTATTAGGGTAAAGATGCAAGGGCGAGTCAGCGGCTGGAAAATATTCGTAATCTCCTTCTTCACATCTCTTGCAGTATGTGTGATAGTCTCTCCTATATTGTATTTATATGTTATTCCTAACTTAGTGTCGGAGAAAAAAGTGGAAGTGCCTAACCTGCATAACCTGCCAGCAGAGCAGGCAAAAAGTTTACTCAAATTGAGTAAACTTTTGTATATAATATCTCGTGAAGAGGAGCATGAAACTATACCGGAGGGTAATGTTATCTCGCAAGAGCCTCTACCGGGCTCCCTCGTCCCAATAAACTCTGCAGTAAAAATAGTTGTAAGCAAAGGAATTAAAAAATTACCCTTGCCAAATCTTATTGGCAAGGACGAAAGTGCTGCAAGGTCTATACTCCTCTCACAAGGTATCACAAATATCACCACCGAGAGGGTTTACTCCAAAAGTGTAGAGAAAGACAAAGTTGTAGAAACGATACCACCTGCGGGAACAGAAGTTGCTAAAACTACAGAAGTAAAATTAATAGTAAGTAGCGGGCAACAACAGCCACCAGCAATAGATAAAGTCGTGGTACCTGATGTCATAGGTAAACCTTTGTCAAATGCTACCGCTATCATCATCAACAAAGGACTACAAATAGGTGAAATTTCAAAGGAAACCAGCGAAGATTTTGAGTTTGGTGTGGTGCTGCGGCAAACACCAAAGCCAGGAACTACTGTCAACAAGGGAACTAAAGTAAACTTAGTCGTCAACACGGAAGAAGAGGAAGAATCTCAAACGTCCCCGAAATAAAGGTGAAAAAACTGCTATCGTATCGCCTTTTACAATAATATCTGCTTAAAAAAATTTCAAGCAAATCTCGTCCTCGGCAGAGAAAAGAATAAAACAACCATTTGCTGTTTGACAAACTACATCTAAGTGCACGGCAAGATAGGTGGTAGCCGCAGGCTTTTCAGCCTGCGAAAAAAATATTAATTGAAGGTTTTAGGTGGTGGGTTGTGGGTTATTAAAACACACCCTCAAGAAGGGTGTAGCTACCAAGAAAACAGGCGTAAGTTTCCATGAACATCATACTTACGGGCTTCATGGGTACAGGGAAAACCCTTATCGGCAAGTTACTATCTGAGAGGCTAAATTATAAATATATTGACATAGACACAATTATAGAGGAGAGGGAAAAGATGGCAATTGTAGACATATTCAGAGAGAAGGGGGAAGGGTATTTTCGTAATGTTGAGACTGAAGTCATAAGAGAAATCATACCACAGGTGGACAACAGCGTAATATCCGTTGGTGGAGGCGCTATATTGAGGAAGATAAATGTTGATATTATGAAAAACAACGGAATAATAGTATTACTAACTGCAACACCAGAAACTATATACGAGCGCCTGAAGCACGACACCACACGCCCCCTGCTGAAAGTCAACAACCCAAAAGAGAAAATAGTATCTCTACTATCTTCACGCAACGCATACTACTACGAGAATTGCAACATCGCAGTTTCTACAAACAACCGCACGCCAGAAGATATAGTGGAAGAAATAATTTCTAAATCGAAGATAAATTAATAACAGAGGAAAGAGAGGAAAATGTAAAAAAGATATGCCTAAGGGGGAAAAAATTAAAAAGCTTCACTCGTGGACACTATTCCTACCCGAGATAAAGAATTTAATACAAAATAAAGACTTTGCTACTCTAAAAAATGTTCTCAAGGAGATACACCCTACAGACTTAGCAGAGGGCTGGAGCAGCTTATCGCCAGAAGAGAAAATTATTGTATTCAATTTATTATCTTTGCAACGCGCAATTGAAGTTTTTGAAGACCTTGAGTATAAGGAACAGATATACGTGTTGGAACACCTTGACGAGGCATCTATAAAAAACATCCTTTCCGACATGCCCTCGGACGAAACTTTGAAGTTGTTCAAAAAAATGCCAAATAAGATAATAAAAAAATTATACTCCCTGATGCAAAAGGAAGAAGTAGAAAAAATCGCTCACACGATGGAATACCCTACTGGCTCCGCAGGGGCGCTCATGAATGTCTATTTTATCTCTCTATCGCCAAATATAACTGCAAAACAAGCACTTGAAAAAATACAAATCTCGGCAAAAAGCCATAGAACACAAAATTTCCACGCTTTCTACGTCACTGACGAAGAAAACCATCTACTCGGTGGGGTAACTTTGAGACGACTCATATCATCTCCACAAGATATAAGAATAAAAGATATAATGTCCCCTGTAGAACTTATAAAGATAAATGCGCTCTCTCCTGCCGAGGAAGTCGCAAAAATCTTCACTAAATACGACCTCGTTATTGCGCCAGTGGTGGACGACGAGAACCATCTTTTAGGTGTGATAAGCGTAGATGACGTTGTTGACATCATCCATAAAGAATCCGAGAAGCAAGTTTACGGCTTAGGTAAAATAGGTAATGTAGAAAAGACAATAGAAATAAACTATGCAAAAGCGTCTATATTTACGTTAGTCAAAAGTAGAGTGGTGTGGTTAATTGTTTTGCTGTTGATAGAAGTTTTTTTCTCTGCACCGCTGTTGCAAAGATATACATCAATCCTCGAAGCTGTTATATATCTGACACTATTTATACCGCTTCTTATGGATACTGGCGGGAATGCAGGGCAACAGTCGCTGACCATGGTAGTGCGCGGATTAGCAACAGGTGAAGTCTCAATGAGTGCACGTGATCTCTTCCGTAGCCTCCTCAAGGAATTTAGAACAGGTATATGCATGGGGACGGTTACTGGCTTAATGGGAGCTGCGGGGGCAATGCTTTTAGTGCCGCAGGCTAATATTCAATTAGGACTTACTGTGGGGCTATCGCTCTTATGCGTGATAACCGCATCATCTTGCGCAGGTGCTCTCCTGCCTTTTATATTCAGAATTTTTGGCAGCGACCCTGCAGTCTCAGCAAGCCCCTTCATTACCACGGTTGTGGATGTTACTGCTATTTTTATATACTTTGAGATTGCCAAGCGCTTCATATTGCGTTAAAAAAATACTTTCTATTCAGATGATATATCAGCATTTGCACCCGATACAACAGATTCAAGTGTTGCAACTTTATCTCCTTCTTCAAGGCGTATAAGGCGCACGCCTTGCGTCGCACGACCCATCACAGAAATTGTCTTTGCTGGTATCCTTATACTTATGCCCTGTGTAGTAACAATTATAACATCATCCTCATCACTAACTTTCCTTATACCCACAACTTTACCTGTTTTATCGGTAATTTTCATATTTTTTACGCCCTTGCCGCCACGGTGCGTCAGCCTATATTCCTTAGCTAACGTGCGCTTGCCATAGCCATTCTCGCTAATCACTAATATGGTGTCCTCCTTGCTAACAAGCTCCACGCCAACTACCTCGTCTCCACTGTTAAGGCGTATACCGCGTATACCGCGTGTCGCCCTGCCAATAATACGCAAGTCCTTACAAGGGTAATGTGCTGCTAAACCTTCACGTGTGGCTATAATAACGTTCTCGTCGCCTTCCACAATCTTCACATCTATAAGTTCATCATCCGGCAGGAGCTTGATGGCTATGATACCGCTTGGACGCGGATTCGCAAATTCCTTAAGATACGAGCGCTTCACTATACCTTTCCGTGTAACCATAAGAAGACTTTCTTTCTCTATTTTATCAAAATCTCTAACAACAACTGTTGCAGAAACTCGCTCATCCGGCGATATGCGTATGAGGGTATTTACAGGCTTACCTCGTGTGTGCCGGGACGTCTCTGGGATTTCATACACTTTCAGCCAATACACCTTGCCTTTGTTCGTGAAGAATAATATATACGAGTGTGTGGAACAGGAAAAAACATCCTTCACGTAATCCTCCTCCCTCGGTATAATGGTAGTCACGCCTTTCCCACCACGCCCCTGCGTGCGATACGAGCTTAACGGGATGCGCTTTATATACCCTGCATGCGATATCAGCACGATTACATCTTCTTCGGCAATCAGATCCTCAATGTCAAGCTCTACAGTCTTGGAAACAATCTTCGTTCTTCGGTCGTCCCCGTAAGTCTTTCTCAGCTCCAACAGCTCCTCTTTTATCAAATTGAGTATACTTTGCGGGTTGGCTAATAAAAGCTTTAATCTTTCTATCTCCTTTATGAGCTCAACGTATTCTTTTTCTATTTTTTCGCGTTCAAGTGCGGTGAGCTGCTGCAACTTCATATCAAGGATAGCTTGTGCCTGCTCCCTGCTTAAGCCAAACTGCTCAATGAGGCGGCTACGCGCTACATCCACATTCTCCGAAGAACGAATAATTTTTATAACTTTCTCCAAATGCTCAATAGCAATCTTGAAGCCCTCAAGTATATGTGCACGCTTATCGGCTTTATCAAGCTCATACCGCGTGCGCCTAATAATAACTTCCCTACGGTATTGAACATACTCGCTAAACATATTCTTCAAGCCGAGCACACGCGGCTTGTTATTCACTAACGCCAGCATTATCACACCAAAGGTCGTCTCTAAAGCCGTGTGCTTGAACAACTGGTTTAGCACAACTTGCTCATTGCCGTCACGCTTAACTTCTACAACTATACGCATACCCTCCCTATCAGACTCATCACGTATGTCAGAGATGTCCTCAATTTTCTTCTCTCTGACAAGTGTAGCAATCGTCTCTAAGAGCTGCGCTTTATTTACCTGGTAAGGTATCTCTGTGATAACAATCGCCTTTTTCCCGTGCCCTATATCTTCAATATCTACCTTACCGCGCACCTTCAGCGTGCCCTTGCCTGTGGCAAAATACTCTTTTATGCCTTCACGGCCATATATTATACCTCCTGTGGGGAAATCCGGACCTTTAACTATCTTCATAAGTTCCTCTATGCTTATGTCGTTATTGTCAATATACGCTATTATACCATCAACTATCTCGCAGAGGTTATGCGGTGGAATATTAGTCGCCATACCAACAGCTATCCCAGAACTGCCGTTAACCAACAAGTTAGGGAGTTTTGCTGGCAACACTACAGGCTCAAGTAAAGAATTATCGTAATTCGCCATAAAATCTACCGTATTCTTCTCTATATCCGCTAATAGTTCTTCTGCGATACGCTGCAGGCGCACCTCAGTGTAGCGCATTGCAGCTGGCGGGTCGCCATCTATAGAGCCGAAATTGCCCTGCCCGTCAATGAGCGTGTACCGCAAGGAGAAGTCCTGCGCCATGCGCACCATGGCTTCATACACTGCCATATCGCCGTGAGGGTGATATTTCCCGAGTGTGTCCCCTACAACACGCGCGCTCTTCTTGTACGGGCTTCTATACGTCAACCCCATCTCGTACATTGTGTAAAGTATACGTCGCTGGACCGGCTTAAGGCCATCACGCACATCCGGTAAGGCTCTGCCAACAATGACGCTCATCGCATAATCTAAATATGCGCTCTTCATCTCTACTTCAATATCGCGTGGTATTATGCTCATGTTGTTCACTTCCGTTGCCATGGTGGCGCTATTCTCACTTTCTCTGCTTGAAGAAGATTTCTTGTCTGCCATGATAATTTAATTACTAATTCTAATTACCTTTGGACTTTGACATTGTCCTTCCTTGGAAAGATACTTCTCTGTTCTTTTTAACTCTAAAAGGCTGCCTCTGCAAAGGATTAAAAATTAAAATGCCGAAGATATATAGTTTAATAAAATAAATATGCCTATCTTCCAACTGCAATTAATTTTGGTGTAGAAAATTATATCAAAAAAGAATACAATTTTTCAAGAAAACGTTTTCAGGAACATTTACATTAAAATGTATCCGAATTATACGTGGCATTTTAAATAAGCGCAGGCTGAATTTGGAGCCTGCGGCTACCATCTACCATCCTACAGCCACAGCCACCAGGGTATAAGATACAGTGCTCTCCCGGATACCTTCTCCTCTTTAACATCGCCACAATATATCAAAATGCCGTATTGCGACTCCTTGAATTCATTAAAAAAGGCGCAAAAATTTCTTATTTTCTCCTTCGGCAAATTCTTGCCGAAATATATCTCTACCGGCACTAACTGCTTAAAGTCGTTCTCAAACACAAGGTCAATCTCATGCCCCTCGTAATCTCTCCAGAAATATAGCGCTTTTGGCAAAGGACGGTTCTCGTTCTCTGATTCAAAGGATTTTATTAAGATATTTTCAAATATGAAGCCGCATTTCTCTTGAATATGTTCTTTCTCTGTCCTTTTTGATAAGAAATTCGCTACACCTACATCAAAAAAATACATTTTTTTACTTTTAACGAGGCGTTTCCTATGGTGCCAAAGTAACGGCGGCAAAGAGTTCAAGATAAATGTGTCTTGTAAGATTGATATATACTTTTTCACTGTATTATACGCGATACCGAGCTCCGAAGAGAACTTGTTAAAATTAAAAATTGAGCCAATCTCAAAAGAGACTGTCTTAAGTAAATTCAAATAATCGTCAAGGCTGCCAACCTCGCCTGAAAGACGTATATCGCGCTCAAGGTATGTGGACACCATGCTGGAAAGCCTCAGGCGCTTCTCGTCAGTAGATTTTGCTGTATAAACTCCAGGTAAAGAGCCTTCAATAAGTATTCTTTCTAAGAGCTTCTCTAAAAGATTTTTCTGCCTATAGAGAATAGACTGGCGGGAAAGTAAAAAGTCAATAATTCTTTCCCGTGGGAGACAATTCCACAGCGGCTCCGGTAAGGAAATATTGGTTAAATTTTGTATAAGTTCTCTTATTGTGAAGGGGTATAATTTCAAAAATGTTATTCTACCTGCTAAGCTCTCGGCTGACTTCTTCTTTATACACAGCGTTGAAGAGCCGGATAAGATAATTTTTATTTTATCGCAATAATTGTCATAAACAATCTTTACCCAGTCAAAAATTTTATGCAGCTTTTGCGCCTCGTCAATTATCAAAAGTATCGGCGCCTTCAACCCCGAGATGGGCTCGCCAAGCGCCCTCTCTGTCTCCTTCTCAATAAATTTAATGTCTGAGCTCACTTCTGCACGCAACAGCGGGTCATCAAAAGAGTAATAGAAAATTCTCTCTTGCGGGATGAGTCCACTCGCAGATACCACCTCCCTCAGCCTCATAATTAATGTAGTTTTCCCAACTTGCCTTGCACCAACTATTGCTGTCACCAGGTTTGCCTTCAGACGATTTATGCAATTCGCCTCAATCTCTCTTGTAATATAATACTCCATAATTTTTATCAATACTTTGACAAATTTTAGTTCATTTTTCATCAAAGAATCAATATAAAAATTTTTTTCTTTAACCTTTCACATGATGTAATCTCTTTTCTCTTCCACAGGACATCAGGATAGACACTTAGAGAGGAATGCGGGCTAAAAACTGAAGGGCGCGATTATATTTTTTTCGCAGGCTGAACTGAAAGCCTGTGGACAGACACCCGCTGCATAAGGATATTTCTGTTTCTATTTCTTCTTCACCAAGTAGTCAATTATTTTCATTGTCCATCTGGAGCGCTCGTATTGCGCAAGCTTCCTTGACAAGTCTTCTATCTTGCCCAAGGAGAAAATTATGAAGTTTCCCTCCGCCTTCTCTTCTTTTATATCTTTTTCCGTGAATAATGGCTGGTCCTTTGTTGCAATAATATGCAACAACTCCAAAGATTCGTTCCTACCTCTTGGGATAAACGTCTTCAGTTCTATAGGCATATCTTCGCCAGGTATCAATAACGTCTCCCCAGCTTTTAAAGCCTTCGCTTTAGTGTACTTGTTGGGATATATCAAACACACATTGCCCTCCTCGTCAACGTTTAATACCGTTATATACGCATCTTTTGAGACCGATACCGTAAGGTTGACATTTTCGCCTTCAAAATACGCAGCTTTATCCAGCGACGCCTCTATATTAAAATCAGCATCCGGGTAGCCACGGAAATACGCCTTCCCGCGAATCTTCAATGTGCACTTTATACCACCCTCAGGAAGGACTGTGCACTCGGGGCTGCCAACTTTGCTATATTCCACCTGCGCGCTCGCCCATAGAAAAATATACTCGTGGAAAAGCTCATACGACCTCTCATCACGCTTACCTATAACATCCGTGACGCCTAGCTGCACATTTACACCTGCAACCTGCGCCACCTCGGATAACGCATCTTCTAATGCGTACTTCTCAGCATCCAGCTGTGTCTGGTGCTTTGACGCAATACCTTCACCGAGGCTCTCAAACTCTAACACATCCTCCGTACGCCTGATAACTTTCACCTTCTTCTGCTGCTGCACAACTTCTCCTCCTACGCTTACGCGTTGCCGTTGCCTTGCGATTGCGATACGCGTATTATCCGCAGCAGCCTTTGCCCTCTTACGGAGGACGGCGTTCCCCGAAGCACAACCAAAAATGAATAACGCCGGAACCGTGATTAACAAAATAATCCTCACATTCATAACATTTGTAGCCGCAACCTTTCTTCAGGTTGCGCTTATTTTTTTTCGCAGGCTGAAGCCTGCGGCTACCTAATAATAAAACGGTTCTGGGGTTCAATCGGACAAAAGAACATCAGAAATATAGAACCGTCCCAGACATTAAAACTATGAAATTCAATATTTTCATAACCTGTAAGCCGATAATGATGATAAGAATTCACCCGCCACTATCAAAAGATATCTTATTTTACTATTGAACTTGCAATATTTGGACTTTCTGGATTGACATCCAGCTTTCGCTTTCCCGGAATTATAACTAGGTCCATATCTTCCATAGGAATAACACCCAAAAGGATCTGATCGCCCATTACTAAAGCACCTGCAAATCCAATCCTATTCTTAAACTTTATTTGAATTGGACCAACATAAGGAACAAGTTTCTTACTCCCATCAGATATTGTGATCTCTTTTTTATCAATTTCCTCCAATTTTAGTTGTATCTTTATATGTTCAGGAATAATTAAATGAACTGCTCTTGAGTCAACAAGAGCGGTTCCTTTGATAGGTTTTATTTTCTTATCACGAGGGTTCATTAAAACTATTTCTGCAGTTACTAAACCCATTCCCTGCTCCTCCTTTCTCTTTTTTTATTTTTGCCACGGATTAATCACGGATGTAATTTGTAAATTTAACTGCATTCTTGTTAAAGATTTTTTCACAGGCTAAATTTTAAGCCTGCTACTCGCGGATACCAAAACTTCTTCTTTTTACAACAATCTTAGTTTTGTTACTTCAGGGGCAATTATTATTTCTTTTTGTTTGAAGTCTATCTTCATGTGCCATTTTTCTAAAGTCAGCGCACCAATAATCACCTTTTCCGACAACTCGGGGATTATGATAAACTCGTCTGAAAAACGATACCCATTCAGGTAGAAATCAAGCGAAACACGCTCCTTCGCTATCAGTTTCTCGCCTTCTTTTGCAGTTACCAATTCAAGTGGTTTGGGGAGCAATTCCACTATACCGAGTTTTTCTGCAACTTCTCTCTTTATACATGAATAAGTTGCGCCGCTATCAAAAAGCGCAATAGCCTTTTCTCTACCTTTTGAGCCTGCAAGCTCTATCTCTTTCTGAATTATTGCCATTGCATTTCTCCCCTCTACTAAAGTTTAAAGATTTTTTTCACGCAGGCTAAAGCCTGCGGCTACCACCCAATGCCACGGATAAAAATTCTGGCGTCCTCAAATTGTTGAGGACAAACGTTCCTTCTGGAATCCCCAGCTTGCTGGGGAAACAACAAGACCCTGAACAAGTTCAGGACTCCAACAATATTTTTCTCCCCACAACAAGTTGGGGGACCCAGAAATTCGTGTGTAGTATACCCATTGTCCAATACTGTGTCATCTGTGGCGCTGTATTAGTGAACTAAATTTTTTTTAGGTTCTTCAAAAATTACTTCTTTACCTTTATTAAATCTTACATTAAATAAATCTAATGCTTTATATCGTCCTAATATAGGTGGTACATTGTCACTATCAGCAATTGCCACCGGTGCAGTAAATACTTTCTCGCCTAACTTAATTTTAAAACAATGGATATACGAAATCAAATTTGCAGAAGGTACAACGCCTTTAATTTCTACATATTTCCCCTTTGTAATATCATCAACCAGAAGCTCGCCAATATTTCTTGGAAGTAATGTGATATCAGCACCTGTATCTGCTAAAACATCGTCTATAACGACTTTATTACTTTACTTTTTGAATATATTTCAATACTAACAATAG
>Ga0272449_1004720_pt1 | contig 10975 bp, 11 predicted proteins | sample YNPCB0241_FD_198679 | JGI IMG/M metagenome (GOLD analysis project Ga0272449, IMG submission 198679) | Hot spring sediment microbial communities from Yellowstone National Park, WY, United States - YNP-CB-024-1 | ecosystem: Environmental > Aquatic > Thermal springs > Hot (42-90C) > Sediment...
ATAAAACTTCCTGCTTTATAAGACTCTGTGGTTAATACTAAATTCCCATTTGACATAATTTTAATATAATTATATCCTATTATTTTTTAATCGTCAAGAATAATTTTTCTTAAAATATTTTTTAATTCTTTCAACTCAATATTATAAAATTTAAACTATATATTTACAATTATTTTGAATGCGTTTACATAAATAAAATTTAATAATAATGCAAATTTATTATGTTTTTCTTTAGTTGTATATAATAAAAATGTTGACATTTAAATTTAATTTTATTAAACTCATAAAAGTTTTAAATTTGGGTAGGAGAATTAAGAACAAAATGGTTGTTAAAAAATTAATAGTAGATGAAAATAGTAAATATTTCAATACTGCCAATATGAAGTATAGAGAATTCCCGAGTATATTTAAACAGATTAGAAATTATGCTACTATAATAGCGTTTGATGCTCCTGAAGAATTTAGATTAGGAAATCTATTAGAGCAGCAAATAAGTGAGATAATAAAAAATGCAGTAGTGCATGGAAACAAAAAGGACCCTAATAAAAAAGTTAGAGTTTGGTGGGAATTTAACAAGGAGCGCCGGATGGCTCGAATTATTGTTGAAGACGAAGGTGAAGGTTTTCAGGATTTAGAAAAATGGAATGAATTTAACGAAAAAAGAACAAAATATTTTTTAGAAAATAATTTTGAAGAAATGTTAAAATATATTTCCTACAGAACAGATAAAAGCACTGATTTAGATGGAGGTAACGCATTATTTGCTGCATTAGAATTTTGGAATGGTGGGATGATATATAATAACAAAAAAAATAAAGTTGTATGTGTTAAATATTATACAGATGAAGAATTAAAGAAAGGGAAGAATTAAATGTTTAGAACAGAAATAATAAATGATTATTATGTTGTTCGTGTAGATGTAAAAGAGGCTTCAATAGATATAAACAATGTTGAATCATTAAAAAAAATATTAAAAGAAGGTATAGAAAAAGGTTATAAAAAATTAATTGTTGATTTTCAGAATGTAGTTTATATAGATAGTTCAGGATTAGGTTGTTTAATGGATATAATGAAATTAGCTAAAGAAAAAGGTGGTGAAGTTGGTATTCTGTCTATATCAAAAGATGTTTTAGAAGTTTTTATAGCAACAAAGATAGGGCAATTTTTTAAATTTTACAAAACTATAAATTAATAAAAATATTTAATGACTACAATTTTATTTCTTTTAGGATTAAATATTACACCACTGTCCCAATACTGAAGAGCTGAGAAAAGGAAGTTCCCACCGTCTTCAGGTGAGCTATGTTCACTATGGTAAGCAGCATATTTTAAAATATTTTCAAAATCCTGCTCTTTTATATATTTATTTCGCAATTCATTAAATTTATTCCATTCTTCCAAGTTTTTAAAGCCTTCACCCTCGTCCTCAATTATAATTTTTGCAAAATCGGAATTTATATTATACCATACTCTAACTTTTTTTTCAATCTTGCATTTATTACCGTGCTTAATAGCATTCTTTATAAATTCACTTATCTGCAAAGATAATAAAAAATCATTTTTCAAATCCTGGTCATCTACATCATTTAATATCTCATTCGTATAAAAGTTTATCTTTCTAATGTCACTTTGAAATTCTTTATATTTCATATTTTCAGTATTCCAAATGGGGTCGTCTTCTTTTCTAATTTCCAATTTTTCATGTTCAACAAAACCAAGGTCAAAGTAACGATTTATAATATTTTTTAAGTTTTTATAATTAAGATTTAATAAAAAATATGAAGCTGTAAATAATGTTAATGGATTATCCGGGTCTAAATTTCTCTTTTGGTAATCTGAATTTTTATTAAGTGAAATTATAATTTGATTAAAAAAGGAATTAAAAATCTCCAAATAAAATGTTATTTCAGTAAAAATAAATTTTCTTAAATTTTTTATATCATTTTCAGAAAAATCTTCTTTTATAAGAAATTGCTCATTTAATATTGAAATTATTTTTTCAGAATTCTGTTTTATAATATTAATATAATTTTTTTCTTTTAATGTTGAACTTATAATTTTATATAAATCATTTTCAGGCGAAAGATAGATTTTAATTTCTTCAATTGTTGAGAGCAAATCTTTTAGAAATTTAGAGATTTTTTTCATTTCTTTTTGGTTACTCATTATTCTTTTCTTTCAAAATATTTTCAGCAAGTTTTCTAACCTTGCTATCTGGGTCATAATTTTTTTTATATTCAGCTATTTCTTTAATCTTTTCACTCTCAAACTTACTTATAGCCTTTAAAGCATAATATCTAATTTCAGGATTATCTTCTTTTGTAAGTTCAAATAATTTATTAAATGCTTTTTTATTATTATGTTTTTCAAGTGCATCAATAATTCTTATTTTTAATTCTATTTCCGCTTCATCAAGTTTATTAAAAAGAACATTAAAAGATTTTTCAGATTTAATATAACCAAGCCCGGTAGCTGCAAAATTTCTATTTAACAATTTTTCGTTCTTGTTTGTAAAAATCTCTATAAGGAAATCTTCTGCTTTTTCTGACTTCATATTAGCTACAGAAAGAATTATAGCAGTTCTAATCTGTTCATTTTCTTCATTTGTAAATTTACTAATTAGTATTGGTAATGCCTCCGAATATTCTATTTCACCTAATGTTCTTATAGCAGTCTCTTTTATTTCAATATCATTTGAATCAATATATTTTAAAACATATTTTCCTGCTTCCTTATATTTTAATAATGAAACAGATGATATTAAAAATTTAATCATTTCGGCTGAAAGATTGTTAGTTTGAAATAAATTTTCAATATACTTTGTTGCATATTCACTATTTAATATAACTAAAGTTGAAAGCATTTCTTTTTTTACTTTTAAATTATTTTCTAATGGCAAATATTTATTTATTATTTCTGCAGCCTCTGTTTGTTTTTTACCTTTAATAGAATTTAATATAGCAATTTTTTGTGAGGTTGTTCCATATTCAAATGTATCATTCCAAAATTTAATATTTTGAATATTAGTCTTTGAATTTGTTTGTGATGCAAAAAGACTCGCAATAAAAATAGTAAAACTAGTTATAAAGAAGCAAAATTTTTTCATTTTTTAGATATTATCGGAAAATTAGGAAAATTGATTAAGTTATTATATTAATTTTTATATTATACTGATTTAAAAGTTTAAATGCATCTTCAAACCATTTTTTATATTTATTAAGAATAAATTCTTCGGATATAATATTATTTTCTTTAATATAAGACTTAACAGAGCGTTGGATTATATTTTTAAACTCAAGTGTATGCAAATTAAAAAATTTATTTGTTCTTTGAAGATAAAAGTAATTATAATAAGTTTCTCTGCAATGTGATTTAAAATTTATATTAGAAAGGTCAAGTCCTACAAAATATATTGGATTAGCTTTAACAAATATTGCAAAATCAAGTGCATTAGTAGCAACAGAGCCACCGGATTGTAAACCTCCTATCTCTCCGTGCTCTTTAATTATCTTTTCAACCTCTTCATACCTATATTCTATAAAGTTGCCATAAAGGTCCGGAATTAATTTTATTGTATATGTTAAATATCTACAATTAAATAACAAAGGTATTTTGGGAAATGTTACTATGTCATAGATTAACTTAATATTTTTAGTTTTTAAAAACTTGAAATCATTAAAATTTTCATATTTTGCATCAAGACTAATTACATAATCAGGATAAATATTATTTTTAATTAAAAATCTAAGTGAGGTATCAACAGCAATTTTTATAATTTTATTTTCTTTTAAAAAATTTATATTTTTTTCAAGTGAAGGTCCGGCTGCTATAATTACAGCAGGCTGATTGGAATGAATATTTTTTAGTTCAATTAATTTTTTAGATTTGTGAAATATTTTTAGATTTTGTTTAATATTTCTTTTCCAAATTTCTTTAAATTCTCTAACAGTAAGATAATCACTATAAATTTCAGCAATTCTTTTTAAAATTTCATTTTTTAAATTCTGATAAAAATCCGGATATATTCTAAAAGATGCAGGGTGAATAAAAATGCCTATTTTTGCTTCTTTTTTTATTTTTATATAAATTAGATATTTTATAACATTTTCAATTAAGTTAATTTTTTTTTCTGTTACAAGGTAAATTATTTTTTCTTCGTTTAAAAGTTCTTCTGGAGTAAATTTTAAAAAGCAGTTAAAAATATTCAAATCATATTCACATATAATAAAATATTTATCATTCAATTTATGATATAGCTTTTGCAAATGGTATCCAAGTCCCAAACCTAATATTATTATAATATCGTATCTGTCGGCATCCCAAGTTTTAATAAGATTTTCGGCTTCTTTTAAAGGGTCAAACTTACTATGCAAGTAAAATGTTTTATTATCTTTTAAAATTTTTAAAGTTGGTAATTTCTGTTTTGTTTCTTCAATTTGTATATTTTTAAAATTATCTATTTCAAAATTAAGTTCTAAAAGATATGGTCTCGTATTTTTTAATATTCTTATCTTTTCTTCCAAATTTTTAGAGCAAAATTTTTACAATAGAGTTTTTAACCAATTGTTTAAATTCTTCTGCATCAGTTTTTTTACCAACTATTAAGCCGTAATGCATAGGGATTGAAATTTTAGCCTTGATAATATTTGCAGCTTCTGCTGCTTCTTTATAATCCATAGTATAAGTTCCTCCAACAGGAAAAAAGGCATAATCTATATTTAATTTATTTAAAGTTTTCATTTCAGGTATAAAATCAGTATCACCCGGATGATAGAATGTTTTATTTTTATATTTTATTATATATCCAACCCATTTTTTATTTTTAGGATGAAAATTTTTATTTATATTATATGCTGGCATTGTATAAATTTCAAGATTATCTATTATATATTTTTTTTCTGGTTCTACAAAAGTAACATTTTTAAAATTAGAAAGTAAACTTCGTGCATCCTCTGGAGCAATAATTTTAGTAGAATTTTTAAACAATTTTTCAATATCTTTAACAGAAAGATGGTCATAATGTGGATGAGTGATAAATATATAATCAGCATATAAAAGGTAGCCTGGCACTTCATAGGGGTCAATATAAATTCTCGGTATTTCTGAGATTTCAACAAATGCGTGTTTAATTAATTTTGGTTCATTCTCCATAATTTTATAAAAAATAAAAAAATTTAAATAGAAAAGTCAAATTAAATTTAATTCACTTATTATATTTTAAAATTATTCTTTTTATCAACTCAAAATCAAGCGAATGTCCTGAGCGGTAAGCAATGAACAGTCCTTTTACAGGTTTATTCAAAATACTAATTGCGCCAATTAAATCAAGTATTTTATGTCTTAAAGGCTCATCCTCAAAACGAAGTTTTTTATTTAAAAAATATGAATCAGTGAATACAACAGCATTTTTTAATGAACCGCCTCTGGCAAGTCCTTTATCTAATAAATTCTTAATTTCATTATAAAACCCGAATGTTCTTGCAGGTGCTATATTTTTTTTAAAAAATTTAAAAGTAATATCTGAAAGGAATATGAATTTATTTTTTAGCATCGGATGTAAAAAATTTATATAATATAAAATTCCAAATTTATTATATGGAACACAAGCAACAAATTTATCATCTTTTGAAATAAACTCTAAATCTTTTATTTCTATTAATCTTAATTTTTCGTTTTGCTTTTTAATGCCAGCTTTTTTTAATATCTTTAAAAATTGATAAGAACTACCATCAAGGATAGGAATTTCATTGTTGTTAACATTTATTATAAGATTTGATATACCACTCATATATATCGCTGCAAGTAAATGTTCAACTGTATGTATTTGAATATTTTTATTCCCAATTGTGATTGAGCGTTCTGTATTTAAAATATTTTCAACAGACAATGGTATTTCAATATTACCTTTGTATATAAATTTTATACCTGAATTTTCTGGTGCAGGGAATAATTTTACAATTGTTAAATTACCTGTATGAATTCCAATGCCTTTAAATTCAATATATTTTTTTATTGTCATTTGATACATAATTTTATATATTATAAAAAAATATAAATTTTTCAATATGGATTTAAAAGAGAGAGCATATATAATAAACTTTTATTATGATAAAGCAGGGTATTATAATTGTGAAGAAGATTTAGAAGAAGTAATAATGCTTTCAAAAACTGCGGGGGTAGAAGTTGCATTAGCAGAAAATATTTTTTTAAGAGAAATAAATCCGAGTTATTATATTACAAAAGGCAAATTAGAAATTGTTAAAAATAATATATTAACAAATAATATAAATGTTGTAATATTTAATATTGATTTAAAACCATCTCAGATGCGAAATTTAGAAGAGTTTTTAGAATGCAAAGTAATTTGCAGGACAGAGCTTATATTAGATATATTTGCTCAGCATGCGAGAACATCTGAAGCAAAAATTCAAGTTGAATTGGCTCAGCTTAAATATTTGTTATCAATGCTAACAGGATATGGAGTTTTGTTATCTCGTTTAGGGGGCGGAATTGGAACGCGAGGTCCTGGGGAAACTAAATTGGAATATGATAGAAGGCATATTACAAGAAGAATTTCACTACTTGAAAAAAAATTAAAAAATATAGAAAAACATAGGCAGGTTATAACGAGCAACAGAAAATTAAAAAATGTTGCATTGGTTGGTTATACAAATGCTGGTAAAACTACACTTTTAAATATTCTTGCGCATCAAAATTTAAAAACTGACGATATGTTATTTGTAACCCTTGACCCTGCTTCACGAAAAGTTTATTTGGGCGAAAATAATAAGTTCGCCATTTTTACTGATACAGTTGGATTTATTAAAAACTTACCTCATACTCTTGTAGCCTCATTTAAAGCAACTTTATCTGAAGTTAAAAATGCTGATTTGGTTTTACATATAGTTGATGTCTACGATAAAAATATAGAAGAGAAAATAGAAGTAGTTAATAAAATATTATTTAATGAACTTTTTTTAGACCCCTATAAAGTTCATCTTGTCTTTAACAAAATTGACAAATTAGAGAATGAAAATATAATTAAACGTTTAAAAGAAATTTATCCAAATGCTTTATTTGTTTCTGCAAAAGAAAAGATAAATATTGACAATTTAAAAAAATTTGTTTTAATTAAACTTGAGGCAAAAAATGAGCAAGAGTTTAAATGATATAAAAAAAAGAGTTGGAATAGAAGCTTTAAGTGAAGCTGAAAGGAAGAAACTTTTCAATAAATTCGTCCAAGCCGGGGGAAAAGTTATTGAAGAAAAACCACAAAAAAAATTAAGTTCCTTTGATAGAGAAAAACAAAAGGAATTATTAAAAAAAATGCAAGAAAAAAGCAAACCTTCAGCATTAGAAAAATATACTGAAGCCGAAGATTACGAAAAAGCTGAAGAATATGATAAAAAAATTCATACAAAAGTTACATTTTGGGAAAAAGTTTCTATATATTTGAAAGGTATTTTTAATTCAACAATCACCTTGAATGGTAAATATGTAAATAATAAATTTTTTATATTCCTTGAAAAGGAAGTTATACCAAATTTGCAAAGATTACATTTAATAGTTAATGAAATTTTTAATTCCTCTGAAAATATATTAAATAAAGTTAAAGAAAATCTTTATGCTAAAGAAAAATATTATTATGAATTGTTACAAAATTATCTAAAATTATATAACGAAGAAGAATTTAATTCAATTTTATATTTTTATCGTAGAAATCCACACAAAAAGATTACTCCTTTATACATAAAAGAGCCTCTTAAAATTATTTTTAAAAAAATTTATATTCTTAAAGATTTTGTTGCAGGTTCATTTTTGGCCTTTAAAATCTCTATCCCTATCATTTACTCTGCCAAAAGATATGATAATGAAATAGTTTCAAGAAAATTAAACTATGTTAAACAAGCTTTAAATATTATATTTTTCCAACTTTTACCAAAATTATATTCTTTATCACTTTTTATATTAAAGGCGAATATTCCATTGAACTCCAAGATATTTGAAGAATTTTTAGATATAAAAGAAGAAGAAAAGATAGGTTATAAATCTTATAAAGATATTTTTAAAAAAGAAGAAAAACCTTTAGTTAAAACTTTTATTGAGGAAGTTGTTAAAAAACAGGAATTTGAATATTACAAAAAAAATTTTATAGAATTAAATGATGAAGATTTAGCAAATTTAGAATTAGATGATTTAACAAAGTATGGAGTAAAATTAATACAAGCTGTGAATTTTGAAGAAATAAAATCTTTATGTTCACCTAATCTAAATTTAGGTGTTTGCGATGAAAATGATAAGGTTTTTATAACTTATATTTTATTAAAAGAATTTGAAATGGAATATTCATTTATATTAACCTCATATAAGATTAAAATTAATCCGGAATACATTGAAAATAAAAGAATGGATTATAAAGAAATTTTAAATTCAATATATCCTAAACTTACTCCGATATATGAGCTTTTTGAAGAATATTTTTCAATTGTAAATACTTTAAAAGAGATAAAAAATGATAAATTGATGAGTGAAATAGAAAAATATAACAGGATAACAGCATTAGAATCAAAAAGAAGTAAAATAGGTTTTGAAGCAAGGAATAACACTTTAAATTTTTTATCTGAAATAAAGCAATATTTTGATAGATTTATAAATGATTATAATACTGAAAAGAAGTTAATTGATAACGCTGAAGAGGTTTTACATTTTGATAAAGAAGTTGAAGGAGAAAAGAAAGTTGAAAACAAAAAAGTTATAGAAGCAATTATTGAGGCTGATGCATTTATAAGTGCATTTATATATAGACTTGAAGAAGGCGGTGACCTATCCGGAATTTCAATTGAGGTTAAAAGTATTGATATACCAAGATTAATAACAGAGGAATCCAAGGAAAAGAAAAGTTTTTTAGATGAATTATCAGAAGTTGTGAAAAAATAAAAAAAATTTTTAAAATTTTTTAAAAAAGAGGTAAAATTGAAAGAGGCGTTATATTATAAAAAACTTGATAACGAAAGAGTTCAATGTCTTCTATGCCCGCATAATTGTATAATAAACGAAGGGAGTGTTGGAATTTGTGGAATAAGAAGGAATAAAAATGGTATTCTTTATGCGGAAAGTTATGGGAAAGTTTCAGCAGTTGCAATTGACCCAATAGAAAAAAAACCATTATATCATTTCTATCCTGGAAGTGGTGTCCTATCCTTTGGAACAGTTGGTTGTAATTTTAAATGTCCTTATTGCCAAAACTGGCATATTTCACAGAATGTAAATTATCCAACAGAGTTTTTAACACCAGACGAAGCCATTGAAATTGCAATTAAAAATAAGACTAATTTAATTTCTTATACTTACTCAGAACCTTTAATTTGGTATGAATGGGTATTAGAAACTTCAAAATTAGCCAAGAAAAAGGATTTTAAAAATATTCTTGTTACCAATGGTTATATAAATCTTGACCCATTAAAGGAGATTGTAAAATATACAGACGCAGCAAATATTGATGTTAAGGCATTCAATCAAGATTTTTATACTAAATTGTGCAAAGCTAAACTAGAACCTGTTTTAAAAAATGTTGAATACCTTTTTGACAAGATTCATATAGAATTAACAATGTTAATAATTCCAGGTTGGAATGACAAATTAGATGAAATAGAAAAATTTTGTAAATGGGTTGGTTCACTTTCAAAAGATATTCCTGTCCATTTTTCAAGGTATTTTCCACAATATAAATTTGATGAACCTCCTACAGAAATTGAAACTTTAAAGAAAGCATATGAAATTGGCAAAAGTTTTTTAAATTATGTTTATCTTGGAAATGTCTATGTAAAGGATACTGATAATACATATTGTCCAAATTGTAATAATTTACTTATAAAAAGAGCAGGTTATTTTACTGAAATAGTTGGACTTGACGGTAATTTATGCAAAAAGTGTAAAACCAAAATTAAAATTGTAATTTAAACTTCTATTATGAATTTATTCTTAGTATCTTTTTACGCAACATTAAAGATTTTTATTTTTATAGTTGCTGGATATTTTTTATTTAAATTAAAATATTTTAAAAAATTATATTCTATTTTGTTATTTTATACAGTTAATATTGCTATTCCTGTTTTAATACTCTATAGGTTTTCAACTACATTTAATTTAGTTATGTTAAAAAAATCTATTTTACTTCCAATTTATGGTTTTATACTTATAGTATTGGGTTATTTTATAGGCAAAAAATTATCAAATATTTTAAATCTACCTTTAGATAAAAAAAATTATTTTATATCTTCACTTATGTTTAGCAATTGTGGATATTATCCGCTACCACTTTTTCAAACAATTTTTCAAGGCGAAGATATTGCTTTGGCACAAATTTATATATTTTTCTTTGGTTTTATTTATACAACACTTATTTGGTCGTGGGGATTAAATATTATTACAAATAAAAATTTTGAAAAGATTGGAAGGTTTAAATTCTCTGTGCCATTTTATGCAATTATAATTGGTATATTACTTTCATTTATAAATATTAAAAAATTTTTATTACCTGAAATAGAATATATTGTTAAAATTATTTCTGAAAGCGGAATGATATTGATTTTAATTTTGATGGGTGGTGGATTGTCAGATGTGAAATTAAAAAATATAAAAATTGGAACGGCTGTTATTATTGTAACATTATTCAGATTAATTTTTCTGCCATTAATAGCAATTCCTTTTATATATTTTATGAAATTTGATTTGATTTTTAGAACTGTTCTTTTAGTAGAAACTGGCGTGCCTGTGGCAGTTAATATAGTTATTATATCTCAAAAGTATAATAAAAATTCAAAAATAGAATTTTTATTCTCTATAATTGTTTTAAATTACCTTGCTTCTATTTTTACAGTTCCAATTTTAATATTTGTTGCACAAAATATTTTATGATTTTAAAAATATTTTCTATACTGGTTACATTTTTAAAAATTTCTTTTGGAAGTAATAT
>Ga0272449_1004721_pt1 | contig 10973 bp, 12 predicted proteins | sample YNPCB0241_FD_198679 | JGI IMG/M metagenome (GOLD analysis project Ga0272449, IMG submission 198679) | Hot spring sediment microbial communities from Yellowstone National Park, WY, United States - YNP-CB-024-1 | ecosystem: Environmental > Aquatic > Thermal springs > Hot (42-90C) > Sediment...
GTGAGGGAGCACACCGGTGACCCAGTGCCCGTGCTCATCCATGGCCCCGGCGTCAGGGTTGACGAGGTCGAGAGGTTCGACGAGCGTTCTTGCGCGAGGGGGGGCTTGGGGCGAATTCGGGGCAAGGACCTCTTGCCGATCATCGCCGATCTCATGGGTAAGGGCAGAAAGTTCGGCGCGTGAATGGAATCCAGTTATTTAGCCCTTCACCCCACGCGGACGTCGCTGAACCGGAGGCTGGGCGAGCATACCGAAGCAGAGGCCCCCCACGGCATTATCTGCTGTTGATCGTCGGCCACGCCGGAGATGGCCTTGAGCAAGCGCGGCATATTTTCGTGGATGCGCACCTGCTCTATGGCACCTGCGATCTCGCCATCGCGCACCAAGAAGCCGCACCTAGAGGTCGTGGAGAAGTCGCCGAGCTGGGGGACCATGGGATAAGTGTACCAGATGCGCGAGAGCAGGAGGCCCCTTTTGGTGTCCTCGATCAGTTCCTCGCGCTCGAAGTCGCCCGGTACGATTACCAAGTTCGTCACGTGCGGGTGGGGCTCGACGGCGTGGCAGCGCGCTGGCAAATCTGAAACGCGAAGCCCGTTGCCCGTGCTCCTACACCCGGCCTTGGCGGCATAGTATAAATCGTACACCAAGCCCACTAGCCTACCCTGGTCGATGAGGGGCGTCCTTTGGGTAGGCACCCCTTCGTCATCGACCTTACGCGAGCAGAGCCCGCCGGGCATGTTCCCCCAGTCGTAAACGCTCAGTTCGTCGGCCGCGACGACCTCGCCCATGCGGTCCGAGAGGTAGGATATCCGATCGTAGACCTCCAGCCCGTTGACGGCGTAGCTGAGCATGTGGTAGAACAGGTCGGCGGCGGCGGGGGGTTCGAGTATGATATCGTAGCTACCGGGGGGTATTTTTGAGGGCCTCAAGGAGTTCACGGCCAGCTCCGCGGCGCGCCTTCCGACCTCCTCGATCCTCAGGGCCTTCATCCTCGTCGCACCTAGCCACGATGCACCCTCCGATCGCCGTAAGTCTCGAGCCTCCGCGGTGAGGTGTCCCATGACCCTCGTGGCCCTATCGACGACGGACAGCCCGTTCGTGTTCACGATCGCGCAGCGCTCCACGACGAAGGTGAGGGCGCCCGAGGCCTCAGCAATGCGCCTGTCGTAGTCGAGGGCGGATTCGAGCATGAGCTCCGCCATCGAAGCCGCCCGTTCGTGGGGCATGCTGACCAGCGTCTTGTCGTAGATGTCCTCAACCTGCTTTGGCCTCGCCGGTGGCGCGAAGCCGCCGAAGGCGGGGTCCGGAGGCCTAGCTCGGGCGATCGAGACCGCCCGCTCCACCAGTTCGTGCGTGAGCTCGTTGGCGCAGGCGAATCCTACCTTCCGCCCGATCGCCGCACGGAGGCCTATCCCATGCTCTCGCACCCGCTTTACCTCCACGACCCGGTTGGATGCCATCCTCACCGTCATCACCGAGCTCTCGACGACGAAGGCCTCGGCCCCCTCGGCGCCACGCTTTTCGGCGAGCTTCACCGCCCTGCGCGCCAGCTCGAGCATCACCTCGCCCCCGTTATCAATCCCTTACCTCGCAGGTGGGGCCCCCCGTTGCCCACGTGCAACGACTGCATGGGATCTCCCTTGCCGCAATTCGGTATCGGTCTCATCTCGAAGTCGTCCGCCACCGCGTCCACGCTCTCGAAGAAGTCGGGCGCGACCCCGACGAGCGAGACGTCGCGGAAGGGTCCCACCAGCTCGCCGCGTTCGATGAGGAAGGCCTCCTCGGCGCTTATCTGAAAGTCGTAGCGCCTTGAATCTATGCTCGGGATCTTGGCTCCCTTCAAGTATACCCCGCGGGCGATTTCAAACAGCTCCTCGCGCTTGAAGTCACCTGGTTCGATGAAGGTGTTGCTCATGCGGATGAGGGGGAGATACCTGAAGTTCTTGGCGCGCATGCCGCCGTTGGGCTTTACCCCGAAGGCGGCGGCGGTTTCCCTGCTGTGCATGTGTTCGAGCAGCACCCCATTGTGTATCAACCGCTTCCGCTTGGCGGGGGTGCCCTCGTCATCGTACTCGAAGTATCCGAGTGCCCCTTCGACCCGCGGATCGTCGACCGCGTTTAGGTACTTCGATCCCACCCTTTCGCCCAGCTTTCCAGCCCACCACGCTTTGCCCGCCCACGCTGCCTCCCGTCCGAGCACCCGATCCGCCTCGCTGGGATGTCCGATTATCTCGTGGACAAGCAGGGCGACGAAGTCTTGGTCGAGCACCACGGGCAGCTTCTGCCGCGGCAGGGTCTTAGCCCCCGCCAGCGCCGACGCTCGCCTGCCCACCTCTTCAGCTCGAGCGGGCATGTCGAATTCCTCCACTATCTCGAACCCTCCCGTGCCCCCGGCGATATCGTCCGCGTACTCCGTTATCCCTTCGCGCTTGGCCAACGCGAAGACCTCGGCATACGTACGCACGCTCTCGGATTCTATCCTTGCGCCTTCGCTGCTCACGAAGACCTTTTGGGTGCGCTCGCAGGCAATTGCGGTCGACGTTCGCTTTATGTGTTCGACGGCGCGGGCCCTTCCATCCGCCTCGAGGCAGAGTTCAATTCTCTCGCCTAAGTCGACCTTGAAGGGGTCCTTCTTACCAACGGCTCGCGAGGTGTCCTCGCAGATCTCGATCTCCGCGAGCTCGATCCTTCCCCCGCTCCCCCTTGCCCCCGCCATGTTCATGGCCGCCCTTACGGCATCCCCGACGGCCGACCTCGTCAGCTCATTGGTCGACGCGAAGCCCCAAGTGCCAGCGAGGACGCGGATGCCCAGGCCACTTTCCTCCTCGAACTTCACGCTCTCGACGGCGCCGTCCTTGACGACGATGTCCTCGAAGCGCGAGCGCTCCAGCCTGACGTCGGCGTAGCGGGCACCGAGCCTCGTCGCGAGCTCGACGGCGTACTCGGCTATCTCGGCCGGCATCGTGGTCAAACTCTCACCCATCAATTTTTAAGTTCTTAACCTCGTCCCGACCGCATGTCCTATTTGCGGCACTGTTCTATTTGAGACATCACTTAATCCTGCAGATAGCGGCCATTTTTAAGGTGAAAATCCATCGGGAGTAATAAGTTTAAGCGCTTGGTCAAGCCCGCTCGTCGGGGGCGGTAACCTAGATAGGACATCGGCCATCGACCCGTTTTGAGCCATGTCCTAAATGGGACGCATCTCTTTCACGAGGCTCGATAAAAATTGCTTCATCTCCCTCGTCGCCAGAAGGATGCGGTCGTCCTCCGAGAAGGCTAAGACCTTACCCCGATCGGCCATCACCATCCCCGCCGCCCGCCTCAGGGAGGCGAGATCGTTGAACTTCCACACCGATTGCTGCACAGGCCTAGCGTTTCTCCTCAGATATCTACCGAGCCTCCATCTCACCGGGCTCCTGCCGTTCAGATCGTAAATGAGTAGGTAAGCCATTCGATGTCTCCTCGCTCAAGCTACGCTGACCGGCCTGCCGCCTCGGATCGCGATCTCAGCGCGCCTGTCCTCATCGAAGATTACCCAGGTCAGCCTGGGCGTGGCGGCCGATATCCTCCGGAGGGCAGCGAGCACCCGCCCCTTGCTGCCGTCGCCAGCCCAGGTGAAGCCCCATCTAGCTTCCAAGGGCTCCATGCAGGTCAAGATGTCGCCCTTCCGCCAAAACTTGATGCGCTCCCTGCTCGACCTGCACCCGCTGTTGTAGTCCTCCTTCAACCGCCTCAGGATTTCGAGCTCCTCGGGCGCGACCGCCTCCAGCGTCTGGTAATGGATGTTCCCCATCATTCCCGCCACCCCATTGTCAAAGGGCGGTTTATAAGGGGAGAACGGGCGCAGGTTTATTTTCAAGGCCGGTGATCGCTTTATGAGGGCGCGCTTGACGAGCATAACCCTCTACGGCGGCCGCGACGAGATCGGGGGCAACAAGATCTTGCTCGAGGATAAGGACCTGAGGTTCTTTCTGGACTTCGGGCTGAGTTTCGAGAGGGTCAATAGGTACTTCGCGGAGTTCCTCCAGCCCAGGAGCTCGGCGGGCCTCAGGGACTACCTCGAGCTAGGGTTGGTGCCCAAGCTTCAGGGTCTCTATAGGGAGGACCTCCTAAAGCCCGCGGACGTGAAGCACGCTGAGCCCGCCATCGACGGCGTGCTGCTGAGCCACCCCCACATGGACCATGCGGGCTGCATCCCCCTTCTGGACCCAAGCATCCCTATCTATTGCCTCACCACCGCTCGAAGAATACTTGAGGTCTACCAGGAGAGCTCGAGGGGAGGCTTCGAGAGCGAGTTCCTGAGCGGCAAGGTCAGACCGTTCGGCGAGTACGTTCCTCCTAATAGGTGGGAGGAGTTCGAGCGGACCTTCATCCAGCCGGAGGGGGCGGGGCTAGAGCTCGAGGCGCTCGAGGTGGACCACTCCACCTTCGGCGCATGTGGTTATTTGATCCACGCTGAGGAGGGCACCATAGCCTACACGGGCGATCTTAGGCTACATGGGCCGCGCAGGGAGCTCTCCGCCGAGTTCATCCGAAGGCTGTGCGAGGGGGACGTCGACGTGTTGATCGTGGAGGGCACGAACGTCGGCGAGGTAGCCCCGCAACCCAAGCTCGGGAGCGAGGAGGAGGTAAAGCAGAAGGCGCTAGAGGAGGTCATGGCCGCGAGGGGTGAGCCGGTCTTCGTGGACTTCTCGCCCAGGGACTTCGACAGGCTCCGCACCATGTTCGAGGTCGCATCGCTCGCCGACCGCACGCTGGTGGTGCCGACGAGGCTCGCCTACTACGTGAAGGAGCTGGGGGACGTGGTGGGATTGAGGATCGAGGACCTCCTGATATACATCGAGCCAAAGGAGCTCGGGAGCTACGACGAAAGGGAGTACTACAGGTGGGAGAGGGACCTCCTCTCGCTGGAGAACAGCAGGAGGCACGAATGGGTGAGGGAGCACATGGATGAGCTCATCATCTATATGGACTACTACAGCGTGCAGAACCTAGTCGACCTCAAGCCCGAGCGAGGGGTCTACATCCACGCCACCAGCGAGCCCATCACCGAGGAACAGGCCATAGACTTCAAGAGGTTTAGGAGCTGGCTCGAACACTTCCACCTGCGCTACCGCCATCTCCACGCTTCCGGCCACCTCTCCGCCGGTGAGGTCTTCAGGCTGATCGAGGACGTGGCCCCGAAGCTCGTGATCCCGGTGCACACGAGGGGCTACGCCACCTTCAAGCGAGAGGTCCCCAGCGCGGTGCTTCCGGAGGAAGGGGTCCCCGTGGAGCTGACAACTAGCAGGTGAGGTGGAGGGCGGCGACTACCCTCCTCGATCCCGAAAGCTTGTTATAGACCTCGACCGCCTTGCGCGTGTCCTCCGCCACGAGCTCGATTCCCCTAGCCTCGAGGTACTCGGAGATTTCGCGCGGCACCTCCATCATCCCAGAATAACCCTTCCCCACCACGAGCACCTCGGGTCTCGCCGCGAGGATCTTTTCTAGGTCTTCGATGTGCAGCCTGTGACCCTCCCTGCGCCACCAGTGGTCCCTGACCCCGTCGGGAAAGATGATGACGTCCGAGGTATAGGTTCTACCACCGATCACTATCCTGCCGAACTCATAGGAGTCTATCCTCATACCAGCTCCCTGGGTATGCCGCTGGGGCTATAAGAGACCCTAGGCTTCAAGCCCGCGCGCCTGAGCCTCTCGACGACGTGCGGATAAAGGAAGACGTACTCCTCCTCCAGGTTGCCGGGCAAGCTACGATCGATTTCCTCCAGCCTCTCCTTGAGCCGCTCGATCGCCCCGGGCGGGCTGAAGGAGAGCATCACCGCTGGGTGACAGGAGACCCCAGCGTCCAGCAAGTTCCTCAGTGCCCTCAGTTGGAGCACGAAAGCCTCGGGCAAAGCGCCTGTGAGGTCCGAGAACTCCCGCTCATCCGTGCCCTTTATCGAGACCCTGACGTGTATCCGTTCGAATTTTGAGAGCTCCTCCGCGTATCCCCTATCATGCCCGAGTAGTATGCCGTTCGTCTCCAGAATGAAGGAATAATCCGTCCCCTCGATGAGCTCCAGAAGCCTCAGCAGGTGCTTTTTACCTATCGTCGGCTCGTTTCCGCTCACCCTGAGCTGCGAGTAGCCGAACTTGCGCGCGCAACCGTCTAGCTGGCTGAAGATGTGCTCGGGCGAGTAAAACTTGCCTATGGCATTTGGGTTATCGCGGGGCGCCCCGCTCCAGCAGAAAACGCACCTCAAGCAGCAACCGCAGCAGTCGGCGCTGGCTATACCCCCGTACCACCTGCCCGGCCTAGCCGTGCGATAGTACTTCCTGAGCTCACCCCTGACCACGATCTTCTCGGTATCATCTGCCAGCTTTAGGGGATCGAAAAGTTGCATCGCATTGGACCTTCTCGGCATGCCGGCAAGCTTTTTAACCCCTGCACCACTCGACGACCGCATCGAAGAGCTCCTCGCCGCTCGACGGTTTGAGCGAGAACTCGTTGCCCCTCCTGCTATAGCGTTCGAGAACCAGCTCAGGGTCCGCTTGTTCGGGCTCGAAGCGGGCCATCTCCTTAAGCTCGAGTGGCATCGAGATCAGCCCGGTCTTGTAGTGCATGCTGTAGGGTGCCCTGACGTCGCCCATGGGCTTGATGATGGAGGCATCGAGCAGCACCTTATCGGCGCGCGCCTCCTTCCTCGCGGTTTCGGAGGTGGTCAGGCCGGGTAGCTTCTCCGCGACCCTTGCCTCGACGAAGCGCACGATGTCCGCGTAGAAGTTGAACATGTTCCGCTCGCGCTTACCTCCCTTGAGCTCCTTGGGCTTGTAGTCGCGCGGGAGCTCGTGGGGCTTGAACTTCGCCCATATCTGGAAGCCCCTCGAGCCGGAGAATTTGATCGCTGGCTCCACGCCGAAGCTACTTAGCACCTCGTAGGCCTCCCTCACCACCTCCTTCGTGCGCTCCATCTCGACCAGTTTTCCCGCGTCGAAGTCTATGACGAGCCAGTCAGGCCGGTCCTCGCCGATGCGGTGGATATAGGGGATGAAGTCTATGCCGTGGACGTCGAGCCATCGCTGTATGTCGCGCTCGCTCTTGATGGTGATGTATTTCGGCCCAAGCTTTCGCTGCAACCAAGCCCGCTCGGTGAACAGCCTGAAGACGGAGACGTAGCGATCCCTGCAGAACTCGAGCAGGGCCTCCGCAACGTGCGGATAATATTGCTTGGCCCTGTAGACCTTCAAGTAGTCTTGATTCAATTCCTGCCTGACCTCCCTCCATCTGCGGTCGAAGTACCTTCGCCCCTCGTCGGTGATGGCGTACTCGCCTGCCTTCTCCTCAACCCAACCCCTTTCGATCAAGGAGTTCAAGAGCTCCCGCGTCTCCGCCTCCGAAAATTCCCTACCTGCATCGCGGGTGAGCTTCTCTTGGATGTGCGCCAAATCCACGAATTTACCCTGCCGTTTAATCGCCAGCGTCATGAGCGCGTGGTCCTCGGGCGTAGCCTTACCCACCGCCACCACCCCGCTCGCCGGCCAATTCTCCCAGCTTATCTCCCAGCCTTCCCTCAGCGCACTTCCAACATATGAAGATGGCCTTCGCCTCGCCTGGTCTCACGAGCTTGAGGTAAGCGGCATCGTAGCTCATGAGGGGGATCGCCTTCCCGCAAAGCCGGCACTTGGGCCCCTTGGCGCGCATGCGAACTAACTTATGGCGGGAGCCATATATACAAAAGCGGTCGAGGCATGCTCCCGATCCTTAGGCCCCCTAAGCTCGATCTCGAAGAGCTAGCGAGGATCCAACGACGGGTGGCGGTACGGGTGATCGAGGAGGACAGGTTGAGGAAGCTAGAAACGATAGCGGGCTGCGATATCTCGTTTGCAATGGGCGACCTGGCCTGCGCAGCCTGTACCCTATTGGATTACAGGAGCTTGGAGGTATTGAAGCAAAAGGTAGCCGTCGTCAAGCTGAAGTTTCCCTACATCCCCACCTTCCTCGCGTTCAGGGAGCTGGAGGGGATGCTCAAGGTGGTCAGAGGTATCGACGCCGACGTATATATGGTGGGCGCCCAGGGTAGGGCCCACCCCAGGCGCGCGGGGTTGGCTTGCCATCTGGGGGTGGTGCTCGACAAGCCGACGCTGGGCGTGGCTAAAAGTAGGTTATGCGGGGTCGCGGAGGAACCTCCCCGGAGGCGAGGAGCTTACACCTTGCTAAAGGATGGCGGGGAGACGATAGGGGCAGTGCTGAGGACGCTGCCCAGCTCGAAGCCGGTTTACGTCAGCGTCGGCCACAAGCTCTCGCTTGGCAGGGCGATAGAGATCGTTCTGAGCACCACGCGGGACCATCGCCTGCCCGAGCCACTCAGGTTCGCCCATCAACTAGCGACGCGGGAGATGAGGTCCAAGTGTTTTAAGCCATGGGCGCGATCGTCGTAAGGTGATCGACGTGGAGTACAAGAGGGTAGGCGATTTCTTAGTCATCCGCCTCGACGAGGACGAGAGAATAGTCGAACGGGTGGAGGAGGTCTGTTCGAGGGAGGGCATAACAAGCGGCATAATACATTCGGTCGCCGGGGCGCTCAAGGAGTGTGCCCTCATCTTCAGGCGAGGCTGTCAGCAGGAGTTCAAGGAGCACCTCGAAGTCGTGGGCAACGGTAACGTGAGCGAGGTCGACGGTAAGCCCAAGGTACACCTTCACATCGCCGGCGGGAACGACTCGAGGACGGTCTCGGGGCACTTGATAGATGGCGCGGTGGCGGTCTTCTGCGAGGTGATCCTGCAAGCCCTGCGAGGCTTCGAGATGAGGCGAGCGATCGATGAATCCCTGCTCTCGCAGCGGGTGCTCAACCCATACGTGCTCAGGCCATAGCGAAGCGAACCCGAGGTGCGCCCATGAGGATAGGGCTGTCGAGCCTGCTGTTCGTGAACTCGACCATCCAGGATGCCGTGGAGGCCACGGAGAGGTTGGGCTTCGACGGCATCGAGGTGATCTACGACCTGCCTCACTTCGGGCCCGACTTCGAGCCGGAGGCCATCCACGAGCTCAAGGAGCTGATAGCTTCGCACGGGCTGGGGGTCTCGGTCCACGCGACCCTCTGGGACCTAAATCCCGCCAGCCATTATCCCGTCCTGAGGAACCTCTCGCTGATTCAAGTCAAGAGGAGCATCGACGTGTGCGAGATCTTGGGGGGAAGCGTGGTCGTGGTTCACCCCGGGCGGTGCCCGGTGCCGGAGCGGGAGGAGGTGCTGGGTCGAGCCGTGAGGTGGTACAGGGAGTTCATCGAGGAGTGCTGGAGGCACGCGAGCGAGAGGGGCATCACGCTTGCGCCGGAGAACATCGACGGCGCCCACTACCCATATTCCGACGTCTTCCAGCTCAAGGCTTTGGCCCAGGACTTCAAGGGCTTGGGCATCACCTTCGACGTCGGCCACGCCTATCTAGCCCAGAGGAGGCAGGGGGCGAAAGCTCCGGAGGAAAACATGGCTCGCCAGCTCAGGGAAGTGGGAAAGTATCTCGCCCACCTCCACCTGCACGATAACAAGGGCACTTGGGACGATCACCTCCCGCCGGGGGAGGGAGAGATAAACTTCGAGCCGATCGTCGAGGCGCTGCGCGCGGTGAAGTACGATGGGTGGGTGGTAGTCGAGCTATGGGATCCCAAAAACCCCGACGAAACGGCTCGCAGGGGGCTAGCGGCGACGAGGGGGCTTCTGGGGCCTTAAAATCAATCTATCCTCGCCACGACCGTCGTGAATATCGGCCCTCGGACGTCTATCTTCTTCCTGTTATCGGTTACGTAGCGCTGCGCGGCCTCCTCGAGGGTCAGGTTGATGTCGCTCAGGAGCCTCGCGGCGCGCACCCGCACCTTGACCTCCCTCTCGCCCTTCTGGGCGGCTCGCTCGATCTCGTGTGCTGCGAGCGCGGCGAAGGCGTCGATGTACCTGATGCCGGTGGAGGTGCCGTGCTCCTTGACCCTCTTCAAAAACTCGTCCTCCTCCCATCCCTTGGGCGGAAGACCTATGATGTTGCCGTCATAGACGTAAAGGACGTTGAAGCCCGCAGGTCCTATGAGCTTGGTCCCGCTTTCGGGCTCCACCAGGCTCACGCTGACTCGCCTTCCGAGCAGCTCCCCCTCGAAAGCCTTGAACTCGCAAGGGCTTGGTTCGTCGGCGTGCCTTTCTGCGACCTTAACAATTGCCGCGGCTATCTGCCTGCCCACCTCCGTCCTCGGCTCCTTTTCCAGCCTCAACATGCCCGCGATCTCGGCGTCGGAGAAGGAGACCTTTCTGTAGAGGTAGGGGTAAACCAGTGCCCTGATGTCCGTCTCGCCCGTCATCACCATGAGCAAGCGCTCCAGGCCCAAGCCGAAGTTGAACACGGGGTATGGGATGTCGTACCTGCTCAGGGATACCGGGCTGTAAAAGCCAGCGTCGCCCACCTCCAAGAATTCTCCCGTCCTCGGGTGCCTCAAGAAGACCTCGAACTCGGTTCGCGGCGCGTAGTACTTCGAGGTTGCTGTCTTAAGTTCCATTTTCACGTCCTCGAACCCCAGCTCCCGGAGTATCCTCCTCACCAGCTCCTGCCCGTCCTCCAAGCTCATCCTCTCTGCCATCACCACGAGGGAGGCGGTCCAAGAGTCGTAGAGGTGGGCCTCGTCCAACTTCTGCTCCCGCCTGAATTTTGGACCGATGGAGAAGAGCTGGATGGGCAGAGGCTCGCGGCGCTGCATCTCTCGGAGCACCGCAAACCAACCGGCGGTGAGGTGGGACCTCAGCGTCAAGTTGGTGGGTATGGGCTTGAGCTGCTTGAACTCCTCGAAGAGCGAAAGGAGCGAGGTGGCCTGCTCCTCCTTGAGTTCTAGCTCCCTCACTATGACCTCGACGAGCTCATCCGCCCCGATCTTGCCCAGCTTGTATCGTCGTAGGATATCCCGCAGCCGGTCGAAGTATTTGAAGCCCGGTATCAGCCTTTCGATCTGCTGGAGGCG
>Ga0272449_1004722_pt1 | contig 10972 bp, 10 predicted proteins | sample YNPCB0241_FD_198679 | JGI IMG/M metagenome (GOLD analysis project Ga0272449, IMG submission 198679) | Hot spring sediment microbial communities from Yellowstone National Park, WY, United States - YNP-CB-024-1 | ecosystem: Environmental > Aquatic > Thermal springs > Hot (42-90C) > Sediment...
CGACCTCGCGCCGGACATCCTCTGCGTGGCCAAGGGGATCGCCGGCGGCGTGCCCATGGGGGCCACCCTCCTGGGGGAGCGGGTGGGCCCGCTCCCAGCCAAGGTGCACGGCTCCACCTTCGGCGGGAACCCCCTGGCCTGCGCCGCGGCCACGGCGACCCTCCGCGTCCTGGTCGCCGAGAACCTGCCCCAGCGGGCCGCAGAATTGGGGGCCTACTTCCTGGACGCCCTCCGCTCCCTCTCCTCGCCCCTCATCCGGGAGGTGCGGGGCCTGGGCCTGATGGTGGGCGTGGAACTGAAGCGCCCCTCGGCCCCCTACCTGGCGGCCATGGCGGAACGGGGGGTCCTGGCCCTGCAGGCCGGGTCCACGGTGGTGCGCTTCCTGCCACCCTTGGTCATCGCGCGGGAGGACCTGGACCAGGTGGTCCAGGCGCTGGATGCTGCCCTCCAGGCTGGGTGAGGCGATGCAGGAGCCGCTGGACGACCGCCGCTTCCTGGAAGGCCTGGTCCGCCGGGAGAGCCTCTCCGGGGCGGAGGGGGAGGTCGCGGCCTACCTCTTGGAGCAGATGGCCCGCCGGGGCTTCCGGGTGGGCCAAGACGCTGTGGGGAACGCCTGGGGCGAGGCAGGCCCGGAGGGGGCACCCCGGCGGGTGGTCCTCCTGGGGCACATGGATACCGTGCCCGGGGCCATCCCCGTGCGGTGGGAGGGGGATGTTCTCCACGGCCGCGGCGCGGTGGACGCCAAGGGGCCCCTGGCCGCCTTCGTCCTGGCGGCGGCCCAGGCTGCGCCCCGCCTGCAGCGCACCCGGGTCCTCGTGGTGGGCGCGGTGGAGGAGGAGCGGGAGTCCCGGGGCGCGCACTACCTGGTCCAGCGCTGGGCGCCGCCGGATTTCTGCATCGTCGGCGAGCCCAGCGGGTGGGAGGGGGTCACCCTGGGGTACAAGGGGGTGCTGCGGGTGGAATACCGCCGCAGCCAGCCCGCCCACCACACCGCCCACGAGCAAGCCTCCGCCGCGGAGCAGGCCGTCGCCTTCTGGAACCGCCTGGCGGAGGCCGCGGCGGCCTGGAGCCAGGGGAGGACGGCCTTCCGCGCCCTCACGGCGACCCTGCGGGCGGTGAACACGGGGGAGGATGGCCTTTCGGAGTGGGTGCGCCTCACGGCCTCGCTGCGCCTGCCGCCCGATGCCGACGCCAAGGAATGGAAGGCCCGCATCCTGGCCTGGGCCGACGGGGCAGAGGTCTCCTTCCCCTACGAGGAGCCCCCGGTGGAGGTCCCCAAGAACTCGCCCCTGGTGCGGAGCCTGGTCTGGGCCATCCGCGCTGTGGGGGGACACCCCCGCTTCAAGGTGAAGACCGGCACCTCGGACATGAACGTGGTGGGGCCGGCGTGGGGCTGCCCCGTGGTGGCCTATGGCCCGGGCGACTCTTCCTTGGACCACACCCCCTGGGAACACCTTTCGTGGCGGGAGTTCCGCCTCAGCGTGGAAGTGCTGACGCGCGCCCTCCTGGCGCTGGACGGGGCGGACGGAGAGTAAGGCGCGCCGCTCACAGGCCTGTCGGACAACAAGGAAGGACTCAGGTGAGTGGGGGGATGGGGTTCTCACCCAACTGAGGGCTTACCCCTCCGCCGGCCGGTCCAGCCAGCGGCGGATGGCCTCCGGGAGCAGGCTCGCCGGCCGCTGGAGCACCGTGCAGTCGGGCAGAGAGGCCAGGAACCCCTGCCCGTAGGCCTTGGTCAGGATGCGCCGGTCCAGGATGACCACCACGCCCCGGTCCGTGCGGCTGCGAATGAGCCGCCCGAACCCCTGCCGCAACCGCAAGATGGCCTCGGGCACCATGTACTGGGTGAAGGGCTCGTCGTACCCCTCGGCCCGGGCCTGGAAGACCGGCTCCGTGGGCACGGCAAAGGGGAGCCGGGTGATGACCAGGCAACTGAGGGCCTCTCCCACCACATCCACCCCCTCCCAGAAACTGCGGGTGCCGAAGAGGGCCACGCTCTCCCCCGTGCGGAAGGTTTCCAGCAGTTGGCTGCGGGAGCCCCCCTCTCCCTGCACCAGGATGTGGATGCCCTCCTCCGCCAGGGGCCTCTCCACCGCCCGGGCCGTGGCCTGCAATTGGCTGTGGGAGGTGAAGAGGACCAAGGTCCGCCCCCTCGCCGCCCGAACCGCCTCCAGGACGGCCTGGTCCACGGCCTTCTGGTACCCGGGGGTGTTCGGCTCAGGGATGTCGGTGGGGATAAACAGGAGCGTGGAGCGCTGGTAGTCAAAGGGCGACCCCACGGCCAGTTCGTCGGCCTCCCAGGCGTGCAGGCGCTCGCGGATGAAGTCAAAAGAGTCCCCTGTGCGCAGGGTGGCCGAGGTCAGGATGACCGACCGCTTGGCGCGGAAGAAGTTCTGCTCTACCAGGGGGCCCACGTGCAGCGGCACGGCGTGGAGGGAGACTGCCCCGTCCCGGGCCCGCACCTGCACCCACGAGACCATGTTGGGCGGAGGGTTGGAGACTACCGCACCCATCCGCTCGCCCCACTCCTGCAGGGTCCGGCGCAGCAGAGCCAGGTCCTGCAGGACCCCGGCCATCTGGTCAGGCCCCTGGGTGCCCAGTAGGCTCAGCGTCACGCCCAGTTTCTCCAGGCCAGTCTCCACCTTGTGCAGGATAGCCGCGGCGTTGTCCCAGAGGACTTCCACCCGGCTCCAAGCCGGCTGGGTTCGCGTGGCCCCGTGCAGGCGGATGCGCTGGTCGTACTGGTTGTTGGGGGCCTCCCCCTGGCTGCGGGCGAACTCCTCCACCGCCTGGAGGAACTCCTCCAGGGCAGTGAGGAAGGCTTGTCCCTGGCGGCGCAGGTCGTCCAGGGCCTGGCGCATCTGGGCTTCCTGGTCCCCCTTCAGCCGGCCCTTGCAGACGGCCCACACGTCGCTCAGGAGGGTGGCCCGCGCCTCTTCCTCCAGCCCCAGGGCGCTCTCCAGCCACCGCCGGAGGGAGCGGCTATCCAGGTCAAAGCCCAGTTGGTTGGTGGCGCTGTCCTCCAGGTGGTGGGCCTCGTCCACAATCAGGTGGCGGTACTCCGGGAGCACCCGGTTCTCCATCGCCACGTCGGAGAGGAGCAGGGCGTGGTTCACCACGATGAGGTGGGCGCGCTCGGCCCGGCGGCGCGCCCTGCGGAAGAAGCACCGCCCCTGCCGGGCGTAGGGACAGCGCTCCGCAGCGCACGTATCCGGGTCGGAGGCGATCCGCTCCCACAGGGCCCCCTCTGCCGGGCTTGGCAGGAAGAGTTCCGCCCGGTCGCCGGTCAGGGTGCTGGGGAGCCACACCAGGACCTTGGCTAGCAGGCGCACCTCGTCGGGGGTGAAGGAGCGGCGGCTGCGGAAGCCGGCCAGTTTGCGCAGGCAGAGGTAGTGGCTGCGCCCCTTGAGGAGAGCCGCCCGGAAGGGGAAGGGGAGCAGCCGCTGGAGGTCGGGGATGTCCTTCTGGTACAGTTGGTCCTGCAGGTTGATGGTGTTGGTGGAGATGACGATGCGTTCCTTGTTCCGCACGGCGAAATAGGCGGCCGGCAGGAGGTACGCCAGGGACTTGCCGGTGCCGGTCCCCGCCTCCACCAGGAGGTGCTCCCCCGCGTTGAGGGCCTGGACCACCCGCCGCAGCATCTGGACCTGCTCGGCGCGGTACTCGTAGTTGGGGAAGGAGCGGGCCACCAAGCCCCCTTCTTCCAGGAGGGCGGCGATCTCCTCCTCGTCCACTGGCTTCAGGGCGGATTCGGGCCCTGGCTCCAAGGGGGGGAGTTCCTCCCATTCCTCCTCGCCGGAGAGGAGGAGCGCTGCGGACCCTTCCGTGTCCAGGAGCCCCTTGTCCCGCAACTGCTGGCCGATGCCCCCCACGAAGGCGTGGCGGGCCTGCTCCTTCCGCGCCTCCAGGAAAACCTCCCGGGCAGGCCACTCCACCCCCTCGGAGGCCCGCAGGATCTCGTCCAGCACGTCGTCCGGCAGTTGCCGAGCCCGTTCGCACAGGGCCAGGAAGAGGGCCTGGGTGGCCTGGGCGTCTGCGAGGGCGCGGTGCCGCTCCGGGAAGGCGATCCCCAACTCGTCGGCAAGCCGCCCCAGGCTGTAGCGGATGCCGTGGGGCATGAGGATGCCGGCCAGTTCAAAGGTGTCCAGGCTGGGCTGCCCGCGGAGGATGCCCTGCCGGTGCAGGAAGGCCAGGTCAAAGGCCACGTTGTGCCCGACGACGGTGTGGGGCCCCACGAAGCGCGAAAGGGTCCCGGCCACGGCCCGCAGGGGCGGCGCGCTGGCCACGTCCCGGTCGGTGATGCCGGTCAGTTGCTGCACTCGGAAGGGGATGGGGCGGCCGGGGTTGACCAGCGTGGAGAAGGTCTCAAAGACCCGCTCGCCTCGGAAGCGCACCGCCCCGACCTCAATGATAGCGTCGCGTTCTGGGTCCAGGCCCGTGGTCTCCAGGTCCAGCGCCACGTACGTCTGGGCCATGGGCACGTCCATTCTAGGTGGCCTGGAATGGGGAGGCCACGGCCGGCATTATACCCCAATCCGGGCCCAGGGCAAAAAGGCAGGGGCACAGCGCTTCTGCGCCCCTGCCCGAGGGCCTTTGCGCCCTTCCGCCCTCAGGCCTCCTGAGGGCTCCCAAACTGGCGGCGGACCTCCTCGGCGAAGTACTGGGCCGTCTGGGCGTCTATGTTGCAGAACCGCACCTCTTTGAGGGTGGTCTCGGGGTGTCCTTCCAGGTAGGCCTTGGCCGCCCGCACGAGGACCTTGGCGGCCAGGGGCTTGGGGAAGCCGAAGATGCCCGAGGAGATGCCGGGCATGGAGATGCTCTCCAGGCGGTACTCGTCGGCCAGGCGAAGCGCGCTCTCCACGGCGCTCGCGAGTTTGCGCTCCTCGTCGCCGGTCCCCCACACCGGCCCCACGGCGTGGATGACGTACCGGGCCGGCAGGCGGCCCGCGCCGGTGATGGCAGCCGAGCCAGTGGGGACAGGGCCGTGCTCCCGGACCCAGCGGCTGCTCTCCTCTTGGATTTCATAGCCCCCAGCACGCACGATGGCGCCGGCCACTCCCCCGCCGTGGGCCAAGCCGGAGTTCGCCGCGTTGACGATGGCGTCCACCCGCTCCTGGGTCAGGTCGCCCTGCACAGCCCGGATCCACTGCCCTGTGGGCGCTTTGACCTCTGCCAGCACGGTTGCCATGTCCGCCCCTCCTCGCCGTGTGCTCTGGCCCCTATGATACGCGAGGCGGGGCCAAAGCGCAAGCCCGATAGCCCTCGCCAGGCCCCGCTTCTGCGCCGCGTTTACCCTCCTTCCCCGGCCCCTTCTCGCACGCGGGGCGTAGGGGCGATCTATGATCGCCCCTACCGACCTACCCCTGGCTCCCTTCGCAGTTGACATCAGACAGCAGGGCGTGTATACTTAGGCATGGCTAAACAATTTGTTTATCATGCCTTTTTCCCCAGGGAGGCGCGGCCCATGTTCTCTCGTTCGGCAGAGGAATACCTGGAGGCCATCTACCGCCTGGAGGGAGCGGCAGAAGGGGGGATGGTCCCCCTGTCCACTCTGGCGGAGCACCTGGCCGTCTCGGCCGTCTCGGCCAACCAGATGGTGCGCCGTCTGGAGGAGCGGGGCCTCCTGACCTACATCCCCTACCGCGGCGTCGCCCTCTCGGAAGACGGCAGAGCAAAGGCCGCGGGCCTGATCCGCAGGCACCGCCTGTGGGAACGCTTCCTGGCCGACGTCCTGGGCCTGCCGTGGGATCAGGTCCACGAGGAGGCCTGCCGCCTGGAGCACGCCACGTCGCCCCTGGTGGAGGCGCACCTGGCCCGCTTCCTGGAGGAGCCCCAGACCTGCCCCCACGGCCATCCGGTGCCCAGCGAGGACGGCGCGACCCTCGCCCAAGGGCGGCTTTCCCTCATGGACGTGGAGCCGGGGGAGCAGGTGCGGGTCCTCAGCGTGCCGGAGCGAGACCCGGACCTCCTGCGCTACCTGGGGCAGATGGGGCTGGAGCCCGGGGCAACGGTCCAGGTGGAGGCCCGTGCCCCCTTCGGGGGCGTCCTCACCCTGGTCGTGGGCGGGGTGCGCCACGCCTTGGGGAAGGAGGTGGCGCAGGAGATCCGCGTCCAACCCCTCTCGCTGGAGGAGCAACCATGAACGTAGGCACAGAACTCCCCCTGAGCGCCCTGCGCCCGGGCGAGCGGGCCCTCGTCCGGCGGGTGTCCGGTGGGCGCGGCATCGTCGGCCGGCTGGCCAGCCTGGGGTTCACGCCTGGCGTCGAAGTGACCATGATCCAGAACTTCGGCCGCGGCCCCCTCATCGTGGAGGTGCGGGGGGCGCGCATCGCCCTGGGCCGCCGGGAGGCGGCGCGGGTGTGGGTGCAGCCGGCCGTGGTTCCTTCGGAGGTGTGAGGCCATGCGCACTTCCTGCCACGATGGAGGGCCCTCCCCTGCGGACCTCCTCCAAGCCGAGGAAGTCCTGGCCACGGGAGAACAGGTCATCCAAGTCGCCCTGGCCGGCCAGCCCAACGTGGGCAAGTCCACCATTTTCAACATGCTCACCGGCCTGAACCAGCACGTGGGGAACTGGCCAGGCAAGACGGTGGAACGGAAGGTGGGCTTCTACCGCCACAACGGCCGCCTCTACCGCCTGACCGACCTGCCGGGCACCTACAGCCTGACGGCCAACTCTGAAGAGGAGCGCATCGCTCGGGACTTCATCCTGCGGGAACGGCCGGACGTGGTGGTGGCCGTGGTGGATGCGGCCATCTTGGAGCGGAGCCTGTACCTCCTTTCGGAACTCCTGATGCTGCCGCAGCCGGTGGTCTTGGCCCTGAACATGGTGGATGTGGCCCGCCAGCGGGGCTTGGAGATAGAGCCCCACGTCCTGGAGGCGGCTTTGGGCATCCCCGTCGTCCCCATGGTGGCGAGCCGCGGGCAGGGGGTCCGGGAACTGATGGACGCGGTGGAGGCAGTGGCCACGGAGGGCCTCCCGTGCCCGCCCAACCGCCCCACCATCCGGGAGGACCACCAGGCGGTCCTCCGGGAGATCGCCGCCCTCATCCAGGGGGCGGTCCCACCCCCGTACCCTGAGGACTGGGCCGCCCTGAAACTCCTGGAAGGCGACGAAGAGGTGACCGCGCTGGTGCGGAGCCACCTTGCGCCAGAGCAGTGGGAGGAGGTGCACCGCCTCCTCATGCAGCACGAGGATGCGGCCCTCGCTGTGGCCGGGGCGCGCTACGATTGGATCCGGCGGATGGTGCGCGCCGCCGTGGTGCAGCCGCGGGCTGGCCGCATCACCCAGACCGACCGGCTGGACCGCGTGGCCACGCACCCGGTCTGGGGCCTGCTTCTGCTCCTCCTGGCCCTGGGTGCCCTCTTCTGGGTGACCTACACCCTCGGCGCACCCGTGCAGGCCTGGCTGGACGCAGTGGTCGTCCAGGGGACGGCGGCGTGGATCCGGCAAACCCTGGCCAGCGCGCCGGAGTGGCTGGTGGGCTTCCTGGCCGATGGGGTCCTCGGAGGCGCGGGCATGGTGGTGACCTTCCTGCCCATCCTGGCCATCTTCTTCACCGCGCTGGGCTTTCTGGAGGATACCGGCTACATGGCCCGGGCCGCCTATGTCATGGACCGCTTCATGCACTTCATGGGCCTGCACGGCAAGAGTTTCCTCCCCCTCTTCCTGGGGTTCGGGTGCAACGTGCCGGCAGTGATGGGGGCGCGCATCGTGGACACGCCCAAGGCGCGCCTCCTGACTGTGCTGCTTGCCCCCCTGGTGCCCTGCACGGCACGCATGGCCGTCCTGGCCGTGCTGGCGCCCATCTTCTTCGGGGGAAGCGCCACCCTCGTCTCCTGGGGCCTGGTGGCCCTGAACCTGCTGGTCCTAGTGGTGCTGGGCACCGTGGTGCACGAACTGGTCCTGGGAGGCGAGCACGTGGCCTTCATCATGGAACTGCCCCTGTACCACACCCCCAACTGGCGGACCATCGGCCTCAGCGTGTGGCAGCGCCTCCTGGCCTTCCTGGAGAAGGCGGGGACCATCATCCTCGTCGTCTCGGTCGTCGTCTGGGTTCTTTCCTACTTCCCAAGTGGGGACATCCAGGCCAGTTACCTGGCCTCGGCTGGCCGCGGGCTTGCGGCCGTCGGCCGTCTGATGGGGCTGCGCTGGGAGTTCATGGTGGCGCTCCTCACCAGTTTCGTGGCCAAGGAGAACACCATCGCCACGTTGGGCATCCTCTTCGGCGTGGGGGAGGCTGGAGAGGGCCTGGCTGGGGCCTTGCGAGGGGTGCTGCCTCCGGCCGCGGCCCTGGCCTACCTCGCCACCCAGATGCTCTTCATCCCCTGTGCGGCGACCACGGCGGCCATCCGCCAGGAGACCGGCTCCTGGCGCTGGACGCTGGTGAGCCTGGGGCTGCTCCTGGCCGTCTCCCTGGGGACAGGCGTGGCCATGTACCAGGTGGCGCGGCTCCTGGGGTGGGGCGTGTAGAGGAGCGAGGGGCATGCTGGAGGACGCGTTGCGCCTGGTGGCCGAAGGCCGCGTCGGGAACCTGGACGAACTGGCAGCCCGCCTGGAGGTCTCCAGGGACCTGGCCGTGCAGATGCTGGCGGACCTGGTGCAGGCTGGCTACCTGAAGGTGGAACGGATGGGGTGCACCGCCGCGTGCGAGGGATGCCCCCTGGCCGCAGAGTGTGCCCTGGGCCCCGGGGTTCGCCTGTGGACCGTGACGCCCAAGGGCCAGGCGTGGCTGAGCCGAAGTGCAGGGCAGCGAAGTCCCTGAGGGTCCGCCTCCTCACAGGCTCTCAAAGGTTTCCGCCCCCAGGACAAACAGGGTGACGCCGCAGTGAGGGAGTGCTTCCGGCGGGCCTGCATCCCGCGCCCGGCGCTCCCGCACCGCGCCGGCGCAGGCGCGTTGGAGGCACGCGATGACGTCCTCCACTTGCTCCTCTCGGATGCCGATGAGCAGGGTGGCATAGCCCCGGCGCAGGAGGCCCCCCGTGCTGGAGATCCGCGTCACGCGGTAGCCCCCCCTGACGAGCCCATCCAGCGCCGCGGCCGCCAGGCCTTCCGGCAGGATCGCGATCACCAGTTTGGCCAACGTTCCCTCCCTGGGCGCGGGACAGCGGTGGGGTATTATAACCGGGACCTGGCCCCGGGGCAAATCTCCGCGCGGCCCGTAGGCGGCCGATCCCCCTGCCCTTCGGCTCGGTCCGCCGTGTCGGGCCAACGTCAGGTTGCTGTCCGCTCCGGCGGCTTGACAGCCGGGCCAGACCATTGTATAATTGAACTAGTTAGATTGGTACAATCTGGAGGGCATGGTGAGCGTACCTATAGAGGTGGACCTGGAGAGCGGGGTCCCCATCTACACCCAGATTGTGGAGCGGATCAAGGAGAAGGTCTTCGGCGGGGAACTGCGCCCAGGGGAACAGTTGCCCACCGTGCGCCAGTTGGCCGCCGACCTGCGGGTCAACTTCAACACGGTGGCGCGCGCCTATGCCATCCTGCACCAGGAAGGCGTCATCTCCACCCAGAGGGGACGCGGCACGTTCGTCACGGAGAGGCTGACGCAGGAGGACCTGCAGCGGATGAGAGAGGAGCGGCTGCACGACATGGTGTCGGCATTCCTGGAGGCAGTGGCCCGGCTGGGCTACTCTCCGGAGGAGGTCCGGCGGGCGGTGGAGGAGGGCCTCCAGAAGGTGGCGCAAAGTCCATCCTGATCCACGTGGTTCACCACAGGCAGAACATGAAAGGAGAGGCAAGCCATGATCGTCGTCCCTAGGAGCGAAAAGAGGCAGAAGGAACGCAAGGAGGTCCCCGAGTTCCCCGCGCTGCCGCCGAGCGGTCTGGAGACGCGCGCCGTCAACGGCGTGTCCCTGACGGCCTTCTTCCTCGTGATCACGGCCACGGTCGTCCTGGCGATAGCGCTGGGCCTGTTGGGAGCACACCCTGGCTGGGTGGTCCTGGTGTCCGTGGCAGGCCTCCTGGCCGCTTTGTACTTCCTGTTCGCCATCAAGGTGGCGAACCAGTGGGAGAAGGCCGTGGTCCTGCGCTTCGGCAAGTTCACCGGCCTGCGAGGGCCTGGGCTCTTCTGGATCGTGCCCATTGTGGACACCATCCCGGTCTGGATTGACCACCGGGTCATGGTGACCCCCTTCAACGCCGAGAAGACCCTCACCAAGGACACGGTGCCAGTGGACGTGGACGCCGTCCTCTTCTGGCTGGTGTGGGATGCAGAGAAGGCGGCGCTGGAGGTGGAGGACTACAAACTGGCCATCTCCTGGGCCGCGCAGACCGCGTTGAGGGAGATCATCGGCCAGATGGACCTGGCGGACATCCTGGTGGGGCGGGCCCGCATGGATGCGGAACTGCAGAAAATCATAGATGAACGAACTACTCCCTGGGGCATTACTGTGCAATCGGTTGAGATACGCGACATCGTCATTCCCGAGGCACTGGAGGACGCCATGTCCCGCCAGGCCCAGGCTGAGCGGGAACGGCAGGCCCGCGTCATCCTGGGCGAAAGCGAGATGCAGATCGCCGAGTCGTTCCGCCAGGCCTCCCTGGCCTATGTGGATAACCCCACCGCGCTCCACCTGCGGGCCATGAACATGCTCTTTGAGGGCCTCAAGGAGAAGGGCGCGCTGGTCATCGTCCCCTCCAGCGCGGTGGATACGATGAACCTGGGCGGCCTGATGGGCGCGACGGCCTTGGGCAGCGCGGCCTCGGGCTTCACAAAGGGCGCGCAGGAGGCATAGGTTCCCCAACGGGTGCCGCGCCCGGGCGCGGCACCCGCCCCACAGCATGGATCGGGGAGGCGACCAAGTGACCACAACGTCTCCAACGGAAAGGCGAACCTTCTGGCGGGAGGCCGCCATCCTCTGGGCAGCCGGCATGGTGGGCGTGATGGCGGTGATCCCCTACCAACTCTCCCTCACCCAGGTGGACCTCGCGGCGCTGGGCGTGCCCGTGTGGGCCGTCTGGGTCTCGGCA
>Ga0272449_1004723_pt1 | contig 10972 bp, 6 predicted proteins | sample YNPCB0241_FD_198679 | JGI IMG/M metagenome (GOLD analysis project Ga0272449, IMG submission 198679) | Hot spring sediment microbial communities from Yellowstone National Park, WY, United States - YNP-CB-024-1 | ecosystem: Environmental > Aquatic > Thermal springs > Hot (42-90C) > Sediment...
TGCCCGGACAGGTGTGTTGGATCGGGTTGAGGACATCTACGCCGCAGTCGAGCACATCTCGCAGCAGGAGGCGCGCGGCCCCGTCGGTGTGGTAAAAGACCTTCAAGCCATACGAGTGCACGAGGTGGCACCACCGACGAAGTCGAGGCTCCAAGTGCTCCCGCCATGGGTCGGGGGACATCAAGAGGCTGGTTTGCCCGGCGATGTCATCGCTGATGAACACCAAATCCAACGCATCGGCGGCGCGCTCGAAGAAGCGTCGCATCATGCGGGTTTGAATGTCCTCGACTCGGTCCAACACGGCCGCCACGTACTCCGGTCGTTCGATCAAGTCCGCGAGCGACTGTTCCAAGCCGCGAAGTTGGCAATAGATTTCGAACAACGACACCCACGGTCCGATCACGGCGAATTCGGAGGTCACTTCGCGGGCGCGTCGCTCTGCGCCAACGTAATCGAAGCGCTCAACATCCGGCCACCATGGGTAGTCGTCGAGGCTGGGGATCGTCGGGAAATCGGCGAGCGGGGCGGCGGCGAACTCGGCATAGACCGCCGAGCCCGCCTGCACGCCCCGAAGCGGTACACCCCACATCGTGCGCTGTTCACTGTGATCCGCGCCCACCTGCGCACCGGCGCGCAGGTGGTCGGGCGTCACGTACTCCATGAACACCCACACGAGTTTGTCGAGCCCGAGCGCCCGGTACATCTCAATGTCCGAAGCGACTCCGCAGGCCGCCCGCAGCGAATCTCCCACTTCCGGTGTGTACCACAGGTCCACCGGGAGCCGGTCCACCGCCTCACGCGCGAGGACTGCGTGCACTCTCTGTTTGGGCGTCAGACCTTCGCTGCTCATGCGCTCACCGTCCGGGCGCCCGGGCTCCACGGTACGCCTCCAACCGGTGCGCCGCTCGTTCATCTGAGCCTCAGCATAGCCGACATGCGCGCGCGAGTCTTTGCACAAAATGATCTTTTTTTTGCACTTTTTGACCCGCGTCACGGAGCGCGGAGCCGCAGTTCGTACCACAGCGTTCGGGGGGTCGTGGGCAGGCGAAGTTCGCCATTCCATTCGGTGGGGGCGGCGGACGGCTGTCCGTTCCCGTCCAATGGAACCAAGGTGCCGGCTCGGCCGCGCCAGGTGAGTTCGAGCGGGACGACTTCGATTCGACTTGGAGCCCGACCCCAGTTGCGCCCGACGGAATCCATGGCGGGGGACTTCCACACCATGTCGGTGTTGTCGGCCATGGCCGTGACCGTCAGAAGGCATCGTGCCGGGCCTCGCTGAAGCGAATCACCTTCCAAGATGACGAGCGCGAACGTGCCGAAGCCGGTGCGTGTGGGACCCATTCGAATGCGGAGTCCATCGCCCAGGTCCACATCGCGCTGACTCAGGACGCCCCAGGCGGCGCGGAACCGGGGTGCGATGACGGTGAGCCAGCCGCGCTGGTCTTGGCCGACCGACCATTGCACTTCGCCGGTATCGGAAACTTCGGCGAACGGCCGCGCGTCGCGCGATGTGGCCGAGTCAGCGGCATGAGTGGAGTTCGCGTCGAGGTGCAGCGCGACCCGATGACGAAGTGCGAGCCTGCGTTCCTGGGACGTGGGCCTATAGCCGAGCCCCCACGCGTGTCCTCTGCCCGCAAGGTAGTCCAGTTCCGTTGCCACGGTCCATGGTCGCGTCACCAGTTCGGTGGCAGGCCGGATGTCACCTCGGCGGAATACCAGGGCGGCCACGACCAGATTGGCGAGAATCGTGGGATGCTGCCCCACATCGAAAAACCCGGGGATCTTTCCGGCCTTCAACCCCTCGTCCGTGTGTGCCCAGGTGTAGTAGGTGATGGCGTCCCAATCTTGGAGGCAGGCCATCGTGGCCAAGAACAGTGGTCCTTCGGACGCATGGGGATTCGGCGCAGGGTGGTTGTACTCGCTCACCATGTGCGGGCGCCCGAGAACGCGATGCCATGCCAGTGCGGTGACGGTGGCCTCCTCGGGGAAATCGGCCATGGATCGGTTTCGAACGATCCAGCGCTCGGGATCCCACGCAGGCGCGTTCGGCCACTGGGGATGCTCCCAATACGCATGCGTATCCACCAGCGGGAACTCGGCCATCAAGTGGGGCGTACTGGTTCCGACGATCGTACCGACCACGGGCGCCCGTACTCCGAGTTGTTCCGTCAGGAACGCATGCATGGTTCGCCAGTGCCGTCGTTCAGTCTCCCAAAGAAACTCGATCCAATCCCGGCGCGCGAACGGCGTCACCACTCGACCCATCCGGCCTCGCGCAGGTACGATCGGAATCGTGCCGTTTTCCAGCCGTTCGTGTTCGCCAAGTCCTGTGCGGCCCCCGGGGCGGAGCGAAATGCCGGCAATTCGGAACACCGCCCCGCTTTGGGAAAGTTCCGTGAACCCGAATCGCGCACGATCGTCGTGCTCGTTCACCTCGAAGACGAGTTCAAAATCCTTCCATTCCGGCCCGACTTGGATCGCGTAGGGCGAGGCCAAGTTTTTCCAAGGGTCGTGGGCTTGCATCAATGTGACCGTCACCTGTCGCGGACGATCGGCAGCCATGCGGAAGCGAGCGGTGTAGAGCCCCCCAGCACGCACGCGGAGTCCCGACTGATTGAACTGCACGTGCCACCCCTCGCGGCCAGGTTGGAGCACCCGAATCGAAAGCACGTTGGTTTCGACATTTAATTCCGCCCGGGCACCCTGGTGTTGCTCCAGGATCCACTCCGCTGCCTGGCTTGCGAAGGCGGGGTTACGCAGCAGCTCAGGCCCCAGCGGTTCCGCGCGGGCCTTCCATGCGGACGCGAGGTCCTTCGTAGACGTGTACCGGCGACGCAGCCAGTCATTCCACTGCATGCGCAAATCGGACGCGAACGGTTCGGGAAGTTGGTCGAGCTCGCCCCCCATCCAAGTATGGATCAAGCCATTTTCGTTGTTGATCTCCACCATGGCCAGCGCAGAATCGTCTGCGATCCGAGTGCCGGTGTATGGATTGACTCGGTCCAACAGCCGCTTTGCGTAGTCGAGTTGAGCCTGTTGGTGAGGCGCATGGAAAAACCCGATGGCATGGGCGGTCTTCCAATCGAGGCGCTGGATGGCGGGATCTACGCCGTCACCGACTCCGAACTTCCGACCGACCAGCAGGTTGATGTTCCAATAGATGCCGGCTTCTTTGAGGCGGGCCATGAAATAGAGCCAACGATCCAATGCGTCCGCGTTCCAGTTGGTCCAATGGCGGGATTCGTACTGGATCAGTCGAGGGGTGCCCCAGGTGGAGTCGAGAAAGTGGAACCGAACCAGATTGATACCCAGTTTGGCCATGTGGGGCGCAAGCACGTCGGCCGTAGCATGATCTGGAAAACACGCCCCTGCCGTCAGGTTCACGCCAAACAAACGAGCCCGCGAAGCCAACATCTCGCGCCCTGCGATGCGAAGCGACCAGTTCCCCGCGTAAAGGTGATCACCTCGCGCACGCACGGGCGGCAAAGGAGTCCGGGCGGGCTGGAGGATCGGGCGCAAGTCCAACGGACCCGAACTCGTGTCATTCCAGGGGATTACGAACGGGGCCATCTCAGGTTCGGTTTGCGCGCTCGCCAGCCACGCGGAAGCCAACAAGAGCGTCCATCCAAGTAATGCGACATTGCTCATGGTTCACCTCGCTTGAACAGTGGAGTTCGTGGACCAGGCTTTACAATGTCAAGCGTCGATCCTCTCGTCAATCAGCCTTGGGCGTTCGCTCGTTCGCGGCGGATAGGTTCGCGAGTTCGGCGGAATGGGTCGAGGGCGTATGGAGGACACGTTGTCGAAGTTCATCGGCTCGCTCGCGTTCGATCGGAGACCAGCGACCCGTGCGCACGCGGGATTCGAATTGAGCCGGGGTAAGCACGAAACTAGTGACGAGGCGACCTTCGGCGTTGAAGACGTGGGTGCGGCCCGACTCGCCGCGTACGATATATGTGCCCGCCTTTTCGTCCAGATAGAAGGCATCGGTGGGGGCGTTTTGGAGGTCTTCGAGAGCCTTGGGAACAGGCCGCCGCTGTTCGACCCGCCGCTGTTCAGCGTGCCGGGTGCGGCGATGCGATCGCCGACTGGCCCGTTCAATGGACTCGGCGCACTGCCGGAGGATGGCTGGCAGTCGGCCGAGGATTTGTCTCCGACGAGCAGGCGGGGCATCGCAGGGGAGGTCGTCGAGCAAACGGTTGAGCCGTTCCACTGCGGCGCGGGCGACGGTACGCGCGCGAGCGATCGCCATGCCGGAGTCCGAAGCCAGCCACTCTTCGATGGGTCGTTCGGGGTCTGGCAAGCGAGCCAGCGTATTGAGGTGTACGCGGACGAGGCCGGGGCGCGGGTGGGACTCCACGATTTGCAACGTGAGTGCAAAGCGCTGTGAGCTTGCGCGGGTCGACGTGGTCGCGAAGTAGCCCGCGGCCAATTGGCCTAGGATCGCATAGCTACGCGACGAACGGCCGAACTCAGGCAACTGCCGTTGGCGTAGCTCGTGTCCGGTCATGAGGACACATACGATCCGAGGTGGGTCGTCAAACAAATCGGAGACGCGCCGATCAGAACGGCGGAGGAGCAGTTGGGCCAGTTCGAGCCACTCTGGTTTCCCCATCGGGTCGTACCCGCCGAACACCGACAATGGCGTGGGGGGGGTGGCGTGTTCGCAGACGCTGGAGGAGCACTTGTAGCAGTACACTGCGCCGTCGCGGTAGACGCCGGCCACCGTGTGAGTTTCGTCGAGTTGGGCCTGCACTTGTTCGGCCAAGCTGGGCACGAAGCGCACTTCCCAGTTTCGGGCCGGTTCGATGGAGACCGTCAGGTTGAGAGCCAATGGTGGTGCGCCCGGCGCCGGATGGCCGTAGTCACGAAGATGAACGTCTCGGATGATGGCCCGCAAGGCGTCCGTCACCGTCCTCACTCGGCGCTCGTAAGGGGACGGCGTCGGGCTAACAGGTTCGGGCGTCGGATTCGTGGACGCCCCAGGCGTTCCAGTGGATTCGGGAAGGGTCATAGCGGTCCTCCCACGTAGGTCGCTCGGCCGGCGGCCCGATGGCGATGAGCGCGAACGGTATGAGCGACTCGGGCACCTTGAGCAACTCGCGCACAGTGCGCTCGCGGTCCGGAACCGGGTGGAGACCGATCCACACAGCTCCCAGTCCGACCCCGTGCGCGGCTAGTAAGAGATTCTCGGCCGCCGCGGCGCAGTCTTGAGGCCAGAATCCTGGAATTTTTTCCCGAGCGGGATCTGCGCAGATCAGGATGCCCAAGGGTGCACTCAAGAGCATGTCGCAGTGAGGCATGGCTCGCCCGAGCGCGTCCAGGACGTCCGGACGATCGATCACCACGAACTGCCAGGGCCGTGCGTCCGCAGCGGACGGCGAGCGAAACAAAACCTGTAGGAACTTGTTCACAACTTCGCGCGGGACCCGTTCTCTCCGGAACCGGCGAATGCTGCACCGAGTCATCAAGGCATCGAGAACGTCCATGGCGGCATCTCCATCGTCAAGGGCTAGGCAGTAACTGTAGCAGGGATTCGTAATCGTGGGGTAACTGGTCGGTGGAAAATTCTCGAATCGTCACCGTGCGTCCGCCGCCGGGGTCTTCCATTGAGTGCTCGTCGCGGACTCGGAGACGAGACTCCGTACCTTCGTCGCCCTCCACCAATTGGAAACGGATTGTGCGCGTTCCGTGACCAAAGTACCCAAATCGGTGGGCAAGGTCGTTAGTCGCTGCCGCTTCAGCCCAGGGTAGCCGTACATCGCCCAGGATAGTGCGCAATGCACCGCGGATGTGTTGCCGCACCAGATCGCCTTGGAGCTCGTGCGGAGGGATCTCGAGGACCAACTCGGTGGGCGAGGGGACCGTTGCCCGAAGTACGTCCGCGTAAATGCTCAGGGTCATACCGTGGGCGGCTTGGAATGCTGCGTCCAACTGCCGGCGTTCCTCCGGGGAAAGGCGAACGAGCGAAGCAAATTCATCGTGAACGGTGAAATCGTCGTTCAAAGTGGTCACATGCAGGCGGTCCACGAGATGCTCTGGAATCGGGTACCGACCGCGGAAGTTGTCGAGGATCCACTGCAGCACGTTGTGCAGTTGCTGTCGCAGCCGGAAGTTCTCCTGTTCCAGGTTGGCTTGGACCTGCCGCAGAGCGACGTTCTCGCTTTCCAAGGCTTTCCAACGCTCGGGGAGTTGCGGTGCGGCGGTGGGATTGGCGTCGGACGGCTGTGCCGGGGAGGGCGGGCCTGAACGAGCGGAATCCTCGGGTGACGGCAGCTCGGGTGTGGGGAGGAAACCTTCAGGCGTGGGAGCAGCGGCAAACCGATGCGCCAGCAACGCAAGAGCCGTCGCCGCGAGCGCATAGAAGTACTTGCTGCTTTTCGATGCGGTAAGCATCTGGATGGACGGGTACAGTCTCACACCAGATTCAAACGGCTCGTGGCTGCGCGATCGGCCCACACTGAGACCCCAGAATGGCCCCGAGTTGCCAAGCCGGCGGGAAGTGACTCTGGGTTGCGAACAAACCGCGCAAGGATCTCGGCTTTGGACTCGCCGGCGACGACGAAAATGAGTTCCTCCACCCGAGCCAGTAGCTGGGGCGTAACACTGATTCTCCAGGGTCCACTCGGACGCGCGATCGGGATGGCAAACCGACCACTGGTACGGGCGGTGGCGACATCGGTGGCGGAAAACAACGAGGCCGTGTGCCCATCGGTGCCGAGTCCGAGCAATCCAAGGTGGATCCGCACGTGCGCGCGTACCCACTGGGTCAATACGCGGTCAAACTCTTCGGCCGCACGCACCGGGCCTTCGCCGACTGGAATGGACAAAAAACGATCCAGCGGCATCCCAGCGGCTTCGAGAAGCGGGCGGATGCGGCCCTGGTTAGATTCGGGGGAGTCTATGGCCACACAACGTTCGTCGCTCAGAAAAACCCGAGCGAATCGGTGAGAATCCAGAGGAAACCGGGAGAGGCGTGCATAGGCGTCCATGGGGGTCGAACCGCCTGCCAACATCACCGCTGACTCGGGCCCGGTTTGGAGCGCCGCTTGCAGCCGATCCGCGAGCGCTGCCGACAAGAGTTCTGGGCGATCCCAAATCTGAAGGTTCATGGTTACAAATATACTCTTTGCCTTTGACCCTGCCCATCATGCCCGAAGAGAAACTTGCTTGCGGGATTTTGTGAGGACTCTGGAGCTTCGGAGTGGCACGGTCGGCCATTTGTGAAGTGGCCTTTGCAAATGGTTTGGGTTTTGAGGCAGTCCACGAACACGTGTGACAGGTTGAAGGTGTCGGTTTCGCACTGCGTCTTCCATCCTGCTTGACGCTAAGCGGAGTAAGATGATTTTCCATCCGGCTCGCGAAAGTTTGCAAAGAGCTTTTGAAAGGGGCTTTGGGGGGAGAAAACGAGGGGCTCTTGGTGAAGGGTGCGACGGTGCGTGCAGGGTTCTTGCGCCAGTACGGCGCGAACCATATAGTAGCCCCATGGATGCCAGACTCCAGGGCACCGAGACCTGGTCGGCGTCGGCCCGTTGGGCGTGGACGCTGGTGCGTTTGGCGGTCGGATGGCATCTCTTTCACGAGGGGGCGGTCAAGCTCGCCGATCCGAATTGGAGCGCGAAAGGTTACTTGATCACGGCCTACGGTCCCTTCGAACAGTTCTTTCGTTGGATCGCGGACCAGCCGACCCTCTTGCGCATCGTGGACTGGCTCAACGCGTCGGGGTTGTCGGTGCTGGGTGCGCTGTTGGTATTGGGGCTCGGCACTCGGGTGGCCGCGGCGCTCGGAGCTGCATTGCTGGGGTTGTACTACGCGGCTCACCCGGCCGTGATCTTGCTTCCCCCGGTCTCATTGCCGTGGGTGAACCCTAAGGGCGATCTGATCCTCAACGAGGTGTTGCTGGAGGCGCTGGTTCTGGTCGCGCTTGCGCTGGTGCCCGGGCGCACGATGTGGGGATTGGACGCTTGGATCTGCCTGCGACGCGGCCGGCGCGCACAAGGAGAACTGGGGCTCGCGGAGGAGCCGCCGTCGCCTGCGGAAAGGTCTGCTTCGGATGCGGCGGTCTGGCCCCGCCGGGCCGTTCTAGCCCACCTCGTTGGATTGCCTGTGCTCGGCGCTTGGACGATCGCCTGGCTGCGCCGCCGCGGTTGGCGGATTCACGAAGAAGAAGCGTTGCGCGGCCGGGTCGATGGGACCACGTCGGCCACCATCCCGACCTTCCAATTTTCGCAGTTGAAGGACCTGACGGGCCGCGTGCCCGTTGGCCGGTTGGGGTCGCTCCAAGTTAGCCGGTTGATTCTGGGCGGGAACTTGATCGGCGGATGGGCCCATGCGCGAGACCTGTTGTACGTGTCCAAACTGGTCAAGGCCTACCACCATGAGGGTAAAGTCTATGAGACACTCGCGTTGGCCGAACAGTGCGGGATCAATGCACTACTCACCAACCCAATTCTCTGCGATGTGATCAACCGCTACTGGAAATACACCGGCGGAAAGATCCTGTTCATTTCCGACTGCGGCGGTGCGGATCTCCTGGAGCGCGTGCGCATTTCGATCGACAAAGGAGCGGCCGCCTGTTATGTACAGGGCGAAACGGCCGACCGCCTCATCCGCGCTGGCCAAGTGGATACCATCGCAAAAGCACTCGAACTCATCCGGTCCGCGCACCTACCAGCGGGGATCGGTGCTCATGACCTGAAGACCTTGCAAGCGTGTGTAGAACACGGCCTCCAAGTGGACTTCTGGATGAAGACCTTCCACCACCTCAACTATTGGAGCGCTCGTCCAGGAGAACCGCCCCACGACAACCGTTACTGCGATCAGCCGGAGGAAGTGGCGGCATGGATGGCGAATCGGCCCGAACCCTGGATCGCTTTCAAGACACTTGCGGCCGGGGCCATCCACCCGCGGGATGGGTTCCGCTATGCGCTCGAGCACGGCGCCGACTTTTTGTGCGTGGGCATGTACGATTTTCAGATCGTCGAGGACGTGAACATCTTCCTGTCCGTCCTGAGAGAAGTCGAACCTCGGCGTTCGCGGCCTTGGCGGGGCTGAGGGACTCTGGAGCGGTTGGGCTGCAGTCGGACAGGTCGGGGGCCGCACTCCAGTGGTGTGCGGCAAGAACGATTTTGCCTCGACGGTGTTCTTCATCGTAGCTGGGTGAGCGTGCAGGCCACGAGATGGGCGAGACGTGGGAACCCTGCGCGTGGCGTGAAGGTATGAGCTCGCCTTGCCCGTCAGGATAATTTGGAGGTCTCTGGATATGGAACGACACCCGGGGGCCAGGGGATGGGCCGTTCGCCTCGTAGCTGGGCAGGTCCTCCTCGCGTTGGGGTGTGCCTATGGCGTGTCTGACGTGGATCGGATGGAGTCAGCGCCGCGTCGTGCACCATGGGTCCTCGTGGTGTACGAGCGAACGCCTCCGATCCGATACGGCGTACAGAGTTTGAAACGGCGGCTGAAGGCGGTGGGTTACGAAGTGGTGGAGAGTGACCTTCCGGCAGTGGCGCCGTGGGACGCCACGGATGGGACCGGCACAGCTCGCGCGGTCATAGTTGTACGGACCCGACGTGAGGCAGACTTGCCCGCCATTTCGCCGGAGGGTTTTCGCATCGAGCCACACCGACATGGGGACCTTCATGTGCTACAAGTGGTCGGAGGAGATGCGTGCGGGGCGATGTATGGCGCGATGGAACTTGGCGAGCAAATCCGCGACAGTGGCGGCTTGGACCAAATCCCCAGCCAAACGGTTGCCCCACGGTTTCCCTTTCGCGCGGTCAAATTCAACCTGCCTTGGATGTCGTACCGACGACACCCGGCGTTGCAACTTCACGACGAAACTTGTCGAAGTTTGGAGTTTTGGAACGAGTTCCTGGACATGATGGCGGAGAATCGGTTCAACACGCTGACGCTCTGGAGTTTGCACCCGTTCACTCTGATGATCCGACCGAAGGACTTTCCTGAGGCGTGCGGAATGTCGGACGAGGAACTTGGGCGTTGGCAACAGTTCTGGCACGAACTGCTCCGCATGGCCCGCGAGCGGGGAATTTCAGTCTACATGGTCCACTGGAACATCTTCGTTTCGCCCGAATTTGCCCGTGCCAGGGGCGTGTCGCCGTTGAGTGCGCGAGGGGAGTTTTTCGGGGAAGGTGACCGTTCCGAGCTGGTCGAACGTTACACCCGGCAATGTGTGACGCAGGTGTTGGAGGAATACCCGGATCTAACCGGTTTGGGGGTGACTCTCGGCGAGGGGATGGGCGGAATGACTCCAGAAGAGCGCAAAGACTGGATCGAACGCACGATCATCGCCGGCATGCGGGCAGCTCGGCGCCCTGTTCGACTCATCTACCGAGCGCCATTGTCGGCCACGAAGGGTTCCGGCGGCTCGACCAGCGTGGACACCGAGCGGATGACTCGCCGCGCCTTAGAGCACTTGGACCTACCGGCGCCGATTTGGGTCGAATTCAAGTTCAATTGGTCCCACGGGCATTCCTCCCCGCGCCTTTGGATGGTCCATGGTGGGCCACTCACGGACACGTATTGGAACCCGCCGCCGAAGAACTATCGGATCGTCTGGACGATTCGAAACGAGGATTTCTTCCTCCTCCGCTGGGGCCAACCGGAGTTCATCCGCGAGCACATCCGACTCAATGGACACGACTACGTCGGCGGTTACATCGTCGGCTCGGAGTGCTACATTCCTGCCCACGATTATCTCCAGCGACCGGATCCGCGGGCCAATTGGCGCTACGCGTTTCAGCGTCAATGGCTGTTCTACAAGTTGTGGGGACGCTTGCTGTACGATCCCACCACGCCCGACCGGGTGTTTGCTCGAGCCTTCGATGAACGGTATGGTGGGGGGACCGGAGAAGTCCTGCTACCCGCGTTCAGCGCGGTGAGCCGGATGCCGTTGTTCCTGGCCTGCGTTCACAAGGGGACGTGGGATTTCACGTTGTACTGCGAGGGCTTTTTG
>Ga0272449_1004725_pt1 | contig 10971 bp, 8 predicted proteins | sample YNPCB0241_FD_198679 | JGI IMG/M metagenome (GOLD analysis project Ga0272449, IMG submission 198679) | Hot spring sediment microbial communities from Yellowstone National Park, WY, United States - YNP-CB-024-1 | ecosystem: Environmental > Aquatic > Thermal springs > Hot (42-90C) > Sediment...
GGAACCCACGCGCGGGTGTCCACGACTGCCGCGAGGCTCCGAGGCAAAATCCGCGGCAAATTGTCCGGAAACCCGCCGCCCGTGATATGGGCCAAGCCTCGAATCCGCACGCGCCGGCGCAAGGCTTGCACCGGCCGCAGGTAACTCCGGTGCACGGAAAGGAGTACTTCGGCGACGGTCCGGCCTTCTCCCGGAAACACTTGATCAGGGGTCAGTCCCGCCACGTCGAAAATCACCCGACGAGCCAACGTATAGCCGTTCGTGTGTAGGCCACTCGAGGGCAGCCCGATCAACACATCCCCTGCGCGAATATCATTCCCTGTGATCAACTCGCGCCGCGACACCATGCCCACGATCGTACCGACCAAATCGTATTCACCTGGCCGATAGACATCGGGCATCTCCGCCGTCTCCCCCCCGATCAACGCACAACTGTTTTCACGGCATGCCACGCACAATCCGTGCAAGATTTGCCTCACGACCTCCGGGTCCAACCGCGAAGCGCCGATATAATCCAGAAAAAACAAGGGCGTGGCACCTTGAACCAAGATGTCGTTGACGCAATGGTTGACGATGTCTTGGCCCACGGTGTCGTGGCGATTGACCATCACGGCCACTTTCAGCTTCGTGCCAACCCCGTCGGTGCTGGCCACGAGGATCCGATCCCGACCCGGAGATTGGAACAGACCGCCGAACAATCCGATTCGGCCTAAGGCGCCTCGAGTGAAGGTGGACTCGATCTCCGTGCGCATCGCATCCAGCGCCGCCATCTTTCGATCAATATCCACCCCTGCCGCCGCATATGCCGATCCACGCCGTTGCGCCATAGTTGAACTCCCGACCCGCGTCGTCCCGCGCGGCCACGGGCCGATGTTAGCAGAGGGCATCGAATCCGCCAACCCAGCGGTGGTGTCCCGTACGGGCGACACCCCTTCCATCCTACCGCGTTCTTGTGGTTGTCCCACTGCGACCAACCCAGCCGCGCATGCCACCCGCGTCATGGAGCGATAGCGTCCCAATCGTGTCCCGCCCTATGCGCGATGGACCAGTGGCCCACGCTGGTTCCATTTGGCCATGTCCACGAATGTATTCCGCGCCGACCATCCTGGCCGGAACCTCTGGGCCGTACCGGACCGGAATCATTGGATTCTGCGGAACCCTCGACACGAAGCTCCGCGAGGGAAAGTAGCGTAGGACCGGGGGATCCGCCGTGGCCGATCTTTCCGGTGGGACGGGCGTGATCACCACGGTCCGGAACATTACTCTAGGCTTGGGTTATGGGGGACAACGCTGGACGGCGCGCGCTCGTGCAAGCGAGCCAGGGATGGATCAAGCTCCAGTGCACGCTGGTATGCAACATGCGCGCCTTGAAGATCGCCCAGCCGATGCCGGGCCACGCCCAAGTTGTGCCATGCCAGCGCGTGATCCGGGCGAAGGCAAACGAGGCGTTCGAGCAGATCTCGCGCGTGACCGGGATTGGAAACCTTCAGATGCAACGTGGCCCAAGTGTAGAGGACATCCGGATCGTCCGGATGCTGGTCTGCCAAATGTGCGTAAAGCTGCAACGCTTCGTTGGTCTGTCCGCGCAGGAGTCGAAGATTGGCCCAGGCCATCCGAGCGCCGAGATGGTCCGGATGCCGCGAGAGGACGTCCGCCAGATCCGCCTCCGCGCCATCCAGGTTGCCGAGCTTCGCGCGAGCGGTGGCCCGAGCCACCCGCGGACCGATCATATGCGGCTGCAACTCGAGTGCGCGGTCGTAGCACTTCAACGCCGCTTCTAGCCCTTCCGCTTCTTCGATGGCCTGGCCGAGATTGTGATAGGCGATCGCGTTGCCTGGATCCACTTCGAGCGCACGCGCCCAAAGGGACACACTGTCGTACCACACGGCAATCTGCTGTCGTGTGAGTGTAGCCATCTCGACAACCACCCCGACGAGCGCCGCTCCCGTGACAGCGATCCATGGGCGAGCACGCACCCCACCCGCCGCGAGCTTCTCTGCGAGGCGGCGGAGGCCGAGGGCTGCAAGGGGGATAAGAGCCCATGAAGCCACATAGGTGTAACGATCCGCCGCAAATTGGGGCCCACTTTGTGCGAATCCCAAAACGGGCGCGAGGGCCACGAGCACCCATAGGGCCACCGGCGTCCACGCCGACCGGCTTCGTCGCCACAGCAACGCCGCCACAAACATTCCCCACCCCAGCACCGACGCCATCCACCGCGGGCGGGCCCACCACTCCGCAGCCGCCGGTCGTATGTACAATGGGGAAAGACCGCTCGGCCACAGGGTTTTCCACGTGTAATGAAGCAAGGCGCCGCCCGCTTGCACGGTCCGGTCCAGGCATCCCAGTTCCTTCCAGGAAACCATGGCGCCAGACGAGCGTGCCCCGTACCACGCGAGTGCGGCGGCAATCAGACTCACCGCCGCCATGGGCCACCACGCCCGCCCGATACTCGCCGTGGCTTGGCGAACGGATCTCCAGCCGCCTTGCATCCAGGCGGGCGTGACCTCGGCAACCCAAAGTAAAACTGGCGCCACAAAACTTTGCAGCTTGGCCCCCATCGCCGCCAGCCACGCCACCCACACACCCCCACGGCGGAAGGGCAACGATCCCGCCGCTGCGACCGGCGGACGGGCCGCAAGCCAGAACATCACCGCCAGTCCGGCGCCGGACAAGACATCCCGTCGCGCGGTGGCCCAGGCAACCGGCTCGACTCGGAGAGGATGCCAAGCCCAAAGCAGGACCGCCAAAGCCAACGCGAATAGTTCCATCGGGCGGCCGGACCAACTGTCGCACCACCGCTGCAGCCATAAATCTGCGGCGAGGAACAACATCATGGCTGTCCACGCATGCAGGAGAAGACTCGTCAAACGGAGGCCGGCCGGATTCAAGCCCCACAACTCGTAGTCCAGCGCGTACGACATCCAAGTCAGCGGCTGATAATGCCCCATGTGGAAGCTCGTCCACATCCAACGGAGATTCTCTGGGGTCAACCCACGCCACCGGACGTGATCAAGAAGGATCTGGGGGTCATCCCAGTTGACCCACCCGCACCGAACGACCGGAAGAAAGACTGCGAGGGTGCCAAGAAAAATTCCGACCGCCGCGAACGTACGAACGGACGCGCCACGGACCCGGCCGGACGAGGTCATTTCAAGGGCTCCGGTGTGGGCCACCGTAGGCAACGGCTTCGGTACCAAAGGAACCCGAAAAGGTCGAACAGAGTCGCGGGCAGCCGGCGCAGATTGGTGTACTTGGAATGGCCCCGAACGCGGGGACGATGATCCACCGCAAGCTCCACAATCTGGCGCCCGTGCAAGCGGAAATACGCCGGCATGAAACGATGCACGCCTCGGAGCGGCGGCAGGTCCGCCACACACTCGCGCCGAAAGGCTTTCAACGAACAGCCGGTGTCGCGCACTCCATCGTGGGTCACCCAGTTGCGTACTCGGTTGCCAATTCGAGACGCCACTCGGCGCGTCCACCGATCCTGCCGGTGCGCTCGATAGCCGCAGACAACGTCGGCTTGCGCGAGTGCTTCCAACAGGCGCGGGATGTCCGCCGGATTGTTTTGACCGTCGCCATCCATCGTCACGAGAATGTCACCCGTGGCCAGGCTTAGCCCCAACAGCATTGCGGCAGATTGTCCTTGGTTGATTGGAAACCTCCAACCACGGGTGAACGGATACTTCCGGACCGCATCACGGATGCGCTGCGGAGTCTCATCCGATGAGCCATCGTCCACGAAGACGACCTCCAGCTCGGGAATCACGCCCCGCACGGAGGCGAGTTCCTCGACCAGCGGCCCGACGTTATCCGCCTCGTTGTACACCGGAATGACGACGGATACTTTCACGATTCCCACCGCCGATCGTACGGAACGCGTCGGGACGATACAAGAGCCAGCTGGCTGGTCTGGTCAACCGCCATGACCGGTTCGCCTTCCTCACTACGGACACCCCACACCGCCGGTCGCGCTGCATGACCCGCCGCGATGTGGCTCCACAACGACTAACCCCAAGCTCACACGAGGAATCAGGATTCGAGGGGCCCAGGCTCTCCGTTCCTGCCCTAGCGAAAAGGCCGATTGACCGTGCGGATGTCGAACGACCTCTGCACTGCGAATTCTCGGGCACAACCAAGGTCGCGACCGCCGGCAGGGAATGGGGAGTCTCAAGGCGCGACCGGAGTCTCGCCAAGAAGGCGCGCCACGTGCGGTTCCATGGCCTCCGCCCAAATTCGGTAGCCCTGCTCGTTCGGGTGCAGAAAGTCCGGCATGATTTCCCGCGAAAGCGTGCCATCCGGCTGCAAGAACCGATCATTAATGTTCAAGAAAATGACACGCTCTCCATCGGCCAGTGCTTTCAACCGCTCGTTCAACTGGTCGTTGATTTTCCGATACATGCCGTCGGGCTTCTCATCTCGCGGAAACACCGCCAGAAGCAAGATCCGGGCCTCGGGCATCTTGGTCTTCAAGATTTCCAGGATCTTTTGCATCCCTTCTGCGGTCTGCTCCGGAGGGTCTCTTCGATGACCCGTGTTGTTGGTTCCGAGCATGAGGATCACCAAACGAGACGAGACTCCCTCGATCTCACCATTCATCAGCCGCCAGAGCACGTGCTCGGTGCGGTCCCCACTAAACCCGAGGTTCAGGGCATTGCGGTGCGCGTAGTACTTTTCCCAGACTGCACGGCCTCGCACTTCCCAGCCCTGAGTGATCGAGTCGCCGATGAACACCACTTTCCAGCCCCCCTTCTGCGCTTCGGCGACTTTGGCTTCATGACGCTGGCTCCACCAAGATTCGTGGAGCCGGTTGGTCGGCGTGGTCGCCGGCACCTGCGCGGTCACCACCGAGGAACAAAGCACAACCAAAACCCAGCCAATCCACCGCACACAGCACCCACAGTTCTTCATTGTTCCACGTCCTTTCGCATCCGCGATTAAACCCGTTGTTCTTGATCGAGTCAAATGAATTCCCCGCGTCACAACTCGGCGCACTTGGATGAGTTCGCAGAGTATGATAGCTTGCCAGACGATGCACGCGCAGGAGAGACTAGGACAGGCCATGCGGTGGTTTGCAGCCGTGGGGTTGTGGTGGGCCGCCACCGTGCCAGCTCAAGTACCGCGGATCCAGTTGACCAACCCGGACGCTGGCTTGCCGTACGACGTGCGCGCCGGCCGCATGGAAGCCCGCGAGGGAGGCAACGTGCTGGTCGCAACCGACGGGGTACATATTCGACAAGGTCGCCAGATCCTTGCGGCCGAGTATGTGCAGATTGACCGCCGGAGCGAGACCGTAGTCGCCACCGGCCGCGTGGTGTTCGTGCGCTGGGACGGTACGGTGTGGAAGGGGGAACGGCTGGTCTACAACTTTCGAACTGGAGAAGGCGACTTCGGACGATTCGTGTTATTCCACCATCCCTACTACCTCTATGGCGAACGGTTCCGCATAGCGACCGCGGACCGCATCGAACTGGAGGACGTCACGCTAACCACATGCGAAGGTGAAGATCGGGAGTTCGAAATCCGTGCCCCCCGGGCCGTCCTGGAGCAGCAGCGATATGCCTCTTTGTATCACGCGGTGGCTTACCTGGGACCGGTACCGATCATGTATGTCCCCTACTATCGCCGAGACCTCAAGGGGGAGCCAGGCCGGTGGGACGTGGTACCGGGTTACAGTTCCCGCCTGGGCGGGTTCGTGCACGTGATCTACAACTATGGCTTCGACGACGCCGGCCGTGTGCTCGGACGCACCGGGGTGGGAATCTATAGCGAACGAGGTGTGGGTGCCTTGCAGGGGATCAAGTGGCGCGATAAGGAGGCCGGCCTCCGTGGGGACCTCGAAGGTTTCTATATCCATGACCAGAAGTTGTACCGCAACCCACGGGAGGAAGAAGAACGCAAGGTTTGGCTCACCGACGAAGACCGCTACAGGCTGAAGCTACGCCACCAATCGCCGCTGGGCGAGCGTTCGTCGCTCTTCGCGCAGAGTACCTACATGAGTGACCCGTATGTGGAAGAGGATTTCTTCCGCAAAGACTACCGCGAAGCAGTTCAGCCCGAGAACCGTGTTTCTTGGCTCTACCGCGGTGACCGCTTCTTGGTCTCACTCCTGGGGGCGGGACGCCTCAACGATTTTTATGAATCCGTCGACCGTCTGCCCGAAGCCACGCTGACCGTTCCGGCCCTGCGCCTCGGTGAATGGCCGCTGTTCTATGAGAGCGTGACCACCGTGTCGGGGCTCCGTCGCGTGTATCCGGAGGGCTCAACACACGAGGACTACGATGCCGTCCGCCTAGACACGCGCCACATGTTGTACTGGCCTGGACGCTACTTCGGATTCCTTGCCCTGACGCCTCGCGCGGGCTGGCACGGAACGTGGTACTCAACCACCTACAGCGTCCCCGTGTTCGAAACGAACACCGTCACCCGCGTGGACTCCAATAGCATCCCCACCACCGTCCGAGAGGTTACACGTCAGCAAGAAGAGCGAGGGGCAGATCTTCGCTCCTTGCCCGAACTCGGGTTCGAGGTGTCATTCAAGGCGTACAAGGTTCTGAGTGAGGAAGAGACCCTATGGGGCCGCGGGGTGCGACACGTGGTCGAGCCCTACGCTCGCCATACGTACATTCCGGAGCCCGACTTGCGTCGCTCCCAATTGCCTCAGTTTGACTCGGTGGACCAGTTGGAAGGCGAGCATTCGATCCAATTCGGCGTTCGAAACAAGCTCCAGACGCGACGCGGAAGCATCTTGTACTTGGATCATTCCACAGGCCGTGAAGATGATCCCGTTCGCCATGAAACCGAAGCGATGGATCACACCGAACTGCGCGAAATGCCCACCGCAAGCCCCGCGACCGTTCACGATCTACTCAACACGGACGTGGGCACGACGTTTTACTTCAATCCCGAAGAGAACGAACACGAGTTCGGCCCGCTCTATGTGTTCGCCCGCTTCTGGCCGGTGCGAGGACTCCGGTGGGACAGTAAAGCTCGATTCGATCTCTACGGCGATGGCTTGCAGCGGTACGATGGGCAACTCTCGCTCGCATTGGGCGACTCGGCCTCCGTATCGGCCAACTATCTCTATCAAGCCGAGCGGCGTGACCTCGTGGGCGCACAACTTCGGCTATTCCCCCAAGCCCGCTGGACCTTCGGCGCGTACGCACGCTACAACGTCGAGAAGAGCCAGTTGGAGGAACACTCGTACTACGTTCAGCATCGCATGGACTGCGTCGGATGGGGCATCGGCTTCCGCCATGAACCCGGCTATGAAGGACGCGACGATGACTATCGCGCTTGGTTCCAGCTGTGGCTCTTAGCCATGCCTCGATCCTCCGTGCGAATCGGCGGTTGAGGAGCTACGAATGCAGTCCTCGGAAGACGCCACCCTGATCGGACACAACCCCGAGCCCGGCCTCGTGGCCGTGGAACATGTGCCCGGAACAGAGAGGGACGACATCGTTTTGTTCTTTCGGCGTGGCAACACGATCGAACAGCGATGGGACACATTCGAGCCTTGGATTTGGGTAGAGTCGGAAGCGCTACTCTCGGGTGCGCCGGTCTCACCCGTACGCGTCGAGCCACTCGACGGCAGCGGTCCCTTCAAGGTTCGCGTCGTGCTCCCCCATTGGGCGGCGGTTGACAAGCTGGTCCGTTGGCTCCACAAGAAATCCGGCCATTCCCCCACCGACCGCGAGGCGCCGTACGCGGTGTTGAACGATCCCGTGCAGCAGTACCTCACCCTCACGGGGCGCACACTGTTCCATGGCTTGTCATACGCGGAGCTGCGACGGGTCCAACTGGATATCGAGACGGAGACCGCGGAGGGATTTGAATTTTCCAACCCGGACCGCGAGAGCGATCGAATCATCGCGATTGGGTTGTCCGACAACACCGGATGGATGGAGATCCTCGACATTCGGCAGATGGACGAGCCGACGCTGTTGCGGGAAAGTGCGCGCCGGATTCGAGAACGGGATCCCGACATCCTCGAGGGACACAACATTTTTGCCTTCGACCTCGACTACATCCTTCGCCGCGCCAAACGCCACGGCGTTGAGTGGAAAGTAGGTCGAGATGGTAGCGTGCCCGCGGTGCGGTCCGGCCGGTTTGTGGCCGCTGAACGTGCCGTGAACTATCCGCGCGTGGACATCTTTGGCCGGAGCATCGTGGACACCTATTTTCTGGCCCAACTGTACGACGTGAGCCATCGTTCGCTCCCCGGGTTGGGGCTGAAGGAGATTGCCCGTCACTTCGGCTTCGCACGGGAAGACCGTGAGTATATCGAAGGTGGAGAGGTCGGCCGCACGTTTCGGCGCGATCCTGAGCGGGTACGACGCTACTTGGAGGCCGACCTGCAAGAGACGCGGGACTTGGCCGCTCATTTGACCCCCGTGTACGTCGCGCAGTCCCGAATGGTTCCAATGAGCTTTCAAAACGTGTGGGTCCGGGGCACGGCCACCAAAATTGATGCACTCATGCTCCGCGCCTATGTGGCCGCCCGCCACGCCTTGCCCCGCCCCCAACCGGCCCGCAGCTTTGAGGGTGGCTTGACCAAAGTGTTTGAGTTCGGCGTCATCCGCAACGTCCATCACTGCGACGTGCGCTCGCTGTACCCCTCCATCATGTTAGCGGACCGGATTGCGCCCGCCAGCGACGAGCTCGGGGTGTTTCTCCAACTTCTTGGCCGCCTACGAGGCCTCCGATTGCAAGCCCGCGCACGGATGGCCGCCGCACAGACGCCTGCGGAGCGCTCGTTCGAAGAGGCCATCCAGTCTGCATTCAAAATCCTGATTAACTCCTTCTACGGCTACCTGGGCTTCGAAGCCGCACGGTTCAACGACTTCGACGCCGCGGAAAAGATCGCCGCCCGTGGTCGGGAACTTCTGCGCGCCATGGTCGACGCGATTCACCAGTCAGGCGGACGCTGCATCGAGATCGACACCGATGGCATCTACTTTGTGCCGCCCGAAGGTGAGGAAGCTCTCCAACGGCTCCGCCAGGCGGTTCGTTCAGCTCTTCCCACCGGTGTGGAAGTGGAATTTGACGCGACCTATCCGGCGATGTTCAGTTACCGTCGAAAGAACTACGCCCTGTTAGACTCCAATGGCGAAATCGTGATCACGGGCGCCGCCCTTCGATCGCGCGGGCTCGAGCCGTACTTGCGCGAATTCATCCAAGGTTGGCTCGAACTCAAACTCACCGGTCGTGAGGCGGAAATTCCGGAACTGATCCAACGGTACCGCCGGGCCCTCCTGCATCACGAGCTGCCGATACAGAAACTGGCCCGCACCGAGCGACTCTCCGAAAATCCCGATACCTATCGAGCCCGCCGCGACGCCGGGGGAGTCCGCAGCGCCGCGGCGGAATTGGCGCTGGCGTCCGGTCGCCCCTATCGCGCCGGCGACACCATCTCCTACTATATCACCGGCACACGCGCCAATGTGCCGATCCACGCCAACTGCAAACTCGTGTCAGATTGGACGCCCGAGCGCCATGACGAAAATATTCCGTACTACGTCGCGCGCCTCGAGGAGCTCGTCCAACGCCTCGAATCCACCGGCGACGACGAACCAGAGGAGGCGGAGGCGAAACCGCGACGTGGGCGTCGACAAGGGAAGAGGAACAAGTCATGAAGTGCGCGTCCCGACGAGAATATGCCGCGTGCCGGCGCAGGGGCGGCCGAGCCACCGCCGGGTTCACGCTGATCGAGGTCTTGGTGGTCCTCGCCATTCTGCTGGGTTTAGCCACGCTGGTCACGGTCAACGTGGTCGGACGACAGCGCCAAGCGCGCGTGGACATCGCGAAGATTCAAATCCGCGAACTTCAAAACGCCCTCTCCCACTACCAGGTCGAGCAAGGACGTTACCCCACCATGGAACAGGGGCTGGAAGCCTTAGTCCGCTGCCCGACAGTGCCCCCGGTTCCTGAACGGTATCCGCCTGAAGGCTATCTCAGCAGCCGCAAGGTTCCCCGAGACCCTTGGGGCAACGAGTTCATCTACGTCGTGCCCGGTCGGGATGGCTTGCCCTATGAAATCATCAGCTACGGCTCGGATGGTCGTCCAGGCGGCACGGGCGACGCGGGCGATATTTCCTCGGCCGACCTTTGACCGCTCGAAAACGTTCGACCCACCACCTCGCGGAAGAGGTCGCGGTGGGTTCACCCTCATCGAGATTTTGGTCGCCATCGCGGTGGCCACTTTGATGTGCGGCGCACTGGCCGCCGGGCTCACGCGAGTCCTGGCGTCCGACCAGGCCGCGCGCGATTTCGACGAACTTGCGTTGGCTGTCCGCACATGGGGGCCATCCGCCATGCAACGAGAGGCAAAGCCCAGCCCCTTGAACGCCGGGCGCGTCCGTGCGATCATACGCCCATGGCCGGAAGGCTCGGCGAAAGATCGTGCGATCTGGGAACGTCACACACTCTACATTGCCGATGGTCCACAGCGTCAGGTGGACATTTGGATTCCGCTGGGACGTGTGCCAAATCAAGGCGGTTCCTGATCGTTTTTCGATCTACTGGGAGATGCCACATGAATCGACACAAGATCCACCGCCCGACGTTGCGTTGGGTGTGTTCTCTGCAAATCATGGTCTTCGTTGCGGGCACGGTTCAGCAAGCCTTGGCTGCGGCGCAACGTCCTGCCGACCGGTGGGAGGAGCTCTTTCGCAATCCGCCTGCTAGCACTCGGCCGTGGTGTTACTGGTACTGGATCAGCGACAATATCTCGACCGCCGGCATCCTACGCGATCTGGAGGCCATGCAACGAGTCGGCATCGGTGCGGCACTGATCGGCCACATCTACCTTTCCGACTCCACGCCGGGCGACGTACCGCTGTTCTCCGATGCGTGGTGGACTGCCATTCGACACGCACTCCGAGAAGCCGATCGGTTCGGAATCGAACTCGGGCTGTTCAACTGCCCGGGTTGGAGCCAATCCGGCGGGCCGTGGAATCCGCCGGAGCG
>Ga0272449_1004727_pt1 | contig 10968 bp, 3 predicted proteins | sample YNPCB0241_FD_198679 | JGI IMG/M metagenome (GOLD analysis project Ga0272449, IMG submission 198679) | Hot spring sediment microbial communities from Yellowstone National Park, WY, United States - YNP-CB-024-1 | ecosystem: Environmental > Aquatic > Thermal springs > Hot (42-90C) > Sediment...
TTTTCAATCTCACCTCCTTTCGCTTCTTCCTTCATTTTGGCTGCTATTTCCTTCTTTAATATGATGACATCGTCACTTATATCTGGAGGCTCGATACTGTCTTGATACCAAAATTCGTTGCCAATTTGAAGCCCAAAGACTCCATCTTGAACTCCTTTAACTACGGTGCTCTGGAGAACTTTTTCGCTTTCTAACATGGGGAGGTCACAATATTTTAAGAACGCTTCCCAGATCTCAAGTAGGTTTTTACGTTCGTCTGTTGCGGAAAACGTCTTTTCTATTAACACTTTAGGTGATAGCTTCTCTAGGAGAACTTCCTGACCCTTGAGATGTTGTTTCACTCTAGTTGAGAGGCTGGGTCTTTCGCCAACGGTGGGTATGCCGAGATCAAAGAGTTTAAGCCCATCTTTTGAGCATTTAACTGCATATCTGTAAGTTGAGATGATTTTGAACCACGCCTCTTCGTCCTTATCCTTAAGCCAACCGCTTGCTCTGTCTTTATCAGCCTCAGTCAGAGTTTTCCAAACTTCTCTATCTGAATTTATCGTTTTTAAGGCCAAGAAACGACGTACACAGGTCTTTAAACCATCGTATTCATTAGGGTCCGAAACGAGAAAAGTAAGGGTATTCTTATAGGTTCTATAGGCGCTTCTGTAGTTTGTGAGTGTGTCTTGGATAAACTGATCTGTATTGGGGTTATTTTTCGTTAACTCTAAAGGCAGGATGACTAACTTTAGCTTTTTATTATCTGGAATGTCTTCACTAGATTTGGGCCAGGCGTAAATTTCGAAATCTTTTCCAGCTATCTTTTCCACCCGAATTTTGATCTCGTCATCAACTTCTGCTTCCTTTGTCGCCTCCTCTTTGTCTAGAATTATTCTGTTCAGCCCTACTTGGCTACTGAAATAATAGAGACCCTTCTCAAAATGGAGATATAGTGGACCATCTATATCCTCAAGCTTCTTTAGAGCATCGCCAACGATCGCTGGTGGGATGCCTTCCCTTAAAAACGCAACCCGAAGTCTTTGAATACTGATGCCTCTACGTTCAGTCGCTGGGAAAGAGTAAAAGAAGATAGATGTGGCTAAGCTGGTTGCGACCTTAAACTTTGCATATTCGCTCCCCATTTGTCTATCGATCTTCGAAGTCCTCGCATTTTCGCCAATCACATCCGAGGCTAAAACGGACTCAAACACTTCACCTATATGCTCTATAAACATTCTTCGTATACGGGGATTAGAGAGGTTGATATTCGCTGGCTGTATAAGTAGTGAAGGATCTTGCCTAATAAAATTATCATGAACAATTTCTGCCAAAAGTCTTAGCGTTCCTCGAGTTCTTTGAAAAGTCGGTATTGTGCCCCATCTCTCAAAGAGAACGTCTATAGTCTCGGGATGGAAAGGATAAGCCTTCTTAATCTTCTCTTTATATCGAACTTCTCGAAACTCGGATGGAACTTCTTCGCCAAACCTTTGATAGAGATCAAAGTATTCTGAAGCAACTGTCTCGTGTTCTTTTTCATCTCCCAGATCCTGGAACAAACGCTTTCTTATGATCTCGTATATTTCCTCTCCTTCAACAGGAGTATATATTACTTGCATCCTTCCGAAGATTCTTTGAAGCTGACTTAGAACTTTCTCTCCTCTTTCTCCATAGGGGGCACTGGAAGGCAACGTGCATACAAGTACACATTGAGTTAGCGATTTAGATACGGCTTCAGTGAGTTCCTGGAAGAAGGCAAAAACTTGGTCCTCAAACTCCTTTGCTTTTACGATATACTCTGTTAACTCATCAATCAAAAGTAAGACTGGTCTGTTATTCTTAAGTATTGTTTCGATAATTTCTCTTCCTGGAGAGATTCTTCTCTGATCGTGCTCTTTAACCAGATCGTAAGCACCTAACTGCTCAGCTATTTCACCCCATGGGGTCCTACCCTTTAAGGGATCTGGTACTGTTCCCACAAACACTACAACTTTAACTTTGGGTATTCGCTCAAAGCCAATCTTTGCTGAGATCTTTCTTATATCTGGCATGTGTTGATATCTTTCACCGTTCCTGAAAAGATGATAAAGGTAGGCTAATGCATGAGTCTTTCCGCCGCCAAATGGCGTTTGAATCTGGATAACCTTTCCGCTCTCCCCTTCTTTGCTTAATGCTACAAGAACGTCGGTAATTATATTTTCAAGCCCAGTTGTGAGATGTGTTCTCTTAAAGAAAGTTTCAGGATCAATATACTCTACCGACGCTCCACCTTTTACGATACTTCTTAAATCGGCTGCAAAATCGCCTATTTTTCCTTCTCTAATATCCCTATGTGGAACAGCTACTTGCCACCAAGGCTTCACGAACTATCACCTGCAAAGTCCATTAACGTTTTTGTTACACGTGCATACTTAATATATTCTTCCCTTCCATATAGAAATCCTTGGATTAACTGTCTCTCTTTATCGCCCTCAGGTAAGATTTCCGATAAGGCTTGGGCAGTTTGCCAGAATATCTCATTCCTTGCATAACCAGTTTCATTCAGAATCTCTTTTATCTTCTCTCTTTCTCCCCTCTCCCACAAGATTAACACATAGTGTAGAACATCGATCATCGATGTGAACTTCGTTTTCTTTAAGAATGCTTGATCCTGAGCCCTCTCTTTTGGATTTAAGACTTTGACAAATTCTTTTTCTTTCTTCACCAACCCTCCTTTATCCCATAGATCTGTTAACTCAACTCCTAAAGGTCTTGAGAGCTTTATCGCATCGTCAAAATGAGCTTTAGCGTTTCCAAAAGTCCATCTCCATAGAAGGTAAAATCTTGTTTGTGCGTCAACTCCCCCCAAATCAGCTCTTTTCAAAACCCTCTCGAGTGCAAATTCACTTACAACTTTTCTAACATATTCTAGCAGTTCTTTAACAGAGACCTCTTCACCAGATAACTTTTCTACCCTCGAATATTGACCGAAAACCTCAACAGCTGGACCAATAGCACTTACGAAAAAGTCTGCGCCGCTTATTCCTTGCTCCCAGAATTGTGTAAGTTTTTCCTTAATTCTTTGCTCAATCTTATTCTTTATTTCATTAAAGTAGGCCACTCCTTCTTTACTTCGTTTCCTACAAACCATGTAAATAGAAGAAGCCAAAGCTGCACTTTCTTGGGCTCTTAATCTTTCTTTCATCTCCGTGTGAATAGGCCAAGAAGCAGTAAGCACTAGCCCAGACTTAAGTAGACTATTAATAATAGTTTCCCATGCTTCAGTAGTCTTATAAGCAAAAACAATACAGGCTATACCCTCTGGTTTTAAGACACGATAGATTTCTCGGAAAGCTTTAGTAATCATTTCCTCAAAAAATCTTTTTCCTTCCTCAAAACCTCCTTTCCCGTGAGAATAAGCAACTATTTCCTCAGATTTCGGTGTTAAAGGTGTTGCAAATAAATCATGATACAGATCTCCTATTGTGCGTTTAAGCCAAACATAGAAGAAGTCTGAAAGATAAGAATAAGGCACATTGTCATAATACGGGGGATCAGTAATGACTGCATCAAAATAATTATTAGGATATTGAAGTTTTGTAGCCGTTCCTAGCATTGAAATACCGAATCCCTCAAAAATATCAGTAGAACAGTGTTCTATTGCTTCTGAACTCCATATCACAATATGATAAAAATCTCCACGTGATTTTCCAAATGGATTTACTTCACCATAATCCCAAACCATTTGTAAGGTTTGTCTATCGAAAGCTCTTTCTATTGATTCACCTTGATATTTATATCTCGTTAAAGAACACATATAAGATGCAAATACATCAGAACTTAACATCAAATAACTCATTACTGCCTTTGCATATTCTTTTTCAACGTTTTCTTCAAGCATTCCCCTATAAGCAAACCGAATCTTTTCCACAAAAGTAATTAAAGCCAATTTCTGGCGGGAGTTAAAAAGATCGCCCCATTTTAACATCCCATATCTTTGGACACGAAAACCAAGGGTTTCTTTAGGTGGCATAGGCTCATCAGGTACAGGATCAAATCCCCATTCCTCGAAAAGTTTCTTTCTCTTTTCTTCAAGATATTTTTCTGCTTCTTTAAACAGTTCTACATCTTTATAGGTTGCAATTCTATACGTTTTTCCTGTCTTAGGATTCTGCAAAACTACTGCAATCATTCTTTGACTCGCTTTTCCTTCTTGGAAAAGTTTTCTTAATTCTTTATCAGAAATTCCAGAATTGCAAAGAGGGCACATAACTTTTGCTTTTCTTACAGTTCCTTTTGAAGGATCGAAGTCTATTTCCTTTCCTCCAACTATTTTAAAATCTATTTTCTTCTTCCCTCTGTCAACAATCATTTTTAATGCTACTTTTCTGTCCTTCTTTTTCGCAAGCCAAAACTGTCTCATCAACGGTATTTCTGCTTGACATGATGGATTGAGACATCTAATTGTTCTTGCCCAAATATAGCCTACAGGAACGTATTTCTCTCCACCTTCATCGGACAATACTTTCTGTGTTGAATTTATTTCCTCTGGATAAAACTTCCCAATTTCCTTTTTTGCTTCTTCATATACCCATTGGCCCCACTTCTTGACGTCTTCGACAAGTTTCTTTCCATATTTTTGCGGATATTCTAAAACCGCTTTGAGAATTAAAACTGCGACAGGATTATACTCCAAAGCATATGTTTCACAGCCAAGCCTTAAAGCCTCTAAAGGAATAGACCCCCCGCCAGCAAAGCAATCCAAAACCTTAGGAGTCCTGCCACCGAAGAATTCTCTAATGTCTTTTCTCGCTTTTTCAATCAACTTTTCATTTAAAGAGTTCTCCCATTTAGAAAGTTCAGCAACGAGCTTCAGTTTCTCCTTTAATTCTTTTTCATCTTTTGGTGCAAGAACTAATGCAGCATAGGTTGTTGCCCTTGATGTAGCTAATGGACGTCTAGCCCACCAGATATGTAGCGTAGAAATATGTCCATGCCTAATATTCTTCTCCCTAACAGATTCTTCACTTACTTCTTTTAGCGGGAAATCAACTTCAATAAGCCTCTTATCACTCTCAAGTGTACTCATACCGCTCCACCTATGAGCTCCATTTTTGCAGCCTTCTTCCATTCATCCTTATCAACTATGAAACGAACAATTTCAACCTCCTCACTTGGCTTAAGCTTAGATGCAGGGTTCTGAACCACATAAAGTTCTGGCTTAGTCGTTACGTTAACAATAACGTAGAGCCAATATTCATCTTCTAACCTGTGGGCCATTAGCCATTCATTCGGCGTCAAAGCTATTTTACCTTCTCTTGCTCTCGCCTTAACTTCAATGTATCTGTAGCTTCCATCGGGAGCTCTCGACTTTATATCGTATCCAAGGTTCTGGAGCGAGACATCCTCTGGATCTCGCCCTTGAGAGATTTCAAAATTCATTGCTATTTGCATCCCTATATTCTCGATTTCTGAATCTTCTCTTAATTCATCTTCTACTTGTGGTTGTGGAAATACTCTAGCCACTCCTAGTATTTTTGGAGGTGAAAGCAGGAGATTTATCTCGGCTTGTATCTTTTTTTCAAGTTCGGCTTTTTTTCTCTCGAAATCCTGTTTCTTTCTTCTTTCTTCGTGTATATTGGCTTCAGGTATTTCTATACCTTTGGCTCTCTTTGTTTCGTATTCAATTAGCTTCTCCTCGTGTTGAAGTATGAGTTCCTGAAGGGACCTTAAGCCGTACTTTTTCTTTATCTCAGCATCGTGCTCCCTCTCTCTTTTTACTTCGTCAAGATACCTCGTTAGCACATTTTCTACGGCAAATGCGATCACTGCATCCTCATTAACTATTGCAATGTTAGGGATTTTAAGTAAAGTAGGGTTTGCTGGTTTCAGATCCCAGAGAACAGAGGGCGAAACTTGTTTAATGTTGTTCTGAGTATCTTGATATAGCGCAAATATTCTTCTCCCCGCAACTTGGCCGCTTCCATCATTTATCTGCCCTTCTAAGAACCAGATGACTCCGTCGTACGTACCAGCTGGATCTACGAATATGGCTCCTCTTTCAACTTCTCCACCTAACCTTTCGAATATTCGCTCTATAACTGCTTCTAAAAGAGGATGTCCTGGGGCCACAAACTCAGCTTGACCCGTGAAAGCTCTTTCCTTATCAAATGAAAATTTCCCATATTCTTTGAAGACTGTCCCATACTTGATTTTAAACTCGTAAGGCTGATTTCTAAGCTCATATGGGACGTTCGCTATCCTCCAGAAACCGTCTTTTCTCATTTCAACTTTAATCCCTAGTTTCTCAGCGGCTCTCAAAAAGAATTTTTCTATGTATTCGGGTACTAACCTATTTTCTTTAGCAACTCTCATCTCACCTAAGATGCGACTGAAATCGATGTATCGTGTTGCTAAGCCTTCCAAGGCTGCTTCTCTAGCCCTTCTTATGGCCTCTTCGTCAGGTACTCTCTCAAACTCTTGTAGTATTTCGTCAAGAGACCTTTTATTAGTGATCGCTTCAATTATAAGGTCTTGCAGAGTTTTTCCCGCAGGTAAATAAGCAGAAACTATATCACCGATAACATCAAAAACTTTGCCTATCTGTTCTCCTATGATCTCGAGCTTACTCAAGAGCTTGTCGAGAATCATGCCCTCTTTTGTATCAGTGGCTACAAGGTTGTAAATGTGCACTTCATATTGCTGCCCATATCTATGTATTCTGCCCATTCTTTGCTCAAGCCTATTTGGATTCCAAGGGATATCGTAGTTAACCATAAGCCAACAGAACTGAAGGTTTATACCTTCCCCACCAGCCTCAGTAGAAACCATTACCTGCGCCCTTTCCCTAAACTCGTGTTCTGCCTCTATCCTCTTATCAAGATTCAACCCACCGTGAATCGAAGCTACGCTGAACCCCCATTCGCGGATCTTCTCAACAAGATAATCGAGAGTATCCTTGGACTCAGTAAATATTAACAGCTTTTCACTTTTCTCTTTAATCTTTTCGATTTCCATAACCTTCCTAAGCTCGTTCAGCTTTGTCTCTATCTCTTTCCTTTCAACTTCTTTAGCTAAGGCTATAAGATCCTCAAGCCGCTCTATTTCATCCCTTAACTCCTCAAGCGTTCTTGACGAAGTCAGCTTGCTTAAAAGTTCCTCTTCCTTCTCCCATCTCTCCATCTCAGGCATATCTTCAAGCACTTCTTCAGATACATAGCCGACTTCTTGAATGAGCTGTCCTTGCCTTAATAATTCCTCGAGCTTACTCTTTCGCCTCTCCAAAGATTTTCTAACAGCTCTCACACTCGATGCCAAGCGTCTTTGAAGAATCAGCAGAGCAAAAGTAATGTTCCTCCTTCTTCTTTCTTCTTCGATCTCTAAAGCCTTATTGTAATATTTTTCCACGTACTCCGTCACGGCGTTGTATAACCTTTTCTCATCAGGGCTTAGCATGTATGAAACCGTTTTAACTTTCCTAGGCGGGAATATGGGATTACCGTCAAACGTCTTCAGGTCCTCCTTTAGTCTCCTGAGAAATAAGGGGTTTTCCCTGTTTCTTATCGATTCCATAAGTATTTCATTTGTTGCGAAAAAGCCTGGCTCAAGTAGCTCTAGAAAGAGCCGAAAGCCGCTTGGATCACCCCTATGAGGCGTTGCCGTAAGGAACAAGAGGAAGTTCGAATTCTTGGATAGAAGTTCCCCCAGCTTATATCTTTGTGTCTTCGCTATTTTTCCTCCCGCATATTCGTAGGCTGCGAGTTTATGAGCCTCATCAACTATAACTAAATCCCAGCTAGCTTCAGCCAAACCTAACATAACATCCTCCTGTTTGGCAAAGTCCATAGAAGTTAGAGCTTGATTTTCCTCAAGCCATACATTCCTCCCCCAAGAAGCCTCCATCACAGCTCTATCTATGATCCTGAAGGTCTCGCCAAACTTTTCCTTCATTTCCCTAATCCACTGATCCTTCAAATGACCTGGAACAACTATTAGAACCCTGTTGACAAGTCCTCTCTGCTTCAATTCCTTAAGCAGAAGACCAGCCATGATGGTCTTCCCAGCGCCAGGATCGTCGGCCAAAAGAAACCTGATTCTCGGCTGCCTTAAAATATGAAAGTATACACCATCTATTTGATGTGGAAGTGGATCTATCTGGGAAACATTAACTGCGTAGAGTGGATCAAATTGATGAGCTAGGCGGATTCTTCTACCTTCAGTTACTAAAAAGAAAGATTCAGCATCACCAGAGAAATCTCTCGCCTTCAGTTCGACCCATTTTATCCTGTCTAGGTCAGACCTTGTCAAAATCCTAGGATAAAAACGTCCTGTTTCCAAACCAACACCGTAGATTTCAACCGAAGCACCGATCTCCTTAAAAGAAATGACCCTGATTCGTTCAGGCCAGAATGGTCCTTCTATGATATTACCTTTCAAATTTCCGTCTTCCACTACACTCACCTCCATTTTATGCCAACAAAAATGAATATGATTACCGCGGCTACCATTACGCTCACCAGCACGTCCCTAAACATAGCGGATATCTTACCTTGAACATCCGATCACGCTTAGCCCTACAACGAAGACTATTGCTATTACGATTACGCTTACGTGTACTTAATGCTTTTCTTCGGCTCATTTTCCAAAAAGCAGTTCTGATCAAGGACTTAGCACACTGTCGATTTGGGCGAGTATCAGTTTTTTCCTTTCCTCCAAAAACTCGTCAAAGTCATTTTTCTCCATTTGATTTACCGGAAGCAGATGTTTTTCAAGTACCTTATCGATATCTGCATTAAATCTTCTGATTGATTCAATATATGTGCTTGGTGGATCATCACTAATGTATTTTCTGTTAGTTTCACTTCTTATAAGCATCTTGTTCAAAATACTGTCCTTCATCCTATATTCTGTGCTATCCTTTCCGTATCTTATTTCTAAAAATCGCTCGGGAAAAACATGGTGGACATCAACTTCTTTTGGATTGTTCTTTAACAGCGTTGCTATGGGTTCCTTTGTACATAGATCGCAACACCCGTTTTTGATAGTTAATGCTAAGACCCCCTTATATCTGCCACCAGTAGTCATCTCCTCAAAATTCAATGATTTCGGATCCAATTCTTTAATGAAATTTGGTTCCTCCCCTCCTATAATCCACTGTATAACTTCTTCTAAGTCTGTTTTTGTTTTTGTGTCTGTAGCTGAGTCGTACCTACCTAAGAAGATTGAGGACCAATACCATTTTTCTAGTTTTTCATATGCGTAACTCTTTTGTGTAAGCTCAATTTTTTTCTCAACATAGTCTAACAGCAAAGCAAATGGCGTAAGCATGGTTGTGTATGGAAGGTATTCTAAAGAGGGAGAACCGTATTCCTCGCTAAGTTTATTCAACGATTTTGCAAAAGCATCGACTATAACATCCCAGTACTCCCTGACATCGGAAGCCTGCAAATCCTCTAGTAGATTCTTCCTTTTACATTCTAGCGTCTTGAATTCGGGTCTATCCAAGGATTTCTTGAGAAGAACAGCTTTTAGCATCAAAATTGCTAAGCTGGTATCTTTCTCGTCCCTGAGGTATTTTGTAAAAATTATATTTTTTTCTTTAGCAGATTCCCATAGCTCTCGTAAATTTAACGATTGGTAAAACTTAGCAGTCAATATTTCAAAGATGTTCAAAGGCTGACCAGTCGTATTTAATTTCTCAAAAATGGTGGTAACCGCTTCCAAGGAAAGGGTAGAAGGCAGTTCAATTACTGGAAATTGGAAGTTTATTATATTATGCAACGGCTTCCCCGCATCTAAGAAGTCTTTCTCAAAGCTACTTAGGGCGTCAATGAGTTGCTGCGAAGCTTGCGCGGATGCATACTTAAATTTCCAATCGCGAAGTTTATCTTCATCGAATAGTATGTTAAGTGGAAGTAAATTCCTAGAAACTTGAAAGCTAGTTTCGTTTAACTTTTGCTTGGTCACTTCCTTTACGGAAAAATATTCAACGCACTCATCGTATTCTCGCTTCTTAAGTTTTTCTAAATTTATAAAGAACTTGCGTTCTCGACCTCCTTTTAAAGATACATATTCCCTGTAAAGGAGTTGGTAAAGAGAGGTCAATCTTTGTTGCCCATCAAGAACTAGATACTTTGTATTACCTAATGTTCCGTCTACTCCTTCAAAGGGTCTTTCCGCAAGCTTGTCTTTTTCTCTTCTATCCGACACGTTCCAAAAGAGTAACACACCAGCTGGAAAACCGCGCAAAAGAGAAATTATTAAGTCTATCACATCACTAATTTCCCACCTAAAATCTCTTTGAAACTCGGGCAATTTTATAACGCCTTGGTTTATTTGTTTCAATATAGATTGAAGAGACTCTAACTGAGGCAATCCAACTTCCAACACTGAATCCCTTTTATTTCTGTTCAAGGTATCTTAAATTTAAATTTTCGCCGTGCTTTGCTTCGTTCCAAAAAGCAGAGAAGCTGGAAGCCTTTAGAAACAAGATAAATTACACCGCCAGAAAGAGTTTTCATCAAACTATTGTTCTCTTAGTTGGTGAAACTTGTCTTTCGGGCTAGGTGTATTTCTCCGTTTCCGTTTCGAGCTTCGCCTCTCTTCTCCTATCTTCTACGAGTTCTCTCCACCACCTCTTGTCTTGTTTAGGTAGGTTGTAGATTTGTCTGTTAAAGTTTAGGGTTGAGAGTATTGTTTCTGCTGCGTCTAGTATGAGGTCTCTGTACTTTTCCTTGTCTATGTTAATCTGAGTGTTTATTAGATCGTATGCTACTACTCTGCACAGTGGGTTGTGGTGGTGTGCGTCTGTGTAGATGAAGTTGACTCTTCCCCCTGGTTCGATGCTTCTGCCTCTGCTTGCGAGCTGTATTGCTGCTGAAACGTGTGGGAGTACGCTTCTGTACTGTGTTACGGTTTTCTTTAGGGTCTTCGACACCACTAGATCTTCTGGTGGCACCTTTCCTTTCATCAGGTCTTCTATCGCTTCTGTTACGAGTTGGAGGGCTT
>Ga0272449_1004729_pt1 | contig 10966 bp, 8 predicted proteins | sample YNPCB0241_FD_198679 | JGI IMG/M metagenome (GOLD analysis project Ga0272449, IMG submission 198679) | Hot spring sediment microbial communities from Yellowstone National Park, WY, United States - YNP-CB-024-1 | ecosystem: Environmental > Aquatic > Thermal springs > Hot (42-90C) > Sediment...
CAAAAGGGAGAACGGCTGGAAGTGGCCGTGGCCCTGGGGGCCGATCCCGCCACCATCTACGCGGCCACGGCGCCGCTGCCGGCGGGAGTGGACGAGCTACTCCTGGCCGGGTTTCTGCGACGTAGCCCGGTGGAGCTGGTGCGGTGCGAAACGGTGGACCTGGAAGTGCCGGCCCACGCCGAAATCGTGCTGGAAGGCTACGTGGATCCGGACGAAACGAGGCTGGAAGGGCCTTTCGGAGACCACACCGGGTATTATTCGCCCCCCGATTACTATCCCGTTTTCCACATCACCTGCATCACCCACCGGCGCCGCCCCATTTACCCGGCGACCGTCGTGGGCAGGCCTCCCATGGAGGACGCCTGGTTCGGCAAGGTTACCGAGCGTTTCTTCCTCCCGCTGCTGCAGCTCCAGCTACCGGAGATCGTGGACATTAACTTTCCCGTGGAGGGCGTTTTCCACAACTGCGTCATCGTAAGTATCAGGAAGAGCTACCCCGGCCAGGCGCGCAAGGTCATGCACGCCCTGTGGGGCACGGGCCAAATGATGTTCACCAAGATCATCGTCGTGGTGGACCACGACGTGCGGGTGCACGACCTGCAGGAGGTCTGGTGGCGGGTGTTCGCCAACATCGACCCCCGGCGGGACCTGGTGATAGTGGACGGGCCCGTGGACGTCCTGGACCACGCGGCCGGTATGCGGGGCTACGGGGCCAAGATGGGTCTGGACGCCACCAGGAAGTGGCCGGAAGAGGGATACCCCCGTCCCTGGCCGGAGGACATCGTGATGGACCCGGCGGTAAAGGCCCTGGTGGACGGGAAGTGGCAGAGCTATGGTTTTTAGAAGGATTCGGATCTTTCTGGAGATGATCAAGTTCGAGCACAGCGTGTTCGCCCTGCCCTTCGCCTACATCGGCGCACTGCTGGTCGAGCGCAAGGTCCCTTCGGCCCACCATCTGATCTGGATCACCGTGGCCATGGTGGGGGCGCGCACGGCGGCCATGTCTTTGAACCGCATCATCGACCGGGAGATCGACGCCGCCAACCCCCGCACCGCGAACCGCGCCCTTCCCCGCGGGCTGCTTTCCGTCACCGAGGTCTGGGTCTACGTGTTTGTTTCCTTCGGACTGCTCCTGGTGGCGGCGGCCCAGTTGAGTCCCCTGGCCCTGAGGCTTTTTCCGGTGGCGGTGGTGGTGCTCTTCGTTTACTCCTACACCAAGCGCTTTACCTGGCTCTGCCACCTCTTTCTGGGGCTGGCCCTGGGGCTGGCGCCGCTGGGCAGCTGGATCGCCATCGCAGACCGCATCGACCTCGCGCCGGCCCTGCTGGCCGCGGGCGTGACCTTCTGGGTGGGCGGCTTCGATGTCATCTACGCCTGCCACGACTACGACTTCGACCGGCGTGCCGGGCTTTACTCCATTCCGGCCCGTTTCGGCCTCCGGCGCGCCCTGGCCCTTTCGTCTTTCTTCCACGTGCTGGCCGTGGCCTTCTTCCTCCTGGTCTGGTGGTATATGGGCCTGGGCGTTTTTTACCTGGCGGGCGTGGCCGTGGCGGCCGGGATTTTGTGGTACGAGCACCGCCTGGTTTCACCGGGGGACCTTTCGCGCGCAGACACCGCCTTTTTCAGCATGAACAGCCTTTTAAGCGCCACCATGCTCGTCTTCACGTTACTGGACGTCAGCTTTCCTTTGCCTGTTCTGTAAGTTCTGACGGACGAACGACCACTTCGGCGGGAAGGGGTGGTACAGAGTGGCCAGGTTGCGCATCGGGCGGCTCGATTACCTCAGTTGTCTGCCCATTTTTCTCCCCCTGGCACGGGGTGCGGTACCGCTGGAAGCCGATTACGTACCGGGTATCCCCCTGGAAATAGATGCCCTGCTGCTGGCGGGTGAGGTTGACGTTGCCCCCCTCTCTGCCATCGAGTACGCCCGGCATCACGCACAACTCTGGCTGCTGCCCGAGATCTCGGTCAGCGAGGAGGGGCGGGCGGGTACCGCTCTTTTCTTCAGCCGGCTCCCCGTCACCGAACTGGACGGCAAGACCGTGGCCGTGTCTCCGGTTTCGGCCACCGGTACGGCGTTGCTCCAGGTGCTGTTCGCGAACTACTACCATGTGGAGGCGCAGGTAATCGTCATGGACCCCGATCCCGAGTCCATGCTGGACGCGGCGGACGGAGCCCTGATCACCGGAGATCAGGCCCTCATGGTCCGGGAGGAGGTGCGTGGCCGGAGGCCCGACCTCCTGGTCACGGACCTCGGGGAGGTATGGAAGACGTTTACGGGTGAAAGAATGGTATACACCGTCTGGGCCGTCAGGCGGGATTTTGCCCGGGAGAACCCGAGCGCCGTGGCGGAACTGGTGGCGGCGCTGAAAAAGGCCAGGGAGGTCGGGTGGGCCTCCCGGGAGGAACTGGTGGCGGAGGCCGCCCGCAGGGTCCCCCTACCGCCCCGCGTCATCGAGGATTACCTGCAATTGGTAAATCATGATTTCGGCGAGGGCCACCGCAGGGCCCTGCTCCTCTTTTACGATTACGCCTACAAGACCGGTCTGATCGACGAGCGGGTGCGCCTGGAGGTGTGGGGAGAAGAGGGCCCGTGAACGCGTACCAACTCCTGCCTTCCGTGGACGAAGTCCTCCGCCAGTCCGGGGTGGCGGAACTGCTGGAGCGCCATCCGCGCGCCGTGGTGGTGGCCGCGGTCCGGGAATGTCTGGCCGAGTACCGGGCCAGAATCGCCGGCGGCCTGCCGGGACCGGCTTCCCGGGAAGGCTGGCGCGCCGCAGTGGTGGCCGCGGTACGCGAAAGGGTGGCGAGGCTGGGGCAACCCAATCTGCGGCCCGTCATCAACGCCACCGGGGTGGTGCTGCACACCAACTTGGGACGGGCGGTTCTGGGTGCCGCGGCCAGGGAGGCCGTGGCGCGTGCAACGGGATACTGCAATCTGGAGCTGAACCTGGACACCGGCAGGCGCGGCTCGCGTTACGCCGCCGTCGAGGAACTGCTCAAAGAGCTGACGTGTGCCGAGGCCGCCCTGGTGGTGAACAACAACGCGGCCGCCGTGCTGCTGGCCCTGTCCACTCTGGCCCGCGATCGGGAAGTTATCGTGTCCCGGGGTCAGCTCATCGAGATCGGGGGCTCCTTCAGGATGCCCGACGTCATGGCCGGTAGCGGGGCCCGGCTGGTGGAGGTGGGCACGACCAACAAGACCTACCCGGAGGACTACCGCCGGGCCGTGGGCGAGCGCACGGCACTTTTGCTCTGGGTGCATACCAGCAACTACCGCATCGTGGGCTTTACCCGCGAGGCCAGGGTGGAGGAACTGGTGGCCCTGGGCCGGGAGTACGGCCTTCCGGTGATGTGTGACCTGGGCAGCGGCTCCCTGGTGGACCTGCGGCCCTGGGGCCTCCCCCACGAGCCCACGGTGCAGGAGGTGGTGGCCGCGGGCGCCGACGTGGTCACCTTCAGCGGCGACAAGCTCCTAGGCGGTCCCCAGGCCGGAATCATAGTCGGCCGGGCCGAGTACGTGGGCCGCATGAAGGCCAACCCCCTGACCCGGGCGGTACGCATCGACAAGCTGACCCTGGCGGCCCTGGAGGCCACCCTGAGGGAATACCGCGACCACCGGGAGGAGGTGCACACGCGGCTGCCGGTGCTGCGCATGCTCACCGCGCCCGCAACCGAACTCGCACGGCGGGCCGGTGCCTTCGCGGCGCGGCTAGAGGAGGCCTTGCGGGGGCGGGCCGCGGTAGAAACCCGCTCCGGGTTCTCGCGGGTAGGCGGCGGGGCCCTGCCCACGGCCGAACTGCCCTCCACCCTGGTGGCCGTCGCGCCCCTGAACGTCACGGTGGAGGAGCTGCAGGTGCGTCTCAGAAAGGGGGACCCGCCCGTGGTGGCCCGCCTGCGGGAAGGGTGGCTGCTCCTTGACCTGCGCACGGTACCGGAAGACCAGGAGCCGCTCCTGGAGCGGGCCCTCGAGCGGGCCCTGGCGTAGTAAGGGCCCCGTTGCCCGGGGAAGGGAGGCACTTTGGCTACGGATTACGTGGTTGTGGGCACCGCGGGTCACGTGGACCACGGTAAGACGGCCCTGGTCAAGGCCCTTACCGGGGTGGACACGGACCGCCTCAAGGAGGAAAAGGAACGGGGTATCTCCATAGAGCTGGGTTTCGCGCTGCTGCACCTGCCCGGGGGCCGGCGGGCCGCCATAGTAGACGTGCCGGGCCACGAGCGGTTCGTGCGCACCATGCTGGCCGGGGCCAGCGGCATCGACATGGTTATGCTGGTCATCGCGGCCGACGAGGGTGTGCGACCCCAGACCAGGGAGCACCTGGACATCATCCAGCTCCTGCAGGTGGAGCGCGGCCTCGTGGTCCTTACCAAGATCGACCTGGTGGACCGGGACTGGCTTGCCCTGGTGGAGGAGGAGGTTCGGGAGTTCCTGGGGGGCACGGTGCTGGAGGACGCCCCCTTGGTGAGGGTTTCCTCGGTCACGGGAGAGGGACTGGAGGAACTCGTGGCCGTCCTGGACCGGCTGGCGGCCACGGTGGGGCCCCGGCCCCTTGGGGACTACGTGCGGCTGCCGGTGGACCGGGTCTTTACCGTTACGGGCTTCGGCACCGTGGTCACCGGAACCTTGTGGTCCGGGGAGCTGGCCCTCAACGACGCCGTGGAGGTCCTGCCGGCCCGTCTGGCCACGCGCGTGCGTTCCCTTGAGGTGCACGGGGAGAAGGTGCACGCGGCCAGGGCCGGCCAGCGCGTGGCGGCCAATCTGGCGGGCGTGGAGGTGGCCCAGGTGGCCCGAGGGGACGTGGTGGCCACGCCCGGGGTCCTGGAGCCCACCCGGCGGCTCGACGTGCGGCTCCGCCTGGTGCCCGGGGCCCCGCGCCCGCTGGCCAACCGGGCCCGTATCCGGGTTTACCTGGGCACGGCGGAGGTGCTGGGAAGGGCCGTGCTCCTGGACGCCGACGAACTGGCGCCCGGCGGCGAGGCCCTGGCCCAGCTGGAACTGGAGCGCCCCGCGGTGGCGGCCAGGGGGGACCGCTTCGTGGTGCGCTCCTACTCGCCCATGCAGACCATCGGGGGCGGGGTGGTCATCGACCCCTACGCCCGGAGGCACAGGCGCTGGCGTCCGCAACTGCTGGCGGCCCTGGAGGTCATGGAGCGGGGCTCGGCGCAAGAGCAGGTGGCGGAATACCTGCGCCAGCACCCCGGGTTCCTGAGCCCCGACGAGATCTGCAGGGGGACCGGGCTTTCCCGGGCGGTGGTGGAGGAAGCGTTGGGGCAACTCGTGACCGCGGGTGCGGTAAAAGAAGTGCGGGCCGAGGGTGGCGCTCACTTCGCGGCGCGCGGCGTCTACGAGGCCTGGCGCGAGACCGCGGTGGCCACCCTGGCGGAGTTTCACCGGGAATACCCCTTGCGCGAGGGTCTGGGCAAGGAAGAGTTGCGCTCGCGCCGGTTCGGCTCGTTGGGCCCGCGCCAGTTCCTGTTTCTGCTCCAGGCCTTGGAGGAAGACGGCGTGGTGCGCGTCGGCGGGCACACCCTGGCCCTCGCGGACTTCAGGCCCGCGCCGGACCCGGTCCAGCGGGAGATGCTGGACCGCATCGAAGGGGTTCTGCGCGCCGGCGGGTATCAGCCGCCCGCCTGGAAGGAAATCGCCGCCGGTCTGGCGGTGTCCGAACGTGAAAAGGGGGAGCTGCTTTACTACCTCCTCCAGACCGGTAAAGTGGTCAAGGTGAGCGAGGACCTGTACTTCCACCGTGACGTGGCCAGCGAGGTCCGCCGGCAGGTCACGGAGTTCCTGAAGCAGCACGGAGAGATCACCGTGGGCCAGATGCGGGACCTGCTGCAGAGTTCCCGCAAGTACGCCCTGCCCCTGCTGGAGTACCTGGACCGGGAACGGGTGACCCGCCGCGTGGGAGACAAGCGGGTTCTGGTGCGGGACTGATGGCCGTGGGCCGGGAACTGCTGAACCTGGTGGTGGAACGCATCGCGCAAAAGGGCCCCCTCACCTTCGCGGAATTCATGGCCCTGGCCCTCTATCACCCCGAGTACGGGTATTACATGCGGGAGCGGGTCAACGTGGGTCGCGAGGGCGATTACTACACGGCTCCGGCCGTACATCCCGTGTTCGGAGCCCTGGTGGCCGAGCAGGTCTCCGAAATGTGGCGCCTGGCGGGAGAGCCGCCATCCTGGCAGATCGTGGAATACGGAGCCGGACCCGGCTGGCTGGCCGGCGACGTCCTGGAGGCTCTGGAACGCTACCATCCCGATTGCTTCGCGGCCACCCGCTACGAGGTTGTGGAAATCAACCCTGCCCTGCGGGCGTTCGAGGAGCGGCACCTGCGGGAGAGGTTCGGGCCGCGGGTATGCTGGACCGCGGCGCCGGGCATACACGCCGTCGAAGGATGTGTGCTGGCCAACGAACTGCTCGACGCCCTGCCCTTCCACCTGGTGCGCGGGGAGCCGGGCGGCCGGCTGAGGGAGCTGTACGTGGGCTGGGACGGTTGCCGCCTGGTGGAGGTGCCCGGCGTCCCTTCGACCCCCCGCCTGGAGGAGTACTTCGCGGCCCAGGGCGTGCGGCTGGCGCCGGACCAGCGGGCCGAGGTCTGCCTGGCGGCCCTGGACTGGGTGGCCGAGGTAGCCCGCATGTTGGTGCGGGGCTACGTCCTTATTCTGGACTACGGACTGGACGCCGCCGAGCTCTACCACCCCTCCCGCGCCGGGGGCAGCTTGCGCTGCTTCCGGAACCACCGCCTGAATACCGACCCCTTCGCGGCCGTGGGCGAGCAGGACATCACGGCCCACGTCAACTTCTCGGCCCTGGCGGCCCGGGCGCGCGCCCTGGGCCTGGAGGTCCTCGGGCCGGTCCCCCAGGGAAGCTTCCTTGCCCGCCTGGTACCCCTGCTGGCCGGCAAGCTGGACCTGGCCCGGGACCTGAAAGCGCGTCTCGCCCTGAAGGAACTCATCTTCCGTATGGGGGAGGCCTTCCGGGTACTGGTGCTGGCCAGGGATGTGCCGGCAGCCCCCCTTACCGGCCTGCGCCACGGCTAAGCGTGGGTCCACTTGCGGAGCGCCGGTAACAGCGCCCGGCGACGTCACCGGGACACACGCCGGCCACAAAGTACCCGCATTACCGTTCCTTCGCCGCGGCCGGGGCCGCGCCGCGCCACAGCCGGCAGAAGGTGCAGACCTCGCTGCTGGTGGGGAGGCCGCACACCCCGCAGGGCCGGGGCGCGGCCGAGCGGGCGTGGTGACGGCCGCGGAAGAGGTGGGCGTACCCCAGGTACCCCTCGTAGAAGGCGCGCTTGGTGCCCGGGGAATGCTGCTCGATGTCGTTCAGCAAGGCCTTGTACCGGAGGAACTTGGCGTCCCGCGCAAAGGGGCAGCGCCCCTCCACGCGCGCTATGCCGTGCAGCCGGCAGTAGGCCAGTATCTCCTCCTCGGAAAGCAGGGCCAGGGGCTTGATCTTGCGCGCGAAACCGTGCTCGGACGCCAGGACCGGCAGGGTCTTGGCGAGATAAAAGCCGTCCCAGCGCAGGACGTTGGCCAGCAGGGCCGTGGCCATGTCGTCGAGATTGTGGCCGGTGGCCACGGCGGCGGCCCCGCGCGCCAGGGCCACCTCGTTCATGATGTGGCGCTTGGTCATGCCGCACAGGGAGCAGATGTTGCGCGACCTGAAGGGCCGGCGGCCCCGCTCCAGTGCCTCCACGCCCCGGCCGAACTCTTCCTCCAGGGAGTAGAGGTGGAGGGGGACCCCGTTTTCACGGCAGAATTTTTGCGTGATTTCCAGTGAAGCGGCGGAAAACCCTCCGGTGGCGATTCCCAGGTTGATGTGCAGGGCCTCCACGGCGTGACCCAGCCGCCTCAGCACGTGGGTCACCGCCAGCGAGTCCTTGCCCCCCGAAACGGCCACCAGCACCGGGCGGTCCGGCTCCAGCATCCGGAAGCGCTCGACGGTGCGCCGCACCTGGCGGAGGAAAAAGGCGTCGAAGTGCTCCCCGCAGAAGGCGGTATTGTGGGCCTCCAGTTTCACGAAGGCCGGTGCTCCGCAAAGGCGGCACTTCACGCGGCACCCCCCCTTCCTGCAGCTAATATAACAGCAACCGGGCGGTTTCCGTCAACCCTCCTTGCCAAGCCGTTGAGGAGGTGTAAGGCATGACCGAAGTGCGGGCGGTGGCGGGGGAGGGCCGTTGGCGAGTGGAGGCGCGCGCTTTTGGCACCGCAGAGGGGATCGTCGTTCTGCTGACGGGCGGCGAGCGGCCCCACGTGGGGGCCGTGGTGCTGAGCCTGCCCCGGCCGAGCCGAGCCGCGCCCGGACGCCTGAGCTGCACCTCCACGGTGTTGCCCCTCCTGGGCCACAAGGACGACCTTGTGGCCCGCCCGTTGGCCGAGGAACTGGCCGTGGCCTGCGGGCAGCCCGTGGTGGTGGTGGCCGGCGTGCACGTGAACGAGGCCACCGAGGAGGATATCGCGCGGCTGGTGGCCAACTGCCGCGCGGCCGGGGCCGCGCTAGTCCGTGAACTGGCAGCGGTTCCACCTTTTTAGTGCTAGTCAATTAAGCGGAAAATCAGTATAATCCCCCAAAAAAAAGGCCGAATCTCTGGCATTTTGCCGGAGTACGGGGGATTTTAAAAATTTTGGGGTGAATCCCGGAAAACGAGAGGAGGTGAATGTGTTTTCCGGGTAGGGTTACCCTCGACCCGAACCCTGCAGCTAACCCCGGAGGCCTCAGGGGGGTTAACGATGAAACGGACTTTACCGGTGGCGCTTCTGTTTCTGGTGTTGGTCCTGGGGTGGGCCGCTCCGGCCGCGGCGGCCGTATACGAGGTCCGGCCGGGAGATTCCCTTTATTTGATTGCCAAGCGCTTCGGCTCCACGGTGGATAGCTTGCGCGTCTGGAACGACTACTGGGATTATCACATCTACCCGGGCCAGAGGTTTGTGGTTCCCGATCGCTACGCCTACGTGGTGCGGCCCGGGGACAGCCTGTACAAAATCGGGCTGCGTTACGGCATAGGCCCCTGGCAACTGGCCGCCTGGAACAATCTCTCCGGCACCGACATTTATCCCGGACAGGTGCTGGCCATTCCTCCGCCCGGAAGCCTGCCGTCGCCGGGTCGCGGCGCGTCGGACGCGGACCTGAACCTGCTGGCGCGCCTGGTCACCGCCGAGGCCGACGGCGAACCATACGTGGCCAAGGTGGCGGTGGCCGCCGTGGTGCTCAACCGCGTGCGCAGCGCCGTTTTCCCCAACACCATTGCGGGCGTGATCTACGACTACCGGGACGGGGCCTTCCAGTTTACGCCCGTCATGAACGGCTGGATCAACGTGGCCCCCACACCGGATGCCTACCGCGCGGCCCTCGATGCCCTGGCCGGCTGGGATCCGACCAACGGCGCCCTCTATTACTTTTCCTGGTGGGTGGACAACCCCTGGCTGTGGTCCCTGCCCACCGCGGCCGTTTACGGCAACCTGGTCTTCAAACACGGTTACAGGGCTTAGGCTTCAACGGACGCTTTCGGGGCGGGGCACGGTGCGACGGCCCCGCCCCTGCCGTTTCAAAACCTATTGCCAGTCCGGCCCGTGTGCGCTATTATGGCGGGGGAGGTTCCTGACTTGCGGGACAGAATAACGGAACTGCTGGGGGACCGCGAGGTCTACCTGGTCGGGGGTACGGTGCGGGACCTCTGCCTCGGCCGCCGGCCGGTGGACCTGGACCTGGCGATCCGGGGCGACGCGGGAGGTCCGGCACGCGCCCTGGCCCGGGACCTGGGCGGAACGCCGGTGGTGCTGGACCCGGCCCGCGGGGCGTACCGGGTGGTGTGGCGTGAAGGCGGCATGCGGCGCCGCCTGGACCTGGTTTCCCTGCCGGGGGCCCTGGAGCAGGATTTGAAACGGCGCGACTTCACGGTGAACGCCATGGCCCTGCCCCTGTGGGCCTGGGAGCGGCAGGACTGGCCCTCCCACCTCGTCGACCCCCTCGGGGGGCGCCGCGACCTGGAGGAGGGCATCCTCCGGGCCACCGGACCGTGGTCTTTTCGCGACGACCCGGTGCGCATCGTGCGGGCCGCCCGGCTGGCCGTGCAGCTACACTTGCGGCCCGATCCCGCCACCCGCCGGTTAATGTGTGAGGGAGTCCAGGGGTTACAGGAAGTGGCCGGCGAGAGGGTCTGGGCCGAAATGGCCCAGATGCTGGCCGAGGCCGGCGCCGTAGCGGGCGTGGAGTTGCTGGACGAGAGCGGGGTGCTGGACCAGTTGTTCCCCTTTGTGGCGGCCCTGCGGCGCGTGGAACAGGACCGCTACCACGCGGAACCGGTGTGGAAGCACTGCTTGCGCACCCTCCGCTGCCTCGAGGCCGTACTGTCCCATCTGGACGGGGGCACGTTGCTTTTCCCCTGGGGTTCCGAGGTTGTCGCACACCTGGGTCGGCCCCTGGCGGGGGACCGCCCCCGGCGTGCCCTGCTGAAACTGGCGGCCCTGCTCCACGACGCGGGCAAGGCCACCGGCGGGGTCAGGGCGCCCGACGGGCACATCTCCTTTCGCGGCCACGAAAAGGCCGGGCTGGGGCACGTGGACCGGGCGGCGCAACGGCTGGCGTGGGCGCGGCGCGAGCACGCCTACCTCAGGCGGCTGGTGTACGCCCACATGTATCCGCTTTTCCTTTACCTCCACAGGCCCGTCGAGAGAATAACCCTCTATCGCTTCTTCCGGCACCTCGGGGAGCACGCGCCGGACCTGTTGCTCCTTTCCCTGGCCGACGTGGGGGCCACCCACGCGGCCGCGGGCCGGTGGCAGGAACTGGCGGATTACCAGACCTTTATTCTGGAAATGCTGGCGGGATACTTCCTCGGCGACCGCCGGCGTTTGCCGCGCCTGCTCACCGGACACGACCTCCAAGAGGCCTTGGGGTTGCGGCCCTCGCCCCTTATCGGCCGGTTGCTCCGTCGCATTGAAGAAGCCCAAGCCGCGGGCG
>Ga0272449_1004730_pt1 | contig 10964 bp, 9 predicted proteins | sample YNPCB0241_FD_198679 | JGI IMG/M metagenome (GOLD analysis project Ga0272449, IMG submission 198679) | Hot spring sediment microbial communities from Yellowstone National Park, WY, United States - YNP-CB-024-1 | ecosystem: Environmental > Aquatic > Thermal springs > Hot (42-90C) > Sediment...
TTTTAAGAGTTTTGAATGAATACCTGGAATTTGGCGGGTATCCGGAAATCGTCATTACTGAAGGAAAAGAGAGGAAGAATGAAATAGGAAGGGTTTATTACAACACGATATTTTTTCAAGACATAGTTGAAAGGTTTAAGATCAGAAATGTCTCTTTAATGAACTATTTTGTCGGTTACTGCATAGCCAATGCTTCGTCATTTCTCTCCATTTCGAAAGTTGAGAAAGAAATGAAATCTATGGGAATAAGCATAAGTAAAAAAACACTCGCACAATATCTGAGATATGTAGAAGAAGCTTTGTTTGTTCTACCTATTAAAAGGTTTTCTTACAAGTATAGAGAAAGGGCCAAATATCCGGTAAAAGTCTATCTAGTCGACAACATCTATTTTAACCTAGAACCAAGGTTTTCAAAAGATATTGGCAAAAGAATGGAGAATGTTGTAGCTTTAAGTCTTTTAAAGAAAAAGCTTCAAAGCTTAATCGACGACGTTTTCTATTTTAAGGTTAATGATAAAGAAGTCGATTTTGTCGTTAAAGATGGATTGGCGATTAAACGGCTAATTCAAGTTACTTGTGCGTCGAATAAGGATGAGATTGAAAAGAGAGAATTTATGTCTTTGGTTAAAGCCAGCAAGCTGTTAAAGTGTAGTGATTTGACGATAATCACGTGGGATTATAAGGATGAGATCAAAGTTGGTGATAAAGTTATTAAATGCTTACCTTTATGGGAATGGTTGATTGGTCATTAGAATGCGTTAACTAAAATCATCGGATTTGGGTTTATAGAAAGATGGCAAGCTGTAGTAGATTTTAGCTAAAACTAAAATTTTTGGATGGCATGTATGCAGACGAGTCGCAATCCTACTATAGTTCTCTTCTAACGCAGAATTTATAAAACAAATGTTAAATAGGGTTGGGAGCAGGAGGACGGAGTCGCAATCCTACTATAGTTCTCTTCTAACAACAATTTTTACGATGACATAAATACGCCGGTTTTTTTAAATGAGTCGCAATCCTACTATAGTTCTCTTCTAACTGTAGATACTTAGCTGACATTTTTTTAGCGAAGACGCATGGTGTCGCAATCCTACTATAGTTCTCTTCTAACGACGAAGTAAGGTGATATGTGAATGAATGGGTTTTTTATCTTGTCGCAATCCTACTATAGTTCTCTTCTAACAGGTCGAAGAAATATGTAGATTTGAATGGGATGGTAAAACCATCGTCGCAATCCTACTATAGTTCTCTTCTAACTTAACACCAGCCTTTTGGAGGCGATGGATTGTTCTCGAATTGTCGCAATCCTACTATAGTTCTCTTCTAACGAGACTATGACAGCCGAGCGACAACTTTTGGGATATTTGGACTGTCGCAATCCTACTATAGTTCTCTTCTAACAGAATGAAAAAACTATATATTATACCGACTACATTCGAAACATAGTCGCAATCCTACTATAGTTCTCTTCTAACTAGATGAATATAAGAATGATTTAAACTTTTTGCGGGAGATAACAAAGTCGCAATCCTACTATAGTTCTCTTCTAACCAGAACCGGAAAAACCGACATCAGAGAGGGTCTTATCAGTTGTCGCAATCCTACTATAGTTCTCTTCTAACGAAACCCTTTTTTAAGTTAAGGGTTGGAGAGAATTTACTTGGTTAGGTCGCAATCCTACTATAGTTCTCTTCTAACGTGGTAAACATGGTAGATTGCAACCTATTGACTTGTATTGAACGTCGCAATCCTACTATAGTTCTCTTCTAACCCGCCTTAAAAATTCATTAAAAGCTCTAAAAAGGCAAATTTATCCTTGTTTTTTATTTATATACTTTACTATATAAATTTTTTGATCTTCTTCAATACAAAGTTAAACTTCGTAAATAGAAAATAGAAAAAAAATTTATAATATATTAGAAATATTATTTTTCAAAAAACCTAAATGAGTTTTTTTGACCTGTTTTTCTGATAAAAATATATAAAAATTTACAGAATCTGTCTCTTCATCAATTATTTCTTTTATTTTGTTTTTTACTGTCTCAAGTTCTTTTTCAGTTAGCTCACCCTCAAAAACTGAATTCTGAACCCAGTTCATATATTGCCTAAGAAAATTACAAATTTTATTTACTCTCTTTTCAGATACATCATAAACTATTATTACATACATAACTCTCACTTTAGCATAAAAGGTTCATAAATTTCTCTGCCTATTATGTGCCTTAGAATCTTGTAGCATTCTTCTCTGATGATATTTCTGTATGAAATTTTTCTTTTGTATCTAGGTAGAAATATTTTCTTATAAAGCCTTTTTTCATAAAAATTTATGAATATTTCTCTACCTTTAGAGTTCAAAAAGACTCCGTTATTAGTATAATTAAAGTGTTCTTTGTTTAATATCCCTTGATTGACTATCTTGAATATAGTCCTGTCAACTATTAAAGGTTTGAATATTTCTGAAATGTCGAAAACAAGAGAAAACCTTGATCGACTCGGACTATGCAAAAAGCTTATAGATGGATTCAGTTCTGTTTTATATATTTCAGACAAAATCGTAGAGTATAAAACAGAATTCCCATAGCTTATTAAACAGTTTATCATATCTTTTGGAGGATTTCTAGTTCTTTTCACAAAGTTAAAGTCATTAGGAAGTATTTTGTTAAAGCTTTTGTAGTATTTATTCCACATATCTCCTTCATATGATAACAAACCTTCTATAGATCTCTCAAAATTCAAATTATCAACAATGTTTTGTATTTGTTTTATTTCTTCTTCAAGGTTTTTTCCTTTATTTTTATAGAATTTTAGATTAGAAATCATGTTTTTGCCACAACCCTGCACAAATTTTCTAGCAAGATTCATTCTTTTATCATGATCCAAATAATTGATTAACTGTTTTACTAGAAATTCACCTTGAGAAATTTTAATCGGAGAAAGGCAGGATTGGTAAACGCCATATTTGTTAAAAAAATGCATAGTTATCTTCTTTTTAGAAATAAGAGATATAGCTCCTGAAGAAATTGTTAATTTACCAAAAGACATTATAGTATGTATTTTTTCTACTGGGATATGGATTCTTATATCTCCGTTTTTTCTTATAAAATAAATTGTATTGTTTTTTCTTTTTAGTATTCCATTGTTGTTTATATAATATATCTTCTTTGTCATGAAATTTTAAAAAACAATAATCTTTAAATTTCTTTCTATTTTTTGAAAATAAATTTTCTATATAATTATTTCATTCAATTTTGTTATCTTTTCCAAATGATAAAATTTTTGACCAAACTCTTTTTTCAACAAAATTTCATATTTTTTAATAAAATTTTCCAAGAAATTTTCTTTTATATCTACATCATCCAAAAACCAATGAATATACTTGTTTTTATTTCTATATTCCAGAAGGTTTTTTATTTCATTTTTGTTTTCAGAGTAAAAATCTTGTATGTTTTTATCATTCATTGCTAATAAAATAGACAAAAGTTCTTTCATGTATATTTTTGTTTTTGTTATATCCGAAACAAAACCTTCTTTTATTGTGCCAAAAAATTGTGACACATCTTTGTAATTTTTTTGTATTTTTTCCATGTTTTCATGAAAAACTCCAAAATCTGGTTTTTTAATGTCGAAGTTGTATAACTTCTTTAGTTTATAAGCCAATAAAAGTTCAAAAGATCTATAAAGCATTATCAGAGATTTATTCGGATTTGATTTATTTCTTTTAGAGTTGAAAAAAAAGTGAAAAATTATAAATTCATAGGTTTCATCCGAGTTTTTGTTTGCTTTTATATTTTCTAATATTTTTATTTGATCTTCTATAATTTTTTGTATTTTATTAAAAGCTTCTAATTTTGAATATGTTTTATTTTTTTGTATATTCTTTAAAGTACCTAAAGCAGAATTGTAGTCGAAATCGTCCATAAATCTATAAGCTATTGACAATTGCCTCAAAAAATCTGATTCTACAGATTCTTCCAAAATGCTTATGTTTTGTCCCTCATCAAAATAAATTTCTGCCTCTTTGAAATTCCCATTCAAAAATAATTTTTTTCCGATAATTATTTTGTTTTTATATATTTGATCTATTTTTTCTATATCTAAAGTAATCTCTTTCATTTCATTGAAATCCAAAAGTTCGTTTCCATTTCTTTTTCCCAAAACAAAATATATATCTATTTTTTTGTTATCAACCTTATAGTTGAATAATTCTAGAATAGTTGAAATCACCATTAATTTAGTTCCACCGGTAATATTGAAAACTACTTCCTTGTCATTTTTCAGACATAAAGAAATTTTTTTGCTAATTTTCTCTCTTATATCTTTCACATCAAATGGGTCTATTGTTACTATTTCAAAATCTCTTATAATTTCCCATTTTTCTTTAATCAATTGAGCAAAAGTTTTTGTATCTTCAGAAGAAAATAAAAAAACTTTTTCTGGGAAACCTCTTTCTTCTATTCTTTTATATAAACAAAAACTTACAGGGTCATTTATTTTATTTTCTTGATTTTTTATGTTTCTGTTTATCTTTTCTCTTTTTATATCTTTCCATCTTCCTACATTAGCAAAAAAGTAATATTCCTTCATTCAAATCAGCGTTAACTTAACCCATCCAGGTTGATTGTTCATAACATGTGCGAATGTTTTCGGGAAAGGTCTTTTTACAATCTTTCTCATACCAAATTTCAGATTTCTTCTCAGAACAAACAAATCTTTGTCTCTGTGGATTTGAATCAAGTAATAACCAAAGCTCTTATTGAAATATCCACCACCAAAACCAATGTTCAAATACATTGTTTTTTCATAATTTTTTATTGAATTTTCTATTTGATTTCTTATTTTCAGCAAATTTTCCTTTATTTTTTGTTGATTTTTTAATGCATCCATTTCAATTATAGCATTTAAAGAATTGAAATAAAAATCATTAACATAATTTATTATATCTTCTATCTCAAGATTTTTTATTTTTCTTATTTTAACTGTTTTTTGTTCGCTTTTATTTATTTCGACAAATTCTGCAGAATCCATACTTCCCATACCTATTCTTTCTATTCTCATAACTTTGCTGCTGAAATCTCCCTCTACATCTTCAACCATTAGATTTTTTTCTTTATTCAAAAAAGTAATTTCATCTTTTAAAAATTTTAATTGGTCTTTATTTTTCAATTTCTTCAGATTTTCAAGTATATTATTTTCTTTCAAATAAATCGAAGTTCTTATAGATCCCTTTATTGAACTTCCTGGTATGTATATTTTATTGTTAGAGTGCCTTATGAAAGTTTTTATATTTGTATTTTGTTTTTCTCCTTTTATTTTAAACAAAACATATTTGTTTTTATCAATATTGAATTCTTTGGCAAAAACATCAAAATTATTATCTTTATTTGATATAATGCCTTTACATTTTTTCATAAAACTATCCATGTCAGTTACCTTATTAAGAGCATCATTCAGTGCTCGCTGAAAATCACAAATGTTAAAATAGCCGTTCTCATAAAAATAATCTATTTGAGAAAAAACATCACCCGATCCTATATGAACAGGGGTTAATGTCTCCAATAAAAACTCCGCTTTTTCACTCATCATAATTCACCTGCATCAAAAATGCTTTTCCATATCTGTATATTTTTTTATTATCTATAATCTCTTTTTTTATTTCACCTTCTATTTTGTCAGAAAATAAAGAACCTTCAGCAAAACCCAAAATATTATTTTTTCTTTTTGTATCATTATAAATCCACCCCTTTCTCTCTATTAGTTTGTATTTTATTACATTATTAAGTTCTTCTTTTTTTGGAAAAACTACTGACAAATTAATAAAATAATTTCCTTTTGAATCAAAATCATTGTATTCATCAATCTTTATATCTTTTATCTTGCCGCTACCTGTGTTAACTCTGCCGCCAAGACCAAAAATTTTTATCATTTCTATAGATTTTTTTAAATCTTCATTCAAATCTCCATCGACAAAGAAGTAAAAAAATGTATTTTTTTCTGGAACAACATATGATATATTATATAGATTGTCCTCGGCGGCAGTCAAAGTTTGTCTGTCTATGGAAACCTTTTCTTCTATATGATCACTAAAAAGATTTATATCGTCGCCTTCATCTTCTAAATATGCTAAATCTTTTTTATAATTTAATCTTATATCTTCTCTTCCAATAGCTTTCATGCTTATGAATTTTACTTTTTTAGGAATTTTTCTATCTTCATTTAAAAGTTTATCTGGAAATTTCAAACCCAGAAAAGTCGGTATAAACAAAACTTCCTTTTTTGCATTAAAACCATAAAAAAGAGAGCTTATTTTAGGAAATGCTTCAACAAAGCTTTCAATTCCATCTTCTCCTTTCTTTCTTATGAAATTGATTAAAATCGTTGAAAAAAGGCTGTCACTGTGGAATATTGTGTCATCTATATCTAAACCTAAATAACCAAAATGAAATTTAGACATTTCTGGGTATATCTTTACTATTTTCATGTCGATTTACCCTTGAATTTTCTTATCGATATCTCTTATTATATCGCTTACATCAACTTTTCCATAACCTCTAGTGCCGCTGCCTCCTAGATAATTTTCCTGCAAAAGCTCAAAACCTCTTTTTAGTGTTTTCAAAAGTTCGGTTTTGTTGTCTTCATCGAAAATATTTAGTACAATTTCTGCATTGAATTCAGTTCCAGGTAGCACTCTTTCAATAAATCTTGGGTTTGCTTTTGACTCTACTCTATCTATTGTGTTTTCAGGTTTTATTTCAGTGTATTGTTTTTCTTGGTTTTTATCTTCATTTATTATATAAGCGTCTCTGAATATTGCTCTTGTTATAGATTTTTGTTTTCCAGCAGAGCCGAATAGTTTACATATATTGCAGTTGTTGCAATCACAAAGCTTTTTTTTGCCTTCTTCAAGTTCTAAAAGACATCTTAACTTGCCTTTTATGCTGCTCCCTGGTATATAAGGCTCCTCCTTATCACCAATTTTTATTTTTATTACTGGATTGTCTAATCCGCCTATTTTGAAAGATTCTTTTATTCCACCTATGTGTAGTCCCGTCAATAGTTTAATCCTTCCTTCTATTTTTATCGTTTCTTTCAACATTTTATCACCCCTCTTTTTTCGAATGAAATGCAACTATTCCTTCTAAAAATTGATAAAACTTTTCATAGTTTTGTTTTGTTGGATTTTTCATAAGATATTCTAAACACTTGTTCATACATTCGTAAAATTCTTTGTCTATTACTTTTCTGTTCTTCGAATATTCTATCAAAAGCGTTAGTCTCACGACATGTTTTTTTATTTCATTTTCTTGTAAATCTTTTTTCACTTCATCAAAAAATTTCCTAAGTTGCGACTTGCTCTGTTTTAGATTCAATTGCTTTATTGCTTTTAAAGTTTCAACTGGATCGTCGCTTCTGAACACTGGTTCTATAAAATTTATACTTTTTCTCTCCATTCCATTTCTTTGATTTTTATTAAACACTTTTACCACCTCTTTTATTTATTCTTTCATAAAACATAGCAAGCTGAGCTGCTAGTTTTATACATTTTAATCTAAATATTATATTATTGATACCTTCGCCTGTCATGTTATTTGATAAAATCGTTTTTTCCCATATCGAGTATATTTTTTCCGCCACACTTGGTTTTAGATTTCTATAAACCAGATATTTTAACATGTATATGTTTGGCAATATCATTCTTTTTTCTTTCAAACTTTTTTTCATCTTTTCTATGGTATCGTTAGAAAGTTCCATTATTTTGTATAACATTGATATTGAAATATCTTCATTCTGTGCTAGTTTTATGAAATAATTAGTCATTTTAATCATAAATTCAAAATCGTTTTCTTCCAATGTAAAGTTTTCATCAGAAACTGGGGAAAATATCTGTTTTTTAAAACCTTCAAAATAATCCCATCTTATTACTTCACCATTTATGGATATGACATTTTTTTCCTTCCTAGTTTGCTTTGCAGATTTAAGTTCATCTTCTAGAGTTTCGAAGATTTTTTTGACCGGATATTTATCGTCAAATATTCTATAAGCACCTGTTATATTAAATTCTTCGTTTAAACCAGTAAATATTTTGAAATAATTATAAACATCTTTTGCAAAATTTAAAACAGCAAACGGATCCCCTATAACAAAACCGTCATCACCACCTGAATATATGATAATTATTTTGTCTTTGTATTTTTCCCAAATTGTGTTTATTATACCTTCAAAAAACAGAGTTATCTCAAAACTTAATCTAGCATAGTATGTAAATGTTGCTTTTCTTTTTACATTTGATGGATTCAGGAAATTACCTAAATTGTCGACATCATATTTAAACGAAGCTATTTTTCCGTTCGCACTAATATCTTTCAGTTCGACTATCTTTTGCCCATTATCTAAAACCAGGCCAAGAGGTAAAAAATCAAACAAATTATTTTTTTCAGTCTGATTTAGATTTATGTTTCCATTATAAATTAGATCATTTATGTCATCAAAAAATAGAATTTGATTAAACCATTCTTTGTTTAACATTTTACCTTTATTTTTTAATTCTTTTAAATAATTCCTTAAATCTTCTTTGAATTTATTGCAAAAATCACAAATATCATTTTCAGATTCTGACTTGCAAATTTTACATTCATTTGATTTTGATTTTTCTAATATGAAATCAAAGTCCTTGTCAAAGATAACATTTTCAAATTTTCTTTCTTTATTGAACAAATATTTTTTATTTTTTCGAAATATAATTTCATCACCTTCTTTTTTCTCAAATTCTAAATCTCTAGGAGATAATTCACTATAAGAAAGAGAGAAGAATAATTTTATTCTGAAATTCTCGTATAATTTTTTGTTTACATAATCAAACAATTTTTTGGCTTTTTCTATATTTTCTTTAGAATTATCGCATATTATCTCAAAATGTCCGCCACTGCAATATATTAAATTTGTCTCTGGTAAGTCTAGTTCTTTCAAAAGCTTTAAAGCAACTATCTTATTCAAAAAATATATGTAAAATGATCTTCCACTCAAAACTTTCATAGCACCTTCTGTGCTTACAGTTGATATAAAGCTCTGTATTCCTGATATATCCCCTTCAAATAGAATGAAGCATTTTTCATTGTAATATTGATCCTTTTCCTTTTTTTCTTCAAGTTCCTTTTTTTTCTTCAAGATTTCTTCCAAGTTTTTTGATTTGTTTTTTTCAATTTCGACCTTTTGTTTAAATATTTCTCTCATACTTTCCTTAAGCAAACCAACAGTTTTTTTGTCTTTGAAATATCTGTATAGAGATAAGGCCAAAGCTGCTGATATTCTGGAATGATTGTATAAATCTATAGTAGGTTCATCGTAGTAAGAAGCTGAAGGTACTTTTGATAAATATTTTTTGAAAGTATCCAACAAAAATCTAATAAAGTATTTTCTTTTTTCTTTATTACCATGAAAATATTTATTCTTTCTAAGAAAATCCCTTATTTCATCAACAAAATTTTCGTACATATCTTTCGAGAACAAGTTATCAGATTTTTCAACAACTTCCAATTCAGGTAAATCCAAAGATATTTTTTTAGGTTTAACAAAAATATTTTTCGACTTTCCATTAGATAAATGGAAAACAGATATTAGAGGCTTCTTTCTTATCTCTTTAAGCTCCTCATTCTTTATCTCAGAATCTTCTTCTTTTTCTCTTTCCTGAGCAGATATCCAATCTGCTAATTTTACATAGTCATCTTCTATATCTATTTTTTCTATATCTATTTTTTCTATCTCAGAATCTCTCTTAAACCTTCCAAGCAAATCTTCATGTCTAAGCATCTTACCTGTCATTAGGCTCTTGCACTCTTCTGGTGTATGAGTTCTCATGTAGAATTTACCAATATCATGAAGCAGAGATGAAATAACTATTGCAAACTCTGTATCATTCATCATTAAACACCTGATTTACAAACCCAAACCCCAGGCTGTTTCTTTCCCCAAAGCCGCAATCTAATCCAAACTTTAATAATTTTTTCTTTTTTGAATTTAAAAAACCAAAGGAAAATTTCCAAATAGAGCCTATAAAAATTCTTTCTATGCCATCTATTACAACCTTATTTGAGACTGATTTGATGAATTTCAAATCCTCTAATAAACCGTCTATATTGATATCCTTCTTGTAAAACTGTTTGTATTTTTTAACTAAGTTATCCTCCAATTGCTTGATGAATGGATAGACTTGATGTTCAGGTCTCCAATAAGCATATCTCTTTTTCCTAAATCGAATAGGTATTTTATATTCTTCGTACTTGCTTTCAGGTATTCTGACAATTATTGGCGTAGCTGTTATCAAATTTAGGTTGTCTTTTATTTTTATTTCCAATGGGGTTACATCTTCTACATAGAATATCATCTCCCCTATTTTTATTGGAGTTTTTGACTCCGAAAATGATAAAAGCTTTTCCTCAATAATTTTTAGAAATACTCTGTCCGGTGAAGATATTAGCAAATTTCTTTTATCGCCTTGATGAAAATCTCCTATAGGAAATATATTAGAAAAGCAAAAATACTTGTAAGTTTTTTTGTTGTGCAAAACACCGTATCTAGTATCTCTTATTATATTGTAAATAAAACCCTGCATTTTATGATAGTATGAATTATCATAACTGAAAGAAGAGGCTGCAGCTAGCTTAATAAGCAATCTCACAAATAAATATTAATAAAAAAATATTAAATTTCTTTTCCCAAACTATCAATCATGAAGAAAGCAACAATGTTCGAGCGATTAAAAGACAAAACAGTTAAATGCTTAGCCTGCTCGCATTACTGCATCATCCAAGAAGGTCAAGTCGGCTTGTGCGGCATAAGAAAAAACATTAAAGGCAAGCTCTACCTGCTTGTGTACGGCAAGGCAGCAGCAGTCCACATAGACCCGATAGAGAAAAAGCCGCTTTACCATTTCTTGCCAGGGAGCAAGATATTTTCCTTTGGCACTTTCG
>Ga0272449_1004731_pt1 | contig 10964 bp, 5 predicted proteins | sample YNPCB0241_FD_198679 | JGI IMG/M metagenome (GOLD analysis project Ga0272449, IMG submission 198679) | Hot spring sediment microbial communities from Yellowstone National Park, WY, United States - YNP-CB-024-1 | ecosystem: Environmental > Aquatic > Thermal springs > Hot (42-90C) > Sediment...
GTCCCGCCGATTTTGTGTAACCAACGCCGGGCAAGAGGACGCTTTGCTTCCTTCTTCCCATGGCTCGAGCAGTTCGGCGCGCAAATTTCGTTAACGGTGAGTGAACGTTACGACCACCCTGGCAGAAGGCCATCCCGAGCATCCGATAGCCCTGCCCCTCCCCGATCGGAAGATGACGTAGCGTGAGAGGGAACCAAAAACTGGTGGCGAGGGACGGAATCGAACCGCCGACACAAGGATTTTCAGTCCTCTGCTCTACCAACTGAGCTACCCCGCCACCAGGGGTTCACTACTAGGATACCTGTTCCGAAAGGACGGTCAAGAATCTTCGCCCACACAGCCCACGCCCGACAGGTCAGCGCGAGCCGTGTCCGTCCCATAGATCCGCCCCACCGACCCATACGTCGTCGGACAACCGGCACCAAACGTGTGGGTCCATTCGTGCACGAACGGCTTCGCACGGTGAGAACGACGCGAAAAGTCGCTGTACTGCTAAGACAATCACGTGGGTCCTCTTTGCGGAAGCCGGCGTCGCCCTCGGTCGAAAACGCAGTCGCAACCTCCGGATGTACCCATTCATACGTTCACGGGCGCCGGGGAAACAATCGAGCGAGGCCCAAAAACAAGTCGCCCCGCGACGAATCGCAGGGCGACTTCGTTTCACCTGAAAGCTCAGCTTAGCTCGCGGTCATGTTAATATCCGCCGTATGACCACTGGCTTCGATCCAAGTCGCCTGCAAGCGGCGGTTCGTCAGATAAATTTGGGCAGGACTCGTCGCGGTCGCCGCGGTTCCGGCCACCGTCCCGCTGAGGGTACCGACAATCTTCACACTCACGCCGGCCGCACTACGACCTTCCGCTTCGAACGTCGCGATCACTTGATCGCCGATGTTCGGTTGCGGAGGCGTTGCGCTGGGCTCGTCGCTGGAAACCCCACCCGTCGAACGGATGGTGGCAATCCTACCCGAGTACACGGCGCCATTATTGTCGCGCAAGGTGATCGTGTTACCAGATTGAGTAATCAGGAAACTGTTCAAAGTTGGTCCTGTCGCACCGCCCGTGGATCCCTGGTAGGTGGCATAAATCGGCGTGCCGGCTGGAGGCCAGGCGCCCAGCAGATCAATGCTCCATGCACCAGTCTGGTAGACAATCGTACCGATCTTACCACTGCCTGCCAACGCGCCGCTCCCGTTGTCGGTGAGGACGAACGCACCAGCGACGATCTGGACGGTGCCCGGCACCACCGGTGCATGCGACAGCACGCCTGCGTATGTGCTCTGACCCGCCACGGCAGTGGCAATTTTCTCCTGTTTCACCGTGCTGACCGCAGTCGTCGAAGCGCCGCCGCCTCCCGCGCGGTACATGCCACTGAAATTGACCCAATTGTAGCGGTTCGACACCGTCTCCGCACCGCTACCGGCTTCCCAGTCGCACCCGACCAACACCAACGCGCCGATCCCGCCGGCCGCAACCATCCAACCCAACCAGGACTGCTTCATGCTTCCACTCCTATTCCATTCCCTTTTCCAATTGACGTTGGCTCGGTCACTCAGTCCTTGAGCCGCCAACGCAAGCGATAATAGCGAACCTGTCCGCTGGTGTCACCTGCACCGGTTTGCACAGCTTGGACTGCGTCCGGATCCGACGTCGGCGCCACGGCCACGGGCGAGGCTTCCACAGGCGTCCACGGCCCCTGGAGGCTGGTAGCCGTCTCGACCCAAACTTCGATGTGCTCCGCCAAACGCTGGATACCATGAGCCAACCGCAACCTGGTTTGCAAGAGTGTGCCGTCGCGCTTCAAGGACGCGATCTCAAGTAACTGGTTGCAACCCGGCACACTATTACGATCCGCTGGGTGGGTACCCGCGGCCACCTCCAGAATGTCCGGATACCCGTCACCATCCGTATCGTGCGCTAGCGGGTTCGATCCTCGCTGGACTTCGAGTCCATCGGGTACGCCATCTCCATCGGTATCGCGCAACAATGGGTTCGTTCCAAGCTGCCGCTCCACACCGTCGGTCAATCCGTCGCCATCGGTGTCGGCCAGTCGCGGGTTAGTGCCAAACATCAACACCTCGTCGCCGTCGTTGATACCATCTCCGTCGGTATCGGCCACCAATGGATTGCTATCCACAGCAGACTCCAAATACTCTTCGAGGTCATTTAGACCGTCACCATCCGTGTCGGTCCACCCACGAACAGGGCCGCGGCCCATCCGCGAAAGGGTTCCGACAAGGTAATACTCCCACGCATCCGGCAACGAGTCGTTGTCGGTGTCACGGTCATGCAGGACAAGCACTTGACCACTCCGGTTGGCGGGCACCGTCAGAGCCGTGGCGTAGTACGGGGCGCTTCGCGACGCGATCATCCCTCTCGACTCCCACGGATCGAGTCGGCCGTTGTTGTTTTGGTCCATGTAGGCCCGCACGTAATATGTGCCGGCGGGCAGACCGCGCAGCGTAAACGCCACCCGTCCCGCGACGCCTTCGTTGGTGACACTGACCTTCTGGACGCGCGCGCGAGCCCAAGGCAACCCGCCCAGATCGCGCTGCGCAAAAGCTTCCACTGTGACCACTGGGTTGAGCACTTTGCCTTGGTAGAAGACCTCTCCACTGATCTCGTACGGGCCCACTGGGCTGGGATTGAGATTGACCACCAAGGTACGAGCCGGCGACCACGGGCCCGCACCGTATCCATTGAGTCCTCGTGCCTGCCAGGTATATGTTCCGCTATCGTAAATCGGGACGCGCAGGCGGTGGATCCCATCTGCGTCCGCCGCCGGCATCAGGTCCAGAGCCTGGTATACGATGTTGCTGGCCGCATCCCGTACCACCAGTTCATAACGGACGGAGTTGGTGTGGAATCGGACCTCGAGCCAATTGACCGTGGACCGCCACACCGTCCCGTCGGCCGTCACGGAGGCGGGTGCTGGTGGAACGCTTAGGTAGGGCATCGCGAAGGATCCCGAGGCCAAGGCCGGCACCGCAAACGGAGTCTCCCACGCCCGATAGACGAAGTATTGATATGTGCTAGCCCCCGAGAGCCCGTTGGAATATCCGGCCGCAATGTAATCGCCTTCGTGGAAGAAGTTCCGGTCGTTCACATAGCGGTCAATCACCCACCTACCGGCACCATCTCGCACGATGACGCGAAATTGATTCGTTGGTTGTGCAGGCCAAGCGAATCGCCAGAATCCAGGCCGTTGGGTCATCAAGTGGAACGTAAGGTTCACGTCGCTCCACGTGGATTCGACCACCCCGCCTTCCGCCAGGGACAGCGGCTCGCCCGGATCCCAGTTTTCATTGTTATTCAAGTCCTTGAACGCAAGGAACCATGTGGGTCCACCGCGGAGCGCCCCCGCGGAATATCCTTGGGTGTTCAGCGTGAACGGATGTACCGCCGGCACCTGGGCCCCGGGCACAACGATCACGGCATTCGGCGGACCGTCCATGCGGTTCGTGCTATACGCCCAAATCACCATCTGGCCCGCTGGGTTCGTCCCAATACTTGACTTGAAGTAGCTATGGATCCAAGGCACTGGGTAGGTGGCCGACGATGCTGGACTCGGAACGTTCGTAAACGCACCGTTCGGCAACGCGGATGCTAAGAATTCCCACTCGCTGATCCAGCCGTCGCCGTCTGGGTCCAGATGCGAGTCCGCCACCATCGGGTCAAGGACAGCCGGGAACATGTTCTCGTACGTATCCGGCATACCGTCCATATCCGTATCTGAACCCAGAATTGGGAAGTGTAGGAAGCGGTTGGTGTACCACGTGACCCTTCCGACAAGCCACGCCGCGTGCACCCAGCCGTTGGTCCACTCACGAGGCCTCGTGAAGTCCTCGACATATCCTTTGTCGACCCGAATATCATCTGCTGTTCCCCACAAGTTGTCTGGGCCGGGCGAGGAGGATGTGAAGTCGTCGAACTTGTAATAGGCCGCCAGGCGAGTTTCGGCACCGCTCAACCCCATCAAGGACGGCGGCCGAGCCTCGTTCCAAATGTGCACTTCGTCAATCAGGCCCCGGAAGCCTTCTCCGACCCGCTGTACCAGTGAAGCCGCATTGGTCAACCCAGACGCAGTCGGGTTAAACACGGTCCCGACTGACGCCCCATTGACCCACAAGCGGAGGGTTCGCGTGGCATGTTCGTAGGACAACGCGACGTGGGTCCAATTGGTCACGAACATGCTGGTGGGCCCCAGCGGCTCTAGCGGAACGGGGGTGGAGTTCGTCACCGAGATTACCGCATATCCGGTGTTGTACCATGCGAATGGCCGCGCGTCCGTCGTCAGTCCGAGCACCAGTTCCTGGCTGACTCCCGAGCTCCAGGTTCGCCGGTACACGGTTCCACCGTTGCCCAGCGTATCCGCCGTGGGGCTAATCCAAGCCTCCACCGTCAGATCCCCCGTTTGGAATCTCCGTTCAGGATCCTCGGTGGGGACCTGCAGGTACGAACCCGGAAGTCCAAAAAAGCGCAACGCCCTGGGCACATAGGGGCTCAACGAGTCCAAAGGATTGAACACCACCTGAGTGATCTCGTACAAATCGCTGAACCCGTCGTCATCTGTATCAGCCCGTCCCGGGTCCGTGCCGTACACGACCATCTCGTCGCGGTTCGAAATCCCATCTCCATCGCTGTCTTCAAACTGGTCGAGCATCCCATCCCCATCGGTGTCCTGCATGGTCGGATTCGTGCCCGCCAAGAACTCGCCGCGGTCGGAAAGACCGTCGTGATCGTAGTCCGATGTAGATGTGGCTGTGGTGAGATTACCGAAGTAGCGGAACTCCCACGCGTCCGGAATCCCGTCGGCATCGGTGTCGGCGCCGTTGCGTCCAACGTACCAATTCGTGGTGAGCGAGAACCGTTCAAAGGTCACGCGAGCCGGCAAGCCGCTACCGGGCGGTGGCAACTCGATGTTTGTAATTCGGATCCCGACCGGATTAGTGTCCCACCACCGGGCGGCCGGCTGGGTATCCTCCGAGAACACACGGAGGTTCCGCGTACCTGGGAAGGCGTCGCCGGCATCCCCGGAGTTCAACCCGTCTTGGAGGTCGCTACGCCCATCCGCTTGAAGCATTTCCCACGTGAAGTGGTTGTTGACCTTTTGCTGGATGGGTACACCCGCCTCCATGTCCGTGTAGTCGGAATGACTCACGTACACCCCGCGCCCACCTACGACAGGGTAATCCGTGTTGTTGTCTGTAAACCAGAACCACAGCAGTTCAAACCGATCCGGGTGCCGCACATAGAAGTACGCGTCATTGTGCCGCTCAATTGGATACAAGTCCAACGTTACTGGCCCACCATCGAGTGGCAACAAACTTTCAAGATCTTGGATATTGATCCACGGTCCACCCACGCCGGCTATGAGCTTAAGGTCCGGAATTCCGTGAACCATCGCACTCGATGACATCAAGTCGTACGCACCGATCGGGCGGTTGATGATAGGTTGACCTCCGGACCAGACGTCGTAATCGTACAGATCCGGCCAGCCCATATAGTCGTGGCCTTGCTCATGGCTTAATAACGCCATGCCAAAATCCTGAACTGGTGGGTCTTGGTTCGGGTCCCAGTTAGGATCCCAAACGCCATCTGGACGGATCTGTGGCATCTCGCCTGACCCGTTCAACGGCCGCACTTGGAACATAAACGAGATGGTGCCCGCACGGTCACGTGAGATGACGGTCACGCTTTGTCCGGACGGTCCACCCAACGCCGCCCAACCTTCATGCCCGGGCGACACTGGGTAGATGGGATATGCGTAGAGTCCGAGCCCTGCGCTCCCTGGACCGAACGTTCGCTCCTCAAGGGACACGAAGTCCTCCGCCTGGTCCCACAACGCGATGACATCCTCTACGTAGCGATACCACGAAAACGGATAGCCGATATTCGCAATACCTTGATGATCCGACGAATAGTTCGCTTCGCCCTGAAGCTCTCGACCGCCATCCAGGTATCCGTCGCAATTCGTGTCCCGGAAAACTCGGGGGTGCTGGTCCACGCCCGGCACACCAATCCGGCGGTGAGTCAAAAACTCGGTGGTCATCTGGTTCGCACCGTCATATCCATGGCCCGCCAGCGTGTTGAACGCGTAGGGACCTGCGGCTGGAATAAATCCATCTCCCGGACCATAGAAGTTTGCGATGCCTTCAATATCGTGCCCCCAGATCTCCTCGTTCCATGGGGAGGTCACTTCGCCGAGCTTCCGGTCGCCACCATACATATAGAGTGTATTCGTCGCGTGATACTCTAGGAAAGGATCAAACCCCCCAAGGAACGTGGTGCCGGCGGCGTAGGATCCGCCCAAGTGGTAGATGGAAGACGGTAGGTCGCAATACTCGGCCGGGCTGTCGTAGCCCCAGGAAGTCGCAGGAATCCAACCATTATCCGCGCGACCGCTATTGGGAGTGTACCGCGTGACCCGGGTGACGCCAGGCGAAAACGCCGGCGGCGGAGTGATGCCGATTCCGAACACTGAACGGTACCAGTCTCCCCATGTCGCAAAACCTGAACGCGGGTCCCAACCACCGCCGGGTGCCGAAGAAGACCAGAGCAAGCGCCCGTCAGCGTCCACCGTGCCGGGAACTGGGGCGCCGGTTGCCGCGACGGGCTGCGCGCGCTCGTCCCAAACCCATTTTCCTGACACGCCCTGGTCAGTCCAATCGTCCGGACCGTCGTACCGTCCGTTGAACGCGCGTGCGACCAACGCGGTCCAGTTCCCCGGGTAGTTCCAGGCGATGTAGTTGGTGTAGAAATCGTACGTGAAGGAAATGCTCCGCCCGCGCGTGTTGATACTGCCATTGGCCAGCCGATTCCCCCGTTCCACCGAGCAATTTGCGAGCAACGCCGGAGGGCACTGAACAAACGCCGTCGCGCCACGTGCCGGGTCGTAGATGGCAAGGAAGTCCTCGAAGGGCTCCCCATTCACTGCATCAGTCCAACGGCCATCTTCCGAATTCGTGATTCGACGAGTAGGATACGCCGGTCGCTGCGCCGCCACGGGATTGCGCAAGTCACCGTACACCCGAATCCCGTTGGCCGGCGTTGCAGTAGCCGACTTGTATGTTCCATATAGCTCTCGGCATGCGTAGAGTCTGGCACGCACCGGCCGAGGTGTGGGATACGCATTGGCCGGCGGCGGCCCCGCGGCCTTCACCACGTCGGCCCATGTAAAGTAGCCTCGCGCAGCCGCGGTCTGGTTCGAGTAGCAGTACGCGTAGTACTCAATGTACAGCCCCGTATCAATAACTTGCAAGTTTCCATCCGCGTCCGTGGTGGCGTCTAGGTATCCGTTCGGGGGAATCGTGGTGCCATCAGGTAATGAACCAGGAATAGGATACGGATTAATCGGATACGGCATGGGAATCGCGGTGTTGGTTACAATGACGTGCGTAAAATCCCCTTCGTTGCTCCCCGGCGTCCCCGGGTCCGGACTCAGGTCTAGCTCGTTATGCCCTGCGATGAGCACCTGATTTCCACCGACCGCCACGTAAATGTTCAACACACGATTGTAGCCCCCATTGTCGTTATAGTCCGCAAACATCTCGCCGCCGTACTGGCTCCAAATTCCATTCTGGTTACGAGGATTGTAGGCCTGGGGCTCGCCAATAAACGAAACGATATTGTCGCTGTCCCAAAAGTCTTCCGCGGGCTGGGGTGGATCCCAAACCCCATTGGTGTTCAAGTCCTGGAACGATTCCCCGGGCGTCCAAACCCCATCTTCATCTGCGCCATCGTAGGCCCAAAAGTAGAATGGCGAGTTGAATGCGGCGGTGGAATACCGGCGATTGGGCGAACCGACTTCGCCGGAAGGAAGATTCACCGCAGCGTCAGCGTTCCGCCCTTCGTCAGTCGGAGCATTGAACAGATCGCCTCGCCCCGTCCCCCGCGCAAATGTTCCACGCGACGCCCTCGATCGGAGCGGCCAAGGCATCTGAATGAATCCATACGTCTTCGTGTCGCCATACGCACCCTGGATCTTTTGGCCCGTCGCCGGATCGTTGATGTAGTACGACACCTCTTTCCAATAGTTCTCGTACCGCGTGGAATACGCATACTCGATGAACGACCGCGCCAGGTTGGCGGGCACGACATTGGTGTGGCCTGCCTTAGGAACCAGTGTGGGGAATACCAACGTGATCCAGTCGGGAATGGGCTCGGCTGCCCACGACACACCAACCCAACCCACCACGGCTGTCCAAATCCAACTTACTAGCCACTTCCGACTCGGATTCATGGCGTACTCCTTCATCGCTCTAGCATTTTACGGAACATCCGACGCTCGTCCAGACGCATTCCCGGGCCCCGCCACGTGGGTGGGCACCAAGGGCGCCTGGCGCATGATTTCCCGCCACTCGTTTGCCAACGCTTTCTGACGCTCGTAAGCTTCGATGGCTTCCTCATCCCACCGCGCCACTTCGGGCACCGTTTTCCACGCTTGTTCCAACGCCTCGCGTGCCGCCCGCAGCCGAGCGAATTTCTCCTCCGCCACCTTCCGATCCTGCTCCGGCAGCTCCGAGTGAGTCGCCGCCTTGAACCAGGCCGACCGCGTCTCCTGGATCATTCGCCCAAGCTCGCGTTCCTCCCGCATATACATCGACCGAAGCGCTGCATCCCCCAGCTCCATCCGCGACGCGTCTCGCTGGCACCATTCACATTCACTTTGGACCTTTCGACTTGCCCAGTGCTCTTCCACGTGCCGACGCAACGCTTGGTAGCGGTTCTCCAGCTCGTCCAATCGACGCTGCAGCTCCGCCGCTTTCTGCCGCTGCGCGACCACCGCCGGATGGGCCCGCACGAGCCGGTCGTACTCTTCCTGCGCCGCCTTGTATTCTTCGAACGCCGGACGCACCGTCGGCAAATTCAACGACTGCGTGCGGGCCAAGGCGGCCTCGCGTTCGGCAATGACTCGGCGAGACTGCAACTCGCCCATTTCGCGCCGGATTTCCTCCACGCGTCGCTCCTGCTCCGGCGTGAGCCCACGCACGAAGTTCGTCGGGAGCAACACCTGATCGAGCTTGGTGGGATCCTGGTTCGTGGCGCCGGTATCCAACGGGCGCAGCTCACGGTCGGCCACTTGCCGCAGCTCCGGCGGGGGCGTGGGAGTGGAACGGGTCCACACCCAGACCCCAACGCTTAGGAGGACCACGACCGCCAAACCGACGACGATGGTAGCGGATCGGCGCATCATCTCTCCACCACATTCAACCACACTCGTCGCGCTACTGCAACAACGCCCGGGAGGGCGAATGGACCCGCGCGCCAACGCGGAGACTCAAGCCCACCCCACTGGACCACGCGCCCGTGCGAGAGATGCTCGAAGCAATCCGCCTGCGCGTCAAGATTCAAACCATTTCCGCGTCGGCAGCCCGTTCCTTACGCGCGCCACACGTCCCGATGTGCGCGCACATACACCACCCCCGAGAGAACCGTCAGCAGCGCAACTGCAAGGCCCATCCAGTAAGCGCCCTGCACGACACGCCGAGACCACAGCGGAACTTGCTCCAAGCCCCATCGCGGCAGCCAATCCCTCCACAGCGCCAGCGCGACGAGTAAGGCCAAAATCAATCCCATCTGCCAAAACGTCTTGTGCTTGCCCCAGGCACCGGCGGAGATGTCGCGACCCGCCTTCATCGCCAACACTCGCAGCCCCGTGATCAAAAACTCGCGAGTGAGAATCAACACCACGATCCATGCGGGCAAAAGCGGGCCGTCCGCGTCCGGCAATCGAATCTCTACAAAGCTGACCAGCGCCGCGCAGACCAAGACCTTGTCGGCCAACGGATCGAGCAGCTGTCCGAGCGTCGTGACACCGTAGCTCGAGCGCGCCAAATATCCATCCAACCAGTCGCTGATGGCCGCGGCGATGAACACGCCACACGCCGCCGTGGCGGTCCAGGGCCCCCCGTGGGCGAACAACGCCAAGAGAATCCCGGCCGCGAGCAATCGGAACGCGGTGAGTACGTTGGGGAGGTTCACGGTGGTCGCGGCGCCGAAGTGACCGTACGGATCCGCTGCGGATCCAAATACGGATCGGGTGGCTCTTGGAGGTAGTCAGAGACCGCCGTCATCGGCCGTCCCAACACTCGCTTGGACCATTGCACCAGCGCGTGGGCCGCCCACGCCAGCCCCACGACGGTGGCCACCGCCAATAGCACACCTCCCGCGGCCCGGCGTACCGGCGGCGACAGCGCACGCGCAAGCCATCGCTGCCAGACCGGAGTCACCTCCGTGGGAGCAGGCTCCTCACCCGCGCCGCCCCCAAGCTCTGTGGTGGGCGCCAATTCGGGCGACGGTGCAGCCGGACGGCGAATAATTTTCGGGGCGACTTCATGGGTCAGATGAGGTCGCGCGGCACCATACATCCGTACATACTCCGCCACCACCTGCTCGGGATCCAACCCCAGGTACTCACTGTAGATGCGCAGGAAACCCTTGACGTAGATCGGCGCCGCAAAACGATCGAACTGGTCCGCTTCGATCATCTCCAATTGCGTCTTCTTGATGCGCGTCGCCTCGGCCGCTTCGGACAGCGACACGTTTTTCTGCAGTCGTGCCGCTTTCAAACGCGCCCCTAAACTCCGCGGGGATTCCGTCGTACTCATGTTCGCTCGGCGTCCTCCCAATTGGGCGCGTCCGCCGGTTCCGTCGCGCCACTCGGTCCACGGCTCGGGATTTCTCCGTCCAAGTCAATCAGGATTTCGCGCGGATCCGACCCCTGCGCAGGGCCGACGATCCCGCGCTCTTCCAGCAGGTCCATGATCCGCGCCGCACGAGTGTAGCCGATGCGCAGCCGACGCTGAAGCGACGATGTCGAAGCCCGCCGCGTCTGCCGGATGATTTCGATGGCCTGTTGGATCATCTCCTCGTCTTCTTCCATCTCCGGAATGTCGGCCGACTTCTTTTCGAGGCGCTCCATCACCGACGACTCGTACTCGGGCGATCCCTGCTGGCGCCAATAT